>Ga0066256_1002298_pt4 | contig 12860 bp, 9 predicted proteins | sample ThiBio_1000_biof_FD_87107 | JGI IMG/M metagenome (GOLD analysis project Ga0066256, IMG submission 87107) | Wastewater bioreactor microbial communities from Cape Town, South Africa - Thiocy_expt_1000_biof (version 2) | ecosystem: Engineered > Bioreactor > Thiocyanate-remediating >...
TTCACCGGCTCCAGCGCCTGAACCATGGTCGCATCGGTGCCCGTGGCAACCACGGAAACGCGGATCGTACCGGTCAGATCAGGATCGAAGGTCGCGCCAAGGATGATGTTGGCGTCGGAGTCCACCTCCTCGCGGATGCGGCTGGCGGCTTCATCGACTTCGTAGAGCGTGAGGTCCGGACCACCGGTGATGGAGATCAGGAGCCCACGTGCGCCGTGCATGGACACATCGTCGAGCAGCGGATTGGCAATTGCCGCTTCCGCCGCATGACGCGCCCGATCATCGCCCGAGGCTTCGCCCGTTCCCATCATCGCCTTGCCCATGCCGCGCATCACGGCGCGGACGTCGGCGAAGTCGAGGTTGATCAGGCCTTCTTTGATCATCAGGTCGGTGATGCAGGCGACACCGGAATAGAGCACCTGGTCGGCCATCTTGAAGGCGTCGGCGAACGTCGTCTTCTCGTTGGCGACGCGGAACAGGTTCTGATTGGTGATGATGATGAGCGTACCCTGCTCGCGGGCGGCCCGCGCCACGACCGGGGCCGCACCGGTGCCGGTGCCGCCGCCCATGCCTGCGGTGATGAACACCATGTGCGCGCCCGACAGGTGATCGTTGATCTCGTCGTAGCTCTCTTCGGCTGCGGCCCTGCCAACCTCAGGATGCGACCCGGCCCCCAGTCCCTCGGTCACCGAAACACCCAGCTGGATGATCCGCTGAGCGCTCGACAGGGCAAGTGCCTGCGCATCGGTGTTGGCACAGACGAAATCCACACCCGTAAGCCCGGACGCGATCATGTTGTTCACGGCGTTGCCGCCCGCGCCGCCGACACCGAACACGGTGATGCGCGGCTTCAGTTCCTGAATGTCCGGGATGGTGAGATTGATGGTCATGGAAGGTCCCACGGGTGGCTACTTGTGGGTTCCATTGATAGACGCCAATTCGTTAATCGGTTCCTAACAATTGGAGCCAATTCATTAACGGCGATGCATTTTGCAAGACCGCTCATATGGCGTGTTAACTTGGCAACAACCATGAATCCGCGCCTGAACGGAGCGGCGCAAGGCCCTGACGGGACTCATGTTTGCGCCGCGTCGACCGGGGCCATCCGGTCAGATCAGAAGCTGGAGCGGAGCCAGTTGCCGACGCGGGCGATATACCCGTCCGTTCCCGTCAGCTTGGCCGAGTGACGAGGATCGGCGAACTCCTGGCCACAGACCTGCGGGTAGATGAGCATGCCCGCCACCGTCGCAAAAGCTGCCCCCTTGGCCATTTCCGGCAGGCCCGCGATGCCCATAGGCCGGCCATTGCGTACATTGCGGGCGAGGATGCGGCGCCCAACCTCGGGAAGGCCGGTGAGCTCGCTGGCCCCGCCGGTGAGGGCGAAGCGGCGGCCGCAGACATCCATCATTCCGGTCGCCTGCATCCGGTCCCGGACGGCGGTCATGATCTCTTCGATGCGTGGGCGCAGCACGCGGGTGATGTGCGAGCGCGGGATCTGGCCCTGCCCCGGCAGCACGGAGCCATACATCGTCTTGAGCCGCTCCGCGTCGGCGACGCCCACCGACAGCTGGCGCGCGATATCGAGCGTGAGATGGTGCCCGCCGATGGCGATGGCATCGGCATAGACCAGCTGGCCCTCGGCAAACACGGAAACTGTCGTCGTTGCGCCGCCCATGTCGAGGCAGGCAACCCCAAGCTGTGCCTCGTCGTCCACCAGCACCGACAGACCGGAGGCATAGGGCGTCGCCACCAGCGCCTCGATCTGCAGGTGGCAGCGATGCAGCACCAGCTCGATATTGCGCATCGCCAGCGTCTCGGCCGATACGACGGCGACATCGACACCGAGGCTCTCCCCGACCATTCCGCGGGGGTCCTTGACTCCCTTCTGGCCGTCGAGCGAGTAGCCGATGGGCAGTGCGTGAACGATCGAGCGCTCCGAGCGGACGCTGCGATCGTTGACGGCACGGAGGACGCGCTGGATATCGGCGCGTTCGACCTCCTGCCCCCCCAGATTGACGTTGGCAGAGAAGGTCTCGGAGCCCAAGCGGCCGGCCGTGACATTGACGATCACCGACTGGACTGTGAGGCCCGCCGCGCGCTCGGCCATGCCGACAACGGTGCGCACCGCCTGTTCGGCCTTCTCGATATCGGTGATCACGCCGGACTTGATGCCGGCGCTGGGGCCGTAGCCGAAGCCGATGACCTCGACCACATGCGTGCGGCCGCGCAGCGACTTGCCCTCGGCACGCGGCGCCAGCCGCGCGATGACGCAGCAGATCTTGGTCGAGCCAATATCGAGCACGGATACGAGACTCGTACGCCCCGGCTGCACCGGCTTCAGGCGTGCGGTCATGGCGTCGATCATCATGGCTTTTTCTTCTTCTTTTCGGCTTCAGCGCTCTCTCTGACGGCAGGCTTCAGAGCGAGCATGCCCTCAACCCTCAGATCGATGAGCGTCACGTCCCGGTCGAGCAGTGTGAAATCGCGCTGGTAGCGGTCTAACTGGGCAAGTGCCTGCGCCACCCCCTGCTCCGGCAACTGCACGCGCAGGCCGGTGTAGTAGATCAGGTCCCACCGCCGATCTCCGATGCGCGAGATCGCTGCGAGGTCTTTCTTCAGGCTCGGATGCCGGTTGAGGCTGTTTAGCATGCTGATGGCATCGTCCGCCGCGCCGTCTCCAACCACCAGCGGCAGGTCCGAATAGTAGCCGGGATCCCTCGCGATTGGCGTCCCGGCACCATCGACAAGCCAGCTGCTGTTGCCCGTCCGCCAGCGCAGCACGGGCACCTTCTCGATGATGTCGATGGTCACCTTGTCCGGATAGACCTTGCGCACGGTCGCCGATTGCACCGCGCCCAGCCAGTTGAGACTGGTTGCGACCTTCTGCACGTCGAACGTGAGGGTCGACCCTCCCGAACTCAGCGCCAGTATGGCTGCGATATCCTCGTCACGCGTCAGCGCCTGGCCGCTGACTTCGATGCGGTCGACACCGAATCCGGCAGCGGCAAATTCTCCCTGTACCATGCGGTACACGGTCTCGCCGGCCGTCCACAGCGCGTCACGGGCCTGGAAGAGCCCGACAATGCCAGCCACTGCGAAGACAGCCACCATGCCCTGCAGCAACGCGGTTCGGTGCAGGACCCAGACGTGGCCAAACCGGATCAGCGCCTTACGGCGCAGCGCGGGGATGGCGACGGGAAGCTGACGGGGATCGACCGGCTGGGCAGAGGCGAAATCTCTTGCCGCTACCTGTTGCAACTCGCGTCCTCCACCATCCAGGCTACCAGTTCCTCGAACGAATGCCCCGCATGGCGGGCCTGCTCGGGAGCAAGCGACGTTTCGGTCATGCCCGGTTGGGTGTTGATTTCGAGGCAGACGAGTTCCCCGTCTGCTCCGGCTTGGTCGTTGTAGCGGAAGTCAGTCCGCGATACGCCCCGGCAACCCAGCGCAGCATGCGCCTTGAGCGCCATCTTCTGCACTTTGTCGTAAATTTTCGGTTGCACCGGCGCCGGAACGATATGGTTCGAGCCGCCTTTGGCGTATTTTGCCTCGTAGTTGTAGAAGGCCAGGTCGGTGAGAATTTCGGTGACGCCCAGCGCCACGTCGCCCATCACCGCGCAGGTCAACTCCCGGCCGGGCACGTAGCGCTCCACCATCACCTGCTCGCCGCCGTTCCAGTCCTCGCGGAGAATTTCCTGGGGGGGATGCGACTGATCGGCCTTTACGATGAACACCCCAAAGCTCGATCCATCGGCAATTGGCTTGACCACATAGGGCGGCGCCATCACATGCGCCTTCGCCACCTCGGACCGATCGGCGATGACGTGATCGGTCACCGGAATGCCGGCGGCCTTGAACAGGATTTTCGCCTGATGCTTGTTCATCGCCAGCGCCGAGGCCAGCACACCTGAATGCGTATAGGGAACCTTGAGGAACTCTAGGAGGCCCTGGATCGTGCCGTCCTCGCCGTAGGGCCCGTGCAGCGCGTTAAACGCGACATCCGGAGCCAGTTCGCGGAGCTGCTCCGCGATGTCATAGCCAACATCGACTTCCGTGACCCGATAGCCGGCATTGCGCAGCGCCCGAGCGCACTCGTTGCCGGACTTGAGAGACACCGGCCGTTCGTTTGAGACGCCGCCCATGAGGACAGCCACGTGTCTGGTCAACTGCATTTCCTCTCACCCGATCCTACGAACCGACCTGAAGGGATCGGGCAGAGGAACACCAACCAATCGTGCGGCGCCGAGCCTGTGGCTCACACCGCACCCGTGAAGACATCGCCGTCGAGGAACTCGCGAACCTCACGACCGGCAACGAAATGGCCCATCCGGCGGATTTCCCACTTCAGCTCGATGCCGGAGTTGGCGCGCACGCGGTTTCGAACAGTCTCGCCCAGCGTCTCCACATCGTGCGCATCGGCGCTGCCGAGGTTGAGCAGGAAATTCGCGTGCATCTCGCTCATCTGCGCATCGCCAACTTTCAGCCCCCGACAGCCGGCAGCGTCGATCAACTTCCAGCTCGAATGGCCTTCCGGATTCTTGAAGGTGGACCCGCCGGTCTTCGATCGGGTCGGCTGCGAGGACTCGCGTTTCTCGGTGATCTCCCGCATCCGGCTCAGGATGTCGTCCTTGTCGCCGGCGAAGCCCTGATAGACCCCGGAGGTGAAGATCGCGCCACGCGGGCCGTTGGACTTGCGATAGTGGTAGTCCATGTCGGCGTTCGACAGGGTGACGATTTCGCCCTCCCGCGTGACCGCGCGAAGCTCGACCATACGCTCGCGCGTCTCAGTGCCGTAGCAGCCGGCATTCATGTACAGCGCGCCACCGATGCCACCCGGAATGCCGCGATAGAAGGTGAGTCCGTCAATACCGGCTTCTGCCGCAGCGGTTGCCACCTTGACGTCCGGCAGGGCGGTGCCCACGCGGATGCGGTGCCCATCGAGCACCTCGACCCCGCCAAATCCCTTGGCCGACAGCCGAATGACGACACCGTCTATGCCACCGTCGCGCACAAGAAGGTTGGAGCCGAGCCCGATGACTGTGAGGCGGATGTCCGCCGGCAGGCTCTTCATGAAGAACGCCAGATCCTGCTCGTCCGCCGGCTGGAAGAACAATTGCGCGGGCCCACCGACGCGGAACCAAGTCACTTCGCTGAGCAACTGGTTGGCGATGAGCCTGCCACGGACGTCCTGTATCCACGGCTGGAACTGCGGCACAAGGTCGGGCCAAAGCTCAGCTGGCGGCAGATTCACTGCAGGTTCGCTCATGCTGCCTCCGGTTCCTGACCGAGCAGCGTGCCGAGTTCGCCCGGCAAGGCTGCTGCCCACTGCGTGATATTGCCTGCCCCGAGGCAGACGACATAGTCCCCGTCCTGCGCGCGACTCGCGATCAGCGGCGCCAGCGCCTCCGGCCGATCGATCACCCGCGCATCGCGGTGACCGGCCCGGCGGATGCGGCTCACCAGTTCCTCATGCGTGACGCCGGCGATAGGCGCCTCGCCGGCCGCATAGACTGGCGCGACGATGACGGTGTCGGCATCATTGAAGCAGGTCGCAAAATCGTCGAAGAGGTCGTGCAGGCGCGTGTAGCGATGCGGCTGCACGACGGCGATGACATCGCGCCGCGTCGACTGCCGCGCCGCGCGCAGCACCGACGAAATCTCCACCGGATGATGACCGTAGTCATCGATGATGGTGATGCCCGATACCACACCGGTTCGCGTGAAGCGGCGCTTCACCCCCGTGAAGCCCTTGAGCCCCTTGCGGATGGCCTCGGCCGGCACCTTGAGCTGGTCGGCGACGGCGATGGCGGCCGTCGCGTTCAGCGCGTTGTGCTCGCCGGGCATCGGCAGCGTCAGCTCCTCGATGCGCAGGTGCGTCTGGCGGATGCGATCGCGGATCTCGACGGCAAAGTGAGAAATGCCATCCCTGATCTCGAGGTCGACGAGACGGACATCCGCCTGCGGATTGCGGCCATAGGTGATGACGCGGCGGTCGCGGATTTCGCCGACCAGCGCCTGCACCTCCGGGTGATCGAGGCACATGACCGCAAAACCATAGAACGGCACGTTCTCGACGAAGTTGAGGAAGGCCTGCTTCACGCCGGCAAAGTCGCGATAGTGATCGAGATGCTCGGGATCGACATTGGTGACGACGGCGATATCTGCCGGCAGCTTGACGAACGTACCATCGCTCTCGTCGGCTTCCACCACCATCCACTCGCCGCCGCCCAGCCGGGCATTGGTGCCATAGGCGTTGATGATGCCGCCGTTGATGACGGTGGGGTCCAGGCTCCCCGCATCGAGCAGCGCCGCGACCAGCGTCGTGGTCGTGGTCTTGCCATGCGTGCCGCCGATGGCGATGGCGTTCTTGAACCGCATGATCTCGGCCAGCATCTCGGCCCGCCGCACGACCGGAAGGCCCCGCGCCCGCGCTGCATCGAGCTCCGGGTTGCCGCGCTTGATCGCCGACGAGATCACGACGACGGCTGCGTCGCGGAGGTTTTCGGCACGCTGGCCGACCTGCACCTCGATGCCCATGCTGCGCAATCGCTGCACGTTCGGGTTCTCGGAGCTGTCGGAGCCGCGGACGACGTACCCCTGGTTGTGGAGGATTTCGGCGATACCGCTCATGCCGATGCCGCCGATGCCCACGAAATGGACGGGGCCAATGTTGCGCGGCATCTTCATTTCGGCTTCCCCTTGCTCGCGAGTGCTTCTGCGACGTCGGCGAGTTTCTCGACAGCGTCAGGCTGCCCCAGTGATTTCGCAGCCGCCGCCGCCCGCTGCAGACCGGCCGGATCGCTCAACAGCGCTGCCAGCCGGGTGCCAAGCGAGTGCGGCGAAAGCGTGGCCTGCTCCGCCACCCAGCCACCACCGGCCGCATCGACGAACAGGGCGTTGTTCTTCTGGTCGGCATCGATCGAGCCCGGCAGCGGCACGAGCACCGCAGGGCGCCCGATCACCGTCAGTTCCGCGACGGTAGACGCGCCGGAGCGGCAGATGACCAGATGGCTCTGCGCCATGCGCTCTGGCAGGTCATCGAAGAAGGCGGCGAGTTCGACGTTGATCTCGGCCTGGCGATAGCTCTCGGCGACGCGATCAAGGTCTTCGGGACGGCACTGCTGGGTGATGCGCAGCCTACCCCGCAGGTCGGCAGGCAATTCGGCGACGGCGGCTGGAACGATGTCGGAAAACACCCGGGCCCCTTGGCTGCCGCCTGTCACCAATATCTGAATGGGGTCGCCTGCCACCAGCGCCGGGTAAGGTGTATCGGCAATCGCCCGCACTCGGTCGCGCACCGGATTGCCGACCAGCAGGCTCTTGTCCGCGAACGGCTCGGCCTTCAATGTCTTCGCAAAACTCAGGGCCAGCACCCGAGCACGTTTGGCAAGCGCGCGATTGGATCGTCCCAGCACAGCATTCTGCTCGTGCAGCACGCCGGGCAGTCCGATGAGGCTGGCAGCCACGAAAGGCGGGTAAACCGGATAGCCGCCGAAGCCCACGACGGCATCCACCTTGATACCGCTGAGCTTACCCAGCGCAATGCCGATGCCCCAGACGATCTTGGTGCCGGCGAGGACGAACTTCACCGGGTCTCGAACCGACGGCGTTGCCGACGGTACGATATGGGTCTGTTCGGCCGGAAAACGATCACCATACCCAGTCGCGCGATGGTCGGTCATCAGGTGGATGACGTGGCCGCGCCGCCGCAACTCCTGCGCCAGCGCCATGGCAGGAAAGAGGTGCCCCCCAGTGCCGCCTGCCATAAGGACGATGGTGCTCATTCGGCCGGCACTGCACTCGCGCTGCGGTAGACGGGCAGCCCCGTGGCAAGGCGCTCTTCGGGACGCTTGCGGGTCAACGCGAGAATGAGCCCCATGCCGAAGGCCACCGCAATCATCGACGTGCCGCCATACGAGACGAACGGCAGCGTCATGCCCTTGGGCGGCACCAGATTGAGGTTCACCGCGAGGTTGATGCCGCACTGCAGGCCGAACTGGATGGCCAGCGTCGACGCCGCAAGCCGCGCGAAGATGTTCGATTGGCCCTGCGCCGCGATCAGCGAGCGGATCACGATGAAGGCGATCAGCGCCACAAGGCAGAGGCAGAAAAGAATGCCGAACTCACCGGCTGCGGCCGAGAAGACGTAGTCGGCATGCGCATCGGGAATGCGCTTGCTGGCAAGCGATTCACCCGGCCCTCGGCCGAACCAGCCACCCTCGAGCAGCGAGTCGAGCGCACGGTCGATCTGGTAGGTGCCGTGCCCGCCTTCGTCGGGGTTGATGAACGCGTCGATGCGTTTCGCGAAGTGCGGGAAGAAGGTGTAGGCGCCGAACAGCAGCACCACCCCGGCGCCCATGAGCCCAAAGATCAGGAACCAGGAAATGCCGGAAAGGAAGAGCAGCGACGCCCACGTGGCGAGGACCAGCGCGGTCTGGCCGATATCGGGCTGCAGCAGCAGACCACCCACAATCAGCAGCATGATGCCCGTCGCCATGGCGCGCGCCGGGACACCCTTCTGATTCATCGCTTCCGCGAACAGCCAGGCCCCGATCACAGCGAAGGCCGGTTTCACAAACTCCGACGGCTGGATCGTCTGGCCCATGGCCGAAATCCAGCGTTTGGCACCTTTCACCTCGACGCCGAAGCGCAGGGTCAGCCAGAGCAGCACCACGCTACCGATGAGAACCGCCAGCGCCATGAAGCGCGCTGCCCGATGCGGCAGCAGCGACGTCGCCAGCAATACCGGCAGAGCGAGCGCGGCAAACATCGCCTGACGGATGATGAAGTGCCAGGGCCCCAGACCGAGCCGCTCGGCGACCGGCGGGCTGGCCGCGAAGCTGAGGACAATGCCCACAATCATGAGCAGGACCAGCGCGGCCAGCAGACTCTTGTCGATCGTCCACCACCACTCGGCGATGGGCGTCTTGCGCTCGCGTGAAAACATGACTCAGTGCCGCCCTGCCCGGCGGTCTCCCGTACGCTACTCGGGGCGCACTCTACGACCGCGTTGGTTAGCAAGGAGTGACCGGAGTCGCGTTTTGCGAATCCGGCTTCGCGGAGCTACCGAAGCTTCAGCGAACTGAGTCCGATCAGCGCCAGCACGAACGCGATGATCCAGAAGCGGATCACCACCTGGCTCTCGGTCCAGCCCAGATGCTCGAAATGATGATGGATCGGCGCCATCTTGAAGACGCGCTTGCCGGTCAGCTTGAACGACGCCACCTGCACGATCACGGACACGGCTTCGAGGACGAACAGGCCGCCGATTATGCCCAGCACGATCTCGTGTTTGGTCGCAACCGCGATCGTGCCCAGCGCGCCGCCCAGCGCGAGCGAACCGGTGTCGCCCATGAATATCTGCGCAGGCGGTGCATTGAACCAAAGGAAACCGAGCCCAGCGCCAATCAGCGCGCCGCAGAGGACGGCAAGTTCGGCGGTCCCGCCGACGTGGTTGAGCAGCAGGTAGTCGGCAAAATTCTGCGAACCGATCAGGTAGGCGATGAGGCCAAAGCAGGCCGCGGCTATCATCACGGGAACAATGGCGAGGCCATCTAGGCCATCGGTCAGATTCACCGAATTGCCGGCCCCGACGATGACGAAGGCTCCGAACGGCACGAAGAACCAGCCAAGGTTGAGCGCCAGATCCTTCACGAACGGAAACAGCAGGGACGTGTTGTAGGGCGGCGACGTCATCGTTGCGATCATGTAGCAGGCGATGCCCGCCACCAGCGCCTCGATGATGAGGCGTTGCCGTCCGCCGAACCCGGCATGCGACATCCGCTTGACCTTGAGATAGTCGTCATAGAGCCCGATGGCACCGAACGAAACGGTGACGAACAGCACCACCCAGACGTAGCCGTTCGACAGGTTCGACCACAGCAGGATCGAGAACACCGTGCTGGCGAGGATCATCAGGCCGCCCATGGTGGGCGTGCCTTTCTTGGTGACGATGTGCGATTGCGGCCCGTCCTCGCGGATCGGCTGGCCCCGGCCCTGCTTGACCTTGAGCAGCCGGATCATGGCGGGACCGAACAGGAAGATCAGGAACAGTGCCGTGACGACGGCGCCGGCTGTCCGGAAGGTAATGTAGCGGAAGACATTGAAGACAGTGAGGCCCTCGCCGCCCAGCTGCCCGAGGAAATAAAGCATGCTACTCGCGTCCCTGTGTCGGCGCCGGGCGGCCTGCTCACTTGAACCGGTCGCGGATCGCCTGCACGAGACCCGCCAACCGGACGCCTTTCGACCCTTTGACCATAACTGAGTCACCGTGCGCAAGGGCCGCCAGAATGGCGTCGGAGAGCTCTTCGATCGCCGGCGCATGGCCGGCAACGAGCTCGGGATCGAGGCTTTTCGCCAGCGCGGCCATCGACGGCCCGACGAGGAATAGGTGAGTAGCGCCAGTTGCTAGCACCGAATTCTTGAGAGAGGCGTGCAGCTCGGGCGATTGCGGCCCCAGTTCCAGCATGTCTCCGAGCACCAGCACCTTCTTGCCCGCCGGCGGCTTGATCCCGGCATAGACGTCCATCGCCGCCGCCATGGAGGCGAGGCTGCCGTTGTAGCTTTCGTCCACCAGCAGCAGCGGCTTGTTCGGCGGGCCGAGGCGGTGGGTTTCGCCCCGCCCCTCGGGCGCCTCGAAACTCCCTAGCGCACGCAGGGCCACCGATGTCCCCTCACCCGACAGATGGGCAATTGCCAGCGCCGCCACCGCATTGGCCAGCATGTGCCGCCCCGGCACCGGCAGGCTCAGCGCGAACCGCTCGGCCTCATGGTCGACCTGCGCAATCGTGCGAGTCGGCAGCACTTCGATCTCGGCAATGCGCCAGTCGGCGCTATCGTCGAACCCGTAGGTGACGATCCGGCCGACACCCGCCTTTCGAGCGTGGTTGAACAGGATGTGGAGGTAAGGATGATCGGCATTCAGCAGCGCCGTTCCGCCCTCCTCGAGTCCAAGGAAAATTTCCGCCTTCGCCGCCGCGATATTCGCGACGGAACCGAAGAACTCGAGATGGGCAGCCGCCACCGTCGTGATGACGGCGATGTGCGGACGCACCAACTTGACCAGCGGCGTGATTTCTCCCGGATGATTCATGCCGATTTCAAAGACACCGAACTGGGCCTCGCGCGGCATCCGCGCCAGCGTCAGCGGCACGCCCCAGTGGTTATTGAAGCTCTTGATCGACGCATGTGTCTCGCCGGCCGCCGACAGAACCGTGCGAATGGCCTCCTTCGTGGTGGTCTTGCCCGCGCTGCCGGTGACCGCGATGATCTCGGCTCGGCTGCGGGCCCGCGCCGCCCGTCCCAGCGCCTCCAGCGCCTGCAATGTGTCCAGCACGACGATCAGCCGGTCGCCACCGTTGGCGGCGTGGTAGGCTTCGCTCACGATGGCGGCCGCCGCCCCTGCCTCCAGTGCCTTGCCAACGAAATCATGCCCATCATGCGCATCGCCCTTGATGGCAATGAACAGCGCATCCGGCGCTATCTCGCGCGAGTCGATCGAGATCGATGCGATCGCGCCGTCATTGAGCCCTTCCGGGCGTCCGCCCGTTGCCGCGACGATCTCGGCAACAGTCCAAAGAGGCGACAAATCAGAGGCCTTTCAGCGCCTGCGCGACCACTTCGTGGTCGGAGAAATGATGTTTGGTGGTGCCGACGATCTGGTAGTCTTCGTGGCCCTTTCCGGCAATCAGTACCACATCTTTTGGCCCAAGCGAGGCGACCGCGGCCTCGATAGCCTGGCGTCGATCACCGATCTCCTCTGCCGTCGGAACCGCAGCGAGGATTTCCGCCCGGATCGCCGTCGCGTCCTCGGTGCGAGGGTTGTCGTCTGTAACGATCACCCGATCGGCCAGTTCGCCAGCAATGCGACCCATGACCGGCCGCTTGGCCTTGTCGCGATCGCCGCCACAGCCGAACACCACCGTCAGCCTGCCCGCCGCATAGGGGCGCAGCGATTGCAGCGCGTTCTTGAGCGCGTCCGGACTGTGGGCATAGTCGACGAAGACGGCCCCGCCATCGCGGTGCCCGACCATCTCCAGCCGACCCTTGGCACCCCGAAGCGATTCCAAGGCCTCGAGCGCAACGGCCGGCGTCGCACCGGTCGCCGTGGCGAGCCCCAGCGCTACCAGTGCATTGCTCGCCTGGAACGCGCCTGTCAGCGGCAGATAGAAGTTCGCCGGCTCGCCCACCAGGCGGCCGGTGATGCGTTGCCCGAAGCCCTCGTTTACGATCGAGCCGACTTCGAAGACGGCCCCCTCCTGGCCAACGGTCAGCACGCGTGCGCCACGGTCAAGCGCGGCAAAGACGAACGGCAGGTGCTCCGGATCGTCGCTGTTGATCACCGCGGCACCATTCTCGGCAAGAAGTTCACGGAACAGCCTCAGCTTGGCTTCGCGGTAGTTGTCGATGCCGCCGTGATACTCGAGATGGTCCTGCGTCAGGTTGGTGAAGCCGACGGCATCGAAGCGCAGCCCGTCGACACGGCGCTGGTCGAGGCCCTGGCTCGATGCCTCAAGCGCAATATGGTCGATGCCCTGCGCCCGCAGCGCCCCAAGATCGCGATGCAGCGCCAGCGCATCGGAGGTCGTCAGTTCCCGAGGGACGATGCCGGAGGCGGTCTCTACGCCGACGGTTCCGAGGCTGGCCGCGGGAATGCCGCACGCCGCCCAGATCTGGCGGACGAAGGAGACGATCGATGATTTCCCGTTGGTGCCGGTGACCGCGACGTTGATGCCGGGTTGTGGCGCGAACTGGCGGGCCGCAGCCCGCGCATAAGCCGCTCGAACATCACGGACGGCAACCACCGGAACCGCGGGTGCCCCATCGGGCGGCGACGGCGGAGGCTTGGATGAGGGTCTGCG
>Ga0066256_1004277_pt1 | contig 12855 bp, 10 predicted proteins | sample ThiBio_1000_biof_FD_87107 | JGI IMG/M metagenome (GOLD analysis project Ga0066256, IMG submission 87107) | Wastewater bioreactor microbial communities from Cape Town, South Africa - Thiocy_expt_1000_biof (version 2) | ecosystem: Engineered > Bioreactor > Thiocyanate-remediating >...
AATCACCGCTGGCTGCATTGAAATTACCGTGGTCCGGTCGGTTAACAAGAGATAAATTTCTCCCGAGTGTAAAACATTTGCCGGTACGCAAATCCGGCTGACGGAAGCAGAAACGCCTGACAGCAGGCCGGGCCTACAGATATGAGCAAAGGACGCCCCGAAATGGAAAATCTGGCACGCCAATTTTATCGGGATCAAAAAAAGGTGCTGGATCTCATAAGGAAGCCTAGTTCCCGTTCAGGATTTGATCCCGCAATTCATCGACTGTTTGGCAACGATCCCAAGCAGGGGAAGATGGTCAGGATTGGCAATCGCGATTACAGATATTCAAGCCTTGCGAAAAACCTCGTGAGCTTTCTGCCAGCGCGATGGCACGAGGAATTGGACAAGACGAAAGGCACATGGTCCGGCTGCGCGAATTGGTGGGCGGGCTATCCGTTTATTGCCTGGGTGGAGATACGAGTTGGCGATGATGGAACCACAGGATACCTTAAACTCGATGCGGAAGTCGGCCCTATTTCAGGTCATAGAATCCGCAAGGGGATTATAGACGCGATCAAGGTGGCCGCGTCTGCGAAAGGCTTGGAACGAATTCAATTCCCGGCTGGCGCCTCGGATAAGGGGCGGCTCTATTCGCGTTTTCTGCGCAAGAATTCCATCGCTGTGAACGACATTGGCGACACAGGCGAAATTGAGACGAAATTCGTACAGCTTATCGCTGACTTCGGGCCGGAGTTCGAATTGGTTGCGAGCGTTATACCGGAGTTTTTGCGCTTGGGCGAGCTACGATAGCCCTGTGAAGAAAACCACGCGGAACAGCTTGAGAATGGCGAGAACTGGGAGAGAGTTGTTGATCAACATTAATAGATGGTTTCAACGCGGTTAACACTTTGTTAACCAATTCCAGTGCAAAAGCGTTAACGAAATTGCTCGGCTTGATTGTAAAATCGAGTCTTCGCCGAGTAGCCCCAACGTAGCGAGTTCGCTCGTATTTTGGGGTGACGGTCTCGCCATTATGGCGAGCACCCCAGTGGTTAACCGTTAAAAGTGTTCCCACCCTAGCCTTTTCTGCCGGACCGATCATGACGTCCGGCGGTTAACCTATATTCATGGGGCTTTTAACATGACCAGTATTTTGACCAACACCGCGGCGATGGCCGCCCTGCAAACCCTTCGCACCGTAAACTCAGGCCTTGAGCAAACACAGCAACAGGTCAGCTCAGGTTTAAGAATTGGGAAGGCCGCTGATAATGCTGCCTATTGGTCCATCGCAACCACCATGCGCTCGGATAGATCAGCGGTTTCCGCCGTCTCCGATGCCATAGGTCTTGGACAAGCAAAGGCCGATACTGCCTATAGCGGCCTCAATGCCGTCAGCGATATTCTCTCTCAATTCAAGGAGAAGCTTGTCGCCGCAACCGAAACCAGCGTGGACAAAGACAAAATCCAGCAGGAATTGGATCAATATAAGCAACAGATTCTCGGGATCGCGCAGTCCAGCTCCTTCAACGGCCAGAATTGGCTATCCACAGATGTTGACGACATCTACGACGTCAGCGCCAATAGCGACACGGTCGCGTCTTCATTCGTCAGAAGCGCCAACGGCACGGTTTCCGTGAATTCGGCCAATATGCATTTGTCGGAGACGTCGCTGTTCAACAGCACGGGCGGCGGCATCTTGCAAAAGGACGGCCGCGATGCGGGATCGATCGGTGGCCTACGCTATTTGACCAGTTGGCAGAATGGCTCCGAGATCGAAACGGGCTGGAATCCCTATAACGAAAGGCAAGGGACTAAGGCGAGCTTCGACTTCACATTTTCAGGGCCATTGACCTTCAATGATCCATCAAAGCAGATCAGCTTTGACGTGACGGTAGACGCAGATAACCCGGCCGACGGCATTGACCCGCCCTACGCGGCCGGAAAGACCACAGCCGTTACAATCGACAGATCGGCAGTCGATGCAGTGAACGCCTCGTGGAATGGGGTGATCTCTACCTATACTCAATATCAGCAGGTATTGAATTATGCACTTTCGCAGGCCAACACCGGGGCCGCGGCCACGACGTATGTTGACGTAAACAATCAACCGATCATCAATCGGGTTGGCATCTATACACAGCAGGATCGCTCAACCGGGCTGACCGGATCTTATGTTGAAGTCAGCAACTTCGCCAGTAACGTTGGCTCCGGCGGGCTTGGGAATGCGTCGGACTACGGTTCACGCGGATCGACGTTGACGCTGAATTTTACACCGTTCCAGGATTACAAGGATGGTGACGATCCGGACGGCATCACAATCAGCTTCAATTTTTCGATCAATGGCGCAGCCCCGAAAACTTACTCCTTCAACCGTACTTATGTGAACGACGTGCTTGGTGTCGAAAATGGAAAGGTCGAGACGTCCGAGCAAATGGCGACGCTCCTCCGGTCGCTGATGTCGGCTGATTGGCCCACTCTGAAGATCGACGCAAACGGCTCGTCTGTTGTTGTTCAATCGGACCCGGCGCTCGATCGTTTATCCGGTGCAGGTACCAGCGTCTCGTTCTCCAATTTCCATGTCAGCAACGAGCCACTGCCCACGATCGATTTCATGGATATCGATATCGTCAAGAACCCAGGCAGCATCAAAGATTATCTCGACTATATCGAGACCGTCAGCCAGCGCGTAACTGCCGGAGCCTCACAGGTCGGAAGCCTCCAAAAGCGGCTGGACTATCAATTAAACTTCGCCAACGACATGATGGACAGCATCGATAAAGGCGTCGGTCGTCTGGTGGATACAGATATGGAACAAGCATCTGCCAAGCTTGCAGCACAACAGACGCAACAGCAGCTTGCGGTGCAGGCGCTTTCGATCGCAAATTCCAGCGCGCAGAATATCATGCAACTATTTCGGCAATAATTGACGAATTGCACTGACGTAGATGCTAGCGGTATTGACCCTTGAGTTCAATCTTTGCTCGCCCTTTTGGCAGATGGCTGTATCCCGGACTTAAGACCAACGGTTTCGGGAAGGGCAATGGCATGTCTCATTTGAAGGGTTTGAAATTGGCTCAGGCGGCTCCGGTTCGTGCAACGAACGATCCGGTTACAAGGGCGCGCGAGAAAGTCATCGAAGCGCTTTTCGAACAGAAGGCGCTGGCTAACTCAAAGATCGCGGGCACTGAATACGTCGTCCTCCATGACGTGTTTCGCAAGAACGAAGCCGGTGAGCGGGTGAAAGTCAAAGTGCCGAAGCGAATGCGCAACGGATGGTTTACCGACGCGCATGGGAAGCTCTTTTTCACGCTGCGCTACGCAGGCAAGTCTATCGAGTTCGCAAAGGACAAGAATGCGATCGAGGTCAGCAATCTTTCGGAGCTTCCAGCGGTGCTGGATACCTTGATCGACGCGGTGAATGCCGGCGAGCTTGACGCGCAGCTGACCATAGCTGCAGCCGAACGTGGCAAGATGATGCGCAAGTCCGGATAAGCAATAGTCATTCGACATGCGATGCGGAGCGGGACCTGTTTCCCGCTCTTTTCCGTTGCCGTAAGCTTTTCCAACATAAGGAACTCGACCGCATGTCAGCGCGTAATCCCGACACAAGATCGATCGTCATTCTGACCGGAGCCGGAATATCGGCGGCCTCGGGATTGCATACGTTTCGGGACGAAGACGGAGTATGGAGCCAATACGATTATCGCGAGGTGGCGACACCCAGAGGCTTCGTGCGCGATCCCGGCAAGGTGCATGCGTTTTACAATATGCGACGGCGGCAGGCTCTTGCCGCTAAGCCAAACGCAGCCCACTTTGCTTTGGTGCGGCTTGAGCGCGAATGGCCAGGGGACTTTCTGCTGGTGACACAAAACGTTGACGGACTGCACGAAGCTGCCGGATCGAAGATGCTGGTGCATATGCACGGCGCATTGAACTCGGCCCTATGTCAATCCTGCAATGGTCGCACCGCATGGACGACCGACATGGACATATCGTCAAACTGCCCGAACTGCGGTGACGTCGGCTATATGCGACCGGATATTGTCTGGTTCGGAGAAGCGCCCTATCACATGGACCGGATCGAGACGGCGCTTGCCCATGCTGATCTCTTCATTTCCATAGGCACGTCCGGCTCAGTTTATCCGGCGGCGGGCTTTGCCTTAGACGCATGGAGAAACGGAGCAACCACGATGGAATTCAACCTGGTGCCATCGGCTCCCGGCACTGATCTGTTTTCCGATTGCATAGAAGGACCGGCGGAAGAAACTGTGCCAGCCTTCGTGGACATGCTGCTGAGACGATAGCTCTCGAACAAGGATCATAGTTTATGATCCTTGTTCGCCCTTTTGCCCCCGAGCGCCCTTCAGCGTTTCTGCTTCCGGGTCCATTAGAGCATCAACGATAGCGTGCGGCGCGGGGCTTTGTCGCGCTGCGCTTTCACCCCTGGATGCGCTCCTTGATATGTCTATGCGCCCCTATGATAGCACTCGGCGCGCGCAACTGCCCTGTCAACCTTCTTCATTGCTGCCGAATATGGAACACGTCGGGCTGGTACTTGGGTTTTGTGTTCACCGCGCCGCCTCTTCGCTCGCCCTTTTCGTTCGATGGAACTTTGCTCCCGCCGGAACGGAAGCGGGAGCCATATGTCAGAGCAGGAACACCAACATCGACCAAGCTACTACGGCGACAACGACAATCGGGAGCGCATCGAACAAGCACGGATCGACCTGGCTTTGCTGTTCATGACCGATCTGCATGTGGGAGCTTCCCCCTTCTACAAACAGAAGGGCAAGAGAACGTCGCTGGACCTTGCTTACGAGATCGACGGCGCAATCCATCGCCGCAGCTATCTGTCCCCATTGTCATGGCGGGCGATTATGCTGTTCGCGCTGAGCGAGGACAAAACTGTTACCGTTCACGAGATGGACAGGCCGGGCCGATACCGCCAGCTCTTCCCAAGAACCTTGCTGCGACGGCTGCATTGGCATGCACGGCCGGATGCAGATTTTCCGCCGGGTGCCCGCCTCCATGATCCCCAAGGGCAATCCGTCATGCTACTGACGCGCAGCCGGTTTTGCGGTCATGCCGTCGATGCTTTGCATAATCTCGCAGATGGTACGCCTGTGTTCCAGCCATTATGGATTTCCGACATCATGGCGTTGCGCCCAATGCTCGGTATCGAGCTTGTCCGCGACGAGACATTTACGGCGGCATTCCCGATCGGCACGTATATCAAGGCGGCGGCAAAGACCGGGCGGATTGTCGATGCGCCGGAATTGTCGGGACTGGACCTTGCCGGCACAACTCCATTGCTTTCGTCTCCAATGCCTGCACCAGTCGTCTCCCGCATCTTCGATCAGCAATGCCGCGAGCATCCGCAGATGGAACGCCTTCGCGGGCGGACAATTTACGAGGACTATTCGTTTCAGGTCTGCGCTGAAAAAGTTCTGTAAGCGAACTTTTCACGGCTGCGTCGTACCGCTCCACTGGCAACCGCTGGCTTGCTTCAAGGCCGCGATCATATGCAGACGCTCGGAAAGACTGACAACGTTTCCTGCGTATCTGGAGGTTCCGTTGATAGCTGCCGCAGCCGTTCGGTTGCTTAACGGCAGGAGGCTGTCAACGTCGATATCCGTCCAGTTCGTATCCTGTATAATATTATTATACACACAACGCGTTACGCCCTTTCCCATATCGGAAACACCGGCGTTATCTCCCGAAACAACACGCCTGTCTTCGACAACGAAAGTCCCATCCATATTCAACACAATGGCATGAGCAGCAGAACGGTCGGACATCGAATCTATCGATACATCACCGTCTTCACTCTCTTCGGTAATTGAAATACCTGAAGGCACGACACGTTGAACATCATCGGCGGGATTGCTCTTGGCCTGTCCGATGACAACGCGAAGCGATTGAAAGCCTGATCGCTTCAAGCATAGCCAGTCCACGTAGTCGCGGACATCGTTCACTGGCCACCAGCTGCGTTCGGTCGGCTTTGCCTCATCGGCTTGCTCCTGGCCGATGAAATCCTGCGCATCTGGTGCCTTGTAATTGCATTCGATGCGGAATTTCAGGCAATAGCGGATGATGCTCTGGATGTTCTCCTTAACATCGCGGTATGCGCGAAACGGCTGAATATCCACCTGATATTTTGCAGTATGCGTTTCTCTGCGAAGGGCGCTGGCGATCTCATACGTGGTTAATCTGCCTTTGCGGACAATCGCATGAAGATGCGGGCGCCAGATTGTCTTATCGGGAGCTTCCATCAGCGGGAAGCCCAGAGCATCCAGCGCAATACACGTGTTGCGGCCACAGGCTTCGAAATCACCAAAGCTCATGCGGTCAATTTCCCACCAGCCCAGTAATTGGAAATCATCCCATCGGCTATCCTTCTGGCGCTGGCGATCTATGAAGGTTCGAAGGCGGCGCTTTTCATTTTCCACGAGATCAGTCATGCCGGAAAAATCCAATTGCGGCGGCAGCAGGATCGTGGCGAATGCTAAATCTTCGTTGGTGGCATGGCAGAACATTTTTTTGATAGCCTTCCCGGTCTGCACTGCGCGCTCTCGCATATGGCATCGTGGACAAAGCGGGACGCGGCAATATTTGATGTTGCCCCAGTCATCGATCTCGCCACAGGTTTCCATCCAGCTTCGGGCAAGATGTTTCGCAGGAAGCGCCGCCTTTACATACTGCCGTTGGGCTTCGTTCGCTTTCGTCAGATATTTCATCTGACGGCGTTCATGGCGGGTGAATATGCCCTTCGTCATCATATCCGCTTGTAGCTGTTCCATCTTGGTCTTCATCGAAATCTCCTTGAAATATCCTGCTATTTATAAAGCACCCATTTTAGCACCGTCCTTTGAAAATAAATATTTGTTTCAAGGAGATAGGCAATGAAGGTCAAGGACATCTACGAAAGACTACGCGCCGCTGAACTGGCCGATTCCCAGATGAAATTCTCTCAAATCTGGCTCGGGCGCAGCCGGCGCTACTATTCACATCTCATCGCTGTCGGTAGAGAACCGGGCCTTGCCACGCTGTGCGGCATCTCATTGCGGCTAGGCCGCATGCCGTTGGAAAAATATCCGACATTGCTGGAGTTGAAGCAACAGCTAGCAAGCGAGATCGCGCGCAGAGCAATAACGGATATTCGCCGACACCGATCTTAACGTTTGGCCAACCGCCGCCATCTACAATCTACGCGTTTACCTCTCGCAAATTTCGGTTTCAGGAATTCTCAATGAGCGCGAATATTTTTTCCCGCAATGCGGTAGTCGCCACTTTGTTTATAGTCGCAGCCCTTTCAACCGCTTCCCCCGCCTATTCACTCGACAAAATCCGTTTCGGTACTGATTGGCTCGCCGAGGCTGATCACGGTGGCTTCCATCAAGCGATAGCCGACGGCGCCTATGCCAAGCACGGCTTGGGCGTGGAAATCGTCCAAGGTGGCCCGGGGGCACACAACCGCGCAATGCTCCTTGCCGGGAAGCTCGATTTTTATCTCGGCACGCAACAGGGGCAGCCCGTCGGGCAGGAGCAAGGAATTCTGCTGCTCGCGGTCGCGGCGATCTATCAGAAGAACCCGCAAGTTCTCCTCGCTCATTCCAATAAAGGGATCGACAAGTTCGAGGACCTCGCCAGGCTCGACACTATATACATGACACAGGGTGCTTTCGGTGCGTATTTCGAATGGATGAAGGCCAACTTCAAAGGGTTTCGGGAAGAGCAGTTCCGCCCCTATAATTTCAGCCCGGCACCCTTCCTCGCGAACGACAATTCCGCACAGCAGGGTTTGATTACGTCCGAACCCTATGCGATCAAAACGCAGACAGGCATCGACCCGAAGATATTCCTGCTTGCCGACGCAGGTTATGCGCCTTACGCGACGATGATCACCGTGCAACGCAAGCTGATCGATACCAATCCTGATCTTGTCCAACGTTTTGTGGATGCCTCAATAGAGGGTTGGTACAATTATTTGTACGGCGATAATTCCTCCGCAAATGCACTTATCAAGAAAGAAAATCCCGACATGACCGATGGCCAGATCGAATATGCCATCGACAAGATCAAGGAATACGGGATCGTCGATAGCGGCGATGCGCTCACCAAGGGCATCGGCTGCTTGACTGCTGAACACTACAAGCGGTTCGCGGAAGAACTTGTGAAAGTGAAGCTGCTCAAGCCGGAGACCGACTATACCAAGGCATTCGACACCCGGTTTTCCTGCAAGGGCGTTGGTCTGAATTTGAAGAAGTGAAAGGTTCCGGTGTGGTGCTGCGCTCGGCCGACACCATGCTCGTTGTGGGAGATTGGCATTGCTTTATTTCATTTCAGACGAAGAAGCATCCGATGACTATGATGCACGGATCGAATTGGATGGCACCGATGTGCTTCTACATAGCCGCGGCGGAGCGACGGGTGGGAGACCACCGCGAAACACTGACTACGAAAAAGCACTCTCGGTAATAGTCCAGCGTTTGCGGATGGGCGAGAGTGTCTCTCAGCCATTCATCACCCGCGTTTTACTTGATAGTCAGCGAGCGCGAAGTGAGCCGCCAGAAAAGCGGCTCCTCGTGGATACCAGTGAGCTTTCAAGACTGAGCGACAACCAGGCCGTCACGCTGATCAGGTCCAGGGCTAAGAGCTGGGGGCAAGCCCCGGGCGTGACAGGCGGTAACTCAACCAAGGCGGTGGGTATCCAAACGCAAGGTCGCTCGTATGATAGCCCCCGCTCAACGCTGCGACTGATGAATTGGGGAGGCAAGATAAGAGTCAGATGGCTGAGCGGCCAGCGACAACGCAAGGTCACGTCTTCACACATAGACATCGCGATCGAGCGATTACGTTCAAATGAAGATGCCCCGAATTTCAGTGATTCACGAGACTATGATGTCTTGTTGGAGGATGGAACGCGGCTTGCTCCGAAGAAGGTCTTCGGGCTGGCCTTGGAAGAAGCGCTAGGGATTAAAGCCTTACCGAAGCATTTCAGCGCTGGATGGGGGCAACCGAGCTTCCGAATTATCGAGGCGGCCGGATACCTGATAGTTCCGAAAAATGAACCTGCTCCCACCCCAGAGGAAATCGCACAGGCACATAATGTCTTACCTCCCACGGGCGGCGGCACCGCCTCACGCGAGGGCACGCTGAAACTTGTCATGCACATGCGCAGGGAGCGAGATCCAAATCTATCCGATAAAAAGAAGGCCGCATTCATTGCAGAACACGGCCTCCTCTACTGCGAACGATGCAAGATGAATCCAGCCGAGCACTATGAAGCCGATGTGGCTACCGCCTGCATCGAGGTTCATCATGCCAAAATTCAGGTCAAAGACATGCAGGAAGATCACGTTACAGAACTTGAGGATTTGCAGTGCCTTTGCGCGAACTGCCATCGAGTAACACACCGCGAGTTAGCAGCAGTTGCCCGCGAGCTACGAAAGCGCAGTAACAATTGATCTGCCATCCCGATTACGACATTGCGACTTGACGGTAAAGGCTGCCAATCTACTTTCGGGAAGGATGAAGTAGTCGCTAAATGACCGACGTGGAGCGCCAAACCGATCTTATATTCCGCTGAATAAATGGTCGCTTTCAGGCCGAAAGCGGCCATTGTGGCACGTGCAACATAATCCCGTTCAATTCCTCATTTCAGCAATGGCATCCAATACGCCCGCGCATTCCCGCAACAAGTCTCTTGCCGCGCCCGGGCCTCTCAAGACGCGCTCCTCGAAAATCTTCTCGATGGCAACCTTTGCCGCCCGCACATACACCGGCACGTCATCGTGGAGCGGGTTCTCATCGAAACTGCGATTGAGAGCTTCGAACGCCTTTTTGAACACCTCGACGTTGTGGTTCATCAAAATCCAGACGCCATCTGTCGTGACCCGCAACCGCTTGTCCTGAATCTCGCAAATTTCAGAGGCAGTCACTTTTGAACCGATAGCCGTTACGACGGGGAGCGGCGTGAAATGGATTTTCGGTCCCCTTGTGCGCTCAATTGTAATTTCTTTCGCAAGGTCGCGGGCCATGTCGTTGAGTGTCCGGCTGTCATCGGCGCTTGCGTGTTCTGCAAACGAAACCGATGTCAGACCGCAGCCATATTTGTCGAACCGGAACGACGTGTACATGTTGAAGTTCGCCGCCGAAACGAACGGGCTCGATGTGTCGAAGGAAACGCCGATGTCGGGATTGCATTGGCGCAGGCAACGTAGGATCGTCGTGAACAGGTAGGCGGGTTCAAGCGTCGAAATGCCGAGGAAATGTATCCACTTGGCTCTCTGCAAAGAGCCGTCATCATACATATCCAGCAAGCGTGCCATGGTCACAGAAAACGCGCTCTGATGTGCTCCGGCAAAGGCCCACCCCTCCAACGGGTAGCCCTTTACGGCCTCGTACCACACCTTGCTTTCGCGTTCGGTGCGGCCTTGAATGACGTTCAGCAGATTGGTCTTCCTCGGACTGCGGTTCTGAACGAAATAATCGAGGTTGAGCAGCGACTGCGTCAGGCAGGCATTGTAATCCAACGACAGGCCGTTGGCTGCGCTCATGGTCGTGAGCTGTCCTTGTCCATTAAGCCGTGCCGTGTGCTGCGCAACATTCCCCGGCGATATGCCGCCAGTTGGGAAGTCCAGCGACATGGAATAATCTGAATGGGCTTCCATCCACCGCAGCATGCGTTCGCATGTGGCATCGCCTGTAAACTTGATCGTGCCCTCCTGTATCTGGAAACCGCCGCTGTCACCGATCACTGTCGTCCGGTTACGGTTTCTGTGGCTAACAATGTCGGTTTGCTTCGCCGCACCATCTGTTCTAGCTGCCTGTCCTGCGCTGTAGAGCGCATAGGGGTAATGAAACAGGCCGCTCTTTGGATCGAGAAAATCCAAATCTTTCTCCGCGAACGCAAAGGATCGCTTGAGATGCAGCGAGTGGCCGAGTTTCGCAAAGTTCGCGCTGATGGCGGGCAGGTAGACAGCATGCGCGGATTTCGTGGAAAGCATTGAATAACCCTAAGAACCTTGTCCTGATGACCTGCTGCACTTTCTTAATGCTTGCACGGTTTGATTGCTGAACACTTGATGAAGTCATTGCGAGCATCCAATGGGCAAAGCCGTTAAGAAAGAGCCAATCGTTTCCGCGCTTGAGCAATACGAGAACCAGTTTCAGACCGTCATCGACGCCGCCAACGCTTTCGAAAATCATGACGGCCAAGGCCAGAAGCTCTTGTATGTGGCACTGGAACAAGTTTTCGCGTTCGGCGAGAATATCCGACGTGACGCGCCGACGTTCGAGAAATTTCTTGATGACCGCGACAAGACGCTGAACAAGGTCACCAAGGAAAACCCTTACAATGCACTGGTCGAACTGGCCTTTTCGGAAGATCGCAGCAAAAGCTGGCGCAGCGAAATCAGCAATGTTTTGAGGCTTGCGTCGGAAATCAAAGTCACAGAGCCCCTGCACAAATGGCTTGAAAAAGGCGGCGGCATTTCTGGCCGATATGCCGAGGCAGTGCGCCACTTTGCTCGTCCGGCAACACAAAATGCGCAAAGGCTCCGGTCGTCCCGGCTCGACATGATCGCCAGCGAATTAAAGCAGTCGCGGATCGTCAAGAAGGCCTTGCCGGGCGTGACGCTCGCCGACGGCTTTCATCGTTCCCTGCTGTTTTCCGAAGGCGGCCAGACCTTCCTCGTCCATGTTCGCGATGAAGACGACCAGAAAACCATCGACAAGTACCTGCTTGAAGTCGCCGGCAAGAGGACACCCGACGATCATCCGCTTGCTGCCCGCACGCTCTATCCACTGTTTAGGGCAATCGACCTGATCGTCGGCACATGCAAGCCGTCCAGCTCAAGCCAACTCCAGTTGATCACAATCTGGAACGATACGATCAACGAAGCCCCGGTCACGAAACTACGCTTCCTGTCGGATGCCTATAGCTTCACGAATGCTACTATCACGCTCGCTTGCTCTCTCCCGGAACTAGACGGCAGAGGGCAGATCGTGCTTGAGCTCTCCGACGCCGAGACTTTCCGTCAACTATTTGAGCATGATTACCAATGGAGTATATCCGCTGATGATCAGGGCGTTTCTATTCTCGATGATGCGAAGTCGCAAACCCGGCTGACGCTTCGACCGATTGCGGATTATCTCGATAGGAAACTGCGACAGGGCGCGAAGCTTGGATTGAGAACACGCCATTTTCAGGCGACGTGTACGGGAATGAGAGCTTCGGCCAGCAACTTTGAGATGGCCATGGCCTTGTTCAAGAAGGCTAACGGAGCGCAACTTACCGCCGATCCGACACCAAAACGCCTCCAGTGGTTGTCGGGCGGCGCAATGCCGGAAGTCGGCTTCACCAGCGCACAAGGCTATTCCGGGCTGAGCTATCCGTTTCTTGAGTTCGCCGCGCCTGCGGCAGCGATTGATCCGCAGATGGAACTTTCGCTGGCCGATATTGCCGCATTCTGGAAAATCGCGGCCGCCTATGGGGAGGATTTAGCCGGCTATATCGCCAACAGCGATGTAGCCGATGCAGCATTTTGCATCGACCACGTATTCGCAGACGGCGACCGTTTCGAATACGTCTCCCCGATGGTGCTCGGCGTTTCTATGGCACGCACGCAGGTCTGTGAGGACTTTGCCCCTGCGCCGTTCCCGCCGCCCTCTCCCCTACCACCGTTGGGTTCAAAGGCAACAAGACTGTCGCACGCATCAAAACGCTCGTCTGAACCACGCACCCGAAACTACGCCATGATCGACAAGAACAGGCGCGCAAAAACAAGTTTCCCGGCCATACCATCTGCCAGTGGGCACGCTTTCGGGGCCTTCATCACCAGCTATCTGCCTGACAATGCCGAACACAGG
>Ga0066256_1004278_pt1 | contig 12853 bp, 5 predicted proteins | sample ThiBio_1000_biof_FD_87107 | JGI IMG/M metagenome (GOLD analysis project Ga0066256, IMG submission 87107) | Wastewater bioreactor microbial communities from Cape Town, South Africa - Thiocy_expt_1000_biof (version 2) | ecosystem: Engineered > Bioreactor > Thiocyanate-remediating >...
GACGGTGGCGGAGCGTGTGGCGACGGCGCCCACCAACTACAACTGGAACACGTACGGCGCGGTGGAGGCGGTGCCGGACCAGGGCATCTGCGGCAGCTGCTGGGCGCACGGCGCGACGGGCAGCATCTCGGGCGCCTACTTCCTGGCGCACGGCTCCCTGCTGTCGTTCTCCAAGCAGGAGATCATGGACTGCAGCTGGCCGTACGGCAACGACGCGTGCGACGGCGGCCTGGACTACCAGGGCTACCAGTGGATCATGTCCAATGGCGGCCTGTCCACCACGTCCAACTACGGCCCCTACCTGATGGCGGACGGCTTCTGCCACAACAACGGCACCGGCGTCGTGCCGACCGCCGTCGTCACCAACTGGACCGCCGTGCCCGCCTACAACGCCACCGCCCTCGTGGACGCCTGCTACGCCGCCGGCCCCATCTCCATCTCCATCGACGCCTCGCAGCCCACCTTTGACTTCTACTCCTCCGGCGTGTACGACGACCCCGCCTGCTCCAACTCCACCGCCGCGCAGGACCACACCGTGCTGCTCGCCGGCTGGGGCTACGACCCCGTGTCGGAGCTCAACTACTGGGTGGTGCGCAACTCGTGGTCCACGTACTGGGGCAACCAGGGCTACGTGCTGATCGCCAACACCGACGTCAACATCTGCGGCGTCACCGTGTCGCCCACCTACACCACCGTCGCGTAAGAAGGTTGGCTCGTTTCCCACGTACGCGTGCGCGCGCGCCGTTTTCTGCGTGTGCCCCCTCTCACACTTCAAGTTTGTGCGTACCAAGTATCAAATATCATATAATTATACACTCCCTCACTTACTTGGTTAAAGACTCCTGCAACAGCCGCCACGTGTCGGCGGCGGCGGAGACGCCAGCGCGCGCGCGCAGGTCCGTGACGAGCGTGTCGCCGCCGGCGTCACGGAACTCCACCCGCAGGCTGCGGTGTGCAGTAAACAGCGGGGTGACGGCGACAGCCAGCTCGAGGGAGGGCGCGTCGGCGTGCGCCGCTCCGCCAGCGTGCAGCCGCGCAAGGCGGCGGCGCAGGGCGGGCGCTACTTTGCCGCGCTCCAAGTACGCAATCGGCGCCTCAGGCGTCACAGCCCTGCCGTCCGCACCCACCACCTCCTCCGTGGGCCGGCGGCCGTCGTTCATGACCGTCAACACGGCACTCGCCGCCGCAGCCACGCCCACGTCGCTGGTCCACTCCACCAACTTCGCCAACGCCGGTATACCTTGCTCCTCCGCAAACAACGCCACGTTGCCGGGGTTGTTTGCCATGCATGCGGCCGCCGCGCGCAGCAGCGCCGCGACGGCGGGTGATGGCAGGGCGAGCGGCGGGGGCGGAGCGGCGGCTGCCGCTGCTGCCGCTGCCGCCGCTGCTGCCGCTGCTGCCGCTGCTGAGGCAGAGGTCACCAGGCTGCCGGTGGGTGAGGCCAAGCCGGGGGGCATGGGCGACGGCGTCGCTGGCGTGGACGGTGTGGCGGCTGGCGACGTGGGCGGCTGGAGCAACGTAGCAATCGTCGCGACCGCGTGCGCCGCGTATGCCGCCTGCCGGCCACCAGCAGTGCGCACGGCGCTGCACAGTGCAGTTGCCAGGGTCTCCACTGCCGCAGCCGCCGCCGCCTTCGCCTCCGCGTCTGCCTCCGCCGCCTCCGCCGTCGCCGCCGGCGCCGCGCCAGTGTTGCCGGTGGTCGGGTTGACGGCGACCCTCCCCACGCTGACAAGCAGGGCGGCGACCGAACTCACGCCGTTATTTTCCACAAACGCTTTTGCTGGTGCGTCGTCCATCATCACCGCCGCTGCCGCTGCCGCCGCGGCGTGGGCCACTGCAATGGTGCTAGCATCCCGCAGCGCGTCCGCCAGCGTTGGTGCCACCCCCTCATACGCCAACAGCACGCCGTTCGGCTTGCACAGTGCCACTGTGCGGATGGCGCGGCATAATGGCGCCACGACGCCAGCGTTGTTGGGCACTGCCACTGCCTGCTGCAGCAGGTTACCCAACGCAGTCAAGACCTCGGGCTTGTCCTTCACCGTGCACTTGGGGTCAATGGCGGCGACGGCGCTGGCCAGCCCCACCACCGCACCCTCACCAAAGGCGGTCGCCCCACCAGCAGCCCCACCGGCAGCTGCTCCGCCAGCGGCACCGCGCCCTCCAGGTAGAGCCGCCGCTGCTGCTGTTGCCAGCCTGCGGATCGCCGTCAGGACCTCATCCACTGTACTGCCGGTGACGCTGGCACCGTCGCCTTCGCTCAACTTCGCCATGAGCGAGGCGGCGGCGTTGGAGACCTCCGGGCCGCCATTTAGCAGCTTCACAACGGGGTCCAGCAGGCCCGTTGCGCTTGCCACAGTGCGCACCGCGGTGCCGCGCTTGGTGGAGACGTGTTGCAGCACGCGCACCAACAACTCACACACCTGCGCTTTGCTGACGTCCGTGCTGCTCGCCTGTGTCAGCACCGCCTTGGCGGCGACTATCATTGGGGTTGCCGCCTCCGCCAGCTCGTCTGCCACGCTGCTGGTGGCGTCACCTGTCATGAAATGCAGCAGTAGGCGGCTAGCGATGGGTGCCACGTCATCTGCGCTGGCTAGCGCAGCCAGCAGGCCTGGCAGGCAACCAACGCTGCGCAGCGCGGTGATGTCAACGGATTTGATGCGCATCACCACGGCGTCCACGATGTTGACAGCCGCACGCACTGTGGCGCGAGGCGGTGACCACATCGCGCAGATGCCGCGGTCCGCCACCGCCAGCACAATCTCGGGTGACCACGCCGTTGCGGCGTCGCAACGCGCACATGACGCCAACAACGACAGTATCTGGCTGCTGGCGGGCTCCACCAGGTGGGCGGCATGTGATGCCCTCACCAGCGTCTGGCAGGCGGCAGCATTGGCAGCCCATGCGGCCACTGCCTCACCGCCACACTCCAGCACGGTGGCAGCAATGTACCCCACCAGGCACACGCCGTGACTGGGCCATAGCTGTGGCTTGGAGGCATCCGTCGCCGCCGCGCTCAGCGTTTGTGCCACTTGCAGCTCCGCCGCGTCAGACAGCCCCTTCACGCCACCAGCTGCCACAAAGTCGGCGCGGACGGCAGGGCAGGCATGCAGTATGTCAAGCACCGTCTCCACAATGCCGCCAGGTAGCACTTTGGCGTACCGCACCGCGGCTTGCCAGAGTAGGGCCCCACCACCCGCCGTCACAAATGTGGGGGCCACCCGGGGCGATGTGGCAAGCAGCAGGCGCAGCGCCATCAACAGCCGCCACAGCACAATCTCGTCCGGCAGGTCTGCCACCACCTCCTCCGTTGCAATCCCCGCCAGGCGCTCCGCCACCTCTGGCAGCGCGCAAGAGGGTGGTAGCATGAAGGCCGCCTTCTCCAGCACCCGGTGCGCCACCTGGGCGCCCGCCTGCCGCGCGCCTGCCGGCATTGCCAGCCGCCGGCTGTCGGCCAGCAGCTTCAGCAGGAAGTCAAAGCCATCGGCGTGGCACCACTCGCGAGCCAGCGCGTCATTTTGTGCCAGCGCCAACGCCACCACGTGCATGACTTGCTCTGCCAGCGGGGGCTGGCGGGCCAGCACGGCGCGCAGCCAGCGCAGCACAATGGTGGGATCGTGGTTTGCCAGCCACGCTGTCCGTGCGGCAAGCTGCCGCGCGACGCCCAGCTCGTCCAACAGTCTTTCAAGCGCCGCCGCGGCGCTGGTTTCAGCATCATCGCTGGCACCAGCAACCAGCATCGCCAGGTCGCTCGCTGCCGCCGCCGCCGTCGGCCGGTCAGCCGGCACGCGCGACAGCAGGGTGGTCACCAGGTGGACGACGGCGGGAGGGGTGTCAGGGCGCATGCGGCGTACAGCAGGCGGCAGCGGCGTGCCCGCCGCTGCAGCTGCGCGCGCCTCTGCCGGCGTGCCAGGCACCAGCGTGGTGCCCACCGGCATCAGCGTCTGCGAAAACAGCGTCATGATCAGCAGGCCCAGGGCGTAGCAGTCAGAGGCAGGGCTGGCGGCACCGCCCACCAGCAGCTCTGGTGCCATAAACAGCGGCGCGCCGGCGGCGCGCATGCCGTCGTCGGCGTCGCGCGAGAAGGTAAAGTCGATCAACTTGGCGACGCCCGCCGCCGACAGCATCACGTTGTCGTACTTGAGGTCGCCGTGCAGCTGGCCGCACTCGTGCACGGTGCGCAGGCCGGCGGCCGCGTCCGCCGCCCACACCAGCAGACTCTGCACGGGTATCAGCTCGCCCCGCGCACCCGCCGCCGCCAGCGCCTCCATCAGCGTGTACTCCAGCCGCTCCATGACGATGGCAAACCACTCATGCCCGTGCGCGTCTACAAACACGGCGTGGCCGTGCACGTGCACAATGTTGTCGCTGCGCTTTGCCTGCACCTTGTACATGGCCTTCACCTCCGCCAGCCAGCCGCCGGTGGTGGTAGAGGTCGCCAGCCCCGCTGCGCCGCCGCCGCCGCCCCCACCCCCGCCCGTCCGCACCGGCATCAATTTGATGGCGTACGGGCCGTTCGTCGCCGGCACCACAATGCCAAACCCGCCGCGTGCCCGCCCGGGTGCCGACAGCGCGGCATTCAGCTCCGCAGCGCTGATGATGGTGTGCAGGTCAATCATGGACACGGACTGCCCTGGCACCAGACCAGCACGCCCGTCGTCGCTGCCATCAGCGCTAGACCGCCCGCTGGACACGTGAAACCCGGGCGACTGCAGCGGCCTCAGTACCGGTGCCGGTGTCGCCGCTGTCAGCGGTGTCAGCGGCGGCGCGGATGCGGACGGCGGCGGCGGCACCGGTGGCGCCATCATAGCAGTGTTGGAAGCCAGCTCCTCCGCGGTGTCCACCGGTGCCATGCTCTCGCTGAGGTTGCTTTCGCCGCCCTCGTCATTGGTGTCGCTGACGTACAGTGACGAGGGCGGCGCCATCACCGCCATAACCGGCACACCGGGCACAACCATCGCACGTTCCAGCGCCTGCCGTTGCGGTGTGTGCGGGTGCGGCGACAGCGAACCGACCGACGGGGGTGCAATGGACGACATGCCAATTTGCCGAGCATTGCCAGCAGCACCGCCGCCGCCGTAGCCACCGCCCCCGCCGCCGCCGCCGTTCCAGCCCGCCATTTTGTGCTCCGAGTCTGCGGCGTGGGGAGATGGGGTGGATGGATATGATATGGTATGGTATGGTGCAGTCTAGTCACCGGCGTCCGCGTGACTGGGCTTGGGAAAATGAGGCAAGGAGTATACGGGTGCGTATGGTGATGTGCGTGCAGTGGGCGGGGGGTGCTGCGGGGGCTCAGCAGGGCTCAGGGAGGTGGGAACTTTGTGTCACTACTGTGCGTTCCACCGCCACTTGGTCGTTGAAGTGACGGGCCGGCGCGGAAAATCGATATTTGAGGCGTATACCACGAGCGCACTGGTAGGAAAATTGGGCTGGAGGGTGCAGGTAAAGCGTACCGTCGATTGCGCGTAGTGGTGCGTTGTGCCACCGTGAAATTGGTCGCCGCGGGTGCCCGCTCCTTTTGCGCCTGATGGCGCTGGCTGCTGCAGCAGCGCGTCAGAGTACACACAGGAAAAGTTGCAGGAAAATCGCGCTGGACGTCGACGGAACGCGCGCCTGCGGTGCAGTCTGTGCAGACCTTGACAAACGGTATCCAACCTACGCATGTGGTGGTGGAGTTGACTAGCGGCGCTGCTGCGGGACTCACAATTGTGGCGACGTAGCGTTGTGGCGCGCCTTCTAATGACGTGAGACCGCACCCAATCGCAGCTGCAGCCGAGTTTTGGCCAATCGTACTTGAAGTTCAACGTGAACAATGGCACAGGGCGCCGCCCCCGTGGCCCGTGCGGCTCTACCGCAAGCCGCCGCCACCAGGGCGCCGGCGTGGCACCTGCGACCCATCCGGCAAGGTTGCCAGCTCTATCGGCGGCGGCGGCGGCAGCTGCGGCTCGCCACGTGGGCCCACCAGCGCCTGCGCGAGGCGGTGGATGATGACCACCGCGCATGCCAAATCAGTCTCCAGCGCCTGCGTGATGTGTGGGTGTGGGTTTATGTGGTTGCGATTGTGGTTGTGCGCTGCAGCTAGTAAGTGCGTGTGCCACGCCACGACGACAAACGCACCTCCACTCGAGCAGCCAGGCTTTCCAGCGTTGGCGGCGGCGGCGGCAATCCCATTGCCGTCGTCGTTGTCGTTGTCGGCGCGGCGGCAGTACCGTTGCCGGAAACGGCAGACGCGGTGGTGGCAGCAGGCCGTGCTGCTGGCGGTACCAGCGCATCCAACGCGCCGGCGGCGGCGGCAAGGACGGCAGCGCGCTGGCCGTGTGCCGACTCCATCGGGACGCGCGGCGCGGCGGGCGCGCTGCCGTCTGCCCGCGAGTTGCTGTTGGTAGTGGAGTTGTCGGTGCTGGTGCTGCCGTCCCACACAAAGTCGGGTGGCAAGCCAGCGGCGGCGAGGATGCCAGCATTGATGTCCATGCCGCCGCCGCCGCCGCCCCCGCTGCTGGCGCCGCCACCGCCGCCGCCGCCAAAGCCGCCGCCACCACTAAACCCGCGATGCGACATGGCGCGCAGGAACGGCAACAGCGGGGGCGCGGCGGCGGGCAGCACCTCACTGTTGAACAGGGAGTACGTGGGGTTTATCATGAAGGATGGCGGCTGGGGCTGCACGCCGCCAACAATACTGATGCCATACCCGCTGGAGCCGCTGCCGCCGCCGCCATACCCACCACCACCACCACCGACGCCGCCGCCGCTGGAAGCGGGGCCAAGGCCGCCAAACTCTTCCAGCAACGCGCCGCCCTCCGCCGCTGCCCCGTCCGCCGTCGCTGGGGTGTCCACCATCGCCGTCGCGTCGTCGGTCCCGTTGGTGGTAGTTACCGGCGCCGGCACGCCCTCCGCGTCGTGCAGCGCAGCCAGGTCCTCTGCCGCCGACATGTGCGTCCGCGACCCCACGCCCCCGCTGCCACGCGCGCGGCGCACCAGCGGCAGCAGGTCCAGACGGCCGCGCTGAAAGTGTTGGTGTTCAAACTCGTGCGTGACGGAGTCGTGCACGACCTGCTTTTGGGACGGTGGGTGGGTGGGCCGGTGTGGGAGGTGTGCAACGTGCAGCAGCGCCGTGACACTGTCGCCTCCCACGCACGCACCTTGTGGAAGCCGTACGCGTTGAGCTGGCGCGTGAAGCTGGCAAAGGTGCTGGTCTTGAAGTATCGCGGCAGCACGATGGTGGCAAAGTTGGTGGAGTCGGTGATGCACACCGTCGTGCCGTCGCCGCCCCACGAGATGTACCCCGCCAGCTTCGGCTCGTTCAGCATCTCGTACAGGTTGGCCAGGAAGGCTGGGATATCGTTCGTGCCGTCCAGGCACCGGAACTTGGTACGCCGCATGTCCGCCGGCGGCATGCCGTCGTCATCCTCCCCCGCCGTATCATCCCCATCCTCCTCGTCGCGCCGCGCGGGTGTTAGCGCATTGGACGGCAGCCGCCGCCGCTTTGACCCCGACGACGCCATCGTGTTTTTGAGGTTGGCAGGGGACGCGTAACCTTGGACTAACCAGCAACTTGGACTACCCAGTGGATAGAGGGAAGGACCAGCAAGTGACGAGCAGCAGCAGGTGGCGGTGGTTGGTGTGGTGGTGGTGAATTTACGATGATACCGTCGCTATAGGGATGGTATGGCAGGGCAGGCGGAGGGAGGGGCGCGAGTCCAACTTGTCGGCACAAATTCACGGACTTCCCCGCACTACCCACGTTGAAAAGTGGGTTTAATAGAGTCTACCCAGCCACTGCAATGGTTGCGGTCAAATAATTGCTGCTGCGCTCGCATTGCAAAGACAATATCACACCGGGAAGTCGCCTCTTGCCTCCTACTGGACTGCAGCTTTCGGGGTGTTCTTTCCGGGGTCCTGGAACCCCCCAAAACCTGCAACCACTTTTTGCTGCAGCACCATCACATATATCACTGCCTTGGTGCATGAACGCGCCAAAGGAACACTCCAACATGTGTATAGGTTGGTGAGAGAGGTTTATTTTTGCAGGAGTAGTGCATTTATGGCGTGAATTCCGCCGCCAAAGTTGTCTCTCGGCGTGCACTGGATACGACCGGTATCCACCCCAAAATACCGCACCTGGGGGTCACCAACGGCACGACGGGACAGGCGTAGAATAGGAGGGATACCAAGTCTTTGCTGCGGTTGTGTTAGCCGCGCTGTTTGTTTTGTTGTGTGTTGCCTTTAGCTTGTGAATTTTGTTCCAGTATCACGGTCTCTCTCGCCTCCTACTGTCCCTCTCACTCTCTCACCCGCTTACTCTCACCTACCGGTACGGTATATACCGGTACCAGTAGTAGTCGGGATGGAGCGGCAAGCTGCGCCGCCGCAGCTGCCGCACATGCGCGCGGTTGCTAGTGCGCCCAGCCTTCCCGCTGCAACGGCACCCGCCGGCACGCCGGCAGGCAGCCGGCCTGGCAGCAGCAGCAGTCTGGCGGCAGCCGTTGCTGCACGCCTAGCAGCTACTGGCACTGGGGGTGGTGGTGGTGGCACCCCACTGGGTAGTGCCCCACCGGCACCACCACCAGTATGTAGCAGTAGCGGCGATGGGAGTAGCTGGTTGCGGCCACCGGTGCCTGCTGCCATACCTGTGGCGCTACCAGCAGGTGGGTACCACCACCACCACCACCTGCACCACTCGCACACGGCGTCCGCGCTGGTGCCTTCAACTGCCGCTCCACCCTGGCTGCCTCCGGTGCCCACGCCATGGACGGCGGTGCCACCGCCGCATCATCCCCCCTACTTCCACCCCTTTGCGCCATCGCCGTACTACGCCGGCTACCCGCCGCCGCCACATCCTTACGGCTTTGTGCTCATGCCGTACTCTGACGCCACTGCTGCTGCGGCAGCGGCGGCTGCGGGCGGCCGCGGGCAACACAACGGCGGCGGCGGCGGCAGCAGCAGCGACGATGACGAGACGTCGGGGTCCAGGAGCAGCGATGGTAGTGACAACCGTGGCGGCGGCGGAGGTGACACGCCACGTTCGTCAGTGGGCCTCCCGCTGTCGCCGACCCCCGTTTCTGACGCCGCGTCACCTTGGCCCACGTCGTCATCAGCACGCTCGCCGCTACCGCCGGCGCCGTCGCCTGGCCGAGGCGCGCTGCGGTCTGTGACGCCGGTGCTGCGTGGCGGCGGCGGTAGTGGTGGTGGTAGCGCGGGGCGGCGCGCCATGTCGCAGCCGCCCATCACCAGTTTTATGGGCTTCCTGTCACACGCCACGCTGAACGGCGGCATCGACGGCGGGAGCGCCTCGTCACCCGGCTTGCCGCCGCCCCACCCGCGGTCCTTGCTGCCCACGGTGTCGCAATCCAGTGCCAGCTCGGTGAGCACGGCTGCCACTAGCCGCAAGCACCCAGCCGAGTTTGGTGGGCCAGCGGGGCAGGCAGCCACGCGGCAGTCGTCTGCTGTGGCGTTTGGCAGCTTTACGACAGATGAGGCAGAGGCGATGCACCGGCGTGCGCGTGCCGCCAACCTGATTCGCCTGCGGCGTGCTGTCACCAGCACCACAGGTATTGCACCCGTGATTACCGCGGCGCGGGCCGGTGTAGCGGCCCCTACAGCGCCAGCTGCAGAACCCGCCCGCCCACCGTTCTCTCTACCTACTCACGCGCCGCTGCCACCACCGCTGCCGCTTCCAAGTAGTGAGTCACTGTGCCGACCTGCCCCGCCGCCGCCGGCTGTACTCCCGCTGCCGCCCGCCGTGGCATCGCCGACAGTACTTCCTCCACCACCGCTGCCGTTGCCGCTGCCACTGCCGCCGCTTCCTGTGCCGCTGGTTGAGAAACCGGTGGTGCCTGCGCCGCCGCGCGTGTCGCTGGCGGCAGTGATGGCGGGCGAGGAGTTGGCGGCTCGTGGGCGCGCGCCGGGGCGCAGTTACATGCATGCGACGGCAGGGCAGGCGCGTGTGGCGGCCGGTAGTGGTGGCGGTGGGTCAGCCGCAGCTAGTGGCGCCGCTCGGACCGGTATGATGGCAGCAGCATTTGGCAGCCTGCCGTCCGCGATTGGCAGTGGCTGCAGCGGCGGTGGTGGTGGTGGCGGCGGCGGAATAAGCAGCCGCATTGCCCCCATGCTGCATCCCTCTCTGACCGCCGCTACGGCCGGTGATGCTGGCGGCGGGCGGAGTGACGCAGACAGCCTGCCGGCGTTGGCGCCGGTGGCAACCGCGTTGTTGCGGTCGCTGTCACAAGCATCTGACACGGAGCCACATGGTGGTGGCGGCGGCGAGCTGCCCCCGGCACCCCTACCGTTGTTGCGCGGCGTGTCCAATGAGTCGCTGGCGTCCACGGGCGGCAGGCGGCGGCGTACCCGCCGGGCCGCCGCGATCCCGGCAGCGCACGTGCGGCTGGCGCAGTTTTACTCTGTCAGCGGCCTGGTGGTGGACGACCTGCGCATGATGGCGGCGCTGGAGCGCGGGCCGCCGTACGACGCGCCCGTCTTCATCCGCAACTCCTTTGCGCCGCTGCTGAAGAAGACGATGCTGGGCCGGCTGCGCGATGGCCTGGCGGCGGACGCGAAGCACGTGCTCAACGAGCCCAACGCGGGCGGCAACAGCGAGAAGAGTGAGGCGCTGTCGCTGGAGATCCTGCACAAGTGCCACGACATGCGGCTGTGGGCGGGCGAGATGGAGATCCGGTACCAGCTGGGCAGCCCCATCATTGACTTCATTGCGCTCAAGCGCCTGCCGCCCACTCCCACGCCGCCCGCCTCGGTACCACATGTCCCGCCGCCCGCGCTGCAGCGCTCGCATTCAACGCGGTACCTGCAGGTGGGCGGCGCGCTGCTGCCATCTGCCGTCGCCGCCTCTGCTGCCGCGCTGGCAGCACGCCGCGCTGCCACTGCTGCTGCCCTGGCAGCAGGTGGTGATGGCTACTCGCCATCCACCGCGCTCCTGCCCGCCGACCGCGCCAAGCATGCCATGATGGTGGCACGTGCAGCAGAGGAGCGCAGCCGGCCGTCCAGTGGTGGCTATCGGGCGGCGCCTATTGCATCACCTCCTCCCGCGGCGCTCCTCCCTGCCGGCAGCGGCGCGGTGTACGACAGCCCGTCGCCGCTTGTTGGCAGCATGCGCCTCGTTGACATGGGCGCCTCTGTTGCTGGCGCGGCACCGGGACCGGCAGCAGCTGCGGGAGCAGCAGCCGCCGCTGCTGCTGCTGCTTCTGTACCCGCAGCCGCTGCGGCGCCTCCAATGGTGGGCCACCGGGTGGCCCTGCTGCCGGTGGGTGTCGACGACCTGAAGGTTGGCGTGAGCGTGACGCGCGCAATGAAGTTCCTGGGCGGCGCGGCGGCGTACAATGTGGAGGACGCGGTGCGCATCCTGACCAAGAAGCTGGCCGGCATCCTGCAGGCGCGCGAGGGCGTGGAGTCGTCGCAGCGGTGGGACCGGCAGCTACTGCACATCTGGGCGGAGGCGCCGCACGTGGTGGAGGTCCTGTTTGCCACGCTGCACGACCCCACCCTCATCCCGCCGCACCTGTGGGCACACACCATCGTACTGTGCACCGAGGCGCCGCCCGACACCATGTACCGCATCATCTTCAAGAACGAGGACTTTGACTACGCCACCGCGCCGCGCCCCGCCGCCGTGCACCGCCCACACCACCACCACGCGCACCGTGCGTCCGCGCCTGCGCCTACGACCGCGCCGACTGACGCTGCCGCCGGTGGCAGTGGGGGTGGCGGCGCGGGCCCGTCACGGGGGCGTGCCAAGACTCATGCGGCTGCAGGGCCAGTAGTTGGCCCACCACCGCCGCCATGTGACCCACCGCTACCGCCACCTGTTTGCCTGCCTGCTCCCACAGTAGTGGCGCCCATGCCGCTGCCGCCGTTGGTGCCGCCACCTGCTGTGGCACTTGTGCGGCACGGGAGCGATGTGTAACAATTGAGATACGGTTATTAGCGATGTATGCTTGCGCGGTTGCTTCCCCTGTGTTGGTAGCACAATTGAGTTGCTTCAAGTAAGGTCAGCGATCTCGCGCATGAACGCCTCGTACTCGGCGGTGGCAGACTTGGGAGCAGACGCAGCAGTCGTCGTCGGCGGCGGCGGCGGCGGTACGGCAGCGGCGGCAGGTGCCAATGGTACGCCAGGGCGCAGCAGCCGGATGCCTGACGGCGCTGGCACCGACGATGCCATACCGGGCACGGCTGCCAGCGGTGCCACTGTCACAAGGGGCGCCGTGCTTGCACCCACTGCCGCAGCGTCGCCCCCCTTGATACCATCCCCTGCACTGATGCTGCTGGCGCCGCTGGTTGAGGCCGCACCACCCCCCCCCCGCCGCTTGCCCACCGCCGTTGGCACAAACGCAGTCACTGCCTTACTAATGGGCGCCGCTGCGGGTGCCGGCGCTGATGCCGGCGCAGGTGCCGGTGCGGACGATGCTGGTGCGGCCGACCGCGGCGGGGACGGTGGCGGTGGTGGCGGTGGTGGTGGCAGCGCAGCCGTGGGTGGTAGTTGATACCCACCCCCATTGCCGGCGGCTGCCCCAGCCGCCATCATGGCTGCCATGGCAGCATACTGCTGCTGCATCCATTGCATCATCATGTACGGCGGCGGCATGGCGCCGCCCGGTGCACCTGGCATCGCAGGCATGCCTGGTGCCGATGGCGGGAATGCGGGATACGGCAGCGACGGCGGCGGCGGCGGTGGCGGTGGCGGCGGAGGCGGTGGTGGCAACATGCTAGCCTGCCCAGCAGGGTACCCGTACGGTGGCGGCGGCAGTGGCGGTGGTGGCGGCATGCCACCCTGGTGCAAATAGGGCGGCATCATTCCTGGCGGCGGCATCATCGCAGGCGGCATCATCCCAGGCGGCATCATTCCAGG
>Ga0066256_1004281_pt1 | contig 12849 bp, 11 predicted proteins | sample ThiBio_1000_biof_FD_87107 | JGI IMG/M metagenome (GOLD analysis project Ga0066256, IMG submission 87107) | Wastewater bioreactor microbial communities from Cape Town, South Africa - Thiocy_expt_1000_biof (version 2) | ecosystem: Engineered > Bioreactor > Thiocyanate-remediating >...
TCTATGCGAAGCGGTATGAAACCTTCAAGCAGCTCTACAGCCGGACGAAAGACCTGATGCCGCACGCCGCCGACTGATCCCCGGCTTGACATTGGCCGGCCGGAAGCGGCCTAAGTCCTTCAAAGAATCATTCTCTTCCAGCGGAGATCCCATGAGCCTCGTCTATGTTCTCAACGGCCCGAATCTCAATCTGCTCGGCAAGCGCCAGCCGGAAATCTACGGCAGCGAAACGCTTGATGATGTCGAGGCCGATTGCCGCAAGGTGGCGGCCGAACACGGCATCTCCATCCGCTTCCACCAGAGCAACCGCGAATACGAAATCATCGACTGGATCCATGAGGCCCGTGAAAATGCCGCCGGCATCGTCATCAATCCGGCTGCCTTCACGCACACGTCGGTGGCGATCCTCGATGCGCTCAACACCTTCGATGCGCCGATCATCGAGGTCCACATTTCCAACATCCACAAGCGCGAGGCGTTCCGTCACCATTCCTATGTTTCCGGCGTGGCCTCCGGCGTGATCGCCGGTTTCGGGACGCAAGGCTATCAGCTCGCCATCCAGCGCCTCGCCTTCCTCATCAAGAAAGCCGCCGCCTGACCGGGGATTACGATCCGAAGAGGAGCGCAACCGGCAGGATTTCGAACGCCGTCGCCAACGGCAGTCTGTCGGCTGCCGGCAGGCGCCGATCGCACAGGACGTTGGCGAGAGATCCGAGGCCGGCAGGCAGGAGAACCGAGGTTTCCTGCCAATAGCTCGCGGGCGGCGAGATGCCGTCTTCCGGCAGCACCCCGTGGATCAGGCGAGGCACGATGACGACGGCGATCTTGCTGCCGTCGCGGCGGGCAAACGCGACGGCATGATCCTGCCGCGGACCTTCGATGGCCAGGGCTTCGTAGCTGCCGGTATCGAAAAGGCTCTTGTGATCCTTGCGCAGCGACAGGCAGCGGGCAACGATGCCTTGTTTCAGGCCGCCACCCAGGAGTGCCTCCTCATTGTTGCCGGGCAGTCCGTCGAGCCCGAGGGACAGGGCCAAGGCGGCATAATCGGGTTCGCGGCGGTTGTCGGGACCGAAGAGGCTGAAATCGAACCCTGCCGCCCCCTGGTAGATGTCCGGTATGCCCGGCGCCGTCAGTTTGACGACCGTCTTCGCCAGGCAGTTGTTCGCCCCGCTCGCCGTTTCGGCAAGCTCGATGCGCTCGGGGCGCACGGACAGGAAAACGGGCTGGCCGGCGGAGACTTCCGCGGGCGCGGCGGCGAGGATCTCGGCGCCGGAGCCGAGCCGCACGGCGGCCTCTCCCCCGCCGACACGGGCGACGATACCTTCCAGCAGGTTGGTCTCGCCGATGAACTCGGCGACGAAGCGGGTGGCCGGCTCGTCGTAGACCTGGCGCGGCGTGCCGATCTGCTCGATCCTGCCCTTGTTGAACACGGCGACCCGGTCCGACATGGTCAGCGCCTCGGACTGGTCGTGGGTGACGAAGACGATGGTGAGCCCGAGGCGGCGGTGCAGGTCGCGGATGTCGAGCTGCATCTGCTCGCGCAACTGCTTGTCGAGCGCGCCGAGCGGCTCGTCCATCAGCACCACGCGCGGCTCGAAGACGAGGGCGCGGGCAAGCGCCACGCGCTGCTGCTGGCCGCCGGAAAGCTGGCTCGGACGGCGCTCGCGCATGGGGGAAAGCTGCACCATGTCGAGGGCGCGCGTCACGCGCTCCGCGATCTCGGCCTTGCCGAGCCCGCGCATCTGCAAGGGGAAGGCGATGTTCTCGCCGACCGTCATGTGCGGGAAGAGCGCATAGCTCTGGAAGACGACGCCCATGTCGCGCCGGTGGGTCGGCACGTTGTTGATCGCCTGGCCGTCGACGAGGATCGCGCCCGATGTCGGCTGCTCGAAGCCGGCGAGCATCATCAGCAGCGTCGTCTTGCCCGAGCCGGAGGGGCCGAGCAGGCTGACGAACTCGCCCTTGGCGATGGAAAGATCGAGATTCTCGACGACGCAGAGCGCGCCATAGAATTTGGTTATGCGGTCGAAGCGGATGAATTCGGCCAACGGGTGCTCCCTCTCGCGTGCGGCGTGCGGGGGCGCGGGTGATCGCGCCCCCGGAGCGGCGGCATCGGACTTACTGGGCGGGCCAGGCGGTGAACCGCTGGGGCCGCGCCTCGGGATTGTCGATCCAGAAATCGATGTCGGGCGAGAGGGCATCGGTCATGTTGGCCGGCTCCGGCGGCAGGTCCCTTGCCAACCCCCGCGGCCCCCTGGCGGCCGCTTTCCTCCCGGGCAGGCCGTAGGCGACATATTGCGGCAGCTTGGCCTGGTTGTCCGGCTCGCTGGCGAAGGCGATGAAGTCCTGTGCGGCGTCCTTGTTCTCGGCGTCCTTCAGCACGACCCAGCTGTCGACGGCATAGATGCTGCCCGGCCAGACGACCTTGAAGTTCTTGCCCTCGGTGCGGTTGATGCCGGTGATGCGGCCGTTATAGGCCGAGGTCATGGCGACTTCGCCGGAGGCGAGGAACTGCAGCGGCTGCGCGCCGGATTCCCGCCAGACGATGTTCGGCTTCAATTCGTCGAGCTTCTTGAAGGCGCGGTCGACGCCCTCGTCGGTGGCCAGGACCTCGTAGACCTCGTCCTTCGGCAGGCCGTCGGCCAGGAGGGCGAATTCGAGCGTGTATTTCGGCCCCTTGCGCAGCGAACGCTTTCCGGGGAACTTCTCGACGTTCCAGAAGTCCGCCCAGGAGGCCGGGCCTTCCTTCAGCTTGTCGCCGTCATAGGCGATGGCCGTCGACCAGACGATGGCGCCGACGCCGCAATCGTTGACGGCCGAATCGAGGAACTTGTCCTTGCCGCCCAGCTTGTCCCAGTCAATCTTCTCGTAGAGGCCGTCGGCACAGCCGAGCGCCAGCTCTTCCGCCTCGACCTGCACGGCGTCCCAGTTCGGCGCGCCGGCCTTCACCTTGGACTGCAGCACGCCGATGCCGCCGTCCCAGGCCTCGTCCAGCACCGGCTTGCCGGTCTTTTCCGCGAAGGGCTTGAAGTAGATCTCGCGCTGGCCGTCCTGGTAGTTGCCGCCCCAGGAGACGATGGTGAGGTCACGCGAAAGCGCCGGCGCGGCAAGCCCCGCCGAAAGCACGAGCACGGCGGCTGCCAGAATTCCCCTGGGCCTGATGAGCTGCATTGTATTCCCCTTTTTTTGGGTTGCACCGGACCGGCCCGATCGCCCGCCCCGAATTTTCCGCCGACGCCGGCGGCCCCTCCCTGGGCCGGAGGCTTTCGCGCGATGTTGGCATCGCGGCGGGCACCTCGTTCCCGTTCCTCTTGTCCGGCCGATTCAGGCATTCCCGCCGCTGCCGGTCAATGGCTTTCTTGCGCCCCGCGGGCGTCAGACGTGCTGGCCTCCGTTGATGTGGATCTCGGCACCGTTGATGTAGGATGATTGCTCGGTGCACAGGAAATAGATCGTCTCGGCCACCTCGCGCGGCTCGCCAAGCCGGCCCATCGGCACTTCCGCCGCGACCAGCGCGTCGGTGCCGGGCGACAGGATCGAGGTCTCGATCTCGCCGGGGGCGATGGCGTTGGCGCGCACGCCGCGCTTGCCGAATTCATGCGCCATCTCCCGCGTCAGCGATGCAAGCCCCGCCTTGGACGCGGCATAGGCGACGCCTGCGAACGGGTGGACGCGCGAGCCGGCGATGGAGGTGACGTTGACGATCGAGCCTTTCGCGGCCTCCAGCTCCGGCAGCAGCGCGCGGGCGATCAGCGCGGTCGAGACGAGGTTGACGTTGAGCACATGGGTCCAGACGTCGGCCGTCGTGTCGGCGACGCCGAGGCGGCTCCTGCCCGGTCCCTTCGGCGAGATGCCGGCATTGTTGACCAGTGCCTGCAGCTTGCCGGACGGCAGCCGCTCGCGCACCGTCGCGGCGAGGCGTTCGATCTGGGAAAGGTCGGCAAGGTCGGCCTGGATGTGGCTCTCGCGTGCGGAGGGCCAGGCGCATTCCTCGGAGAACGGCTGGCGCGAGACGGTGAGGATGCGCCAGCCCTTCGACTGGAAGAGCTTGACCGTCGCATGTCCGATCCCGCGGCTTGCCCCCGTAAGCAGCATGGTGGGGCGTTCTTGGGTCATGCGAGGGCGTCTCCTTGTGATGCTTGATACATCGTAATCAGCCGCGAGCGAAATGCAAGCCTCGATGAGAGGCACAAATCAGAGGCGCGGCGCCTCGCGCGGTCCGGCATGCCAGATGCGCTCCAGGAGCGGCTTGCCGCCGAGCAGGATGTCATCGACGATGGCCATCGAGGCGGCGGCCGGATCGTGGCGCTTCAGCGCCTCCACGACGGGATAGTGATGGTCGATCATCGCCCGCCCGCCCGGCAGATAGGCATCCGAGATCAGCGGGCCCATCTGCAGCCAGAGCCGGCGCAGGATGCCGTTGAGCACGGGAAGGCCGGCAATCTTCGGCAGCATGAAATGGAACATCTGGTTGAGTTCGGCGCCCTTCAGCCGGTCGCCGTCGGCAATGGCGGCCTCGTTTTCGCGGATAATCGCCTCGAGCGCGGCAATATCGGCGGAGGTGGCCACCTGCGCGGCGGTCTCGGCCGCCAACCCCTCCAGCCGCACGCGGATCGCCCGGATTTCCCTGTAACGCGCCTCGCTCATCGCCGGGATGCGGATGTCGCGCGGCGAGCGGAAGATGATCGCCTCGTCGTTGACGAGCTTCAGGATCGCATCGCGGATGGGCGTGACGCTGGTGCCGAACTGCTCGGCCAGATCGCGGATCTTCAGCCGGTCGCCGGGCTTGAAGCGGCCCTGGATCAACGCATCGCACAGCGCGCCATAGACGACGCTGTTGAGGTTGGAATGGTCGAGGGTTTCGAATTCGGGCATCGCCGGCTCTGACGAAAATCAATAACAAGATACTTGATGCATCTTTTTTCACTTGTTTCAACCCGCGCGCCGGGCCAAACTTGGGGCATTTCCCGCAAAAGTGCCAGGCAGTTTTGCGCCCGCGACATGCGCCCCGCCAAAAGACGAGGCGTTTTCGCGGTCGAGAAAAAACGAGAAACACCCCAGAGGCCGGCCGGAAAGGCCGGCAACGGAGCCACGATGAGCGAAAACAGGCCCTTCCCGCCCGGCGCGACCGCCAACGAGGCGCTCCCCGGCGCATCCTCCGGCTCCGGCGGCGATGCTATGTCTGCCGCCTTCAGCAAGACGGCGCTGCCTGCCGCCGCCGCGCTCTTGCGCGAGGTCTACGGCATCGCCGGCGAGGCGGCGCGGCTTTCCAGCGAGCGGGACGAGACCTTCCTGTTCACGGCAGCCGACGGCACGCGCTACACGCTGAAGATCGCCAATCCCGCGGAGGATCCGGCCGCGCTCGCCTTCCAGGACGGAGCGCTCCTGCATCTCGCGGGCCACGCGCCGTCCGTGCCCGTCCCCCGGCTGGTGCCGACGCGAGCAGGCGCAACGAGCCACCGGCTCGCGACCGGCGAAGGGCCGCGCATCGTCCGCCTTCTGACCTTCCTTCCCGGCGAGTTGCAATACCGCACCCCGTCCTCCACGGCACAGAGCCGCCATATCGGCCGCGCGCTCGGCGAACTCGACCTCGGTCTTTCCGGCTATGCCGGCCGGCCGTCGGAAGGCAAGCTGATGTGGGACATCTCCCACACGCTCGACCTTGCCGCCGTGGTGGATTCCGTCGCGCCCGAGCGGCAGGCGCGCGTCGAGGCGGTGCTGGAGGAATTCCTGCGCATGCTGCCGGCCTTTTCCGCGCTGGAGCGCCGGCAGATCATCCACAACGACTTCAACCCGCACAATATCCTCGTCGATCCGGCCGCGCCCGAGCGCGTCGCGGGCATCATCGATTTCGGCGACATGGTCGAGGCGCCGCTCGTCAACGATCTCGCGGTGGCGATCTCCTACCAGCTCTTCACGCCCGACTGGGCCGAGCGCGCGGGCGCCTTCCTCGAAGGCTACCTTTCCGCCCGGCCGCTTCTCCCGTCGGAAGCCGCGATGCTTCCGACGCTGATACGCGCCCGGCTCGCCATGTCGATCATCATCGCGGAATGGCGCTCGGCGCGCTTTCCCGAGAACCGCAGCTACATCATGCGCAACCACGCCGCCGCCTGGGCGGGGCTGCACAACATATCGGACCTGACGCCGGCCGGGCTCAAGCGGCTGGCGCCCCATCTTGCGGAGGCTTGAAATCATGTCGATGGTGAACGCGTTCTCGCGTGAGGATTTCGAACGGCTGGGCGAGGCGGACAAGGCGCTGATCGCACGGCGCGAGAAGGTGCTCGGCCCCGCCTACCGCCTGTTCTACGAGGAGCCGCTGCATCTGGTGCGCGGCGAAGGCGTCTTCCTCCATGACGCGTCGGGCGAGAAATATCTCGACGCCTACAACAATGTCGCCTCGGTCGGCCATTGCCATCCGCGCGTGGTGGAGGCGATCACCGCGCAGACCGCCGTGCTCAACACCCACACCCGCTACCTGCACGAAGGCATCGTCGACTATGCCGAGACGCTGACGGCGACCTTCCCGGACGCGCTCAGCCAGGCGATGTTCACCTGCACCGGCAGCGAGGCGAACGACCTTGCCGTGCGCATCGCCCGCTTCGTCACGGGCGGCACCGGCATCATCGCGACGGAGCTTGCCTATCACGGCCTGACGGGCGCGGTGGCGGAATTCTCCCCCTCGCTCGGCGAATCCGTGACGCTCGGCCCGCATGTGCGCACCGTGCCCGCGCCGGACAGCTACCGCCACTCCCCTGAAGAGATGATGGAGAAGTTCGGCCGAGACGTCGAGGCCGCCATCGCCGATCTCAAGCGCCACGGCATCAGGCCGGCCATGCTGATCACCGACACGATCTTCTCCAGCGACGGCATCTTCGCCGGGCCGAAGGGTTTTCTGAAGCCGGCGGTCGATGCGATCCATGCCGCAGGCGGCCTTTTCGTCGCCGACGAGGTGCAGCCCGGCTTCGGCCGCACGGGCGAGGCCATGTGGGGCTTCGAGCGGCACGGCGTTGCGCCCGACATGGTGACGATCGGCAAGCCGATGGGCAACGGCTATCCGATGGCCGGCATCGTGCTGCGCCCGGAGGTGATCGCCGAATTCGGCCCCCGCGCCCGCTACTTCAACACCTTCGGCGGCAATCCCGTCGCCGCCGCCGCCGGCAAGGCGGTGCTCGACACGATCCGCATCGAGGGATTGCAGCAGAACGCGCTGGAGGTCGGCACCTACCTGATGGAGGCCCTCAGGACCCTCGCCCGCAGCCATCCCGCCATCGGAGACGTGCGCGGCGCCGGCCTCTTCGTCGGCGTCGAGATCGTCTCGGACCCGGCGGCGAAGCAGGCCGACGCGGCGCTGACGACGCGCATCGTCAACGGCCTTCGCCGCCGCCGCGTGCTGATCAGCGCCTCCGGCCCGCGCGCCAACGTGCTCAAGATCCGCCCGCCGCTCGTCTTCTCGCGCGAGAATGCCGACATGCTGCTGGAAGCGCTGGAGGACGTGTTGAAGACCGTCTGATCAGGCGGCGTCAGGCGTAGCGCCGGCGCCGGCCCGTGAAGTGGATCAGCCCCTTCTGCAGCAGGATGAAGGCGAAGAGCAGCAGGCCGATGAGGATCTTCGTCCACCAGCTCGACAGCGAGCCGTCGAAGGTGATGTAGGTCTGGATCAGGCCCTGGATGAGGATGCCGACCAGCGTGCCCGCGACGAAGCCCGAGCCGCCCGTCAAGAGCGTGCCGCCGATGACCACCGCCGCGATGGCGTCGAGCTCGACGCCTACCGTCGCCAGCGAATAGCCGGCCGAGGTGTAGAGCGAGAAGACGATGCCCGAAAGGCCCGCAAGGAAACCCGAGAGCGCATAGATGCCGATCGTCGTTCCTGCGATCGGCACGCCCATCAGCCGCGCCGTCGCCGTACCGCCGCCGAGCGCATAGACATTGGCGCCGAAGCGGGTGCGGTGCGCGATGAGGATACCCACGGCAAAGACCACCAGCATCAGCCCGCCGATCAGCGTGATGCGCCCGCCGCCGGGCAGCTTGTAATAGAGCCCCTTCAGGGTCCCGTAGAACGGGTGCTTGATCGGGATCGAATCGATGGACAGCACGAAGGCCATGCCGCGCGCCAGGAACATGCCGGCCAGCGTGACGATGAAGGGCGGCATTTCGAGGTGATGGATGATCGCCCCCATCAGCGCGCCGAAGGCGGTGGTGATGGCAAGCGCCAGTGCGAAGGCGACGAGCGGGTGGATCGATGTCGCCTGGAGCAGCACGGCGAGAAAGACGCCGGTAAAGGCGATGACCGCGCCGATGGAAAGGTCGATGCCGCCCGACAGGATGACGAAGGTCATGCCGACGGCAGCGATGCCGAGGAAGGCGTTGTCGGTCAGGAGGTTGCCGATCACCCGCGTCGACAGCATGTTCGGGTACTGCGCGATGCAGACGGCATAGGCGATGAGGAAGATTGCGACCGTGGCGGTGAGCGGAAGATAGCGCGGGTTCATTTCGCCTCCTGTTCCGCCGTCTTCTCGCCGGCCCGGGGTCGGGAGAGGAAGGCGAAGGCCGTCTGGGCGCGCGGCGACTGGATGACCAGGATCAGCACGATGATCGCCGCCTTGATGATGAGGTTGAATTCGGGCGGGAAGCCGGAGAGCAGGATGCCCGTGTTGATCGACTGGATGATCAGCGCGCCGAGCAGCGAGGCGGCGATGGAAAAACGCCCGCCGAGCAGCGACGTGCCGCCGACGACGACCGCAAGGATCGCATCCAGCTCCAGCCAGAGACCGGCATTGTTGGCATCCGCCCCGCGGATATCGGCCGCCGCGATGATGCCGGCGATGGCGGCGCACAGGCCCGACAGCACATAGGCGGCGATCAGCAGCACGCCGGTCGAAACGCCCGAGAGCATGGAGGCGCGCCGATTGACGCCGAGCGCCTCGATCAGCATGCCGAGCGCCGTGCGGCGCACGAGAAGTGCAACAATGATGCCGAAGGCGATCCAGATGACGACGGGCATCGGCAGGCCGAGGAACGAACCGCCGCCGATGAAGATCAGCCCCGGATCGTTGAAGGTGAGGATCGCCCCCTCGGTGATGAGCTGCGCGATCCCGCGCCCGGCGACCATCAGCACGAGCGTCGCGATGATCGGCTGGATATCGAGCACGGCGACGAGGATGCCGTTCCACAGGCCGCAAAGGATCCCCGTGCCGAGCGTGACGAGCAGCGTCGCCACGAGCCCGTAGCCCGAGGTGATGCAGGCGGCGGCGACCGCCCCGCAGATCGCCATGACCGCGCCGACCGAAAGGTCGATGCCCTTGGTGGCGATGACGACCGTCATGCCGATGGCGAGCAGCGCCACGGGCGCGCCGCGGTTGAGGATATCGATCAGGCTGCCGTAGAGCCGGCCGTTCTGCATTTCGAGGCGGAAGAAACCGGGAAAGGCGATGGAGACCATGAGCAGGATCACGGCGAGCGCGGCGACCTGCGGAAAGAGCCGCAGCGCATAGGCTTTCAGCGTCGAGGTCATGCGTCCGCCCTCCCGCCGGCTGCGATGGCTTCGACGATACCCTCTGTCGTGACCTTCTCGCCGGTCAGTTCCGCCACATGCGCCCGGTCGCGCAGCACGATGACGCGGCTCGAATAGGCGACGAGCTCTTCGAGTTCGGAGGAGATCACGATCAGCGACATGCCTTTCTCGCAGAGGGATTCGATGAGACGGATGATCTCCGCATGGGCGCCGACGTCGATGCCGCGCGTCGGCTCGTCGAGGATCAGGAAATCCGGGTTGGTGGCGAGCCAGCGGGCGAGGATCGCCTTCTGCTGGTTGCCGCCGGAGAGCAGCTTGATCGGCTTTTCCCGGTCGCTGGTGCGGATGTCGAGCGCCTTGATGTAATCGTCGGCGAGCCGGTCCTGCTCGCTGCGGCTGATCGGCCGCGCCCAGCCGCGCCGCGCCTGGAGCGCCAGCGCGATATTCTCCCGCACCGAGAGGTCGCCGATGATGCCGTCGACCTTGCGGTCTTCCGGACAGAAGCCGAATTTCTCGCGGATGGCGGCGCGCGGCGAGGCAAGGTCGAGCGCGCGCCCGTCCGCCTCCGCCGTGCCGCTGTCGGCGCGCTCGGCGCCGAAGAGGATTTCCGCCGTCTCCGTGCGGCCCGAGCCGAGCAGGCCGGCGATGCCGACGACCTCGCCGGCGCGCACGTCGAGGTCGAAGGGCTGGATATGGCCCTTGCGGCCGAAGCCGCGGAAGCGGAAGCGCACCTGCCCGGCCTCGCTCTTCGCGCCATGCTCGGCGGCGACTTCCTGCACCAGCTCGCGGCCGAGCATCATGGCGATCAGCTCGCGGCGCGAAAGCTCCGCCGTCTCGCGCGTGCCGACGAGCTGGCCATTGCGCAGCACGGTGATGCGGTCGGAGATCTCGTAGACCTGTTCGAGGAAGTGGGTGATGAAGATTATGCCGAGGCCGCGTTCCTTGAGCCGGCGCACGATGCGGAAGAGCATTGCGACCTCGTGGGCGTCGAGGCTGGCGGTCGGCTCGTCGAGGATCAGCACCTTGCCGGAGAGATCGACGGCCCGGGCGATGGCGACGACCTGCTGCACCGCGACGGAATAGGCGGCAAGCTCGGCGGTGACGTCGATGTCGAGCTCGTATTCCGCCAGCAGCGCCCTGGCGCGGCGGTTCATCTCGCGGGCGTTGACGAGGCCGAAGCGCTTCGGCTGGCGGCCGAGGAAGAGGTTTTCGGCGACGGTGAGGTTCGGCAGGAGATTCACCTCCTGGTAGACCGTGCCGATGCCGAGGTTCTGCGCCTCCAGCGTGCCCTGCGGATCGGCGTCCACGCCGTCGATGAGGATGCGTCCGCCGTCGCGGCGATAGGCGCCGGTCAGGCATTTGACGAGCGTCGACTTGCCGGCGCCGTTCTCGCCGAGCAGCGCATGAACCTCGCCGCGCCGCAGGGAGAAATCGACGCGGTTCAACGCCCTGGCGCCCGGGAAGATCTTGTCGATCCCCGTCGCCGAGAGAACATGAGAATTGTCAGGCAGCATGATCCCCGGTCCGCATGAAAGGACCGCCTGCCATCCCTGAGGAGACGACAGGCGGGCGAGGTCGAGATCCCGCGATGCGGGATATCGGGAGAGATCAGTAGCCGAGACCCTTCTTCTCCTCGTATACCTTGGCCGGATCGTCGGCCTGGGTATAGAGCTTGGATTCCGTCTGGATCCACTTCGGCGGGGTCGTGCCGTCCTTGCGGAAGGCGTCGAGCGCGTCGCAGGCGGGGCCGGCCATGTTCGGCGTCAGTTCCACGGTGGCGTTCGCCTCGCCGGCGGCCATGGCCTGGAAGATATCCGGAACGGCGTCGATGGAGACGACGAGGATATCCGTGCCCGGCTTCAGGCCGGCTTCCTTGATCGCCTGGATGGCGCCGACGGCCATGTCGTCGTTATGGGCGTAGAGCGCACAGATGTTCTTGCCGCCGTCTTCCGCCTTCAGGAAGCTTTCCATGACTTCCTTGCCCTTCGTGCGGGTGAAGTCGCCGGTCTGGCTGCGGACGATCTTCAGGTTGTCATGGCCGGCGATGGCGTCCTCGAAGCCCTTCTTGCGGTCGATGGCCGGCGAGGAGCCGGTCGTGCCCTGGAGCTCGACGACGTTGCAGGGCTTGCCGGCGACCGTGTCCACCAGCCACTTGCCGGCGACATTGCCCTCATGGACGGTGTCGGAGGTCACGGCGGTCATGTAGAGATCGTCCGACGCATCGACCTTGCGGTCGAGCAGGATGACCGGGATTTCCGCGTCCTTGGCTTCCTGCAGCACCTCGTCCCAGCCCGTCGCGACGACCGGCGCGACGAGGATGGCGTCGACGCCCTGCGCGATGAAGGAGCGCAGCGCCTTGATCTGGTTTTCCTGCTTCTGCTGCGCATCGGCGAATTTCAGGTCGATGCCGCGCTGCTCGGCCTGCTGCTTGGTGAGCGTCGTCTCTGCCGCGCGCCAGCCGGATTCCGAGCCGATCTGCGAAAAGCCCACGGTCATGTCGGCCGCGGACGCGACACCGAACATGGAGGCGGCAAGGATCGTGGCACTCGCGAGTGCGGTTGTGAATTTCATGATGTCCTCCCAAAGAATGCTGCTCCTCAGCAGCGTGATTAAAAACATCATATTGTATTACTATTGTAAACCCAAAAATTGCGCTTCCGCACATTTCGCCGTCCGGCGCTTGGACGCGACCGGGCGGACACGTTGGGCGGCAAGGTTTTCAGTCCCTCTGTTTGATGGATTCAGCTCAGCTTTCCCTGACCGAAGGGATTGGGATGGGTGCTTCACGGCCGCGCCTGATGGCCGAACGGGAAGCCGCGACGCGCCCGAATGGGTGAACTTCCCCAACCGCCATCGTTCGCGACGGCAGCGCTGGACCCGCACAGAAGTGGCAAGAGGCGCTCAATCGAGGGACGGAAAATAGTCCGCAGGCGACATTTTCAGTGTGGACGGTGAAATCCCTTTGGTGACCAGCTCGATCGGCGGCCCTATCGGTTCCGGCCTCCAGACACCGCCCATTGCCGTAACGGCGGCTTCGACCGCCCATCGTCCCTGCAGCATGGGATTATCGAACGGCACGGCTGCGACACTGCCGTTGACAAGGCCGCGCGCGACGCTGTGGCTGATATAGGTGGCGATGAGCAGCGGACCGCTGCCTGAGCGCGCATGAAGGGCCATGGCGGCCTCGATTGCCGGAGCGGAGCCGACGATCACGTCCGGCGTCGATCCACCGGCCAGCACCTTTTCGAGGATCCTCAGTTGCTCGGCATTGCCCGTGTCGGCGCTCAGCACGGCGTCGATCGAGAGGGTCGAGCCCTCCAGGCCGCCCCGCAGGCCCC
>Ga0066256_1004282_pt1 | contig 12848 bp, 16 predicted proteins | sample ThiBio_1000_biof_FD_87107 | JGI IMG/M metagenome (GOLD analysis project Ga0066256, IMG submission 87107) | Wastewater bioreactor microbial communities from Cape Town, South Africa - Thiocy_expt_1000_biof (version 2) | ecosystem: Engineered > Bioreactor > Thiocyanate-remediating >...
AGCTGCCCAAGGTCGCCTTGGTGGCCTGCATGCGCAAGCTGCTGACCACGCTCAACGCCATGGTCCGCACCAATCAACCCTGGAACAACTCGCTTCACGGCGCTTGACTCGGAAGACGGTTACTCAGTCCGGCCGCGCCGCGCCACGCCGCGTGGCCCAGTAGCAGGCCGGCAAACGCCAGGTGCCAGGGAGGAGAGACCAGAAAGAGCCACGGGCTGCTCAGTACCAGGGCCGCACCCAGTGCCGACACCGAGGCCGCGCCGAGTTCGTGCGCCGGCCGCAGCCGGGATTCGAGCGGATAGGCCATCACTCCGCGGCCCGCGCGGAGTCGCCCACGCGCACGAGCGCCGCGTTGATCGCCGGCACCGGATCGAAGAATCGGCCCGGCGAGAGGATCACGATGCCGTGGATGCGATCGGCCACGCGCGCGTCCTGCTTCCACGCGTAGCCGTGCAGGTTCACGCCGCCATCGGCACGCAAATGCCACCCGGCCCGCAAGACCTCGCGCTGCATACGCTTGGCGGCGTCGCCGGGTTCAGCTCGGCCGGGGCCATCGCGCCGGACGAACGCCCGGAAGATGCCCGGCGATGCGAGCAACAGGCCGTCCTCGACCCCGTGCACGAGTGCGCCGCGCACGTTGACCGGCAAGGTTCCGTCGGCGATCCCCTGCCGCACCCACTCCATGAAGCGCCGCGGTCGCCCGGTATCCACCGCGTCGACACCGTCGAGGAACTCGGGTCCATCGGCCTCGGGCGCGATTGGCGCCGTCTCAACGCCCGCCTCCACCGCGCCGACGAACGACTCCGTCTGCGTATGAGGCACAGTCGCCTCGATACGGGGGCGCGCGCCGGTCGCGGCGCGCTCCGCCAGTTCGGCAATCGCGCTGGATGCATCCGCGCGGCCCACCAGCACGGCGCGCAGTTCCGCCATCAGCGGAGGATGTTCGGCCAGCCAGGCCTGGACGCTCGGCGGCACCCACCGCTCGAAGATTCTCACCCGGTCGTCCGACGGACCTCCGCCGGCATCGCGCAGCAGCGCGGCCGCGAACACCGCGTACGTCCATCGATGCGCGAGCGCGCCCAGGATCTCGGGCGGCGCATTGCGCGGCAGGATCTGGCCGCGCCGGTGATCGAGCGCGCGCAGCGCGGTCACGAGCCCGCGCTGCAGTTGCCCACCGGGACCGCCATATCGACTGGAGCCCGGTATCGGCCGCAGCTGCACGAACTCCGAATAGCCGTCGATCAGCGGCCGCGCCGCCAGCGCGAAGCTCTCCGCCGGAAACCCCATCCTGACGCGAAGCAGGACGATCAGGTTCGCCACCCCGCTGCGATCGACGATCGCCTGCGCGCAGAGCGCCGGCTGCTCGGGCACGAATAGCGACCCGATCGCTCGCGGCGACGCAGACCCGGAGGACGTGTCGTTGAAGGTCATTCGACCAGTATTCCGGGCGCCTTGACGGCGATCAGCTTCGATCGAAACCTCGACGAGGACCCGATGTCCTCTTGACGGGTTCGACCGAACTTCGTCGTGCGCCACACCGTAGCCTGGGCTCCTCGCATCAGCCGCTCGTCGCACATCGGCGGCAGAGATTCCGCGCCGATGCAAGCCGGATTCGGGGCTTCATCGAAGCCCCGATGGAGCCTGATTCACACGGGCTCGCTCCCTAGGATGGCAACGCAATGCGGCTCGCTCGATGCGCCGCACTTCCGCGCCAACGTGAAGGGGGGTTCCGATTGCGCAAGACAGCGAGCTGGGCACCGACGGCAGCACTGATCACCGCGATCGTCACGCTCGCGGCCCTGCCCGCCCACGCTTGCTGGGACGAGGCGGCCGCGCGCTACCGCGTCAGCAGCGAGCTGCTCTACGCGATCGCGCGCACAGAATCGGCACTCGACCCGCAGGCCGTTGGACGCAACCGCAACGGCACGCGTGACATCGGGCTCATGCAGATCAACTCGGCGTGGCTGCCCACGCTGGCCGCCCACGGCATCGGCGAGCGCGATCTCTTCGACCCCTGCACCAGCATCCACGTCGGCGCCTGGATCCTCGCCGGCAACGTCCAGCGGCTGGGCTACACGTGGGATGCGGTCGGTGCCTACAACGCCGTCAGTCCCACCTTGCGCCGCGCCTACGTCGACAAGGTCCGCCGCCACCTGCGCAGCGTCGACGACGGCGCGCATCGCGTCCGCAAAGGCGCCACCCGCACCGCCATCACCCGAGGCGACCACCGAGCACCGGTGGTCGCAACCCTGCCCTGACCGCTCCCCCGAGCACTTCCTCTCTGCCCAACCACGAGACACCACACCATGACACTGATCCGCCGCAGCAGCACTGCAATTCCCCTCGCGCTCGTCCTGACGCTCGCCGCCGGCTCGGCCCTGGCCGGAACCACCGGGACCGAGTTCCAGACCATGTACACGACCCTGCTCAACTGGGCGACCGGCTTCCTCGGCAAGTCGATCGCGATTGCCGCCTTCATCCTCGGTGCGGGCATCGGCATCGCGCGCTCCTCGCCGATCCCGGCGCTCGCCGGCGTGGTGTTCGCGCTCTTCATGGTCTACGTGCCGACCATCATCGACTCGATCATGACCGCCGTGATCTGACGGGCCGGCCGCGTGATCGACGCCTCGCTCGACATCCCCCGCCGTCTCAATGACCCGCCGCGCATGTTCTGGTGGGACATCGACGTGGCCCTGCTGGTGCTGGGGGCCGCGCTGGCGGGCATGGTCGCGGGCTTCTTCGTGAGCGGCTGCGCCGTCGGCCTGCTGCTCGCCTCGGCCTACGGTCGCGCGAAGGCGAGCAAGCACCCCGCCTTCGCGCTGCACCTGCTGTACTGGCACCTGCCGGCCTTCATGACGGGCCTGAAGCGCACCCCGCCGTCCTACCTGCGCGAGCTGGCCGGATGAAGCTGGACTGGCTGCGCGCCGACATCGCCAGCGCGCGCCGCGCGAGCGCCCTGCTCGTGCTGCTGCTCGCCTGCTCGATGCTCGCCAACGTGACGCTGGCGGCCTTCGCGATGCACATGGCCGGCCGCGAGCGCGTGGTGGTGGTGCCGCCCAGCATCAACAAGACCTTCTGGGTCGAGTCCGAGCGAGTGAGCGCCGAGTACCTCGAACAGATGGCCTACTTCCTCCTGCAGCTCACGCTGAACGTCACGCCGCAGAGCATCGACCACCAGTCCCGGGTGCTGCTCCAGTACGCCGCGCCGGCCTCATACGGAGAGCTGCGCAGCGTGCTGGCCACCGCCGCCGAGCGCGTCAAGCGCGACGGCGCCTCCACCGTGTTCAGCGCGCAGGACCTCGCCGTCGACGAGCGCACCCAGCGCGTCGGCGTGCGCGGCCTGCTCACCACATTCATCAGCGACCGTCGCGTGTCCGAGGTCTCGAAGGGCTACGCCATCGAGCTGCAGTACGCCGGCGGCCGGATCTTTCTGAAGGCATTTCGCGAGACCAGTCCCAATGATCCGCTCGAAATCCAAGCTCAGTCCCAGCTCCGCCTGGCTCCTGCTGCTGGCGCTGGCCGCTAGCCAGCCGGCCCTGGCGCTGCAGGTCGTCGACGCGCGCGACGGCGAGACCGTGCTCGCCAAGGTCTCGCGCAAGGAGGTAACGCGCATCTCCGTCGAGCGGGGGCGCATCCGAAAGGTGACGGGCAACGCCGGCGAATTCGTGCTGGAGAAGGACGACGAGAAGGGCCAGGTCTTCATTCGGCCGGTCTCGCCGGACAGCAGCAAGCCCATCAACCTCTTCGTCAGCACGGAGCGCTCGACGATCGGGCTGCTGCTGCAGCCGGTGGACACCCCGAGCGACGCCATCGTCATCCGCGAAGCCCGCGACGCTGCGACCGGACCCGCACGCATCGAGCGCAGCGGCCGTCACGCGCGCACGATGAAGAACCTCCTGCTCGCGATGGCCGAGGACGCGCTGCCCGACGACATGGAGGTGCGCGAGCCCGGGCGCGAACTGACCCTGTGGCCCGGCGCGAGGCTCACGCTGCAACGCCAGTGGCTGGGCAGCGGCGTGGTCGGCGAAAAGTACCAGCTCGTCAACACCGGTGCGTCCGCGCTCGACCTCGCCGAGCGCGATCTCTTCAAGCGCGGCGTGATGGCCGTGAGCGTCGAGCAGGCGGCCCTGCGCCCGGGCGAGACCACGCAGCTCTTCGTGATCCGGGAGCGCCGCGCCGATGACTGATCCTGTCCTGCCGCCCGGCATGTCACCGACCGGCGCGTCTCACCCGTCGGGGCAAGGGTCTCCGTCGGCCCCGGCGGAGCCGACGGCTGCAGCCATCAAACGCCGCCAGGTCCTGCTACTCGCCGGCATCGCCGGCACGATCGTGGCCGGCACGCTGCTGTCGGTCTCGTTGACCGGCACGAAAGGCAACGACGCGCAGCCTGCGAAGCCGCAGTCCACCAACATCCTCGCGCCGGGTGCGCAGGTCGATCCTCGCGACGCGTGGCGTGGCCAGGCCGATGCGCAGCTGAAGGCGATCGAACAGCGCTCGCGCGACCTCGCGCAGCGCAATGCCGAGCTCGAAGGCCAGAGCAAGGAAATGCTCGAGCGCCTCAAGAAGCTCGAAGGCAGCGGACTCACGCCGCTGCCGCCTCCGCCCGTCACCGCCCCGGCGGCACGGCCGAGTTTCGGGCCTGATCGCCCGGGGAGCGGGCTCCCGGACGCCGGTCCGCAGCGTTTCCCGCCGCCACCGCCACCTATGCCGCAAGGCGCCGTGCAGGGCGCCGGCTTGCCGCCGCCGCGCGGCGCCGTTCCGAGCGCGCCGACGCCCACGGGCATCGTCAGCATCGCGCTGGGTGACGTCGCAGCGGGCAAGGGCGCCAAGCCGGCCGCGGACGCGGCAGGCGCAACGCCCGCCCCTCGAGACACGCGCCGCTACCTACCCAGCGGCGCCTTCACCCGGGCGGTCCTCCTCGGCGGCCTGGATGCGCCCACCGGCGGCCAGGCCCAGCGCAATCCTCAACCGGTCCTGCTGCGCCTCGCGGACAACGCGATCCTGCCCAACCAGTTCCGCGCGCGCGTGAAGGAGTGCTTCATCGTCGGCGCCGGCTATGGCGACGTGAGTTCCGAGCGCGCCTACATCCGCACCGAGTCGCTGTCGTGCGTCACCCGCGACGGCACGGCCATCGACGTGCCGGTGAAGGGCTATGTGGCGGGCGAGGACGGCAAGGCCGGCATGCGCGGACGCCTTGTCTCCAAGCAGGGGCAGATCCTCGCCAACGCGCTGCTCGCCGGCGTGGCCAGCGGCATCGGTCACGCCTTCACGCAGAGCTCCACCACGCTGTCGGTCTCGCCGCTGGGCACCACCAGCACCGTCGACCCCGGCAAGCAGCTCGAAGCCGGTCTGGGCACGGGCGTGGGCAAGGCCCTGGACCGGCTCGCCCAGTACTACATCAGCCTCGCCGAGAAGGTCTTCCCGGTGATCGAGGTCGACGCGGGCCGCAGCGTCGACGTGGTCCTCACGCAGGGCGTCGCCCTGCCCGGGACGCTGGACGCCGCCGGCACCGATCCCGACAACCTCGCGCAACTCGCCGAGCGCGCCCGCAACCTCCGGAGGAACGACGATGAAGACGACTGACGCGCGCCTCGCGCTGCGCGCTCTCGCGGCCAAGGCCACGTTGGCCGCGGCGCTGACCACCTGCCTGAGCGTCGCTGCATGGGCGCAGCCCAGCCAACCGCCAACCACGCCCGAACTGAACAGCCTCATCGGGCGCCTGCAGGCGCTCTACCCGTCGACCCGCTTCGGAGAGATCCGCCCCACGCCGTGGCCGGGTGTCTTCGAAGTGGCGATGGGCGCCAACCTCGCCTACGTCGACGCGAGCGGCCAGTACTTCCTGTTCGGCCACCTGTACGACATGAAAGCACATCGCGACCTCACCGCCGAGCGCAAGGACACGCTGGCCCGAATCGACTTCAACGCGCTGCCGCTGGCCGACGCGATCAAGGACGTGCGCGGCCGCGGCTCCCGGGCGCTCGCCATCTTCAGCGATCCGGACTGCCCGCACTGCCGCCGGCTGGAAGCCGAGCTGAAGAGCCTGTCCGACGTGACGATCCACACCTTCCCGATGCCGATCGCCTCCCTGCACCCGCAGGCGCGCGCGAAGGCCATCGCCGTGTGGTGCGCGAAGGATCGCCTCGGCGCCTGGCAGGCGCTGATGACCCGCGACCAGGTGCCGTCCAGCGTGGACTGCGCACACCCGGTCGATCGCAACGTGGCACTGGCCGAGCGCCTCGGCGTGACCGGCACCCCGACGCTGGTCGCCGCCGACGGTCGCGTGCTGCCAGGCGCCGCGAGCGCCGACCAGATCAACGCCTGGCTGTCGCGCTCGACCACGAGCGCCGAAGGCCCCGCGCCGAGCAACCCCGCGGCCCAGGCGACGGGCAAGGCGCCATGACGGACGTGCGACGGACCGTCGCCCTCCTCGTCGGCGCGACCGCCACGCTGTTGGGCGGCTGCGCGTCCACGATGAGCGGCCTCGGCGGCGAGGGCAGCTACGCCTGCAAGGCCCCGGTCGGTTCGCAGTGCACCTCGGTCTCGGGCGTGTACGCGAACTCGATCCACGGGCAGCCGCCCGCCTCCGACTTGCCGAAGCCCGCCAAGGGCCCCGCGAGAGCGGCGTCCGTCCCCGCGAACGCCCCGGCATCCACAGCCGCTCCGGGGCTCGGCGCACCGCCATCGGCCCTCCGCTCGCAGCCACGCGTGCTGCGCCTGTGGATCGCGCCCTGGGAGGACGCCGACGGCGATCTGCACGAGGCCTCGGTGGTGCACGTGCTGGTCGACACCGGCCGCTGGCTGATCGAGCGCGTCACTCCGGCGAATCGACAGCGAGTCGATGCCGTGCGCCCCCCGATCCCGTCCGCTGCGCCCGCCTCCGGCCCGGCATCGGCGAGCGAGCCCGCGTCGTACACAGAGACAGCGCCCGATCGCTTTCCCCCGCGCACGGGACTGCTGCCCGGCAATGGCGCGACCCAGGAGCCCTGAGCGATGTGGCGCAGCCTGCTGACCGATCTGGAGTCCGTGCTGAAGGGCGCGAAGCCGGCGGACCTGATCCGCGTACCCAAGTCCGGCCCCGCGTCGCGCGGCGAGGACGCCGCCGCGTTCTCCGAGTGGCTGCCGTACCGCGCCTGGATCGCGGACCGCCAAGTCTTCGTCAATCTCGACGCGCTCGGCTTCTGCCTCGAGGTGCGACCGCAATCCGGCGCCGACGAGGAGATGGCGCGCGTGCTGACCGCGCTGTATGCAGCCTCTCCGCCCGGCACGGGCATCCAGTTCCACCTCTACGCGAGCCCCGCGATCCGCGCACCGCTGGCGCGCTACGCGAACCTGCGCGTGGCCGACGACGTCGTCCCGGAGCTCGACACCCTCGGCCGCGCCGGCAGGCACACCAACATCCACCGCACCATGGCCCGGCGTCGTGCCGGGCACTACCTGCAGGGCAGCCGGACATCGCTGCTGTCGGCGCAGAGCTACCTGTTCCGGGACTACCGGCTGGTGGTCAGCGTCTCGCTTCCCGGTAGCCCCGAGAACCTCTCGCGCCTGGAGGAGTTGCTGCTGCTGCGCGACGGGATCCGGGCCACGCTGCACGCCGCCGGCTTTCCGTCCCGTTCGTGGACGGCGGAGGACCTGATCAACTGGGTCTCCGCGCTGCTCGACCCGCACCGGCAAACCGGCGACGCGATCCCGCTCACCTACGACGACGGGCGCGAGCTGCGCGACCAGGTGATCGACCGGGCCACGCGCCTGCGCATCGACCGCCAGGGCATCGGCCTGGCCAACCCGGCCGCCGACCTGCAAACCGAACTTCGCCTGATGTCGGTGCGCGCCTTCCCGCCGCGCTTCGCGCTGTGGAACGCCGGCAGCCTGATCGGCGACCTCTACCAGGGCACGCTGCAGTACCCCTGCCCGTTCCTGCTCACGCTGGGCGTGCACGTGCTCGACGCCGAGGCCACCCGAAACTGGGCCTTCCTCAAGGCCGCCCGCGCCACCACGAACGCCACCAGCTACATGGCGCGCTTCCTGCCCGACCTGCAGGAGCGCAAGGCCGACTGGGACATCGTGCTCAAGGCGATGGACGACGGCCAGCAGCTCGTCGATCTCAACCTGCAGCTCGCTCTCTTCGCCGAGCCGAACGCGGTGACCCGGGCCGAACAGGCGGCGCGCGCGATCTTCCGTGCGCGCGGCTTCGAGCTCTCCAGCGACACGATGATGATGACGCAGGCCCTCATCGGGTCGCTGCCGATGACGCTCTCGGCACCGTTCCACGCCGATCTGCAGCGCATGAAGCGCGTCACCACCAAGACCTCGGCGAACGCGGTGCACCTGGCGCCGCTCGTTGCCGAGTGGCAGGGCACGGGCACGCCGGTGCTTCTGTTCGGCGGGCGGCGCGGCCAGATCATGCAGATCGACGTGTACGACAACCCGGCGGGCAACTACAACGTGGCGATCGCCGGCACGTCGGGCTCGGGCAAGTCGCTGCTGCTGAACGAGATCGCCGCCGCCTATCTCGGCACCGGCGCGCGCGTCTGGATCATCGACGTCGGCCGCTCCTACGAGAAGGCGTGCCGCAACTTCGGCGGCAGCTTCATCGAGTTCACCGAGGACGCCGCGCTCTCGCTCAACCCGTTCCCCCTCGTGGAAGACATCGACGAGGACATGGAACTCCTGCAGCCGCTGCTCGCGCAGATGGTGTCCCCGCGCGAGTCGCTCGACGGCTTCCAGTACTCGACGCTCGGTGCCGCGATCAAGAAGGTCTGGAAGGCCAGGGGCCGCGCCATGACCGTCACCGACATCCACGACCTGCTCTCGACCGGGCGCCTCGACGACGACGGCGCGACCTCCGCCGGCGAGGGCGACCGGCGGTTGAAGGACCTCGCCGCGATGCTGCACCCCTACACGCGCGACGGCGCCTACGGGAAGTACTTCGATTCCGAGGCCAGCATCGACTTCGGCGCCGACCTCATCGTGCTGGAGCTCGAGGAGCTCAAGTCCAAGAAGGATCTGCAGACCGTGGTGCTGCTGATCGTCATGTACCGCATCACGCGCGAGATGTACTTCTCCCGCGACCGCAAGAAGATCGTGATCATCGACGAGGCCTGGGACCTGCTCTCGGGCGGCGCCACCGCCGAGTTCATCGAGGCCGGCTACCGCCGCGCCCGCAAGTACAAGGGCGCCTTCATGTCGGCCACCCAGGGCGTGGACGACTACTACCGCAATCCGGCGGCCAAGGCGGCACTGGACAACTCCGACTGGATGTTCCTGCTGCGCCAGAAGCCCGAGTCGATCGAGATGATGGACAAGCTCGGTCAACTCACGATGGACGATGCGATGAAGCGGCTGCTGCTGTCGCTGCGCACCGAGCACGGCGCTTACTCCGAGGTCTTCATCCACTCGCCGGCCGGCAACGGCATCGGCCGGCTGATCGTCGATCCGTACAGCCTCCTGCTCTTCAGCAGCCGGGCCGAGGACTTCAACGCCATCAACGCCAAGCGCGCGGCGGGCCTGGACGTCTCCGCCGCCATCGACGCGGTCTTGCGCGAACGGGGGCTCGCGTGAACGCACGGGCCGCCGCACTGCTCGTGGGCGCCAACGCGCTGTTGAGCGCCGCGCTGATCGCACTCGTTCACCTGTGGCTCGTGCCCGAGCGCCTGCCGGCGCTGGCCGTGCTGGACGTGGCGGAGCTTTATCGCCTGAAGGAGCTGCAGGTCGCCGCCGTGCTGGTCAAGCGCGACGCCAGCGACGAGGAGCGCGCCGGCGCACTGCGTCGCGCCGCGGGCTTCGGCACGGAGGTGAGCACGCTGCTCCAGGCGCTGCCGGGCGAGTGCCGCTGCATCGTGCTGGCGCGCGGCGCGGTGATGGGTTCCGAACCCCTGCTGCGGGACCTGACGCCGGACGTGCGGCGCCGGCTCGGCCTGTAGCTGCATCGGGAGTCCGCATGCGCACCCTGTTCCTGCATCGAAGCTGGCGCGACCGTTTCGCATCGAACGGACGACTCCGGCTGCGCACGTTCGCCGAGCGCTCGGTCGAACACCTGAAGCACTGGGCCTTCGTCTACGTCGCGATCGCCGCGATCGCGCTCTGGTTTCACGCCCACTATGGCTTCGGGCTGAACGCCTCGCCCAGCCTGCCGCACCGGCTCTACCTGATCCACAAGGGCGAGATGCCCAGCCGCGGTGACTTCGTCGCCTTCCGCTGGGCCGGCGGCGGACCGTACCCGGCGGGCGTCACCTTCATCAAGGTGCTTGCCGGCATGCCCGGCGACGAGGTCACGCGCGACGCGCAGGGCTTCCACCTCAACGGCATTCCGGTGGGCGTGCCCAAACCGGTGAGCCTAAGAGGTCAGCCGCTTGAACCCGGTCCCACCGGCCGCATTCCGGAGGGCCGCTACTACGTTCAAGCCGGACACCCGGACAGCCTCGACTCCCGCTACCAGTTGACCGGCTGGATCCACGCGTCCCAGATCATCGGGCGGGCCGATGCGCTCTTCTGACCGCGCGATCGCAAGCGGCACGGCCTGCGGGAGGCCGCTGCGCTTCGCAGCGGTGGTCTTCGCCGTCATGTTCACGACGGCGCCCGCCCACGCCCAGGACCTCGGCGTGATCGGCCCGGTCTACCCGATCGCCGAGCCGAACCTGCTGGAGGCGATCCTCGGGAAACTTCGCGCGGCCGGCGAAGACGGAACACTCGCCCGTCTGCAACGCGAGTCGCTGGCACGGGTCAGGCGAGGCGTCGAAGACCCGACGCCGGTGGCAGGGCTCTCGCGCACCCGTCAACCGCGGCGCTTCCACCACGACCCGAGCATCGTCGTGCAGGAGGCCATCCACGACGCCGACGGCCGGGTCATCGTGCCGCCCGGCACGGTGATCAATCCGCTCGACACAGTGACCTTGAGTCAGGCGCTGCTCTTCATCGACGCGCGCGATCGCGAGCAGGTCGCGCGTGCACGCAAGCTCATCGACGAGCGCCAGGGCAAGGTGAAGGTGATCCTCACCGGCGGGTCCTACCTGGACTTGATGCGCCGCTGGCAGCGGCCCGTGTTCTATGACCAGCAGGGCAACCTCACGACGAAGCTCGGCATCCGTCAGGTGCCCGCGCTCGTCACCCAGGACGGCAGGAGGCTGCGCATCGATGAGCTCCTGTAGCCCCGTCCACCGGCAGGCAGATCGCCCACGCGCGGCGCTGTGGCTCGCGCTCGCCCTGTGGCTGCTCGCGCTGCTGCCCGGCCCCGCTGCGGCCGGCCCCACCTGCCACGGCCGCTTCATGAACCCGATCACCGACATCTGCTGGAGCTGCCTGTTCCCGCTCACCATCGGCTCGGCATCGATCCTGTCCGACGGTCAGCCCGACATCGGCAATCCGTCGTCGCCCGTCTGCTACTGCAGCAACCCGCCCCGCATCGGCGTGTCGATCGGCTTCTGGGAGCCGGTGCGTATGGTGGACGTGACGCGCACGCCCTTCTGCATGGTCGGCCTGGGCGGCATCGCGCTGGACCCCGGACTCGACGTGCCGCGTGGCGCCCACGTCGGACACGACAGCCAGACGCGCAACAGCTTCTATCACGCGCACTGGTACGCCAATCCGATCCTCACCTGGCTCGAGGTGCTGCTCGACTTCCCGTGCCTGGAGAAGGGTTCACTAGACCTGGCCTATCTCACCGAGGTCGATCCGCTGTGGGCCGACGACGAGCTCACCGCCATCCTGAACCCGGAAGCGGTGCTGTTCGCCAACGCGCCCGCGAAAGCCGCGTGCGCCGCCGACTGCGTGGCCGCAACCGCCGGCATGCCGATCGCGAGCCTGTTCTGGTGCGCCGGCTGTCAGGGGTCGATCTACCCGATGGGTGGCCACGTCGCCACCCACATCGGCGGCGTGCAGGCCTCGACGCTGATCACCCAGCGCATGACCGCGAAGATGCACCGACAGCTGGTGACCTTCACCGGCGCCGGGTCGGCGGGGCTCTGCGGCTACTACCCGCTGCCGATCATGGACAAGACCCACTACAAGCTGCAGATGGTCTACCCGGTGCCGGCCACCGCCAAGGAAGCCGGCCAGTGCTGCCAGCCCTACGGCCGCACGACGATGATCTGGGGCGCGGGCAAGTCCTACCCGGTCTCGGGCGAGGACTTCGCGTACCAGATCTTCCGCAAGAGGAACTGCTGTGCCGGCGCGTACTGAGATCCGCGCCGTCGCCGCGGTTGCCTGCGCGTTCGGCCTGCTCGGCGCCGGCATCGCGCTCGCCCAGGCGCCGCGCTGGCCCGATGCCGACGACATCGAGCGGGCACGGAAAGCCCACCCCTTCCCGCAAGCCGATCGTCTCGGTGCTCAACCGGTGCCCGCTCCGCCGCGCGTGAACCTGCCGTCGACTGCGGCACCCACCGACATCGAAGCGCTCGCCCGGGCTGGCGCACGTCTCGGCAGCCCCGGCGCGCAGACCACGGCCGCGAGCCCGCTTCGCATCTTCATCACCCTGGAGATGCCCCGCGCGAGCCTTCAGCTGCTGACCGATCAGGCCGCGCGCAGCGGCGCGGTCCTGGTGCTGCGGGGCCTGAAGGCGAACTCGATGCGCGAGACCCTCGCAGCCGTCTCCAGCCTGATCGGCGAGCGTCAGGTGGCCTGGGTGATCGACCCCGAAGCCTTCGCACGCCATCGCATCGAACGCGCGCCGACCTTCGTTCTGAGTCTCGACGATCGCGCCGACACGGCGACCAGCTGCGGCACGGACTGAATCGCCCCGGTTCTCGTAGACACCTTCGGGCCTCACAATGAGGCGAACGGAGGTCAGATGGGAACGAGTCAGACGCGGTACACGGCCGAGTTCAGGGCCGAGGCGGTGAAGCAGGTCCTCGAGC
>Ga0066256_1004283_pt1 | contig 12848 bp, 16 predicted proteins | sample ThiBio_1000_biof_FD_87107 | JGI IMG/M metagenome (GOLD analysis project Ga0066256, IMG submission 87107) | Wastewater bioreactor microbial communities from Cape Town, South Africa - Thiocy_expt_1000_biof (version 2) | ecosystem: Engineered > Bioreactor > Thiocyanate-remediating >...
CAATTCGCTGGGGACGGAGAAGCCATGACGACGCAGGCGAAGCAAGCCGGAATGCGCATACCGAAGTGGATTTGGGCTGCCCTGGTGGTGGCGGTCTTCTGCGGCGCGAACGCCCATCTCGTCTACGTCGCGATCACCAGCCAACCACAATGTCTCGACCACCTGAAGGAAAGAGGCGACCAGCCCGGCGCGTTCCGGGCGGCATCGCCGTCGTGCTGAGTAACGAGGGAGAACGGAATGTCACAGAAAGACGATTCGGTCCGCTATCTCAGCGAGCTATCCGGGATCGACGAGACCCAGAACCCCCGATGGCAGCGGCATCTGCCAGCGCGCGCGCCCTTCGATTGGCTGGCACAGGGCTGGCGGGATTTCGTCACGCAGCCATCGCTGAGCCTCGCTTACGGTATCGCGGTCTTCTGCATCGCAGCACTGGTGGTCTGGTCGCTGCTGGCCTACGGGCGTGACTACCTGCTCTTTCCTGTACTCGCCGGATTGCTGATCGTGGCGCCGCTCTTTGCGACGGGCCTCTATCTGAAAAGCCGGGCGCTTGCCAATGGCGAGCGGGTGACGATCGGCGCCATGCTGGGCGTGCGGCCGCTTGCCGGAGCGCAGGTGTTCTTTACCGGCATGCTGCTCTGCATGCTGATGTTGCTGTGGATGCGGGCGGCGGTCATCATCTACGCGCTGTTCTTCGGTGTTAACCCCTTCCCGGGGATCGACGGCATCGTCCACCTGCTGCTGACGACGCCCATGGGCTGGGCCATGCTGCTGGTCGGCGCCTCCGTCGGCGCCCTGTTTGCCGGCTTCGCCTTCGCGATCGGTGTTTTCTCGATCCCGATGCTTCTCGACGAGCAGACCGATGCCTTTACGGCGATGGGAACGAGCTGGGCCATCGTCTGGAACAACCTCGGGCCCATGCTGGTCTGGGGTGCGATCGTTCTGGCATTGTCGATCATCGGCCTGGCGACCGCCTTCGTCGGACTGGTGATCATCTTTCCCCTGCTGGGCCACGCGACCTGGCACGCCTACAAGGCCATGCGGGGGCTCTGAATGTCCTGTTGCGCCCCTGTCGATCTGTCCTCTGTCCCGACCGCGACCGGACCGGCGGCAGAAGAGCTCGCGCTGTCGAGCAGGGACCTCGGCAATGGCCTGCGACAGACGATCCTTGCCGTTCCCGACATGCGTTGCGGCGCCTGCCTGTCGACGCTGGAAAACGTGCTTCGAGACTTGCCTGACGTCGAGATGGCGCGTGCCAATCTGACCACCAAGCGCGTGACGGTCAACTGGCGAGCCGCGACGGGCGAAGCGCCGGATCTTGCAGGCGTAATCGCCTCCGCCGGTTATACCGCCCATCTTCCGGGCGAAGACCTCGACAGGGAAGACCGCATGATGTCGTTCCTGCTGCGGGCGCTGGCCGTGGCCGGGTTCTGCTCCATGAATATCATGGGGCTTTCGGTTTCCGTCTGGGCCGGGGCGGACCCGGATACACGCGCGGCGTTTCACCTTCTCTCCGCGCTGCTGGCGCTGCCGGCGGTGCTTTATTCGGGGTCGATCTATTACACGTCGGCCTGGAAAGCGCTTTCCCATGGGAAGGTCAACATGGACGTGCCGGTCAGCATCGGCGTGCTCCTGTCCTTCTGCCTCAGCCTCTACGATACGCTGGCAGGCGCACCGCACGCCTATTTCGAAGCCAGTACGTCGCTGCTTTTCGTCCTGCTCGTCGGGCGCACCCTCGAACACCTGATGCGCCGTCGGGCGCGCTCTGCCTCCACCGCCCTGGTGGGGCTGATGCCCTCGGGCGCGATGGTCGTCGCGCCAGATGGAAGCACCGATTATCTTCCGTTGACCATGATCGCTGCGGGCATGCGTCTGCGCGTGGCGGCGGGCGACCGTATCCCCGTCGACGGCATCGTCCGTTCCGGCAGTTCCAGCCTCGACCGATCGTTCATCACCGGCGAAAGCCGGCCACAGCCGGCAGATGAAGGCGGCAAGGTCCATGCGGGCGATCTCAACCTGGCAAACCCGCTGACGATCGAGGCAACCGCCACGCCGGACACCTCGACGGTCGCGGAACTGGCGCGCCTGCTGGAGGGCGTCGAAAACGGCCGTGACACATATCGCAGCGTCGCGGACCGGGCCGCACAGCTGTATGCACCGGTCGTGCACAGCCTTTCGGCATGTGCCTTGCTGTTCTGGTGGTTCCAGACGGGCGATCTGCATCTGGCGCTCACCATCTCGATCTCCGTTCTCATCATCACCTGCCCCTGCGCCCTTGGTCTCGCCGTGCCGATGGTCCAGGTCGTAGCGGCCCGCCGCCTCTTCGAGCAAGGCATTGTCGTGAAAGAGGGATCGGCACTCGAACGGCTGGCCAGAATCGACACCGTTGTCTTCGACAAGACAGGCACGCTGACGACCGGTGAGCCGAAACTGCTGAATGGCGAAGCGATTTCTTCGCAGGATATGGCGCTTGCCGCCGCCATGGCCAGCCACTCCCGGCATCCGCTTGCCAAGGCGATCGCCGCCTTCGCAAACCCCTCGAACAGCACAGCCTTTCCGTTTACCGAGGTTCGCGAACATGCCGGCTCGGGCATCGAGGCCCGCCTCGGCGACGATCGCTACGCACTCGGCCGCAGGGGGTGGGCGACGCCGGCCACCGCAGATGGCGAGACAGACGATGCTCGCACCGTCCTCGGGCACAGTGGCAAAATCATCGCCGCATTCGTTTTCGGCGAACGCCTTCGTGCCGGCGCCGCACGCACCGTCAGGCGTCTCAGGGGCCACGGGCTCGATGTCCACATGCTGACGGGCGATACACCCGTTTCCGCCAAGGCGGTCGCAATCCGGGCCGGCATCGATGTCTTTGCCGCGGGCGTACAACCGCAGGACAAGGTTGCTTATGTCCAATCCCTGCAATCTGCCGGCAAGACCGTCCTGATGGTCGGCGACGGGATCAACGACGCCGCGGCACTGGCTGCCGCCGATGCCTCGATCGCGCCTGCTTCCGGCAGCGACATCGGCCGCAGTTCCGCCGATGTCATCATGATGCGGGATAGTCTGGAAGCGGTCGTCCAGTCGCTATCCGTCTCGAAGAGCGCCGCGAGGCTGATCCGCCAGAATTTCGCCCTGGCCGTTGCCTATAATATCGTCAGCATACCAATTGCCCTGACCGGACATGCGACGCCGCTCATCGCTGCCATCGCCATGTCCGCCTCTTCGCTGACGGTGGTTCTCAATGCGTTGCGGCTGGGCATGGGTGAAGACCGTCCATCCGCGCGAGAACGGACCGGGCTAGCAGCCATGGAGCCAGCCGAATGAGCGCGCTCCTGCTCCTGGTTCCGTTGGCCCTGGCGATGGGCGCCGTTGGTCTCGGGGCCTTTTTGTGGTCCCTTCGTAGCGGCCAGTTCGATGATCCCGATGGTGCGGCGGAGCGTATTTTCAGTGATGCAGACGACAAGCCGATCAACAGATGAGGCCTGGAAAGGAAAACGTGATGGAGAATCCCGATCATCATGGGCAGGATGCCGGTAGGGCACCGGCCAAAACCCGGCTTCGGTTGCTTGACCCATCGGAAGCGGTAACCGGCCTTGCGTTTGTATTCGGCATCATTGGCGCATTGATCGCCGTCATTGCCACATTGGCCCTGACGAGCGGTTCCAGTGCTGGAAGCCTGATTGTCCAGGGTGTGATCGCCGTCTTCGCCGGCGGATCGGGGGGCATCGTCATTGGAGGCATGATCGGCGCGATAATCGGCGTCGTCAAAGGTGTCATCATACCGGTGAGAAGCGACCGCGTGATGAAAAAACAGGAAGGCCCCCTTCCCCCAGTATCGAGCCATCGCTAGCGCCGCTTTGGCGGATTGATTGATCGCGACCGGATTTGGTGCCGAACTGGCCAGGCTTTCGCGACGGCAGCTGGAAGGCTGTTCGAGAAAAGTCTCGCCGCCACCCCGGACGGCCTCTATCTGCGTATCCGGCTGGAGGCGGCTGTCCAGGGAGCGGAGCGCCGTTTGTATCGTTCAAACCACGCCTAAGTCTTGGCGGCGGCTCCGAGCACCGAACCGATCAAGCCCGGAAACCGCGCTTCCAGATCCTCGTGGCGGATACTGAGGCGGCCGCCGCGGCCGCGCGATTCGATTCGGATGACGCCTGCCTCGCGCAACACCCTCCTCAGATGCGACTTGGCCGATTTCGACATCCATGGTCCAGATGTAGTGCATTGAGCCAATGCCCAGGGCCCCTCGGCGATCCGGCGGACGCAGGCCAGGCGCTCCGGATCGCTCAAGGCGAACAGCACGTCGGTCAGCCGCAGGTCGTCGCGGGCGGGATGGGGGAGATCGGTGATTTCGAGCGCCATGGTTCGAATTTAATTGAACCGTGACGAAAATGACAGTAGAGAATGGTTCGAAACTATTCGAACCATCAGGTGCCTTGTGACCGATACGATACACCCCCTGTCGACAGGCAGCCCCGCCGGTTTTCGCATAACGCTGGCCGGAATGGCGGTGATGATGGCCGGCGCCAGCGCACCCTCGCCCTTCTATCCCATGCTGCAGCTGCAGATCGGCTTTTCGGCGGCGACGCTCACCGGCATCTTCGCCGTCTATACCGTCGCGGTGCTGGCATCGCTGCTGGTCATGGGGTCGCTGTCGGACCATGTCGGCCGGCGGCCGGTGATCTCGGTCGGCTTTGCGCTGATGGCGCTGAGCCTGCTGTTGTTCTGGCAGGCGGGCGACGTCAGCGGGTTGATCATGGCACGGGTGTTGCAGGGCGTCGCCGCCGGACTGCTGCTGTCGGCGCTCTCCGCGGCGGTGGTCGATCTCGAGCCGAAGGACAGGCCCGGCAGCGCCTCGGTCTGGAACTCCGTCATCCCGCTCGGCGGACTCGCCGTGGGTGCGCTTGCCGCGGGCATCCTGATGGACGTGACCGAGATGGCGGAGGCCGACGTATTCGGCACGCTGGTCGTCGCTTATGTTCTGTTCGCCGCGGCGATCTGGCTCATTCCCGAGACTGCGCCGCGGCATGAAGGTGTCTGGGCCTCGCTCAAGCCGCGGATCGGCGTGCCGGCGACGGCCGCCAAGGCATTCTGGCGCAGCGCGCCGGCTGTCGTCGCGGGCTGGGCGACGGGCGGCCTGTATCTCTCGCTCGGCGCGCCGATCGTCCGCCATGTTTTCGGTGCCGAGGCGCATGTGACGCAGGCCAGCGTCATCGTGCTGCTCTGCGCCGCGGGCGCCGCCGCCTGCTATATGGCGCGCCGCCATTCCTCGCGGCAGGTGACGCTCTACGGAACCTCGGCGCTGTCGATCGGCACCGCGCTGACGCTGGCGGCGATCGCCTGGCAATCCTTGCCGGCCTATCTCGTGGCGCTGGTGATTGCCGGAACGGGCTTCGGCACCTGCTTCTACGGCGTGCTGCGCTCCATCGTCCCGGTCGTCCGTCCGGATGAACGTGGCGAACTCTTCGCCGCCCTGTTCACCCTCAGCTATCTCGCCTTCGGCATACCGACCCTGCTGGCCGGCATGGCGGTCGGCATCTTCGGGCTGACATCGACGACGCTGGGTTACGGCACATTGATCGTGCTGTTCTCGGCGACGGCGGGATTGCTGCGGAAGTTCGGGACACGGGACTGAGGTTTCACCTTGTCGACAAGGCTCAGGCCTTGAAGCGATCAAGGGCGCTCAGCCGCCGGATCGGCGGATCGGCGTCCGGCCAGCGGTAGATTTCGGCGCGCAGATATCGCAGCTCGTCGTCGAGGGCTTCTTCCGGAACCTCGACCCACCAGGATTTCGGACGTCCGTCGCTGCCATCCGACCATCGATAGCCGCGCGCCTTCAGGTGGTCCTTCATGTCGAACGGGCTGTGTTCGGCGAAAATGCGGACACGCGAGCGCTGGCTTGCGGCGAAAAGTTCGGCAAACGGCGTTTCGCCTGGGCCCGATCCGCTTTGCGCCAGGACCTCCAGCAGGGCAAAACAATCATCGACGGCGCGATGTCCGTCATGGAAATATCCGGCCTGGCCGATGAGATAGCCCAGTTTCGTGCCTTCGAAGCCACGGGCCGACCAGTCCACCTCGGAGACCGAGCAGGCCCATGCCTTGGGGCCGAAGATGGCGGAAAAAGCTTCGCAGAAGGGACGATCGAAGCCGGCATTGTGGGCGATGACAAGATCGGCGGGATCGATGAGGGCCTGAAGCTGCGCGATATCGATCGTCTGGCCGGCAACCATGGCGTCGGTGATGCCGGTCAGGCGTGTGATCTCGGGCGGGATGGCGACATTCGGCTGGCGCCGCCCGCCATAGACACCCGTGACGTCGCCGATGGCCCCCTCTGCGTCGAAGCTGAAGGCGACCACGCCGATCTCGATGATCTCGTCCTTGCGCGCATTCAGTCCGGTCGTTTCCGTATCGAGGATGACGCCGCGCAGCGGAAAGGCTGGTCGTCGCACCTCGACCACGGGGCGAGGCTGCAGCTTTCTGAGAACGCGGTAACGGCCGGTATCCTCCAGTTGCCGTACCATCCTGGTCTCGTCCTGGGCGCCGCGCACACCGCTCCTGGCGGGAGACGGCGCCGGAGCGACGCTCTCTGCCGCGTCCCGCGCACCGAACAAGTCGAACTGCTGTTTCATGCCACCCATCTCATATTGCCCGGCGCAACACGACAGGCGCGCCAGCGGCCTCATACAGGATATGGAATGAATGTGCGACCCGCGCGGAACCGATGCCCGGCCAATCCCCAACATCCGGGCGCGGCTGCGCAATGGCAGGAAACCGACGATCGGCCACCCTGTTTGCCGACCATGCCGGCCGCTGCACAACATTGTCGGCGATCATGCCGATGGCAAGCGCCGGCGTCGAGAACGTCAGAAAATAGATCAGCGCCTTGCCGGCGATGCGGCCGACCTTCTTCAGCTCCGGTACCAACGACACCAGGCCCGTCGATAACCGCATCGTCGCGACCGCGAAGGTCGATCCCGCCGGTTCCAACGCGCCGAACCGGCCCTCTTCGCCGAGATCCTGCGACACCTGCGCCAGCACGACTGGTCGGGCAATCTGCGCGAACTTTCCCATTTCGCCGAACGCACCATGCCCGGCATGACACCACCGACGTCTCGCTCGCACGCTCTTTCCGACGCGGACACCTTATCGCTCCCAGAACGGCTGGAGGCAGACATCATCCGCGATACGCTCGCCACCCACGGCAGCAACGTCCAGCAGACCATCGCCGCCGCCCTCGGCATCTCCCCGAAAACCGTTTACGACAAGCTGCAGCGCCATGGCATCGTGCGGCGGGATTTTGAAGGCGAGTGAACCTGACCGGGTCGTCCGGAAGGAGGTGTTCGGGCGCAGGCGCCCCGGGAGGCAGGGCAGTTGCCTAGCATCCACCGAGCACCCTATATTCCATCATTCGAATTTCATTCGCCGACAAGGGAACATAAGGGTGCTGCGCTTCACGACGGATGACATTCCTGCCGGAGATCGCTTTGACCACTGGCGCGAAGTACGCGGAAAAAGCGTCTTTGGCGTCACGATCGAATTGGAGCGCGAGAAGCGCGCCCAGTTTCGCGGCCAGTTCACTGCGGAGGTGTATGGCGGCGCCATCGTCTCCGAGATGGAGGCATCGGCCTATCGCGTCAGCCGCACGAAGCAGGATGTGGCGCGCTTGTCGGGTGACAACCTGCTGATCAGCTGGCAAGTCTCAGGTGGCGGGTGGATGGAAACGGGCCGCCGGCGCGACCTCTACCGCGTCGGAGCCCATGATCTGGCGGTTGGCCACTCGGACCAGACCTATAGGGCGATGCCGGAAGGCACCCGCGACTTCCGTTACAGGGTGATCAAGATCCCCCTCGCCGGGGGCGACTTCGCCTCGGACCGGCTTTTCGATCTGAGCCCCGCCCCTATCGAAGACCGGTCTTCCGTGAAGCAACCGTTGAGGGCGCTGTTTTCAGCGATCGGCGCACGCGACGCCTTCCTGGGCGATCCCGAAGACTGCATCGACGCCATCGGGCGGCTGGCGTTGATGGCGACAGGCAAGCTGCGGCTGCATGACCCCGAGAACCGGACGGCGCTGCGCATGGCGCTGTATCACATGGCTTGTGACATCCTCCGCCGCGATCTCCGCCGGCCGGAACTGTCGCCGGCGCACGTCGCCCGCGAACTGTCCATCTCGCCACGGCAACTGCACATCTTGTTCGAGCCCTCCGGCCGCTCTTTTGCCCGCACGCTGGCCGGCCTGCGGCTGGAGCGTGTTCGCGGCCTGTTGCGCGGCCGGCCGGAGCGCAATGTCGCCGAAATCGCCTTTGCCTGCGGCTTCGACAGCCTGGCGACCTTCTACCGCGCCTTCCGCGCCGCCTATGGCATGACCCCATTGGATGCGCGCGCCGGGCCGCACGCCGACGCCTAATAAAATCCGGGCTTTGCGCTGGATGAGAAGATCGCTCCCGGTTGACCGTGATAGGGCGCCTTGATCCATCTGCGAGGTGCCCGTTCATGCAAACCGCGTCCGCTTTCATGGAAAGCGTTCTGCCGAAGCCGCTTCCGTTCTCGCTCCTGCCGCCTCCGAGGCTCGACAGGGCAAGGATTGCCGCCCATGCGGACTTGCGTCCGGTGCTGAAGGCCCAGGCCACCGCGTTTCTGGCGATGCATCGGCAGCTACCGCGAATGGCGGCAATCTTCGGCAAGCAGCAGCGCTATCTGCTGGGGCAGCTTGCAATCGCCATGGCGTTCGAATGCGGCGAGCACGGCTTCGTTGTGGCGCATTACCTGGAAGCGGTGAAGGCGCATGGCATCGCCAGCCGCAACACCGCCATCAGCTTCATCGAGGAAATGCTGCATTACAAGATTGCGCAGATCAGCGTGCTGGGCGCCAACCGACGCTCCCGCCCGGTCGCGCTGGCGCCGGCAACGATCGAGGTGCTCACCACCTGGCTTGGCCTGCATCTGGACAGCCTGGATGCGCTCGACGGTGGAAACCGGCGCTCGGCACTGCAACAGGATCCGCAATTGCTTGCGCAGGTGCATCCGCTTATCGTTCACCACATTCTGTCATCGAAAAAGACCATGAGGCCGGTGCGGATCTTCGCCTTCCTGAGCGACATGAACGATGGCCGCGTGCTGATGGACACCATCATTACCAGCCTGCACGACGCCCCAGCCGGCACGACGCGTTTTCCCACATTCGTCCACGCCTACAGCCAGTTGTGCCAACCGCTGCGCATCAGCCGCACCCACCTGCTGCGCAAGCTGGCGGTTTCGGAACAAGCCGGCCATGTCGGCTGGCTGGGCAGGCGCGGCGCCTCGACCTTCTGGATTTCGAAAGAATTTCTCCACGACTACGAAACCTATCAGGCCGAGAAACTCGCCAACATCGAAAGCGCGTGGCAGGCGATCCGGACGGCGGACTGATCCGGGCTACTGCAGAAGCTTCACTGCCCCGCAACAACTGCATTGCGGAAGGGATTTTGCGACGCCGACAGTCGCGACCGGCTGACCGTCGGCCTGCCCGTCGCAAGATGCTTCCTCTTCGACAGCGCCGGCACGCGCATCCGCTGAAACCTGCGACAGGACGCCACGCAATTCCCTTTGCCTTGTTTGATCAAACGCAAAGAAACTGGCGCGCAACAGGCCTATCTCTTGCACATGAACGATTGACGTTCGTCAACAAGGAGAATTCCAGTGCATATCATGGCAAAGGGCATCGTCGGCGCAGCAGCGGTCATTCTGGCGCTTGCGCTTCCGGCAGCAGCGGCAGATTTCGAAGTGCATATGCTCAACAAGGGTGCCGAAGGCACCATGGTGTTCGAGCCGGCCTTCGTGAAGGTCGCGCCGGGCGACACCGTCACCTTCATCCCGACCGACAAGGGCCACAATGTCGAGACGATCAAGGACATGATCCCCGATGGTGCGGAAGCCTTCAAGAGCAAGATGAACGAGACCTACAAGGTTACCTTCGACAAGCCCGGCGCCTATGGCGTAAAATGCTCGCCGCATGTCGGCATGGGCATGGTGGGTGTCGTGGTGGTCGGTGATGCGCCGGCCAACCTCGACGCGGTCAAGACCGGCAAGCTGCCGAAGAAGGCACGCGAGCGCCTGGACGCCGCTATCGCCGCTGCCGGCCTCTGAGAGACCTCGATGACATTGCCGGCGGCAAGGGAACTTGCCGCCGGCACTTTCGATGCCCAGCGCATCATCCGGCCGCCCGGCCGGCATTGTCAGGCGCTCCTCGCCATTCGACGGACCATCTCCGTCGCCGCCACACTCCCGGCACAATGGCCAACTTGGCCAACGCGGATCCCGCCGCACCTCCCTTTGCAACACGTGAAAACTCTGAAGAAACGGGGTCTCAGCTTCGGCTGCCGTGATCTGCAGCAGGATGCCGGGCGATTCTGCCTGCAAAGGCCGCAGGCTTTGCGGATGGCATTGCCATCGAACGGACGTTCGGCTTTCCCGAATTCAAGTTCCAGCATTTGAAGACTAATCCGAACGGTTGAATTGATCCATATTCCGTCTTGAGCAAGACCGGAAACGTGAAGATCAAACGTGACAAAGCCTTGCCCTGATAAAGAAACAGGCGCCGCCAAGAGCGTGGCGCATCGACAGGAGTGAGAAAAAATGAACCGTCTTCAGGGCAAGGTGGCCCTCATCACCGGCGGCACCAGCGGGATCGGCCTAGAAACCGCCCGCCAGTTCATCGCAGAAGGTGCCCGCGTCGCCATCACCGGCTCCAGCGCAGGAAGCGTCGAGGCCGCCCGCGCCGAACTCGGCGGAAATGCCCTGGTCATCCAGGCCGACGCCGGCGATGTCGCCGGCCAGAAGGCCGTCGCCGCCGCCATCCGCGAAAATTTCGGCCGTCTCGATATTCTCTTCGTCAACGCCGGCATCGCGCAGTTTGCGCCGCTGGAACAATGGAGCGAAGAGGATTTCGACCGCTCGATCGCCATCAACCTCAAAGGCCCCTATTTTCTGATTCAGGCTCTGTCGCCGCTGTTTGCCAATCCGGCCTCGATCGTGCTCAACACGTCGATCAACGCCCATATCGGCGCCCCGAATTCCAGCGTCTACGCCCTGACCAAAGGCGCGCTGCTGACCCTTGCGAAGACGCTCTCCGGGGAGTTGAAGGATCGCGGCATCCGCGTCAACGCCATCAGCCCCGGCCCGATCGAAACGCCGCTTTACGACAAGCTCTCCGGCGATCCCGGGAAAACAAAGGCCCTGACGGCCGCGATCACCAGCCAGATCCCGATCGGGCGTTTCGGCAAGCCGAGTGAAGTCGCCAAGGCCGTCGTGTTTTTCGCCTCCGACGAATCGGCATTTACGGTCGGCAGCGAATTGATCATCGACGGCGGCATGAGCAACCTTTGAAGAGAAGGGAGACGCATCCTCAAGCTCCTGGAAAGGCTGGTGCATGACGAAGGGATGGGCCTTCTGGTGATGCACCGGGGAGACCTGATCGAGCAGGGCAGACCACACGACATCCTCGCCCGCCCCGGCCATCCCTATACGCAAAAATTGCTTGCCGACACGCGGCGCATGCCCATGCCGAAAGGGTAGTGCCGCGTCTAAAAACTCGGCGGGCTGATGGCCCAGACGACGATCGTTTCGCGTGAGCCGGAATTGCGGTAGCGGTGCGGCTCTCCCGAGGAATAGGAGCAGCTGTCGCCCTCATGGAGATGGAAATGGCGTTCGCCGACCCATATTTCCAACTCGCCCGAAATGACGAAACCGACGCCGTCGCCCGCATGGGTATAGCTTTCCGCGCTTTCCGTCCCGGGCGGCAGGCGCGTGTAGATCATTTCGACCTGCAGGCTCATCTTCGGCGTCACCAGTTCGTCGACGATGCCGTGTTCGTACTGGATTTTCAGCCGGTTGCCCTGGCGCACGACATAGCCATGCTCCTCCTGCGGCACGGGCGAGGCGCCGGCGAAAAACCATTGCACGGTGACGCCGAGGCTTTTGGCGATGTTCACCAGGGCCGGGATGGAGGGATAAGCAAGCTTGCGTTCGATCTGGCTGATATAGCCCGTCGAAAGATTGGCGCTCTCGGCCAGTTGCGCCAGCGTCATCTTTCGTCGCTTGCGCAAGCCGCGGATGCGTTCGCCCAGGACCGTGTCCTCGCCGACGGCGGCCGTTTCCGCTTCCAGACCCATTTCAGACGCCATACCCGCTCCCGATCCGGCTTCCGTCGGTCCGCTTTTTCGGACCCAAGGCATCCGCTGCTTCTCCTTTTTGCCGATCGGCGGTCGTTCCGCAAGCTCGGATGGAGAAATTGCTGCGGTGCATGAAAATCCCCGCAGCAATCCACACCCAAAACATAATTTCTGAATAAAATTTTGGCTACAGTAAAAATTTCTGTCGATTTTTTACTCACGATCAATTACCAAAATCGCATCGGGGCTGGGTTCGGGAGGAGAGACCAGTGACGGAAGTCATTCATTTCAAAAAGTCGGACCGCACGTTCGAGGCTTATGGCGACGACCCGAAAAAGGCGACGATCGCGCGTCTGGTCGGTCCGGAACACAGCAAGACCATGGGCGCCGGCATCGCCCGCTTCGACGACTGTTCCATCGCCTGGACGGTTCTCTACGACGAGCTGATCGTGACGCTCGAAGGCAAATTCCGGCTGCGCGTCGGCGACGAGGTCTTCGATACCGTGCCCGGCGATGTCCTCTGGGTGCCGAAGGGCACCGCGCTCGCCTATGAAGGTGACGGCGCGACGGTGTTTTACGCGCTCGATCCCGTCGACTGGCGGACGCGGCAGGCCTGAGACCGGTCATGAACACCGCCATCGATCATAATGCCGCTGCCGACAGCGCATTCCCCCGTCTTTTCCAGCCGCTGCAAATCCGCGGTGTCCGGCC
>Ga0066256_1004284_pt1 | contig 12846 bp, 13 predicted proteins | sample ThiBio_1000_biof_FD_87107 | JGI IMG/M metagenome (GOLD analysis project Ga0066256, IMG submission 87107) | Wastewater bioreactor microbial communities from Cape Town, South Africa - Thiocy_expt_1000_biof (version 2) | ecosystem: Engineered > Bioreactor > Thiocyanate-remediating >...
GACTTCCTCGAAGAACTTGCGCATACGGCCTTCGACCATCTTCTCGATGATGGCTTCCGGCTTGCCGGATTCGCGGGACTGCTCGATGAAGACGTTGCGCTCGCGCTCGGCGACGGCGGCATCGACTTCTTCGGCGCGGATAGCGAGCGGGTTGGTAGCAGCAATGTGCATGGCAACCTGGCGGCCGATCGAGGTCAGAACGGCCTTGTCGCCGACAGACTTCAGGGCGACCAGAACGCCGAGCTTGCCGATGCCGTCGCCGGCAGCGTTGTGGATGTAGGTCGCAACGACGCCGTGCTCGACTTCCAGCTTGGCGGCACGACGGAGCGTCATGTTTTCGCCGATGGTTGCGATCGCGTCCTTGATGGTATCAACAACGGGCTTGCCGGATGCCGGATAGGTCGCAGCCGAAATGGCTTCGACGGTGCCGTCGGTGGACAGCGCAACTTCGGCGACGCCGCGAGCGAGGTCCTGGAAGGCATCGTTACGGGCAACGAAGTCGGTTTCAGAGTTGAGCTCGACGACAACAGCCTTGTGACCGGCGCCAGCAATGGCGATCAGGCCTTCGGCGGCGGTGCGGCCGGACTTCTTGTCGGCCTTGGAGATGCCCTTGGCGCGCAGCCAGTCGATCGCTGCTTCGATATCGCCGTTGGTTTCGGTCAGCGCCTTCTTGCAGTCCATCATGCCTGCGCCAGACTTTTCGCGCAGTTCCTTCACCAGTGCAGCCGTAATCTCGGTCATAAGCTTCCTCTTGTCGGTTCATACGGTGCGGCTGCGGTTTGAGCTTGAGCGGCACCGATTTGAGGGACGAAATGTACCCGTAAGTATGACAGCGTTATGAAGCAGCGTCATACTCTGGAATTCTGTTTGGAGCATGCCTGGATTTACCGCCCAGGCAAAACGTTATCCAAAACGCGATAAGGCCGCTCGAACTTGTTGAAGTCGCAAACGGCCTTATCCCGGATGTCATTGCGATTGGGCGGACAGTTTATTGCCCGCCGCAACGCGCGATCAGGCTTCGGTGCCGTCCGCCAGGGTCGGCTCGACCGGAGCTTCCTCGGAAGCGCCGAGGTCACGGCCCGATGCGCTCTGCTGGCGAGCGATACCGTCGATGGCAGCGCGCGAGATCAGGTCGCAGTAAAGAGCGATGGCGCGCGAGGCGTCGTCGTTGCCCGGGATCGGATAATCGATCAGGTCCGGATCGCAGTTCGAGTCGATGATGGCGACAACCGGGATGCCGAGGCGCTTGGCTTCGTCGATCGCGATCTTTTCCTTGTTGGTGTCGATGATGAACATCAGGTCCGGCGTGCCGCCCATGTCCTTGATACCGCCGAGGGCCTTGTCGAGCTTTTCGCGTTCGCGCTCGAGGTTCAGACGCTCCTTCTTGGTGAAGCCCTGGGCTTCGCCGGAGAGGATTTCGTCGAGCTTGCGCAGACGCTGGATCGAGTTGGAGATCGTCTTCCAGTTGGTCATCATGCCGCCGAGCCAGCGGGCGTTGACGTAGTACTGAGCCGAGCGCTTTGCGCTGTCGGCGATCAGTTCGGACGCCTGACGCTTGGTGCCGACGAACAGAACGCGGCCGCCACGGGCAACGGTGTCGCTGACAACCTGCAGAGCGCGGCTCAGCATCGGAACCGTCTGAGCGAGGTCGATGATGTGGATGTTGTTACGATCGCCGAAAATGTACGGCTTCATCTTCGGGTTCCAGCGGTGCGTCTGGTGGCCGAAGTGAACACCTGCTTCGAGAAGCTGGCGCATAGAAAAATCGGGCAATGCCATGCCTTTGTATCCTTTTCCGGTTGAACCTCCGCAAGGCGAACAGCACTTCCTTCGGAAATGCCACCGGCGGAAAGGCCCGGATTTCTCCCGGACGATCCCATGCCTTACGTGTGGAATGGCTGCCCCTTACCCCCAGTTTCCCGGCAAATCAAGGGCAGCGGGGGAAAAATGCGTTCGGCGCGGCCATTTTGCCCCCTCGTCCGGCCTGCCGGCCACCTTCCCCGCACACGGGGCGAAAGGGATATGCCGCGCCGGTTTCTTCGAACAATGCCGGTTCGTGAGGCGCGTCCCCTCGCCCCGCAGGCGAGGAAAGGGTTAGAGGCAAGTCAAGGCGTCAAACGACCCTACTTGCACTCCTGCTGCTTGAACAGCTCCAGCTTGGCAAGCTTGCCGGTCAGCGAGAATTCGCCGTAATCCATGGTGAGGTCGCGCGTGATGCCGTTCTCGTAGAGCTTGAAGGACATGCGGTAGACCGGCAGCGCGTCGCCCTCGCTGGTGTCGTTGTAATAGGCGATGGAGACCGGCCAGAAGGCCTGCTTGGCAAAAGTGCCCGCCTTGTCGGCATCCGGGTCGCCGGCCTTTGGCATTTCCTTCTTGCCGACGACCGAGGTGGTCATCAGCGTCTTGTCGCCGGAATCCGAGCCGTCGTAGATGCGCGATTCGAAGAAGCGCTCGCCCTTTCGGGCGTGCTCGATCACTTCCACCATGTGCTCTGTCGGAAAGCGGCTGGCGGCGAACTCCAGTTTGCGGGCATCCGGCAATGTCAGGTCGACGCTGACGCCCTTCTTGTCCTCGCGCGCCGTGCCGCGCACCTCCTTGTCCAGCTTCTCGTCGGTGAAGGAGCGGGTGAGGAAGCGGAAGCTGCCGTTCCTGAGGTCCTCGTAGGTCGTCGTCTGCTGGTCGGTCAGCCGCGTTTCGTCGCCGGTATTGACCTGCGTGACGAAGCGGAAGCTCACCGTGTAGCCGTCGCACGGGCTTCCGTTGAACTCGTAGACCATGCGCCCGTACATGCCCGCGATGCCCGACCGCTCGGTCGCATCCTTGAGCTGGAGGTCGTAGACGGCGCGGTGCGGCGCAAGCCCTGTCGCCGGCGTGGCAAGGGCGCCGCTGCCGGCAAGGCATGCCCCGGCTGCAAGAGCCGTGGCAAAGGATGAACGAAACATCCGTTTCCTCCTGTTGAATCCGACGGCGATGTTATAAGAACTCTTCCGGCAAAAGCGAGGCAATATCCACGCCTTGCCATATTCATTTCCCACAGTGCGGCCGATCGCGCCGCAGATGCCCCCACGAGCCGAGAACGGAGAGCGCAATGTCCGCTGAAATCGAAAACCGCGTCAAGGAACTTGGCTACGACATTCCCGTGGCGGCGGCGCCTGCGGCCAACTACGTGCCCTTCGTCATCAGCGGCAACGTGCTCCATATTTCCGGCCAGTTGCCGATGCTGGACGGCAAGATGGCCTATACCGGCGATCTCGGCAGAAATGTCGACGTCGCGGCCGTCCAGAATGCGGCGGAACTGTGCGCCCTCGGCCTCCTCGCCCAGGCCAAGGCCGCGCTCGGCGACCTCTCGCGCATCAGGCGCATCATCAAGATCAACGGCTTCGTCGCCTCCGCGCCCGATTTCGTCGAGCAGCACCTCGTCATCAACGGCGCGTCCAACTTCCTCGTCGGCGCGCTCGGCGATGCCGGCAAGCACGCCCGTGCCGCCGTCGGCATGGCTGCGCTTCCGCTCAATGCCGCCGTCGAGATCGACGCCATCATGGAAATCGCCTGATGCACAAGTTCAACTGGCTGACCGAGCGGCCCATCGCCCATCGCGGCTACCACGACCTCAACCGGACCGTCTGGGAAAACACGCTCTCGGCCTTCGCCCGCGCCGCCGATGCCGGCTTTTCCATCGAATGCGACCTGCAATATTCGGCCGATGCCATTCCGGTCGTCTTCCATGACGACAACCTCAAGCGCCTCTGCGGCATCGACGGCGACGTGCGCCAGCGCACCGCCGCCGAGCTCGGCCTGCTGACCATCGGCGGCACGGCGGACCGCATTCCGACGCTCCGCCAGCTCCTCGACCTCGTCAAGGGCCGCGTGCCCATCGTGCTGGAGCTGAAGGGCCGCAAGGGCGACGACGACGGCTTCGCCATGGCCGTGCTCGACGCCATCGAGGACTACGAAGGCCCCATCGCCCTGATGAGCTTCGACCAATGGCTGCTGCAGGACCTCAAGGCTATCGGCACCACCCGCCCCGTCGGCCTGACGGCGGAAGGCCAGCGCCCGGAGAATTTCGCCGTGCACGAGGAGGCGATGCAGCTCGGCCTCGACTTCATCTCCTATTATTACGGCCCCCTGCCGAACGCCTTCACCAGCCGCCAGCGCGACCTCGGCGTGAAGATCATTACCTGGACCGTGCACGACGACGAGGCGCGCACGATCACGGCCAACAACGCGGACCAGATGACCTTCGAGGGCTTCGATCCGCGCGAGCCGCTGACCGCCTGACATGACGGAGGCGGTGCGCATCCGTATCGAAACGAGTTTCGCCGATATCCCGGCGGAGGACTGGGCGCGCCTTGCCGGCGCCTCCAGGGGCGATGCGCGCGAGCCCTAGAATCCCTTCGTCAGCCATGCCTTCCTGCCTTCGCTGGAAGAATCGGGCTGCGCCGTTGCCGAGAACGGCTGGCTCGGCCAGCACCTGCTGCTGGAGGGTGAGGACGGCGCGCTGCGGGGCGCCCTGCCCGTCTATCTCAAGAGCCACAGCCAGGGCGAATATGTCTTCGACCACGGTTGGGCCGACGCCTTCGAGCGTGCCGGCGGGCGCTACTATCCGAAGCTCCAGGCCGCCATTCCCTTCACGCCCGCGACCGGCCCCCGCCTGCTTCACCGCACGGGCGAACCCATCGTGGAAGCGCAGGCGGCGCTCGCCGAGGGCCTGAAGGAACTGACCCGGCGGCATGGCGCCTCCTCCGCCCATGCGACCTTCGTGCCGGAGACGGAAATGCCGGTATTCGAGGCCGCGGGCTATTTGCACCGCACCGACCAGCAGTTCCATTTCATCAATGCCGGCTACGGCGCCTACGAGGATTTCCTCGAAACGCTCGCCTCCCGCAAGCGCAAGGCGCTGAAGAAGGAGCGCCGGGCGGCGCTGGAGCACGGCATCGAGATCGACTGGCTGACCGGCAGCGACCTCACCGAAAGCATCTGGGACCAGTTCTTCGCCTTCTACATGGATACCGGCAGCCGCAAATGGGGCCGGCCCTATCTCAACCGCCGCTTCTACAGCCTGATCGGCGAGCGCATGGCGGATGACATCCTCCTCGTCATGGCACGGCGCGACGGCCGCTACATCGCCGGCGCGATCAACTTCATCGGCGACGACACGCTCTTCGGCCGCCACTGGGGCTGCATCGAGGACCATCCCTTCCTGCATTTCGAGGTCTGCTACCACCAGGCCATCGACTTCGCGATCGAGAAGCGGCTCACGCGCGTCGAGGCCGGGGCGCAGGGCGAGCACAAGCTGGCGCGCGGCTACCTGCCCGTCACCACCCATTCCGCCCATTACATCGCCCATGCCGGCCTTCGCCGCGCCATCGCCGACTATCTCGAACGCGAGCGGCAAGATGTTGAGATGATGGGCGACTATCTTGCCGAACACGGCCCTTTCCGCCGTGGCGAAAACCACGACGATACCGACTGACCTGACCGGGAGACAATCATGACCGCCTACGACCCCAACAACATCTTCGCGAAGATCCTGCGCGGCGAGATTCCCTCGCACCGCGTCTACGAGGACGAGCATGCCGTCGCCTTCATGGATGTCATGCCGCAGGCGAGCGGCCACACGCTCGTCATCCCCAAGACGCCCTCGCGCAACATCCTCGATGCGGACCCGCAGACCCTCGCCCGCCTCATGCCTGTCGTGCAGAAGGTGGCTGTCGCCGTAAAGGAGGCGTTCGAGGCGGATGGCGTAACGGTCATCCAGTTCAACGAGCCGGCCGCCGGCCAGACCGTCTATCACTTGCATTTCCACGTCATCCCGCGCATCGAGGGCCTGCCGCTCAAACCCCATTCCGGCACGATGGAAGACCAGGGCGTGCTGGCCGCCAATGCGGAAAAGCTGCGCAACGCGCTGAAGTGACCGCTTGCGCCGTCAGGCGCCGAGAAGTGCAAGCCCCGTGGCCAGGAAGGCGATGGCCGCGGCGATGCCGAGGATCTGCCGGAAGCGGCCGCCGAGGAAGAAGGCGGCCGCGCCGAAGGCCACCGCGCCCAGCCGCAGCCAGAGCGGCGAGCTCGTGAGCGTGCCGGTCGGAAAGAAGATCATCTTGGCGATGACGGCCGCCACCAGCGCCGTCGCCACCGCCCGTACCCAGTTCAAAAGCTCCGAACGCTCGTCGATGCGGTTGCCGACGAGGACGCCGGCCCAGCGCCAGAAATCGGTCGCGAGCCAGCCGGCAACGGCGATATAGACATAGGGCCAGTATCCCTCGAAGCTCATCGGACCGCCTCCCGCTGGCGCAGCATGCGCTCGCCCCACCATGCCAGCGTGCCTCCGACGATGCCGGCAAGCAGGATGTCGTATTCCGGCGCGATCACCGCGAAGAGCCAACCGAGCGCAAGGCCGATGCCGAGCGCCCAGTAGATCACGCGGTGGCGCGCGGAAATCCAGATCGAGGTGAGGAAATAGACCGGCGTCAGGAAGAACAGGCAGCCGGAGACGAGCGGCGGGAATTCCGACACGGCACCATAGACGAGGCCGACGAGCACGATATTGGCGGTGGTCAGCGTGATGCCGAAGCCGGCGAAGAAGGCGAGCCGGCCGGCGCGGGGCACGTCGCGCACCCTTTCCATCGCAAAGACCCAGGCCGTGATGGCGACGAAATGGGAAACGACCAGCAGCAGCCAGGTCGGCGTGCGGCCGGTGCGGATCTCCGGCACCAGCGAGGCCACCATCGGCATCATGCGCACGGAGGAGAGCGTGACGGCGAGGAAGGCCGTCGCGATGTGCGCGCCCGACAGCATCGAGCCGACGAGGATGACCTTGGCCGGCAGCGCCCAGATCATGCCGGTCATGAACATCACCTGCCCGACCGGTATCTTCGCCTCCGCCGTGAAGGCGGCGAAGCCGACGAAGGAGAGCATCAGGATGATGGCCGGCAGGCTGAAGAGGCCGCGCATGCCGAAGAGGAACCAATATGTCTGGGATCGGGGTTCGGGCGCGGTCTCGGCGGTCATGAAAGTCTCTTGCGGCAAAGAAAGATTGGACGCTCACTTCGCCGTCCGCACCCCATGTTTCGACAGGCATCACCTCGTCCACGGCGTCACCCCCGGCCTTGTACCGAGGGTCTGCCAGCGCCTTGAAAGATCGAACCTTCGCAGATGCCCGGGACAGGCCCGAGCATGACGATAGCGAGGTTTGCGACACCTTGTCACGAAACGGGGCCGGGCAGTTTCCTGCCCGGCCCCGGTACGATTTGTAAAGCCGTTATTTCTTGCGCGGCACCTTCGGAACCGTGCCGGACTTGCGCGGCGGCTCGTCCTTCGGCTCCGTGGCCTTGGCCTCTGCCGTCTTCTTCGGCGAGCGCGCCTTGGTCGGCGCTGCCTCGGCGGCGACGGTTTCCTTCGCCTTGCGCGGCTTTGCCTTCTTGGCGGCGGCCTCCTCGATCTCGGCCTTCGGCCTGATCGGCGCGGTCTCCGGCACGGCGTCGAGGATCAGGCCCTTCGAGCCGTCTTCCTTGGTGCCGACGGAGACGCGGACGACGCCGCCCTTCTTGAGCTTGCCGAAGAGGATCTCGTCGGCGAGCTTCTTCTTGATGTTCTCCTGGATGACGCGCGCCAGCGGACGGGCACCCATCTTCTCGTCGTAGCCCTTCTCCGCGAGCCACGAGATCGCCTCGGGCTGCAGGTCGAAGGTGACGTTGCGCTCGGCAAGCTGGGTTTCGAGCTGCATGACGAACTTCTGCACGACCTGATGGATGACCGGCGTCGGTAGCGAGCCGAACGGGATGATCGCATCGAGGCGGTTGCGGAATTCCGGCGGGAACAGGCGGGTGAGCGCCCCCCTGTCCTCGCCCTCGCGCTTGGGCGAGCCCGAGCCGCTGGCGGGCCTGGCCATGTCGGGGTCGCCCGCATTGGGCCGCCTGGTCAGGAGGACGGTGGCGCGGACGCTCCTCCTCGCGGTTGGGTCGGTCAGCGAGCCGTGGTCCATGACCTGCAACAGGATGTTGTAGAGGTCCGGATGCGCCTTCTCGATCTCGTCGAGCAGCAGCACGCAATGCGGATGCTGGTCGACGCCGTCGGTCAGGAGGCCGCCCTGGTCGAAGCCGACATAGCCGGGGGGTGCCCCGAGCAGGCGCGAGACCGTGTGCCGCTCCATGTATTCCGACATGTCGAAGCGCAGCAGCTCGACGCCGAGCGAGCTTGCAAGCTGCTTGGCGACTTCCGTCTTGCCGGGGCCCGTGGGGCCGGAGAACAGGTAGCAGCCGATCGGCTTGTTCGGTTCGCGAAGGCCGGCGCGCGACAGCTTGATCGCCGAGGCCAGCGCCTCGATGGCGAGGTCCTGGCCATAGACGACCGAGCGCAGCTCCTTCTCGAGGTTGGCGAGCACCTGCTCGTCGTCCTTCGAGACGGTCTTCGGCGGAATGCGGGCCATGGTGGCGACCGTCGCCTCGATCTCCTTCTCGGTGATCAGCTTGCGGCGTTTTCCCGCGGGCAGCAGCATCTGGGCCGCGCCGGTCTCGTCGATCACGTCGATCGCCTTGTCCGGCAGCTTGCGGTCGTTGATGTAGCGCGCCGAAAGCTCGACGGCGGTCTTGATCGCCTCGTTGGAATAGCGAAGCTTGTGATATTCCTCGAAATACGGCTTGAGACCCTTCATGATCTCGATCGTGTCGTCGACGGTCGGCTCGTTCACGTCGATCTTCTGGAAGCGGCGCACGAGCGCCCGGTCCTTCTCGAAGAACTGGCGGTATTCCTTGTAGGTCGTCGAACCGATGCAGCGGATCGCGCCGGAGGAAAGCGCAGGCTTCAGGAGGGTGGACGCATCCATCGCGCCGCCGGAGGTTGCCCCGGCGCCGCTGGCGGGGTGGATCTCATCCATGAACAGCACCGCGCCCGGATACTCTTCGAGTTCCTTGACGACCTGCTTCAGGCGCTCCTCGAAGTCGCCGCGATAGCGCGTGCCGGCGAGCAGCGTGCCCATGTCGAGCGAGAAGATCGTCGCATCGGCCAGCGCTTCCGGCACCTTGCCCTCGACGATGCGCTTGGCGAGGCCCTCGGCGATGGCCGTCTTGCCGACGCCGGGATCGCCCACATAGAGCGGGTTGTTCTTGGAGCGGCGGCAGAGCACCTGGATCGTGCGGTTGACCTCGGCATGACGGCCGATCAGCGGGTCGATCTTGCCGTTCTTCGCCTTCTCGTTGAGGTTCACGCAATAGGCGGTGAGCGCGTCCTGCTTCTTGGCGGGCTCTTCCTGCTCGTTGCCGCTGCGCTGCTGCTTCGGCTCGTTCTCGGCATCCTCCGCGCCGCGGACCTGCCGCTGCTCGGACGCGCCCGGCCGCTTGCCGATGCCGTGCGAGATGAAGTTGACCGCGTCGTAGCGCGTCATCTCCTGCTCCTGCAGGAAATAGGCGGCATGGCTCTCGCGCTCGGCGAAGATCGCGACGAGCACGTTGGCACCGGTCACTTCCTCGCGGCCGGACGACTGGACATGGATCACCGCGCGCTGGATGACGCGCTGGAAGCCGGAGGTCGGCTTGGAATCCTCCTCGTAGCCCGTCACGAGGTTTGCAAGGTCATGGTCGACATAGTCGGTGACGGTCTTGCGCAGGACATCGAGATTGACGTTGCAGGCGCCCATCACGGCGGCGGCGTCCGCGTCGTCGATCAGCGCGAGCAGGAGGTGTTCGAGCGTCGCATATTCGTGATGGCGCTCGTTCGCGTAGGTCAGTGCCTGATGGAGGGCCTTTTCAAGGCTGGCAGAAAATGTTGGCACGTTCGTTCCTCATTTCTTTTCCATGACACATTGCAGCGGGTGCTGGTGCTGGCGGGAGAAATCCATCACCTGTGTCACTTTGGTTTCGGCAACCTCGTAGGTGAACACGCCACACTCGCCTACGCCATGATTGTGCACATGGAGCATGATCCGCGTGGCCGCTTCGCGGTCCTTCTGGAAGAAACGCTCCAGAATGTGGATCACGAACTCCATGGGAGTATAATCGTCATTGAGAAGCAGGACGCGATAGAGGCTCGGCTTCTTCGTCTTAGGCTTCGTGGGCGGGATGACCGAAGTGCTGCGACCGGGGGGATCGCCGCCCTCTTCACCATCCTGCATTCGAACCCGTCTCACATCCATTCGTGTTCATTCCCTTGTCTTACGGTCGCGTCCTTGTGGCGAACCGTTCGGCTGAGGCTGCCCTTCTGGAACTGTTATCTAATGTCTCGGTACACGATTGTAAGACCCCTGCTTCGCACTGCAATCATAATCGCGGGCCATCCGAAGGAAATAGCGAAATTTGGCTCCGTTGCGTCAGCCTCGCGCAATCCTCAAACACAGAAAGGCCGGCTGCGGTTGCCCGCGGCCGGCCGGTAAACGCTATGCGCGTGTCTTGAAGCTATCAGGCCGCAGCGGCAGCCTTGGCAGCCGCGGTCGCCTTGGCGACCGGCGCCTCGTAGGGCTTGTACGCGCCCTTGGCGAGGTCGGCATACATTTCGCCGAGCTTGGTGGCTTCGGCCACGAAGCCTTCATAGGAGGACTTCACGAACGCCGTCTGGAGTTCGAGAGCGGCTTCGACGCTCTTGACGCCGGAAAGCTTTTCGAAATGGGAAAGGCCGTTTTCGAAGGACTTCTTGGAATAATCGGCGGTTTCGGTCGCGATCGCCTGCCAGCCCTGTGCAACGGTCGTGTAGTTCTTGACGAACGTGTCCACGGCTTCCTTGCCCTTCTTGTTGGCTTCGTCGAAATTGAACATCGAAGTCTCCTTTGGATCCGGTGATTGGGCCGAAATCTATATGCGGCGCACAAAAAAGTCAATATCGATGCTGCAATGCAATATTTCCGAGGCAAAGCAACGTGTTGCGCCATAGGTATGATCATTGCGCCTTGCAAAAGCCAACTCTGTCGCAAAATGATAACGAAAAGGAACGCCATTCAAGGCATTCATGCCCCCGCGCAAAGGCAGCACCCACAATGAAAAAGCCCGGCGCCAAGGGCGGCCGGGCCTTGTAATCCTGCGTTCTCCGAGGGATCAGAGATCGATGTCGAGGATCGCCATGGAGAAGTTGTAGGAGAGTTCCCCGTCCTCGTCGTCCCGGAAGATGACGCCGAGGAATTCGTCGGCGAGATAGACTTCCGCCGATTCATCCTTGCGCGGGCGAGCCTTCACGACGATCTCCTTGTTGAGATTGCGCTTGAAGTAGGCCTCGAGCTTCCTGATTTCTTCCGGCTTCACGATATGTCTCCGTCAACGGTTGATGTGCCGCGCTTCTCGCACCTGCTCCAGAGCGTGTAAACCCTCGAATGCCACGAGAGCGCGACTTTTCCCGCTCACAGATCGTAGTCGAAGGCGGCCAGAAGCTGGTCCATCGCGCGCGACGGCTCGTTGCAGCCGGCCTCGCCGATCACCCGGGCCGGCACGCCGGCGACCGTCGATTTCGGCGGCACGGCCTTCAGCACGACCGAGCCTGCGGCAACGCGCGAGCAATGGCCGATATGGATGTTGCCGAGGATCTTCGCGCCCGCCCCGATCATCACGCCGTCGCCGATCTTCGGATGGCGGTCGCCGCCCTCCTTGCCGGTACCGCCGAGCGTGACATTGTGAAGGATCGACACGTTGTCGCCGATGACCGCCGTCTCGCCGACGACGAGGCCCGTCGCATGGTCGAGGAAGAAGCCCTTGCCGATGCGCGCCGCCGGGTTGATGTCCGTCTGGAAGACGCTGGAGGACCGGCTCTGGACATAAAGGGAAAGGTCGCGCCGGCCCTTGTCGTGCAGCCAGTGCGCCAGGCGGTGGGTCTGGATGGCGTGGAAGCCCTTGAAGTAGAGCACGGCGTCGAGGAACCGCAGGCAGGCCGGGTCGCGGTCGTAGACGGCCTGGATGTCGACGCGCAGGACGCTGCCCCATTCCGGCCAGTCCTCGAGCATCTCGTCGAAGATCTGGTGCAGGAGGTTCGCCTGGAGGTCGGGATGATCGAGGCGCTCGCAGACGCGATGGATCACGCTTTCCTCCAGCGAGCGGTGGTTCAGCACCGTCGAATAGAGGAAGGCCGCCAGCAGCGGCTCGGCCTGGGCGGCCACGCGCGCTTCCTCGCGCAGGCTGTCCCAGATCGGATCCATGGCCTTGAGCTTCTCGCCGGCCCTCAGTTCGTTCATCGCGACCATCGCCGCACTCCTTGTGTCATGTCCGCCTGAATATAGTGCAAAGCACGGCGGAGCGAAATGGCCGCTCGGCCATCATCGTGAAGGCCGCTCAGCGGCCGGCGATTTCCGCGTAGAAGTCGAGGACGGCGCGGTTGAACAGCTTGTCGCCGACGGCGAGCATGTGGGCGCGGCCGGGAATGTCGAGCGCGCGGGCGTCCGGCCTCAGCGCGGCGAGCGGCTGCGGCGCGCCCGCGATGTCGTCCTTCGTGCCGACGCCGATGAGGGCCGGCATGTCGATCCGCCCCATCTCCTCGACCGTCAGGAGGTCGCGCGAGGTCATGATGCAGGCGGCGAGCGCCTGCCGGTCGGATTTCGTCTGGTCGGCGAAGGCGCGGAACATGCGGCCGCGCTCATGCGTCACCGCGTCCAGCGACGGCGCCAGCAGCGCGTCCGCGATGGGATCCCAGTCGCCGACGCCCTCCACCATGCCGATGCCGAGGCCGCCGAAGACGACGGAGCGCACGCGGTGCGGATGGGCCAGCGCCATGAAGGCGGTGATGCGCGCGCCCATCGAATAGCCGAAGACATGCGCCTCGGGGATCGCGAGATGATCGAGCAGCGCGGCGGCATCGCCCGCCATCAGCGGCGGCGTATAGAGTGCCGGGTCGTGCGGCTTGTCGCTCGCGCCGAGGCCGCGATTGTCGTTGCCGATCACC
>Ga0066256_1004287_pt1 | contig 12843 bp, 15 predicted proteins | sample ThiBio_1000_biof_FD_87107 | JGI IMG/M metagenome (GOLD analysis project Ga0066256, IMG submission 87107) | Wastewater bioreactor microbial communities from Cape Town, South Africa - Thiocy_expt_1000_biof (version 2) | ecosystem: Engineered > Bioreactor > Thiocyanate-remediating >...
CCGCCACGGCGTCTCTTAGGCGCGGCTTCCCCGACGGCCCGCGCAGGCAGAAAAAAGGCCCCGCATCGCGGGATGCGGGGCCTTCGGCAGTGGTGGGCGGCCTTAGAGTCCGCGCAACTGGCGCAGCGCGATCTGCAGCATCGCCCGGCAATGGCCGATGTTATAGGCCCAGCCGGCGTTGGGGTTGGTGCCCGGCGGCAGCAGCTTGTCGATGGCCAGGCCGCGCGGATGCTCGGGGAAGATCAGGCGTTTGTAGTTGTTCTTCACCAACAGCTTCATCACTTCGAACATGTCGTTGTCGCCATTGTCCGGGAAGACCTCGGTATAGTCCTCGCGCGGCTTGCGCATCACGACATTGCGGAAGTGCACCTGGCCGATGCGGTTGCGGCTGGCCAGCCAGTTGCCGACCACGATCGGGTCTTCGCCCAGTTCGCGGGTGACGCCGCAATCCCAGGTCAGGGTGTTGAAGGGGGAGTTCACCGTTTCCACCAGCCGCTTCCAGTCCGAGAAACTGTTCAGGACCTGGGCCGAACCGTCGTCATAGTTCTGCGGCGCGCCGTCGGCGGGCAAAGGCGGCAGGTCCTTCATGCGGTCATACTTGAACTCGCTCATGATGGCGCCGCCACGGCCGGGCACATTGGCATATCCGTCCACCGCCCGGTGCGTATAGAAATTCCATTCCAGCACCGGAATCCCCAACCTGCCCATATTGACGATGGTCTGCTTGACCTTGGCGATCTCCTCGTCGCGGCCCGGCAGACCGCGCACGATCTTGTTCATCTCGGGATCCAGACCGCCCTGATAGGACCAGCGCATCATCATGATGCCGATATGCATGTCGTGCTTCTTCAGCGCCTCGACCCGCGGTTGCAGATAGTCCATGCCCCAGGGCTGCGCGGGCACGCCCGCGCTGTCGATCCAGTCGATGCCCAATTGCTTGATGGCGACGGCTTCCTGGTCGTTCAGCAGATCGTTCATGTAGGTGGTGAGCTTGGGCGTATCCGCGCTTTCCTGCGGCTGGCCCAGGCGGGGATTGGGGCGCGGATTGTAGGGGGCGTCCGGCCCCTGCTGGGCCCAGGCGGCATTGGCGCCGGCCGCCGCGGCGGCCAGTAGCGCGCCCCCCGAAGTCTGGAGCAGTCCCCGGCGCGAAAAAGTGGTCTGTGGTTTGTCGGTCATGGTTATCCCCTCGCTGCGGCAGCCCCACGCCGCCTGTTGTTCTTGGGAAAAACCTAGACCTTTTGGGAGGCAGAGCAATGGAGATGCCCGTCCGCCCTCCCGGGAGACAAGGTATGACTTTTTGTCATTTCTGTGCCGTGGCAGAGACGGCTGGGAATGACGGTGGGGCTAGGCCCGCTTCTTCGCCGCTTCGGCGAAACACATCCTTGCCGTCCAGCGCGATGCCGCAATTGGTATCGTCGAACAGCGAGACATGGGTTTCCGACACGCCTTCGGGCAGGCTGTCGCGGTCCACGGTGAAGCCGTGATTCATCGAGACGATCTCGACCTTGCCGGTGGTCAGGTCCTTCACCGGATGGTTGGCGCCGTGATGGCCCTGGGCCATCTTTTTGGTTTTCGCGCCCAGCGCCAGGCCCAGCATCTGATGACCCAGGCAGATGCCGAACACCGGCACGCCGGATTCGATCACGCCCTTGATGGTGGGAATGGCATATTCCCCTGTCGCCGCCGGATCGCCGGGGCCGTTGGACAGCAGCACGCCATGCGGCTGGTGCCGCAGCACATCCTCGGCGGTGGAGGTGGCGGGCACCACGGTGATGTCCGCGCCCATCCCGGCCAAGAGGCGCAGGATGTTCCGCTTGACGCCATAATCGATCACGGTGACGCGGAAGCCGGGCTTGTCCTCGGTCGCATAGCCGGTGCCCCAGGCCCAGGGCATTTCGTTCCACTTGTAGGTCTGGGTGGCGGAAACCTCCTTGGCCAGGTCCAGCCCTTCCAGTCCGGCGAAGCCGCGCGCCTTTGCCAGCAGCGCGTCCTTGTCGATCGCGCCGGACGGCCCGGCATTGACCACGACGCCGTGCGGCATTCCCTTTTCGCGGATCAGCGCCGTCAAGGCACGGGTATCCAGCCCGGCCACGGCCGGGATGTTGTGCTTCTTCAGCCAGGCATCCAGCGCCTGCAGGTTGCGGTAGTTGGAGGGATTTTCCGCATCCGCCCGCACGATCAGACCGCGCACGGCCGGGGTCAGGGTCTCGATATCCTCGGCATTGGTGCCCACGATGCCGACATGGGGAAAGGTGAAGGCCACGATCTGCCCGGCATAGGAGGGATCGGACAGGATTTCCTGATAACCGGTCATGGCGGTGTTGAAGCAGACCTCGCCCAGGCCCGCGCCCAGCGCGCCGAAGCCGGTGCCTTCGAAGAAGGTGCCATCCGCCAGCATCAGGCCGCCACGCGAAAACGGGCTCGCCGCGGAAGCAGCGTGAGGAGAAGGAGCGTCGGTCATGGGAAGCCTCGAATTTGCGCGAAAATAAGAAGGTAAGGCGGTTCCGTCAACCCGAACTTATCAAGCAAAATCAAGGTGTTGGAATTGTCACCATTTTTGATAACCCCCTCCGGTTTCAGCTTCCGCTCGGCTGCTCCGGCTTCCGCCGTCGCACCTGCCTCGCACGTTGAAACCACCTCCCCCTTAGGGTGCGCTGCGCGCACAAGGGGGAGGCTGGCCTCTGGAATAGGGCGGCTGTAACGTCCGCGCCTGATTTGACAAGGAAATTTCCGCATGTCCCTGCGCGCCAAGCTCAACGACGCCATGAAAGAGGCGATGAAGGCCAAGGACGCCCAGCGCCTGGCCACCGTGCGGCTGATACTGGCGGCGCTGAAGGACCGCGACATCGCCGCCCGCAGCGAGACGAACAAGGAACTGGTGGGGGATGACGACATCCTCACTTTGCTGGCCAAGATGATCAAGCAGCGCGAGGAGTCCGCCGCCGTCTATCGCCAGGGCGGCCGTCCCGAGCTGGCCGACAAGGAAGACGCCGAAATCGCGGTCATCCGCACCTGCATGCCCAAGCAGATGGACGAGGCCGACATGAAGGCCGCCGTGCAGGCGGTGATCGCGGAAACCGGCGCGGCCTCGATCAAGGATATAGGCAAGGTGATGGCGGTGCTGAAGGAACGCTTCGCCGGCCAGATGGATTTCTCCCGCGCCAGCGCCGCCACCAAGGACGCCCTGTCGGGCAAGTAAGGCGGCCCACGAAAAGCCGTGTGATGCCGGATATCAAAACCGCCCAAAGCGACGCCGACATCGCCCGCTGTTTCGCGGTGATGCGGCAGTTGCGGCCGCATCTGGCGGACGAGGCGGACTTCATCGCCCGCGTCCGCCGCCAAATGGCGCAGGAAAGATGGCGCCTGATCTATGCCGAGGAAGATGGCGCGGTCGCCGCCGTGGCGGGCTTTCGCATCCTGGAATGCCTGCATTCCGGGCGCACCCTCTATGTGGACGATCTGGTGACGGACCAGGACCGGCGCGGCCGCGGCCATGGCGAACGGCTGATGGCCTATATGGAGCAGGTGGCGCGGGACGAAGGCTGCGAAACCCTTGCGCTGGATTCCGGCACCCAGCGCAGCGGCGCGCACAAATTCTATTTCCGCCAGGGCCTGCCCATTACGTCTTTCCACTTCGCCCGGAAGATATAGCGATCCGGGTGGGCGGAGCGGGGAAATCATGCACAGGGCGCGGGGGGCTCGCGCCGCGCGGGCGGGCAAAAATCCCCCAGAAGCAGGCATTTTGCGGCTAATCTGCCGCCATGCGCTATGGCGAGGGATTGCTGGAGGAGATACGGCGGCGGACCGATCTGGTCGCGCTGGTGGGTCGCCGCGTCAAGCTGATCCGTAAGGGCCGGGTGGTGTGGGGCTGCTGTCCCTTCCACGGCGAAAAATCGCCCAGCTTCAAGGTCGAGAACGAGCGGCGGACCTACAAATGCTTCGGCTGCGGCAAGGGCGGCGACTGTTTCCGCTGGCTGACCGAAACCGAGGGGCTGAGTTTCCCCGAGGCGGTGGAGAAGCTGGCGGCGGAAGCGGGCGTGGAACTGCCCAAATGGTCGCCCGAGGACGAAGCCCGCGAGCAGAAGAAGAAATCGCTCTATGATGTGGTGGAACTGGCGGCGGCCTTCTATCAGGACCAGTTGCTGGGACCGGGCGGGCGCGAGGCGCGCGACTATCTCAAAGGGCGCGGGCTGGATGGTGCGGCGGCGAAGCAGTTCCGCCTGGGGTATGCGCCGTCCGGCAGCAATAGCCTGATCGCCCATCTGACGGCGCACAATGTCACCCAGGACGACATGATCGCGGCGGGGCTTGCAAGACCTGCCGAAGACGGCCGCCCGATGCGCGACTTCTTCTTCAACCGGGTGATGTTCACCATCACCGACGGGCGCGGCCGCCCCATCGCCTTCGGCGGCCGGGCGCTGGAGGCCGACGCCAAGCCCAAATACATAAATACCGGCGAGACCGCGCTGTTTTCCAAGGGCGCCCAGCTTTACAATTTCGCCACCGCCCGCGCCGCCGCCATCAGGTGCGGCACCATCATCCTGGCCGAAGGCTATATGGATGTGATCGCGCTGGTGCGGGCCGGTTTCGCCCATGCCGTCGCGCCGCTGGGCACGGCGCTGACCGAGGACCAGTTGCAGCTTTTGTGGCGCACCGCCCCCGAGCCCATCCTGGCCTTTGACGGCGACGCGGCGGGCCTGAAGGCGGCGCACCGGGCCGCGCATCTGGCTCTGCCGCATCTGAAGGCGGGTCACAGCCTGCGCTTTGCCTTCCTGCCCTCGGGCGAGGACCCAGACAGCTTCATCGCCCAGAACGGCGCGGGCGCCATGCGTGTGCTGCTGGAAACCGCCCTGCCGCTGTCGCGGCTGCTGTGGCGCACCGAGACCGAGGGCAAGGACCTGTCCACTCCCGAGCGCCGCGCCGGGCTGGAGCACAATCTGCGCGAGATCGTGGCCCGGATCACCGACGCCAAGGTGGCCGATTATTACCGGCGCGGCTTCGACGAGCTGGTGTTCGAGAATTTCAAGAAGCGCGCCCCTGGCCCGGCCCGGAGCCCGGCGGGCCGCTCTCCTGCCAGTGGCCGGGGCGGCGGTAAATTCCGCGACGGTTTGCGCCCCCGGCCCCAGCCGGGCAGCCCGGAGGCGGTTTCCGCCAGTGTCCAGTCCAGCGCCCTGGGCCGGTCGGGGGTGCAGGGGGCCCGCCATGCCAAGGAACTGGAATTGGGCCGCCTTCTGGTTGAATCGCCGGATTTGGCACTCGCGGAAGGAGAAATGCTGGCGATTCTGGAGGTCCAGGACCCTTCGCTTGACAGGCTGCGCCACGAACTTCTAAACCTCGCCGCTTCCGGCTCCAGCCTTGAAAAAGCTGGGGTTCAAACCCATTTCACGCGTACGGGAATGGCCGACTTGCTCGCACGGTTCGCGGGCCCGCCGGTCGAAGACGCCCACGCCAGTTTCCAGCGCGCCGTATCCGATTTGCGCGAACTGACGGGGCACCAGAATGATGCACGGCGCCTGCTGCAACGGCGCAAGGCCCTGTCCGAACGGCCCGACGATGGACGCGGCAACATCTGAAGGTAGTTGAACAGAGTGACCAAGGCCTCTCAGTCCAAAAAACCGGCGAAGCCCGTGAAGAAGCCCGCCGCCAAGGCCGCTGCTTCCAAGCCCGCCCCTGCCAGGAAAGCGCCGGTCAAGGCGGCCGCCAAGCCGGCCAAGCCTGCGGCCCGGCCGCTCAAGGCGGCCAAGCCCGCCCCCGCCAAGCCCGCGTCGGCCAAGAACGCGCCCGTCAAGGCCGCCGCCACGCCCGTCAACCCGGAGAAACCCGTCAAGGCCGCGTCCACGGCCGCCGTCCACGACGAGATCAAGCTGAAGGCCAAGCCGGGGGCGAAAAAGGCCGCCGCCGCTGCCGCCGTGCAGACCAAGAAGGACGCCAAGGCCAGCGTGCCGCTGCCGGTGGCCAAGCCGGGCGTCAAGGTGCCGGGCAAGAAGCCGGGCGAGAACGAGACGCCGGGCGACGCGGATTCGCCGCTGCTGGACATGTCGGATGTCGGCGTCCGCAAGATGATCGCCAAGGCCAAGGCCCGCGGCTATGTCACCTATGACGAACTGAACAAGGTGCTGCCGTCGGACAAGACCTCGTCCGAGCAGATCGAAGACACCATGGCGATGCTCAATGAAATGGGCATCAACGTCATCGAGAGCGAGGAAGCCGAGGAAGGCGAGGAGGGCGGCGCCCTGGTCGCCGCCGAGGGCGGCAAGGCGCTCGCCACCACCCAGAAATCCGGCGAACAGTATGACCGCACCGACGATCCGGTGCGCATGTATCTGCGCGAGATGGGCTCGGTCGAGCTGCTCTCGCGCGAGGGCGAAATCGCCATCGCCAAGCGCATCGAGGCCGGGCGCGAGCTGATGATCGGCGCCCTGTGCGAAAGCCCGCTGACCTTCGAGGCGCTGACCGTCTGGCGCGACGAACTCAACGAGGGCAAGGTGCTGCTGCGCGACATCACCGCCCTGGAAGCCATGTAGGGCGCGGGTCCGGGGGGCCAGCCCGCGCCGGTGCCGCCGCCGGTCGGCCCCGACGGCAAGCCGCTGGAAAGCGCGCCCGCCGAATTCAAGAAGCCCGAAGCGCCCAAGCCCGAGGCTCCGAAGCCCGCGCCTGCGCCCAAGCCCGCGCCCAAGGCCGATGGCGAAGACGGCGAGGGCGGCGAAGCCGCCGCCCAGGGCGAGGCCCAGGACGGCGATGATTTCGACGATGAGGGCAACCTGCCCTTGTCGGCGATGGAAGCGGCGCTCAAGCCGCAGGTGCTGGCCTCGCTGGACGCCATCGCCAATCTCTACAAGAAGCTGGGCAAGCTGCAGGACGCCTCGGTCGAGGCGGCGCTGTCCGCCGAAGACCTCTCCACCGGCCAGGAACGGCGCTTCAAGAAGCTGCGCAACGAGACCATGGACCTGGTCAAGTCGCTCAAGCTCAACAACAACCGCATCGAAGCGCTGGTCGATCAGATGTACGGCATTAACAAGCGCCTGGTCGGGCTGGAGGGCAAGCTGTTGCGGCTGGCCGAAAGCCATGGCGTGGACCGTGCCGAGTTCCTGAAACAGTATTTCGGCAACGAGCTGGACCCCAACTGGGCCCGCCGCGTCGGCCGCCTGACCGGCCTCGGCTGGCACGATTTGGCCCCCAAGGGGGGCAACAAGACCAGGCCGTTGGGTTTTTTAACCCAGAGGCCGCCCCCCGGGCCCCGCCAGTCGGTGTCGGAATTCCGCCGCAACGTCCAGACGGTGCAGAAGGGCGAGCGCGAATCCGGCGTGGCCAAGAAGGAGATGATCGAGGCGAATCTGCGCCTGGTGATCTCCATCGCCAAGAAATACACCAATCGCGGCCTGCAATTCCTGGATCTGATCCAGGAAGGCAATATCGGCCTGATGAAGGCGGTGGACAAGTTCGAGGACCGGCGCGGCTACAAGTTCAGCACCTATGCGACCTGGTGGATTCGCCAGGCCATCACCCGCTCGATCGCCGACCAGGCCCGCACCATCCGTATTCCGGTGCACATGATCGAAACGATCAACAAGCTGGTCCGCACCAGCCGCCAGATGCTGCATGAGATCGGCCGCGAGCCGACCCCCGAAGAGCTGGCCGAGCGCCTGGCCATGCCGCTGGAGAAGGTGCGCAAGGTCCTGAAGATCGCCAAGGAGCCGATCAGCCTGGAGACGCCGATCGGCGACGAGGAAGACAGCCATCTGGGCGACTTCATCCAGGACCCCAATGTGGTGCTGCCGATCGACGCCGCCATCCAGGCCAATCTGCGCGAAACCACCACCCGGGTGCTGGCGACCCTGACCCCGCGCGAGGAGCGCGTGCTGCGGATGCGCTTCGGCATCGGCATGAACACCGACCATACGCTGGAGGAAGTGGGCCAGCAGTTCAGCGTGACCCGCGAGCGTATCCGCCAGATCGAGGCCAAGGCGCTGCGCAAGCTCAAGCATCCGTCTCGCTCGCGCAAACTTCGGTCCTTCCTGGACAACTGATGGAACTGACGCTTCTCAAGGGCAAGATTCACCGCGCCGCGGTGACCCAGTGTGACCTTCACTATGAAGGGTCCATCTCGGTGGACAGCGCGCTGATGGAGCGCGCCGGCATCCTGCCGCACGAGCAGGTGGACGTGCTGAACATCAACAACGGGCAGCGTTTCACCACCTATGCCATCCCCGCGCCCGCCGGTTCGGGGATGATCGGCGTCAACGGCGCCGCCGCGCGGCTGGCCCAGAAGGGCGACCTGGTCATCATCATCGCCTATGCCCGCATGAGCGAAGCCGAAGCCAAAAGCTTCGTGCCCCGCGTGGTGCTGGTGGACGAGGCCAACCGCCCGCAGTCCCCGAATTTGCGTATCCTGGAAACCTGAGAGACTAGACGAGCAATGGCGCAGCGCGACGATTCCAAATTCTCCAACCGGCTTGAGGACGCCCAGAAGGCCCGCGCCGCCATGCTGGAGAAGGCCAAGCAGCGCGCCGAGGAAGCCCGCAAGAAGCTGGAAGCCACCGCCGGCGAGCGCGCCGCGCTGGCCGCCGCCCGCGAGGAACGCCGCCGCCAGAAGGACGAGGAAAAGCGTCTGGCCGCCGAGGCCGCCGAGGCTGAGAAGAAAGCCGCTGTCGAAGCGGCGGCCCGTGCCGAACAGGAAGCCAAGGAAGAAGCCGAACGCGCCAAGCGCGCCGAGGCCGAAAAGCTGGTGCAGCTTCTGGCCGATCAGAAGGCGGCGCGCGACGCCCGCTATGCCGCCCGCAAGGAGCGGCAGAAGAAGGGCCGCTAGAGCGGTTCCAGGAAAAGCCACGGCGTTGCCGTCCGCGAACGCGACACGGCGAAACGTCGGCGGCCGTCCCATTTTTGTCCCTTCCGTCCTCCCGCCTCGCCCGTGCTTGAGTAGCGGCCGCGGTCAGCCTTTTTCGCGGCCGCGCGGCAAGGAGGGACGATGGCCTTTGTGGAAGAGCATATCTTCAAATATCCGGCGGAGGAGGAATGCCTGGTGCGCCGCCTGGGATCGGGCGTGATCGCCGCCTGGCCGCATATCCCGCGCGAGGTCCAGGAAATGATTTTCGCCGAGGCCAAGATGGCCTGGGACCGCGAGTTTCACGTCTCCAAGCTGCCCGACCGGCTGGCCGCCATCATCCGGCGGCGGCACGATTAGGAATAGTTGAAGCTCACCGAGATACGCTTGCCGCGCGCGCCATTGGCTTCGACGCCGTGACGCAGCCAGCTTTCCCACAGCAGCAACTGGCCCGCCTTGGGCGCGACCTCGACAAAGGTCCGGTTCTCCGGCCGGGCATTCTTGCGGCGCGGCGGCGCGGCCATCAGCATGGCCAGGCGCGGGTCTTCAAACCGGATGGCGCCCGATCCGGGCGGCACCGCGACATAATAGGTGCCGCTGATCGCCGAGTGGGGATGGATGTGCGGCGCATGGATCGCGCCCTTGTCCATCACGTTCAGCCACAAACTGTCCAGGGCCAGCCTGCGGCCGCCCAGGTCGAATTGCAGTTCGCGGGCAAAGGCCGCGACATGGCGGGCGATGGCCTTCTCCAGCGCGGCGACCGGGCTGGCGCGAAAGGTCAGGTCGTTGAGCGAAGCATAGGAGGTATAGCCGCCATAGCCATGCTGTTTCGACCAGCGCCGCCCGGCCTGGTCCTCGGCGGCGATGGCCAGGATGGTGTCCTCCAGCATCGCGGGCGGGGCGATGCGGGCCTTGTAAAGCCGGGTGACGAACAGCGGTTGCGACATGGATTTCGCCCATTAGCGATGTTTTGACCATTGGCCGGTAAGGTCATGGCCTTGTCAATAAACGGGATAATGGGGGCGGGACATGGACTCTTTCACGCGCGCGCCGGTCACCGCCGCCGTTTTCGCCGGCATGGCCGTGCTGCTGACCGGCTGCATCGCCTATGACGCCGCCAGCACCGTGGTCAGTGCCGGATCGACCGTGGTGGGCGCGGGCGCGTCCGCCGTCGGCGCGGCGGGCGACATCGTCACCTCGCCCTTCGACAGCGACGATTCCAAAAAGTCCTACCGCTAGAAATTATTCTTCCGCTCGCGGATTTCGCCGAAGGCCGTGACGGTATCGGCGTTTTCCATGCCGATGCTGCGGCGGATTTCGGGATTGTCGGGTCGCAGGAAGGGATTGGTCTGCTTTTCCAGTCCCAGGGTGGCGGGCACGGTGGGCTTGCCCGCCGCGCGCTGTGCATCCACCTCTTTCATGCGCGCTTCCAGGGCGGCGTTGCCGGGCTCGATGCTGCGGGCGAAACGGCCGTTGCTCTGGGTATATTCATGGCCGCACCAGATCAGCGTGTCGTCCGGCAGGGTCATCAGCTTGGACAGGCTGGCCCACATGGTGGCGGGATCGCCCTCGAACAGCCGCCCGCAGCCCAGGGTGAACAGCGTGTCGCCGGTAAAGGCGTTGCCGTCGATCACAAAGGTGATGGCGCCGCGCGTGTGGGCGGGCACTTCAAGCACCCGCACCGGCCGGCCGTCAAAGCTCCAGCCCGACGCCTCGTCCACCCCGATATCCAGGCCGGGAATGCGGGCCGCGTCCTTGGCGGGGCCCACCACCTGGACGCCGAATTCCGCCTTCAAGGCCAGATTGCCGCCGGTATGGTCGATATGATGGTGGGTGTTGAGGATATGGGTGGGGGTCCAGCCCAGCTTCGCCAGCGCCGCCTTGACCGGTTCCGGTTCCGACGGGTCCACCACGGCGCAGTCCGTGCCGGATTTCACCAGATAGGCGTAATTGTCGGACAGGCAGGGAACGATCTCGATCTCGACGGACATATGGCGGGCCTCCACGGAAGGTCCGTAACCTAACAGACGCGCATCTAGGAACAACCGCGCGGCTGGGCTTAAATCCGCGCCATGCCGCAGGATGTTCGCAGCCTTGCCGGATTTTACGACACACCGCTGGGCCTGGTGGCGCGGCGCGCCATCCTGCGCCGCGTCCGCACCCTGTGGCCTGATCTGCGGGGCCGACGCCTGTTGGGCTATGGTTATGCGGTTCCCTACTTGCGCGCCTTTTCCGGCGAGGCCGAGCGCGCCGTCGCCGCCATGCCCGCCGGGATGGGCTGTGTCACCTGGCCCGCGGGCCGCAACGCGGTGCTGCTCTGCGCCGAGGACGCGCTGCCGTTCCCCGATGTCTTTTTCGACCGCATTCTGGTGGTGCATGGCATCGAGCGTGCCGAGGGCTTGCGCCCGCTCTTGCGCCAGCTCTGGCGGGTGCTGGCGCCGGAAGGGCGCATCCTGGTGGTCGCGCCCAACCGCGCCAGCCTGTGGGCGCAGGTGGAATCCTCGCCCTTCGCGCGGGGGCGTCCCTTTTCCCGGACCGAACTCGATCTGCTGCTCAAGGACGCGCTGCTGACGCCCACCCGCTGGGACCGCGCCTTGTACGCGCCGCCGGTGCGGCGGCTGGGCGGTAATGGCGCGGGCTGGGAAAAGATGGGCGCGCGCTTCTTTCCCGCCATCGGCGGCGTGCATGTGGTGGAAGCCGCCAAGTCGCTCTATGCCGCCGCCACGCCGGGTCTGGGCCAGGAAAGCCGCCAGGAAAGCCGTCAGGAAAGCCGGGCGGCGCAGGCGTTGCTGACTCCGGCGCGCGATTTCTGAATGGAAGAATCGGTCAGGCCGATTTCTTGAGCAGGAAGACGCCGCCCTGGGCGAACAGGTTGGGGCCCAGATAGCGGTCCGTCAGCTTCTCCGGATCGACGCGCCGGGCGCCGCCCTGCTCGTCCAGGGTATGGGCCTGCACGATGGCGGCGCCGCATTCGCGCGTCAGGTCCACGAAATCGGCCAGGGTGCACAGATGGATGTTGGGGGTTTCCCACCAGGCATAACCGAGCTGCTGGGTGCGCGGCATCCGCCCGCCCGCCAGAAGACCCAGCCGCACTTTCCAATAGCCGAAATTGGGCAGCGACACCGCCGTGCGCCGCCCGATCCGCAGCAGATGCTCCAGCACCGCCTTGGGCTTTTCGGTGGCCTGGATGGTCTGGGACAGGATCACCGCGTCGAATACCTGGGCCGGATAATCCCCCAGGTCGCTGTCGGCGTCGCCCTGCACCACCGCCAGGCCGCGCGCCACGCAGGCATTGACGTTGGTCTGGGAAATCTCGATGCCGCGCCCGTCCACGCTCTTGGTGCGGACCAGGTGCTCCAGCAGTTCGCCGTCGCCGCAGCCCACATCCAGCACCCGCGATCCGGGGCGGATCATGTCGGCGATGGCGGCCAGGTCGGGGCGCAGGCTCATGGCGCGCCCGCCGCATGGTTCAGGAAGCCGCGGATCACCGCGTACATTTCCGGCTCGTCCAGCAGGAAGGCGTCATGGCCCTTGTCGCTCTTGATCTCGACAAAGCTCACCCGCGCCGCCACCGCGTTCAGGGCATGGGCGATGCGCTTGTTCTCCACCGGCGGATACAGCCAGTCGCTGGAGAAGGAGATGATGCAGAAACGCGGCGCATTGAGGCGGAAGACCTCGGACAGTTGCCCGCCATGCTCCTCGGCCAGGTCGAAATAATCCACCGCCCGGGTGATGTAGAGATAGGAATTGGCGTCGAAGCGGTCCACGAAGCTGGCGCCCTGATGGTGCAGATAGGATTCGATCTGGAAATCGGGCGCGAAACGGAACGACTTGGCCTCGCGGTTCTGCAGGTTGCGGCCGAACTTGCGCTGCAGCGCCGCCTCGGAAACATAAGTGATGTGCGCGGCCATGCGCGCCACCGCCAGTCCCTTGGTCGGGCGCACGCCATGCTGCTGGTATCCGCCGCCCCGCCAGGCGGGAGCGGCCATGATCGCCTGGCGGCCGACCTCGTGGACGGCGAT
>Ga0066256_1004008_pt2 | contig 12841 bp, 13 predicted proteins | sample ThiBio_1000_biof_FD_87107 | JGI IMG/M metagenome (GOLD analysis project Ga0066256, IMG submission 87107) | Wastewater bioreactor microbial communities from Cape Town, South Africa - Thiocy_expt_1000_biof (version 2) | ecosystem: Engineered > Bioreactor > Thiocyanate-remediating >...
TGGCGCGCGACTGGGAGAGGCGCTTGACCGGCCCGCGCTGGTCGCGCAGTTCCCAGTTGCGGTTGTCGATCGTGGCGACGGTGCCGGTGCGCATGATGCGCTTCAGGTCGTAGCCTTCGAGGCCCGTGACCTCCTCCACCGCGCTTTCCAGCGCCACCTGCACCTCTGCAAGCGCCGGGATCGGCACCCAGACCGGCAGGTCGTCGTCAAGGACGTGGTCCTCGCGCACATAGGCATGGGCGAGCACATAGTCGCCGAGCTTCTGGCTGTTGCGCAGGCCCGCGCAATGGCCGAGCATCAGCCAGGCATGCGGGCGCAGCACGGCGATATGGTCGGTGATCGTCTTGGCGTTGGAGGGGCCGACGCCGATATTGACGAGCGTGATGCCGCCATGGCCCCTCTTCTTGATGTGGTAGGCCGGCATTTGCGGCAGGCGGCCGGGCGTGATGTTCGGTTCCGGCCGGTCGGCACCTGCATGGGTGATGATATTGCCGGGCTCGACGAAGGCGGTATAGCCGTTGCCGCCCTCCGCCATCTGCTGGCGGGCCCATTCGCAGAACTCGTCGACATAGAACTGGTAGTTCGTGAAGAGCACGAAATTCTGGAAGTGGGTGGCGCTCGTGGCGGCGTAGGGGCTGAGCCGCGCGGGTGAATAGTCGGTGCGCTGCGCCGGGAAGGGCGCCAGCGGCGAGGGGCCGCCCGGGCCGGGGCCGTAGGCGCCGGTGGCGATCTCGTCGTCGCTATTGGTCAGGTCCGGCGCGTCGAAGAGGTCGCGCAGCGGAAGCTCGATGCCTTCGGCGACATGCGCCTCCACATGCGCGCCTTCCCCGAAGGCGAAGTGCAGCGGGATGGGCGTCGTCGATTCCGAGACGATGACGCGCACGCCATGGTTACGCATTAGGAGGCCGAGCTGCTCCTTGAGATAATGCCGGAAGAGCTTGGGCCGTGTGATGGTCGTCGTATAGACGCCGGGCGAGGCGACGTAGCCGTAGGAAAGGCGCGAATCGACATGGCCGAAGCTCGTCGTCTCGATGCTGACCTGCGGGTAGCAGGCGCGAAAGCGGGTGTCGGGCGTACCGTTCTTGCCGAGCGACACGAAGGCATCCGTCAGGAACGTCGTGTTGCGGTGGTAGAGGTCTTCGAGCGCGTCGACGGCGGCGACCGGATCGTCGAAGGACCGGGCCTCGAAGGGCTCCGGCGTGGCGAAGGAAAGCGGTTTCGGCGAAAAGACTGGCTTGCTCATGAATCACTATAGTTGTTGTTATTTGACAAGCAAACGACAAGTTCGGCGTGCCCGCAAGCCCTATCGCGGAGCAGCGAGGATGATGCCCGCGCCGGCGAGAGCTAGTGCCGCACCGGCAATATCGAAGCGGTCTGGGCGCAGGCCCTCGGCAAACCACAGCCAGAGCAGGGAGGCGGCGATATAGACGCCGCCATAGGCTGCGTAGGCGCGCCCCGCAAAGGCGCTGTCGGCCTGCGTCAGCAGCCAGCCGAAGAGGGCGAGGGACGCCATGCCGGGAAGAAGCCAGAGAGCCGACTTGTCGAGCCGCCACCAGGCCCAGAAGGCGAAGCAGCCGGCGATCTCGGCAAGCGCGGCAATGGAAAAGACGAGGAGGGATTTCATCCGATGCTCCGGGCTGATGGCGCAAGGCCGGCCCGGTTTAGCATGGATCGGGGAAAGGCGAAGCCTCTTCTCAGCTCATCGACTGACGCTGTAGGGTGACGAAAAGCACGAGGCCCGCCCCCTTTTTCCCGATGCCGAGGCTGCCCGCATTGCTCCAGGCGAGGGCGCCGACCGGGGCGATCATCATCGCCGAGAGGGCGAGGATGCGCAGGAAGGTGGCGGAGGTGCGGGCGAGGGCGGCGGTCATGGAAGGCATCCAGCGGTGGGCGGTGTCAGAGGGCGGCGCGGCACATGTGCGGTGTGGAGCACGCGACGAGCTTGCCGGAATTGTTGGGCGCGCTGCGGCGGTAGTCCGTCTCGACGGCGGCGGCCAGCATGATCGCGAAGACGGCCATCAGCAGGGTGATGATCGTGAGGCGGCGTGCGAGGATGTCCATGGTTTTGTCCCTCATGCGAAATGTTTCGGTGTACCCGTTGTCGCACTTCGGGACTGAACGATCCCTGATGGCTCCATTCATCTCCCGTTCAGGAAAGGTGTGATTCGCCCGACGAGGGTGTGTCGCCGGTCCCGCGGAACGAAAAAGCCGGCGCGGTGCGCCGGCTTTGGAAGCGTGGGAGGCTGGCGCGGGCCGGCCGTGTGCTCCGGTCAGAGCCGCGACCAGGTCTGTGTCTTGCAGAGCACCGCGAGCACGCAGCCCTTCATGCGCAGCGAGCTGCCGCTGACCGCGCCGGACCCGCTGTAGGTCTTGTCGGTTTCCGGGTCGGTGATCGAGCCGGTATAGTCGGCGCCGGAACCGTCCAGCTTGCCGATGCGCTTGCCGGCGTGCTTGCCCGTCTTCAACGTGATGCAGAAACTGCCGCCGCATTTGGCGATGACGGCGGTCGCTCCGCTCGCCGTCTTCCAGTTGCCTTCGATCGGTTCGGCCGCCAGCGCGATGCCGGGCGCGGCAAGAAGGGCGGCGACGATCCATGTCCTCGGTTTCATTCTCTTCCTCCTCCAGAATGAGAGCCGGAATGTATCTTACGCGAACGTAAAGGTAAATATGCGCATGACGGGATTTCCGGGGAAATGCGGGGGGCTCCAGACGGGCAAGAATGTCTGCCGTGAAAAGGCAGTCGTTTTCCGTGGTTAGCGAAGGGTTGAAATCGCCGGTTGAACAATCGGTAAATTTTTAGCCGAACGCCGCTGTTTCCAAGGGGTGCGATGTTTAACGAAAATCCAATTTTACCAAGCGTTTGGATTTTGTTCGTCTCAAATTAAGCATGCATTTTAAGCGCATTTTGAAAGGCGGGCGGCATAGTGGAGCCATAAGACGAGCACGGAAAACCGGGCCGCAAAACTCCGAAGGAAGACCGAGCCGCAGAAGACGGCAGGCGCCCGAGGAGGCCCCAAAAGGGCAAAAAAACAGGGCAATACGGCAGTAAACCAAAGAAGACAGGGACAATCGAAATGGCACGCTTTGACTTTCAGACCATCGAAACGGCCGCCATGATGGGCGGCGAGAACCGCGCCGAAATCTTCTGTGACATGGGCCTCATGTATGCCACGGGCCGTGGCTGCGACATCGACCTCGTTCAGGCGCACAAGTGGCTGAACATCGCCGCTATCAAGGGTTGCGAACGCGCCGCCGAGCTGCGCGCCGACCTTGCGGCGACGATGGCGAAGGCCGACCTCGCCAAGGCGCTGCGCGCCGCCCGCGAGTGGATGACGGTTCACTGAGAACCGGCCGGCAAGGCATCGGCGGCAGGCGGGCGATAAACGGCAAGAGAACCGGATCCGCCCGACTGTCTCCACATGCCCGGCCGGTCAGCCGAGGCCCTTCAGGACCTTCGGCAGGGCTTCCTCCAGCAGCGCCATGTCGGCTTGCGGCCCGACGCTGATGCGGATGCATCGGTTGAGGGGGGCGATGCCCGGCATGCGGATGAAGACGCCATGCTCCATCAGGCCGTCGACGATGGCCTTGGCGTGGGTGCCGTCCCGGCCGCAGTCGACGGTGATGAAATTGGTGGCGGAAGCGAGGGGGAGGAGGCCGTTCAACCGTGCGATTCCCGCGATGTGCTCGCGGGCCGCGGCGATGCGGCCGATGACGTCGGCAAGATAGGCCTGGTCCTTCAGCGCGGCGAGCGCCGCCTGGATCGACACGCGGGCCATGCCGAAATGATTGCGGATCTTGTCGAAGGCCTGCGCATTGCCGAGCGTGCCGATCGCATAGCCGATACGCGCGCCGGCAAGCCCGTAGGCCTTCGAGAAGGTGCGCATGCGCAGCACGTTCGGCTGGCCGATCAGCGCCGCGACCGGCGGGATCGTACCGGCCGGCGCCGTCTCGCCATAGGCTTCGTCGAGAATGAGCAGCGTCGTTTCCGGCAGCGCCCGCGCGAAGGAGACGACGCTTTCGGCGTCCCACCAGCTTCCCATCGGATTGTCCGGATTGGCGAAGTAGACAAGCGGCGCGTTTTCGCGGCGCACGGCCTCGGCAAGGCCGTCGAGGTCCTCCCGGTCGCCGGCATAGGGCACGGTGACGAGCCGCCCGCCGAAACCGTTCACATGGTAGTTGAAGGTCGGATAACCGCCGAGCGAGGTCACGACCGGCGTGCCCGGCTCGACGACGAGCCGCGCGATCTCGCCGAGCAGCCCGTCGATGCCGCCGCCGATGGCGATATTGTCGCGCGAAACGCCATGGTGGAGGGCGAGCGCCTCGCGCAGCTCGAAATTCTCCGGATCGCTGTACATCCAGGTTGTTCCGGCCGTAGCGCGCATGGCCTCCAGCACGGAGGGGGCCGGGCCGAAACCGCTTTCGTTGGCGCCGATGCGCGCCCTGACGGCAAGGCCGCGGTTGCGCTCGATGGCCTCCGGCCCCACGAAGGGCACGGTGGCGGGCAGGGTCTGGGCGAGGGCGGTGAAACGGGAAAATGCGGACATGAAAAGCGCCTGGAGAACGGTGGAACGGTCGGAAGGCCCCGGCCGGCCGCGGCGAGGCGCCCGCCGGAATCGCTCTTCCGACGGCACCCTAAAGCATGTCGCGCAAAAGTGCGCAGCGGTTTTGCCGCGACGGCATGCGAAAAAGCAAGATGCGCCCGCAGAGGCGGCGTGTCAGGTGATGGCGGAGCCCACGCCGCCTCTTTCCACGCCGGCCATGTAGCGGCGCTCCTCCTTCTTCGGACGACCCTGGCCGGCGCCGGTGAAATAGTCGGAGCGCACGATGGAGTGCAGCAGTTCCTCGTCAATTTCCTTGATGAACTGCACGCCGACGCGGCTGTCGGTGCGGTAGACCTCCGCGCAGCCGATGCGCGAGGTGACGCCGACGATGGAGAGGTAGTAGTGGAGCGGCAGGCCGATCGTCGTGGTGACGGTGAAGCTGGCACCGCCTCGCGAGATGTCGATGAGCTTGCAGCTCCGCAGCTTCGGCGCCGCAAGGTCAAGGCCGACGGTCATCAGCATGCCCTGTCGGTTGACCGCGAAACGATCCCACTTACGCTCGTAAAGTCCCGCGGCGGACCGCGGATCGGCACCCAGGCTCATTGGCACACTCCCGATGGGGACATCATGTCCGGATGATGGGGGCAGTGTTGCAGGCGACTGTTTTGTTTCGTTGAAACAAATGCTTAAAAGTTTAATCGCCTTGATTTTTGACGGTGCCTGCCGAAGCGTCCTGCGTCGCGGCCGGCCGTCCGAGCACGAGATTGAGGAAATCGACGTCGAGGTGCATGTTGAAGCGCACCGTCATCTCCTCGCCGTCACGCTTGAATTCCGTGCAGGGAATCTCGTCGCGGATGCCGTGGATTTCCAGATAGAAGTTCTCGGGCAGCGTCAGCGTCTTGTTGATCGAGATCACCGCGCCCGCGCTTGAAATGCTGCGGATGAGGCAGGTATAGCGCAGCGCCGTGCTGAGATGGTGGCCGATCGGCGTGATGTAACCGGGCTTGTCGAGCCGATACTGGACGAAGCTGCGCTTGGGGTTGCGCAGGTGGACCTGGTCGTGGACGGTTTCGAGGGGCACGGTTCCCTCCCGCTTCTGTTGCCTGGATTCCACTGTATCGAAACGGGATGGACAAAAAGTGAAGGCGGCCGCCCGCATTTTAGCGAACGGCCGCCCGGTATGTCGCCCGTGTCAGGCTGTCTTACTGGAAGGCCTGCAGACCCGTCTGCGCGCGGCCGAGGATCAGCGCGTGGATGTCGTGCGTGCCCTCGTAGGTGTTGACGGCTTCGAGGTTCATGACGTGGCGGATGACGCCGTATTCGTCCGAGACGCCGTTGCCGCCGTGCATGTCGCGGGAAACGCGGGCAATATCGAGCGCCTTGCCGCAATTGTTGCGCTTCATCAGCGAGATCAGCTCGGCCGGGGCGCGATGCTCGTCGAAGAGGCGACCGAGGCGCAGCGCGCCCTGCAGGCCGAGCGCGATCTCGGTCTCCATGTCGGCCAGCTTCTTTTGGATGAGCTGGGTGGCGGCGAGCGGCTTGCCGAACTGCTTGCGATCGAGCGTATACTGGCGGGCGGCGTGCCAGCAGAATTCGGCGGCGCCCATCGCGCCCCAGGCGATGCCGTAGCGGGCGCGGTTGAGGCAGCCGAACGGGCCGGCAAGGCCGGCGACTTCCGGCAGCAGGTTCTCATCGGGAACGAAGACGTCCTGCATCATGATCATGCCGGTGACGGAGGCGCGCAGCGAGAACTTGCCCTCGATCTTCGGCGTCTCGAAGCCCTTCATGCCGCGTTCCAGCACGAAGCCCTTGATCTTGCCGTCATGCGCGTCGGACTTGGCCCAGACGACCGCGACATCGGCGATCGGCGAATTGGTGATCCAGTTCTTGGCGCCCGAGACGAGATAGCCGCCGTCGACCTTTTTCGCGCGGGTGATCATCGACGAGGGGTCCGAGCCATGGTCCGGCTCGGTGAGGCCGAAGCAGCCGACCCATTCGCCGGAGGCGAGCTTGGGGAGATACTTCCTGCGCGTCTCCTCCGTGCCGTAGGCGAAGATCGGGTGCATGACGAGGGAGGACTGCACGGACATGGCCGAGCGGTAGCCGGAATCGACGCGCTCGACTTCGCGGGCGACGAGGCCGTAGGAAACGTAGTTGGCGCCGACGCCACCGTATTCCTCGGGGATCGTCGGGCCGAGCAGGCCGAGTTCACCCATCTCGCTCATGATCTCGCGGTGGAAGATTTCGTGACGGTTCGCCTCGGTGACGCGCGAGGCCAGCTTGTCCTGGCAATAGGCGCGGGCCGTGTCGCGGATCATGCGCTCTTCGTCGGTCAGCTGGTCCTCGAGGAGGAAGGGGTCGGCCCAGTCGAAAGGCGCCATCTTGGCGCGGGCCTGTTCCGGAGTGACGCCGTGGTGCTCGCTCATTGCTTCCATCCTGTCTCGGTTTTGTCGTTGCAGAAGTGCTACATCAGCTTGCCTTCATCCGAAAGGGCGGGAACGAAAGCGAGGGGCGAACGCTTTGGCTATTTATGAATGCCCTCATGAGCCCGGAGAATGAGCCATCCCCCGTAAATTCGCCCCTTCTGCCTTGATCCTGTCCTTCACGAGGCGCATGTAGCCTGACGATGAGCAATTCCACGAAAGAGAGGCCGGGCATGCGAGACCGCTTCAAGAGGTCGGTCGAGCGGCTGGTGCCGACCGAGGCGCGGCTGGGCGACCTGCTCTGGCCCTTCCACCGTACACCCGAGCGCAAGACGCCCGCCACCCGCCGCCGTCCGGCAGGCGGCTCGCCGCTTGTCGAGGTCACGGATTTCGGCAGCAATCCCGGCTGTCTGCGCATGTTCGCGCATATTCCCGAGGGCCTGCCCGCCGGGCGGCCGCTCGTTCTGGTGCTGCACGGCTGCCAGCAGGATGCCGAAAGCTACGACCGCGCCGCCGGCTGGGCTTCGCTCGCAGACGAGCGCGGCTTTGCCGTCGTCTATGCCCAGCAGCGCGAGGCGAACAATCCGCGGCACTGCTTCACCTGGTTCCGCCCGAGCGAGGTCACGCGCGACCGCGGCGAGCTGATGTCGATCCGCCAGATGGTGGCCCATGCCGCCGAACAGGCGGGCAGCGACCCGCAGCGCATCTTCATTGCAGGCCTTTCCGCCGGCGGGGCGATGACGGCCGCGATGCTGGCGAACTATCCCGAGCTTTTCGCCGGCGGTGCGATCATCGCGGGCCTTCCCTTCGGTGCGGCGCGCGACGCCACCCGCGCCTTCGACGCGATGAAGGAGGCTCCCGAGCGCACCGCCCGCGAATGGTCCGACCTCGTCCGCAACGTCTCGCCGACCATCCCCCGCAAGCCGGCCATCTCGATCTGGCACGGCACGGCGGACGATACCGTCTCCCTCTCCAACGGCCTCGCCCTCGTCGAGCAATGGCGCGACCTCTATCGCCTGCCGAAGGACGCCTTCGTGGAAAAGCGCATGAAGGGCCGCCGCACGCGCATCTGGCCCGACAAGGACGGCAAGCCCCTCGTCACCTTCCACGAAATCGACGGCATGGGCCACGGTACGCCGGTAATGACCGGCGAGGGCGGCGGCCATGCGGTATCCGCCGAGCCGTTCATGCTGGAGGCGGGGTTTTCGTCGACGCTGGAGATCGCCAGGGCATGGGGTTTGACGCGGAAGTGGAAGCGGTAGGCGGCACTGCGCCATTCTTTTCCGTTCGCCCCTCACCCTAACCCTTGTAACTTGGACTTTGCTTCCCGGACTGGCCAGTTCGGGGGGATTGGCGATCAAGCCCGATAACTCTGAGAACTGAAGTTCGTGGGAGAGCAAGGGACACTCGCCAGGATTTCCCAAGCCCGTACAGTCGCTTGGGCCAAGCCCCGGCCGGGGATCAAGCCCGCTATGCGCAAGGACGGGACACCGAAATTCTCAACAAGCTCCTCGTTCCCAAGCCCTTTCTTGGCTTGCAGTTCAAGACAGTCGCTCTCCCCGCAAGCGGGGAGAGGGGGCTTGCCCCACGCAACGTTGGAGGGTCGGGAAAAACGGCGCGGCATATCCCTTCTCCCCGCCTGCGGGGAGAAGGTGCCGGCAGGCGGATGAGGGGCAACCGGCACCGGCGGCGGGATGTGTTGAATATCGGGCCGCCCTGTTCGAAGGGACGCGGTCAGGCAACGGCCTCGCCAGGGCTCACCCCAGCAGCCACTCATGCGCCCTGGCGTTGTGGAACTTCCACACCCGCTTCGGCCCCGCCATCACGATGAGATCGCAGAGATCGTAGCCGTGGATGGTGGCGCAGGGGTGGTAGCCCTTCGGCACCAGCGTCACGTCGCCGTCCTCCACCGCCATCGCCTCGTCGAGCGAGCGGTCGTCCGTGTAGACGCGCTGGAAGGCGAAGCCCTGCGGCGGGTTGATGCGGTGGTAATAGGTCTCTTCCAGCAGGCTTTCGTTCGGCAGGTCGTCCCGGTCGTGCTTGTGCGAGGGATAGGACGAGGTGTTGCCGCTCGGGGTGATGACCTCGACCACGAGCAGCGAATGGGCCGAATTATCGTCTTCCGGCATGATGTTGTAGACGTGGCGGACATTCGAGCCCTTGCCGCGCGAAAGCTTCGGATGCGTGCCCGGCGGAATGGCCTTCGCCTCATGGTCGCCGCCGCCGGGTGCCGAGCAGACGGCGAGCTCCAGGTCGGTCTCCGCCGTCACCGACCAGTTGGAATCGGCGGGGATGTAGAGCGCATGCGGCGCACCCTCGAAGGGGTTCATGCGCTCGCCGAGGACGCCGAAATCCTTCCCGCCCGCCGTCGCCTTGCCCTTGCCGGAAATCCAGACGAGGCAGACCTCGCGGCTTCCCGTTTCCGCCGCGACGATCTCGCCCGGCTTCATGCGGTGCAGGTCGAAACCGACATAGGTCCAGCCGGCGCTTTCGGGCGTCACATGGCTGACGCGGCCATGGGTGCCGTTCGGTTTTACGAGGAGGTTCGGCATGGGCATGTTCCTTTCATTCGGCGTCCGGGACGGTCAGCCCTTCGGGAAACCTTCCGTCTCCACGATATAACCCGCGGCGGTCATGACGCGCATCAGTTCTGCGTGGCCGATCTCGGCCATTTTCTGCGGCGGCGCCTTGCGCGGGTCCTGCTCGGCTTCCACCACGAACCAGCCTTCATAGCCGTAATCGGCCAGCTTCTGTACGATGGCGCCGAAATCGAGCGAGCCGTCGCCCGGCACGGTGAAGGCGCCGAGCGCCACCGCGTCGAGGAAGGATTGCCGGCTGCGATCGAGGCCGTCGACCACGGAACGGCGGATATCCTTTACATGGACATGGTTGATGCGGGCATGGTGGTTGTCGATGGCGCGCAGCACGTCGCCGCCGGCAAAGGCGAGGTGCCCGGCATCGAGCAGCAGCGGAATGCCTTCGCCCGAGGCCTTCATGAAGGCGTCGAGTTCCGGCTCGGTCTCCACCACGGCGGCCATGTGGTGATGGTAGGAGAGGGGCATGCCCTGTTCAGCGCACCATTCGCCGAATTCCGTCAGCTTGCGGCCATAGGCCTTCATCTCGTCGTCGGAAAGGCGCGGCTTGGTGGCGAGCGGCCTGGAGCGGTCGCCCTGGATGGAGCGGCCGACCTCGCCATAGACGATGCACGGCGCATTGACGGCCTTGAACAGCTCGATCATCGGCGCGATGCGGTCCTTGTTGGCGGCAAGCTCCTCGTTCACCAGCGTGCCGGAGAACCAGCCGCCGCACAGCGTCACGTCGGCCGCGCGCAGGATCGGCAGCATTTCCTCGGGGGTGCCGGGGAAGCGGCGGCCCTGCTCCATGCCGGTGAAGCCGGCGCTGCGCGACTGGCGAAGGCACTCCTCAAGCGAGACGTCGTCGCTGAGTTCAGGAAGGTCGTCGTTCCACCAGGCGATGGGCGACATGCCGAGTTTGGCTTTCATCTGGGTCTCCTTGGGGGAAGGCAAAGGCCTTCCGGTATCATTATCTCCCTGTCTCTCCTCCGTCATCCTCGGGCTTGACCCGAGGATCCATGCCCCGAACTGTTTGTCTGCTGCGTCGGTGGATCCTCGGGTCAAGCCCGAGGATGACGGAGAGGAGGAGAGGGGCGTTGTCCGTCCTAACCGAGGCTCTGCGCCGCGCGGGCCTTCACATAGGCCTCGCGCGCCTTGTTGACCTCGGCCCGGGGGCTCACCTCCGGCACGGCGACGTCCCACCAGTGGCCGCCTTCCTGCGTGGTCACAAGCGGGTCGGTGTCGATGACGATGACCGAGGTGCGCTCGTTCGCCTTGCTCTCCTCAATGGCCGTTTCGAGGTCGGCGATGGAGGAGACCTTGACGGCGATGGCCCCCATGCTTTCGGCATGCGCCCGGAAGTCGATATCCGGCATGGTCTCGATCATCGCGTCCTTGAGCAGGTTGTTGAAGTTCGCGCCGCCGGTGCCCATCTGCAGGCGGTTGATACAGCCGTAGCCGCGGTTGTCGAGCACAACGACGGTCAATTTTTTGCCGAGCATGATCGAGGTGGAAAGCTCGGAATTCATCATCATGTAGGAGCCGTCGCCGACCATGACGACGACAACCGCCTCCGGCCGCGCCAGCTTGACACCGAGCGCCCCGGCGATCTCGTAGCCCATGCAGGAAAAGCCGTATTCCATGTGGTAGCCGCCGGGCTTCACCGCCTGCCAGAGCTTGTGCAGTTCGCCCGGAAGCCCGCCCGCCGCGCAGACGAGCACGGAATTCTCCCCGCCGATGGTGCGCTGCACCGCGCCGATAACCTGCGCGTCGGAAGGAAGGTCGGCATTGGTCGGCGCGGTCGCCAGGTTCGCCGCCGTCATCCATTCGTCCTTGCGGGCCTTGGCCGAAGCTTCCAGCGAGGCCGGGGCCTTCCAGCCGCCGAGTGCTTCCGAAAGCAGCGTCAGGCCCTCGCGTGCGTCTGAAACGAGCGGCTGGCTGTCATGCTTGGTAGCATCGAAGGCGACGGTGTTGAGACCGATCATCTTCAGCTTCTCATTCTTGAAGAGCGCCCAGGAGCCGGTCGTGAAGTCCTGCATCCGCGTGCCGATGGCGAGGATGACATCCGCCTCCTCGGCAAAGGCATTGGCGGCGGAGGTGCCGGTGACGCCGATGGAGCCCATGCACAGCGGATGGTCGTCCGGGATAGCCGACTTGCCCGCCTGGGTGACGGCGACCGGAATGCCATGCATGCCGGCAAAGGCTCTGAGCTCGGCGGTCGCCTGCGAATAGAGCACGCCGCCGCCGGCGATGATCAGCGGCTTTTCCGCCTTGCGCAGCGTCTCGATGGCGGCGGCCAGCTCGTCGCTGTCCGGCCGCGGGCGGCGCTGTGTCCAGACCTTTTCTTCAAAGAGGCTCGCCGGATAATCATAGGCCTCGGCTTGCACGTCCTGGCAGAGCGAGAGCGTCACCGGGCCGCAATCGACGGGGTCGGTCAGCACCTGCATGGCGCGCTTCAGCGCCGGGATGATCTGCTCGGGACGGGTGATGCGGTCGAAATAGCGCGAGACGCAGCGGAAGGCGTCGTTGACGGAGACGGTGCCGTCGCCGAAATCCTCGATCTGCTGGAGCACCGGGTCGGGAATGCGGTTGGCGAAGACGTCGCCGGGCAGGAACAGGACGGGCAGACGGTTGACATGCGCGACGCCGGCGGCCGTCACCATGTTGAGCGCGCCGGGGCCGATGGAGGTCGTGCAGGCCATGAAGCGCTGGCGGAAGCTCGCCTTGGCGAAGGCGACAGCGGCATGCGCCATGCCCTGCTCGTTATGGGCGCGCAGCGTCGGCAGCTCCTCGCGCACCTGGTAAAGCGCCTCGCCCATGCCCGCGACGTTGCCATGGCCGAAAATGGCCCAGACGCCAGCGAAGATCGGCACCTTCCTGCCGTCCACGACGGTCATCTGCGCCTTCAGGAAATGCGCGACGGCCTGCGCCATCGTCAGCCGGATCGTCTTTGCCATGGTATTCCTCCCGCTCGTCTCGTCCATGTCGTTTTCCCCTCCCCAACCCCTCCCCACAAGGGGGAGGGGCTTTGCGCCTGCCGCCAGCTTTTCCCGTCCTTCGCGCCGCTTCAGGAGAGGCGGCCGCATGTTCCGGCAAAACGGTTCGGCGGGGTAGCCCCCCCCCCCTGTGGGGGGGGGGTGGGGGGGGGGCTTCCTATTTCAATCCCCGCGGCCCGGGCCCCGCCTCGGTCCGCGCACGGAAGCGGCCGGCCATGTCGGCGATGGCCGCCCCGTCGTCCATCCCGCCGGCCCTCCCCGCGCCGGCCGCGTCGGCGGAGATCGGGCGGCCGCCGGCCAAGCCCCTG
>Ga0066256_1001409_pt3 | contig 12839 bp, 16 predicted proteins | sample ThiBio_1000_biof_FD_87107 | JGI IMG/M metagenome (GOLD analysis project Ga0066256, IMG submission 87107) | Wastewater bioreactor microbial communities from Cape Town, South Africa - Thiocy_expt_1000_biof (version 2) | ecosystem: Engineered > Bioreactor > Thiocyanate-remediating >...
GTGGCCCGGGGCCGGCCGGCCGGAGCAGATGTCGACCTGGCGGCGCGATCCGGCCCAGAGCGCATTGCGCTCCTCATGGCCGGACCCCAGGGTGACGATCTCGGTCCGGCGCACCGGCCCGCCGGTGGACTGGAAGGCAATGGCCAGCGGAAAGCTTATGTCATGAAAATTCACGAGACGAACACTCCGTATCCTCCCCCCGCATGACGACCGTCATGGACGGGGGGAGATGTCGCAGCGATGGGTCGGCGGAGCCGACCGAGCTGTGACAGAGGGGGGAGGGGTTAGAGATTTCGATTTCCCTGCGCGATGGCGCGCGCCATCATCGCCGCCACCTGACTTTTCGATTTCTGGAACGAGGCCGCGTCGGGGGTGGTGATGTTCACCGTCACGCTGGCGGGGCGCGCCCCCCGCCCGGCCGGGGGTGGGGGTTCTCCCCGGGCCCCCCCGCCGCGACAGGCGCCCCCCCGCGCGCGCCCCCCCGCGCGGCGCCCCGCGGGCCACTTGCCCCCCCCCCCCCCCCCGCGCCTGCCCCCGGCAGCGGCGCGCCCGCCAACGAACTGGCCAGCGAACCGACCAGCCCGCTGACCGGCTTGACGATGAACTGGCTGACCGCGATGCGGTCGAAATCGGCCAGGATGGCGGTGGTGAGCTGCGAGATGGAATCACGCCCCGACAGCGCCGCCCGCGCGATGGTGTTGGAGACCGCGTTGAAGCTGCGCGCCACCGTCCGCTCGATGGTGTCGGCGGCGCTCTGCACCGGACCGCCCGCGAATCCGGTCAACGCATTGGCCGCCGAGGCCAAGGAGGTGTTCAGATCGTCATTGTCCGTGGCCATCCGGATGTTCCCGCATCAGTTGATCCAGTTCGCCGCGTGTCAGCCCCGGCGCGGCCGTGCCCAGATTTCCGTCCAGCAGGGCGCGCCATTCCGGCAGCGACATCCGCCAGAACACGTCCGGCGCAAGGCGCATGTGTCCCAGTCCCAGCGTCAGGCAACGGTTCCAGGAAAAGGGCTTTGGCGCGCCGCCGCCTCGCCTCCCTGCTCCAGACCCGCCCGCTCGAAGGCTTGCGTCACCGCGCGCATCAGCGCGCCCAGGTCGCAGGACAGGCGCGGCACCTCGGCCGGGCGCATGTCATGACCGCCGCCACGCAGCAGCGCCGCCGCCACGATGGCCAGATCCGCCGCCTTCACCTGCGCCAGCCGCGCCGACACCTGTGTCAGGTCGGCCAGCCCCAGCCCATCCTCGATTTCGGCCAGCGCCCCCAGCGTCAGCAGCAGGCGGTATTGCCGCCCGCCCGCCTCCAGGTCCGCCTCGCCGCGCGCACGGTTCGCCATCACGCCGCCTCGAAGGTGAGCGCGCCGGCGCTGGCCAGGGTCAGCGACATTTTCAACTCGCCGTCATGCGCGCCGTCATATTGCAGGGCGGTCAGACGAAACGGCCCGGTCACCAGGCCGAAGCCGGGGATCACCACCTGGAAGCTGCCATTGCCGCCGCCGAAAAAGACGGCGCGCAGCGCCGCGTCCGAGGCCGCGTCCTTGAAGATGCCGGAGCCGGAAATGGTGGCCGACTTCATCCCGCCCGCCAGCAATTCGCGCCACATATCGGCGGAATCGGCATTGGTGATGTCCACCGCCTGAGCGTTGAAGGCCAGGGTGCTGGCGCGCAGGCCCGCCACCGTGGTGAAACTTTCCGGCTCGGCCCCGTTTCCGATCTTGATCAGCAGATCCCTGCCGCGCTTGGCCGTCATGATGCTCTCCTGGTTGCGTGGGTCACAGCTTGATGCGCCGGTAAGGCGCCAGCAGCGCCAGCGCGCTGTCCGGCGACGGCGCGGCATCGTCGCCGCGATGTTCGTAGAGCGCCGCCAGCAACATCAGGATGGCGCCGGCGATGGGCGCGGGCACATCGGCCGCCGCGCCATAGCCGCAGGTGAAAGCGATGGCGATGCCATTGACGGCGCGCAGGCCCGTGGGCGGGCTGCGGAACACCAGCCGCGATCCGGGCACACCCACGGTGTAGCCGCCGGCATCCAGCAACTCTTCACCGCCATCGGCGCGATAGAGCGTGACCGACGTCACCGCCCGCAGCGGCGGCAGCGGGATCTCGATTTCGGCCGCCGCCGAATCCAGCCACAAGGTCCAGCCCTGGGTGATGAAGGCGCGGCCGGTATGCCATTCGGCCCGGGCCCGCGCCGCCGGGATCAGCGATGCGATCAGCGTGTCTTCGTCATCGGTCTCGACCTTCAGCCAGGTCTTGGCCTGTTGCAGCGTCACCGGCTCGGTGGCGGGCGGCATGGTCAATTGCAGCGGCATCGCGATCCTCGGCAAAAAAGAAAGGCCCCACGGCGAGGGGTGAGGGGGAATAGCTGAAGGTCCAGTGGACCTTCAGCCCCCCGAACCGTGGGGCCGGTTGCCGCCACAGGGCGGCCTCGCGCGCGGACCAGCCGCACAGCGATACAATTCACGAATTCCAGAGACCCTCCTCCCCCTCATGCGCGTCAGCGCATAGGAGGGGAGGTGGCTTCAACGTGCGAAGCGGCGGTACGCCACGAGCGAAAGTTGAAGCCGGAGGGGGCAGAAGTTACTTATTCCAGAGACCTTCCTCCCCCTCCGCGTGCGTCAGCACGCCTGAGGGGGAGGTGGTTTCAGCGAGCGAGGCACGTGCGACGGCGAGAGCCGGAGCAGCCGAGCGGAAGCTGAAACCGGAGGGGGTCAGAAAATTAAGACGCCGAAAACTTCAAAAGCTTGATCGCCTCGAAGTTCTGCACCCCGCCGCCCACGCGCTTGGTGGTGTAGAACAGCACATAAGGCTTGGCGCTGTAGGGATCGCGCAGCACCCGCACCCCCACCCGGTCCACCACCAGATAACCGCGGGCGAAATCGCCGAAGGCGATGGCATAGGCGCCCGAGGCGATATCGGGCATGTCCTCCACCTCCGTCACCGGATAGCCGAAGATGGTCGCCGCCTCGCCTGCCGCCGAACCGGGCTGCCACAGATAGTTGCCGCCGACGTCCTTCAGCTTGCGGATGGCGCTTTCGGTTTTGCGGTTCATCACCCAGCGGCCATTGGCGCGATAGGCCTGGCGCGGGGCATAGGCCAGGTTCAGCAGCGCGTCGGCGGGCGCATCCTCGGCATCCAGGAAGGCGCCGTCCGCGCCGGAGGCGACATAACCGATCTTGTCCCAGCTCCAGCTGCCGTCGGCCACCTTGGTATAGCTGAGAAAGCCCTTGGGCTTGCCCGAACCGTCGCCGCCGACAAAGGCCGCGCCTTCCTGTTCGGCGAAGACGATCTGCACCTCGTCGGCCAGCCACTGTTCGATATCCACCTGGCTGTCATCCAGCAGGGTCTGGGTGGCGGCGGGCATGGCGTAGAGCTCCATCGCCGGAAAATCCAGCGCCGCCAGGGTCGGGGTATTGGTCTGGCTGACGGTGCCGGTTTCGCCCACCCAGCCGCTGGCCGCGCCCGCCGTGGCGATGGGCTTGCGATAGGTGCCGCCGCCGATGGCCCGCACGGTGGAGATGGCGCGCACCGGCGAGGCCTTGGCCAGCACCCGGTCGATGGTGCGCTCGATCTCCAGCGGCACGGTATAACCGCCATCGGCGTTGCTGCCCGCGCTCATGGATTTGATTTCCATGTCCGGGCCCTCACCCTTGCGGACATAGCGGTCGAAGGCCTGCTTGCGCTCGGCCCCGGCCGGATCGAAAGCCTTGCGCTCGCCGCCCAGCGCGGGCCGCGCCGCCGCCAGCACCAGCGCGTCCAGCGTCTGCTTCTGCTCGGTCAGGGCGCGGTCGATGCGCGCCACCTTTTCTTCCTGCAGCACATCGCCGCCACGGCGCTCCAGCCCCGCCAGGCGCTCGTCATTGGCCTGCTTGAAGGCTTCGAAGCCCGACAGGAAATCGTCGAAAGCCTGCTTGATCTCGAAGGTCTGGCCGTGTTCGACGGCCTTGGTTTCCAGTTCCATAGATACTCCTGCTTGAATCAGGCGCCCATCGCGCCGGTTGCTTGCCGAATGATCCGCGCCAGGCCGGGCTCCGGTTCCTGGCCGGACGCCCGGCGCGCGCCGATGGCCGTGACCCTCGACCCTTCCAGCAACGGAAAGGTCACGACCGAAATTTCCCAAAGCTCGACCTGCTCCAAAATGCGCCCCGTTGCGCCGCGCCGGGCGCGCTGGGTGCGAAAGCCGATGGACAGGCCGTTCAACGCCCCTTCCGCCAGCAGCGCCGCGACATCGCGCGCCTGCTCCACATCGCGGGCCAGCCGCCCGCGCACATAGAGGCCGCGGCCGTCCTCGCGGATCAGCTCCCACACCCCGATGGGGGCGTGGGAAAAATGCTGGTAGAGCATCCGGACCTCACCGGCTCCGCGCCGCCGCAGCGAGGCGGCGAAGGCGCCCGGCGCTACCGTGTCGCCGCCGCCGTCGGCGACGCCGAACAGCGAGGCATAGCCCTCGAACTGGTCCGGCCCCAGCGCCGTCAAACCGGCATGGGTGTTCTTGCGCGCCAGCGGACGCCGCGCGTGGACGATCTGTACCACTGTCTGTGTCTCTATTGTTGGGCGCGGTCGAGCTTGGCTTCGATACGGTCCAGGCTTTCCTTGATGCCGCGCACCTGTTCCTCGATCCCCGCGACCTTGGCCACGGCGGCCTGGTCGGCGGCGCGGCCGCGCTCCAGGTCGGCGATGCGCTCGGCGGCGCTTCCGGCCCAGAACAGCGCCCCCGCCGTCTGCAATAAAAAAGCCGCCACAAGGGCGGCCGGAAACTTCCTGTCGGGCGACGCCCGCAACTGCTCGGCGATGGTCATGTGCTCACATCATATCCCGCATGGGTCATACCGGCGGGCTGGAAGTCCCAGCCGCGCAGGATTTTCAACGCCGCCTCCAGCCCGTCTTTCACCGCGCCCCGCGCGATGGCGCCCCGCATCTGTTCGGTGTTCAGCAGCACCTGGGCGGCATGGTGGCCGCGCGGGCCGGGCAGCGACAGGAACAGCGGAATGGCGTTCATCACCCCCGTCACCACGAAATCCTGGAACCAGCGCTGGCGCACTGTCTTCAGGGGGTTGCCCACCAGCATCAGGTCGATGCCGGTCTCCATCCCGAAGGCGGGCGGAATGCCGCGCGTCTCCACTTGCGGGAACACACCGGACAGGTCGGGCCGCCAGCCGTCGCCGAAAATCTCCACCGTCCGCCAGGCGCAATAAAAACCACGGCAGACCTGCGGGCGCGTCTCATAGACGGCGCAGCCCTGCGCGCCGCGATGGCGGCAGGTCGCGCCCGACACCTTCTGGATATCGGGCTGGTCGATGCGCGGCACGGTGCAGCAGACCGTGCAGCCGCCGCATTCGCGCCCCGGAACCAGTGTCATGCCGTCCCACATGCGCCGATCCTACACCGCTCATACCCGCCCGCCATCCTCCAGCGGCGAATAGCCCGCTGCCGCCCGCTTTTCATCGACGGTGAGGAAACTCGCGCCATCGAGCTTGGCCCACAGGCTTTCGCGCTGCGCCGCCAGCGCCTCCACCGCATCGGTATCGAAACCGATCCGCAGGCCATCGCCGAAACGCGGCGCCAGCCAGCGGGTCAGCGCCGCCGCCGTGCGCGCCACCAGCGGCAGCACCGCCTGGCGCCAGAAGGTCTGGTTGGCCTCGGCATAATTGGAATAGGTGTTGTCGCCGGGTATCCCCAGCAACATGGGCGGCACCCCAAAAGCCAGGGCGATCTCGCGTGCCGCCATGGCGCGGCTATCGGCGAAATCCAGGTCGGCGGGGGCATGGCTCATCGCCTTCCAGTCCAGCCCCCCTTCCAGCACCATCGGCCGCCCGGCATTGGCGCTGCCCTGATAGGCGTCCTCCAGCTCGCGCTTCAGCCGCCCGACCTGTTCCTCGCTGAGGCCCGAGCCCTCCACGCCCTTATATATAAGTGCGCCGCTGGGCCGGGCCGCATTGTCCAGCAGCGCCTTGGTCCAGGCCGCCCCGGCATTGTGGACCTCGATCGCCGCCCCCGCCACTTCCAGCGGCGACAGGCCGTAATAGTCGTCCAGCGGATGAAACAGGGCGGTGTGCAGCACCGGCAGGAAGCCCGAGGCGTCGCGCCCGATGCGCGTGGCCTGCCCGTCCACCACATAATCATAAGCCACCGGCCAGCCGCGCGGCCCCGCCACCACCTGGACCCGGTCGGGCCGCAGCACATGCAGCTCGCGCGGCGCCCCGTCCAGGGTCACGCATTCCAGATAGGCGTTGCCCGCCGTCTGGAGGAAGGCGTGCCAGCGCTCGAACAGGCCCGCGCCGTCCTCCATCCCGTTGGGCCGCGCCAGCAACGTCAGCAGCGGATGGCTGTCCAGTTCCCGGTCGCCGTCATAGAGCAACCAGGGCACGCTGGCCGCCGCGCCCGCGATCTTGCGGACACAGGCATAGGCGATGGTGTTGGTCATCACTCCCATGCGGGCCAGGCTGGCGGTGTCGCGCCCACTCCAGCGGGTGCGGCCCTGCAGCGACAAGGCGATCAGCGGCACGCCGCCCTTTGTCTCGGGTGGCGCTTTGCGGAAAAAATCGAACATGGTGATCCTACAGCTTGCGAATGCGCGGGGCGGCCCGCCGGGTTCCGAACAGATCGGCCAGCGCCCAGACCAGCGCGTCCATGCGGTCGGGACTTTTGCCGCCCCCACGCCCTTTGGAAGCGCCGTCGTAATGACACATCTGGTCCTCCAGTTCGGCAAAGCGCCCGGCATGATGGATGCGGCCCGCCTCGTACAGCGCCGCAAAGGGCGCGGCGCGGGCCAGCTTGCCGCGCGAGGCATGCACCAGCGTGACCGGCGCATCCGAATCCGCCTGGCGCAACACGCTGCGCACCATCTCGCCGCCCTGGTTGGCCTCGGCGATGATCGCGTCGGCCTCGAAATCGGCGAAGGCCGTGACCGCCCGCGCCGCCCAGCCCGCGGGCGTCAGGCCGCCCGCCGAGGCGGCCAGCTGCGCGCCCCGCTCGGGGGGGCGCCCGGCCACCACGCCGCCGTATGCGCCCCGGCCGCCCGCGGGGGGCGGTCCCCCCCCAACATTGACCGGCCCCGGCGCGGGGATCCCCCCCCCCCGCCTCCCCTCGATCCAGCCGCGCTTCCACAGCGCGCCGTCATGATCGGCGATCAGCTCGCCATCCAGTTCCTGCCGTCCCAGGGTGCTGGCGCCATAGCGCGCCTGCATGAAATCGTAAAAGCCGTCCGCCAGGTTGGCCTGGTTGTCGGCGGTGCGGCTGCGCGTCACCGCCACATCGGGCGAATCCAGCAGCGCCTTCAATGCCGGAATGTTGCGCGGCGTGGTGGTCAGCAGCATGCGCGGATCGGCTCCCAGCCGCAGCGTCATCAGCGCCATGTCCAGCGCCTCTTGCGGATCGCGCCATTTGGCGAACTCGTCGCCCCATACCCCGTCGAACTGATGGCCGCGGAAACTGTCCGGCTCCTCCGCCAACAGCAGCGTCGCGGTCGCACCGGACGGCCAGCGCACCAGATTGTTGGAGGGCTGGAAATCCAGTCCTTCCACCACGTTCAACAAACCCGATTCCCCTTCCACCATCACGGCGCGGACATCACGCATGGTCGCGCCCACCAGGCCGATACGGGCCATGCGGCCCTCCCGCACCTGTTCGGCCAGCCATTCGGCGCCGCTGCGGGTTTTTCCCGCGCCGCGCCCGCCCAGGAACAGCCAGATGCGCCAATCGCCCGGCGGCGGCAGCTGCGCGTCGCGCGCCCAGAACCGCCAGCCGTCCAGCGTCCGTGCGTCAGCCGCGCTGAGGCTTTCCAGCACCGCCCGCCTTTGCGGCGGCGGCAAGGCGTTTATCCAATCGGCGCTCCAACGCCGTTCGGGCCTGTCCGTCATGGGGGGTAATCTTCTTCTCGCGCACGGCGGCGCGTTCGCGTTCCAGTTTCGACAGCCGTTCCAGGGTGCGTTCCAGCGCCGCCAGGGTGCGGGCATCGGCGGCGCGGCTGCGGGCGTCGCCGCCCTCCTCCGCCTGGGCGATGGCCGCAAGCTGCTGTTCCAGGGTGGTCCTCAGTCGTTTCACCATTGTGTCCAGCCACTCCGTTTTGGGGGCGGTTTCGGGGGCCGCGGGGGTCTGTCCCGCCATGTCATGATCCTGTGAAGTCCCCGCAATGCGCGCACCGGTCCAGCCTCCCCGGCGCGCAAGCGCATGAACAGGGAGGGGCCCGTAGCACCGGTCAGGTGCGAAGGGCGGAGGGGGAAGGCGCAATCCGGGGAGTGGTCGTGATGTAAGGTTCATCTGCGCGCCCGGTCAATGGCTTGGCACGATTTCCATCGCCTGTGCCACGCCCCCACCTTGAATCCGCCGCAAATATCGGTCAGCTATCCGCCCCATGCCCGCCCCCCAGGACCGCTGGACCCGCGAGAATTTACGCCAGGTGACGCGGATCACCGACCGTTATGCGCCGGCGTTCGCGATCGTGATGGCGGTGATCGCCCTGCCGCTGGCGCTGCTTTACCTGCTGCCGGTGTTCCTGGGCCTGTTCGCGCCGCCGCTGGATCCCAAGGTGGACCTGTATGCGGTAAACCGGCCGCTGGCCTTCACCTTCCTCGATACCGAAGGCAACGAGGTCGGCCATCGCGGCGCCATCGTGGGCGACCGGCTGCAACTGTCGGAAATGCCCGCCTATCTGCCCGCCGCCTTCATCGCCATGGAGGACCGGCGCTTCTTCGATCACAACGGCATCGACCCGCGCGGCCTGGCCCGCGCCATCATCCTGGACCTGCGCGCCGGGCAGGTGGTGGCAGGCGGCTCCACCATCAGCCAGCAGACCGCCAAGATCGTCTACACCAACCAGCAGCGCACGTTCTCGCGCAAGCTGACCGAGCTGGTGAACGCGGCGGGCCTGGAAAAGTCGCTGACCAAGGACCAGATCCTCCAGCTCTATCTCAACCGCATCTATCTGGGCAGCGGCGCCTATGGCGTGGACGGCGCAGCCCGCGTCTATTTCGGCAAGTCGGCGCGCGACATCAGCCTGGCCCAGGCGGCGATGCTGGCGACCCTGACGCGCGCGCCCAGCGTCTTCTCGCCGCGCCGCGACCTGCTGCGCGCCCAGCAGCGCGCCTCCTATGTGCTGGATTCGATGGTGGCGCATGGCGCCATCACCGAGGCGCAGGCCGCCCAGGCCCGCGCCCATCCGGCGATCATCACCGACCGCGCCGCCGCTTCGGCCCGCAATTATTTCCTGGACGCCGCCGCCGACCAGGCGGTGAAGCTGGCGACCGTCAACGGCACGCCGCCCGCCGCCGACATGGTGGTCAAGACCACGATGGAGCCCAGAATCCAGGAAGCGGCCCGCGCCGCCGCCGCCAAGACCATCGCCAAATACGGCAAGCGCTCCAAGGTGCATCAGGCCGCCGTGGTGGTGATGAAGCCCGACGGCGCGGTCAGCGCCCTGATCGGCGGCGTGGATTATCAGGACAGCGTCTTCAACCGCGCCATCCAGGCGCGCCGCCAGCCCGGCAGCGCCTTCAAGCCCTTCGTCTTTTTGACGGCGCTGGAGAACGGCATCACCCCCTGGGACTGGCGCGACGACGCCCCGGTGGACATCGCCGGTTACACGCCCACCAACTATGGCGGAAAATATTACGGTACCATCACCCTGGCCGACGCGCTGGCCCACAGCGTCAACACCATCACCGTCAATCTGGCGCAGGAAGTGGGCATCCGCACCGTCATCAACACCGCCAGGCGGGTCGGCATCACCTCGCCCCTGCCGGCCAATGCCAGCCTGGCGCTGGGCACCGCCGAGGTGACGCCGCTGGAACTGACGTCCGCCTATGCCGCCTTCGCCAATGGCGGCTTTCATGTCGAGCCTTATCTGATCACCGAGATCACCATCCTGGGCAAGCCGGTCTATCAGCGTCACGCGCCGCCGCCGCGCCGGGTGATCGCCGAAGACGTCAGCCACGACCTCAACGCCATGCTGTTCGGTGTGGTGGCCAACGGCACCGGCGGCAACGCCTCGCTGCATGGCCGCGAGGCGGCGGGCAAGACCGGCACCACCCAGGATTCCCATGACGCCTGGTTCGTGGGCTACACCACCGACTATGTCGCCGCCGCCTGGGTCGGCAATGACGACTCCTCGCCCACCCGCAATGTCACCGGCGGCACCCTGCCCGCTTATATCTGGCGCGACACCCTGCTGGCGGCGGAAAAGGGCTTGCCCTATCGCCCGCTGGCCCGCTCGGTCCCGCCGCCGCCGGAAGACGACATGCTGATGGCGTCGGGCGCCGCCTGGGGCAATGCCGAGGATGAACTGGCCACGCCGCCGCCCGAGGCCCAGACACAGGAATTGCCGCGCAGCGAGCGCCGCCGGCGCGGCGGCCTGCTGGGCTGGCTGTTCGGCGATGACGAGGATGACGCGCCCGCCGGATCCGGCCGCTGACTTAGTTTTCCATTGCGGCGTGCTATAAGGCGGCATGACCAGCCGCCGCGCCCTTCTCGCCCTGCCCGCTCTTTTGCCCTTCACGCGCGCCGCGCGCGCGGCCACGAAAATCCGCTTCGTCACCGACTGGAAAGCCCAGGCCGAGCATGGCGGCTTCTATCAGGCGGTGGCCGACGGCCTCTATGCCCGGCGCGGCCTGGAGGTGCAGATCGTCCAGGGCGGACCGCAGGTGAACGTGCCCCAGCTTCTGGCATCGGCTCCAACAGCTTCATCGCGCTCAATCTGGTGAAGCAGAACATTCCCATCCGGGCGGTGATGGCGATCTTCCAGAAGGACCCGCAGGTGCTGATCAGCCATCCGCGCCGCGACCTCAACTCCATCGCCGAGATGCGCGGCAAGCCGGTGCTGATTTCGGCGGCCACCATGACCGCCTTCTGGCCCTGGCTGAAGGCCAAGTTCGGCTTCACCGACACCCAGATCCGCAAATACACCTACAATCTGGCGCCCTTCATCCGCGATCCCAACGCCATCCAGGAGGGCTATCTGACCAGCGAGCCCTTCACCATCGAGCAGCAGGCCGGGTTCAAGCCCAAGGTCTTCCTGCTGGCCGATTACGGCTATCCCGGTTACGCCAACATGGTGCTGGCGCCGCAGAAACGCATCGATACCGACCGCAAGACGGTGCAGGCCTTCGTCGACGCCAGCCGCGACGGCTGGCTGCATTACATGAAAGACCCGCGCAAGGGCAACGCGCTGATCAAGCGCGACAACCCCGACATGACCGACGCCATCCTGGCCCAGGCGCTGGACAAGATGAACCGCTACGGCATGGTGCTGTCGCGCGACGGCACGTCGTTCGGCCTGGGCAGCATGACCGACAGGCAGTGGAAGCTGTTCTACGACACCATGGCGTCGGAGGGGCTGTATCCCAAGGGGCTGGATTACCGCAAAGCCTACGATCTCAGCTTCGTGCGCGCCACGCTCCAGAATTTCCAATGACCCTGCTGGCGCTGTCGGAGGTGGGCAAGCGCTTCGCCGGCGGCACGCGCTTTGCCGACGGCACAGAGGCCTTGCGCGGCCTGTCCTTCTCGATCGCGCCCGGCGAATTCGTCGCGCTGGTCGGCCCCAGCGGCTGCGGCAAGTCCACGGCGCTGCGCCTGGCTGCCGGGCTGCTGACGCCGGATGCGGGCATGGTCGCCTGGCCGGACGGCAGACCGGAAACCGGCTTTGTCTTTCAGGAGCCCACCTTGATGCCCTGGGCCGACGCCTTGACCAATGCGCGTCTGCCGCTGGACCTGGGTCGCGTGCCACGCCGCCAGGCCGATGCCCGCGCCGCCGCCGCCCTGGCCCGCGCCGGACTGGACGGATTCGCGCGCGCCTATCCGCGCGAACTGTCCGGCGGCATGAAGATGCGCGTCAGCCTCGCCCGCGCGCTGGTGGCGCAGCCCCGGCTGCTGCTGCTGGATGAGCCTTTCGCGGCGCTGGACGAGATCACCCGTCACGCCCTGGGCGACGACCTCAAGCGGTTGTGGCGCGAATACGGCTTGACCGTGCTGTTCGTCACCCACAGCGCGGCGGAAAGCGCCTGGCTGGCCGGCCGCGTGCTGGTGATGACGCCGCGCCCCGGCCGCATCGCCGCCGACATTGCGTTGCCGCCCGGCCGCGACAGCCGGCTGGCGCCCGCCACCATCGAGGCCCAGCGCGCCATCTCCGCCGCCCTGAGCCAGGCGATGGCGGCGGCATGAAACGGATCGCGGACATCGCCTTGCCGCTGGCCGTCGCGGCGCTGGCGCTGGGCGGCTGGGAAGGAGCGGTGCATCATTACGCCGTGCCCGAATATGTGCTGCCCGCGCCCAGCGGCATCGCGCGCGCCTTCTGCGCGAATTTCGCCTCGCTGATGGGCTCGCTGCTGGCGACATTGTCGGTGACCTTGCAGGCGTTCGCCGCCGCCAGCCTGCTGGGCGTGGCGCTGGCGGTCGGCTTCACCCAGAGCCGCCTTCTGGAGCGCACCCTCTATCCCTATGCCGTCATGCTGCAGGTGACGCCGGTGGTGGCGATCGCGCCCCTGATCCTGATCTGGGTGGGCTTCGACCGCGTCAACCTGGCGCTGGTCATCATCGCCACCATCGTGGCCTTCTTTCCGGTGCTGGCGGGGGCGACGCTGGGGCTGAAGTCGGCCGACTTCAACCTTCTGGACCTGATGCGGCTGCATGGCGCCTCGCGCGCGCAAATCCTGTGGCGCGTGCGCCTGCCCACCGCCCTGCCCTATCTGCTGTCCGGCATGAAGACGGCGGGCGGCCTGGCCCTGATCGGCGCGGGGGTGGCCGAGTTCGTGGCGGGCAGCGGCACCGCCCCCGGCCCGGCCCGGCGCCGCGCGGGATCGGGCAACCCGCCGGGGCACCCCCCCCCGCTCGCGGCCCCGGCCCCCCCGG
>Ga0066256_1002059_pt1 | contig 12832 bp, 1 predicted proteins | sample ThiBio_1000_biof_FD_87107 | JGI IMG/M metagenome (GOLD analysis project Ga0066256, IMG submission 87107) | Wastewater bioreactor microbial communities from Cape Town, South Africa - Thiocy_expt_1000_biof (version 2) | ecosystem: Engineered > Bioreactor > Thiocyanate-remediating >...
GGGGCGGGCGGGGGCGGCGGGCGCGCCGGGCGTGCTGGCGTGGGTGACGGGCGCCGCGGCGGCGGCGGGCGGCGTCGTGGTGGCCCCCGGCGGGTCAGCGCCCGCCGCGTCAGGTGCGGGCATCTCCCTCCTGGCTGGCGCTGCCGCCACCGGCACCGGCGGCGTGGCGACGGTTGCGGGCGGCGCGGGCACGGCAGCGGGTGCGTTGGGCGGCGCGGTGGTGGTGGCAAGCGGTGCCAGCGCCACCGCCATGTCGGGCGGCGTCAGCGTGTTGTCGGGCGACGGCGCCACCAGCGCGCCGGTCAGCATCTTCTCCGGCGCCGCCGCCAGCGGCGGCAGTGGTAACGTGGGCATCGCGTCTGGCGCTGCTGTGTCGGCGGGCGACAGCGGCACCGTGTCGCTGGTGTCGGGCCCCGCGGTGTCTGGCGCGTCGGGCATGATTGGCATCAGCACGGGGGCGGCGGCCAGCGGCGACAGCGGCCGCCTCGTGCTGCGCACCGCTGCGTCCGCCGTCGCCAACTCGGGCGGCGTCAGCATTGCCACGGGCGCCACGCAGGTGGGCGCCAGCGGTGGCATGGCGGTGACGACGGGCGCGGCGGTGAGCGGCGCGGCGGGCAGCCTGACGCTGACGACGGGCGGCGCGACGGGCGGCGCGGCGGGCAACATACTGCTGGCGGCTGGCACCACCGACAGCGGCAGCGGCGGCATGGTGTCGCTGGCAGCAGGGCCTGTGACGACCACCGCCACGGGCACGCGCGGTGGGCACGTCGTCCTCCTGGCCGGCTCCTCCGTGTCCTCCAACTCGGGCGCTGTCAGCGTGTTGACGGGCGCCGCGCTGTCGGGCGGCTACTCGGGCGGCGTGCAGGTGGAGAGCGGCACCACGGCGTCAGGGCCGTCGGGAACAATTGTGGTGGCGTCGGGCGCGTCTGGTGGCGCATCTGGCAGCGTGTCGGTGGCAAGCGGCAGCGCGGCGGTGGGGCCATCGGGTGCCGCAGTGCTGGTTAGCGGCGTTGCTGCGTCGGGCGCCAGCGGAGTGGTGAGCCTGGCCAGCGGTGACGCCGCCAGCGGCAGCGGTGCCGTGTACCTGCGCACCGGCGCGTCGGCGTCGGGTGCCACCGGCGCCCTGCGGCTGGCGACGGGCGTGGCAGACGTCGGCGCCTCCGGCGCTGTGACGGTTGCGTCAGGTGCCGCGACGGGCGGCGGCGCGTCGGGTGCCGTTGTACTGGCGAGCGGCGCGGCTACCAGCGGCACCTCTGGCGGCGTGTCAGTGATGGCGGGCGACGCTGCTAGCGGCGGCGCGGGCGCCGTGCTGCTGGCTGGCGGGTCGGCCGCCAGTGGCAGCGCCGGTGCCGTGTCGATGGTGCCAGGCAGCAGCGCCACGGAGGCGGGCGGCAGCGCGGTGGTAGTGGGCGGCGACAGCAGTCTGGCGGGCGGCGCAGGCGGCACGGTAACGGTGCGCACGGGCGCCGGGCCGGCAGTGTCGGGCGCCCTGGACCTGGCGTCCGCAGACGGCGTGACGTCGGGCGCGGTGGGTCTGCACACGGGCGAGGCGTCTGGCGGGCCGTCTGGCAGCCTGTCGCTGGTGACGGGCGGCGCGTACAGTGGCGCGTCGGGTGCCGCGACGCTGGCCACGGGCGCCACCAGCTACGCCGGCAGCGGGACGCTGTTGCTGACCACCGGCGCAGCGCAGTCAGCGGCGGCGTCCGGCGGCCTGTCCCTGGTGACGGGCGCCGCGCCATCGGGCGCGGGTGGCGGCCTGACGGTGGCGCCTGGCACGGGTGCCACTGCTGGCACGACGCGCGTGCGGGGCGGCGACGCGACAGCTGGCAACGGCGGTGCGCTGTCCCTGTCGGCGGGCGACGCCACCGCGCCAACCACCGGCTACCTGGGCGGCTACCTGGTGCTGCGGTCCGGCACCGGTCGCTCCTCGTCGTCGGGTGCCGTCAGCCTGCTGTCAGGCGCCGTGGGCTCCGCCGGCGCGTCCGGCAGCGTGGAGGTAGCGAGCGGGGCCGTCAACTCGGGCACATCTGGCACGGTGGTGGTGCACTCGGGCACCATCGGGTCGGGCGCCGGCACGGGCGCAGTGAGCGTGCTGAGCGCGGCGGCGGCGGACGGCGTGTCGGGCGCCGTGCGCGTGGAGACGGGTGCCACGGCGGTGGGCGCCAGCGGCAGCTTGGCGCTGGGCACGGGGGTGGCGGCCGCCGCTGGGTCAGGCGCCGCGGTGCTGACCACGGGCAACGCCGCCACCGCCGCCGGTGCGCTGTCGCTGCTGGTGGGCACGAGCGCAGGCGCGGGCGGCGCACCGGCGGTGCTGGCGGGCGGCGCCACCACCGCGGCGGGCGGTGTGGGTGGCTACGTGACGGTGCGCGGCGGCACTGCGGCTTCCTCCACCTCCGGTGCGGTGTCCATCATGTCGGGCGACGTGACGACGAGCGGCGACTCGGGTCGTGTGGTGCTGGCCACCGCCCCTGCCGCCAGCGGTGCGTCAGGGGGCCTGCAGCTGGCGACGGGCGCCGCTGCCAGCGGTGCCTCCGGCTCCACCTCCCTCGTCACCGGCGCCGCCTCCTCCGGTGCGTCGGGCTCCATTAGCATCCTGACGGGCGCCGCGACAGGCGGCGCCACCGGCGGTCTCCTGTTGCGCACCGCTGACGCGACGGCGGCGTCGGCGGCGGGCAGCATCCGCATTGCCGCGGGTGCTGCCGCCACAGGCACGCCAGGCGGCGTGACGGTGACTGCCGGCGGCGCGGCGGTCGGGTCGGGCGCCGACGTGCTGGTGGCGGGTGGCAGTGGCACCACCGGCGGCAACGTGGCACTGGTGTCTGGGTCAGGGTCGACGACAGCGTCGGGCGCGCTGTCACTGGTGAGCGCGGACGCCGCCGTCGGCGCCGGCGTGTCGGGCGCCGTGCGGCTGGCGTCCGGCGCGGCGGCGGCTGCCAGCAGCGGCGCGCTGGAGCTGACCACCGGTGTCACGGTGGCGGCAGCGTCGGGCGCGGTGGCAGTGCACTCGGGCACCGCCACCAGCGGGCCCAGTGGCGCTGTGTCGCTGGTGTCTGGCTCCGCGGGCTCGGGCGCCAGTGGTGGCTTGGTGATGGCGACGGGCGCTGCGCCGGCGGGCGGCAGCGGGTCGGTGGGCCTGACCACCGGCGCCACGGCAGCGGCGGCTGCGTCCGGTGGCATGACGCTGACCACGGGCGGCGCGGCCGCCGCCGCCACCGGCGCCATCAGCATTGTAACGGGCGACGCCGCGGGTACGGCAAACAGCGGCGGCCTGTGGCTGCTGACCGGCAAGAGCGGCGTGGGCGCTACGGGCAACGTGGTGCTGGCTGCCGCGCCCGCCACCAGTGGGGCGGGCGGCGCCGCCAGCGTGGTGAGTGGCAGCGGCGTGGATGGCGCGGGCGGCACGGCGCTGCTGGCGGCAGGTGCCGCAACCGGCGGGTCGGGCGGCACGGCGTCGGTGGTTGCAGGCAGCGGTGCAGGCGGCGGCGCGGGCGGCGCGCTGGTGCTGGGCGCCGGCAGCAGTGCGGGCGCGGCGGCGGGCGGCGTGTCGGTGACGGCGGGCGACAGCGACACGGGCGCGGGCGGCGGGCTGCTCCTGCGCAGCGGCGGCAGCAGCGCGAGTGGCGGCGGCAGCGTGGGCGGCGCTGTTGCGCTTGTGACAGGCACCGCCACCGCGGGGCCCTCCGGTGCGTTGAGCCTGGTGTCCGGTGACAACGCCGGCGCGGGCACATCCGGCGCCCTGCTGGCGGCAACCGGCAGCGCGGCGTCGGGTACAAGTGGCGCTGTGTCGCTGCAGTCGGGCGCCGCCGTCAGCGGCGCGAGCGGCGCCGTGCGCGTGCATAGCGGTGAGGTGACGAGCGGCGCATCCGGCGTGCTGCACCTCGCGTCGGGCGGCTCGTTGTCCGGCGCCAGCGGCGGCGTGTCGCTGGGCAGCGGCCCGGCGGTAGGCGCGTCCGCCGGCAGCGTGGTGGTGGTGCCGGGTGTCAGTACCGGCGCACCTGCCACACCGGTGTCGCTGCTGGGTGGCGCGACAGACACAGGGGCGGGTGGCGGCGTTGTGGTGAACGGCGGCGCCACGACGGCTGGCAGCACGGTGGGCGGCGCCGTGGTGGTGGCCAGCGGCACGGCGGGCGCGGGGTCGTCGTCTGGCAGCGTGTCAGTGGTGACGGCAGCCATGACGACGGCGGCGTCCTCCAGCGGCCAGCTGGCGCTGGGGTCCGGCAACGTGGCCACCGGCAGCTCCGGCGCTGTCACGCTTGCGTCGGGCGCCGCGTTGATGAGCGGCAGCACGGGCGGCGCCGTGGTGGCGACGGGTGACGCGGGCGGCGCAGGCAACACGGGCGCCCTGCGCCTGGCGACGGGTGCCGCGGCGGCGGGCTCCAGCGGCGGCGCCTCGCTGACGACGGGCGCCTCGGTAGGCGGCGTGTCAGGCGCGGTGGTGGTGGGCAGCGGCACCACCACGTCGGGCGCGTCGGGCGCGGTCACGCTGGCCAGCGGCGCGTCGGCGTCCGCTACTGCCGGCCGCCTGGTGCTGGCGGTGGGTGACACGCTGTCAGATGCGGACGGCGGGTCCGCCTCCCTGGCGGCGGGCGCCAGCGTGGATGGCAGCGGCGGCGTGCTGCGCCTGGTTGGCGGGTCCACCGCCGCGGCAGGCGGCACCACCGCGCTGGGCGGCGCGGTGGTGGTGGCGTCCGGCAGCGGGCAGTCCACCGGCAGCGGCGCTGTGTCCCTCCTCTCCGCACCCGCCGCCTCCGCGGGCGCCACGGGTGGCGTGACGGTGTCCAGCGGCGCCGCCGCCAGCGGTGCGAGCGGTGACCTGGTGCTGCGCACGGGCGACTCGCCGGCGGGCGTCGCTGGCAGTGTCACGGTGGCGGTGGGCGCCGCCGGCAGCGGGGCGGGCGGCAGCGTGAGCATTGGCGGCGGTGCGTCGGCCAGCGGGGCGGGCGGGGCAGCGTGGCTGACGGGTGGGTCGGCGTCGTTTGGGCCGGGCGGCAGCGTGGCGGTGGTGGCGGGCGACGCCACCAGCGGCGCCGCGGGTGTGGCATCCGTGGTGGGCGGCGCCGCCACCAGCGGCGCGGGCGGCGCCCTGATGCTGGCGGCGGGCGACACCACCACCACCGACACCGCGGTGGTGGGCGGGCTGGTCATGCTGCGGTCGGGCACCGGCGTGTCATCCGGCTCTGGCGCCGTGAGCGTGGTGTCGGGCGGCGCCGCGAGCGCGGGCAGCTCGGGTGGCGTGGTGGTGGCCACCGGCGCCACGGTCGCCGCCGGCTCCGGCGGCCTGCTGCTGGCGAGCGGCGGCACGGCGGTGGGCGCGAGCGGCGGTGCGTCGCTGGTGACGGGCGCTGCCGGCAGTGGCGCGAGCGGCGCCGCCCTGCTGGCCACCGGCGGCTCCGCGTCGGGCGGCACGGGCGGCGTGACGGTGGCGACCGGCGGCGCGGCGGCGGGCGGCGGGAGCGGCGGCCTATCGCTGGTGACGGGCGCCGCGCCGTCTGGCGCCGCGGGCGCCGTGCTGCTGTCTGCGGGTGCCTCTGGCAGCGCGGCGGGCGGCAGCGTGTCGGTGCTGGCGGGCACCGGCGCGGGGGTGGTCAGCGGCGGCGTGACGGTGGCGAGCGGCGCCACGAGCGGCGGCGCTGCCAGCGGCGGCGTGGCGATGTTCAGTGGCGCCGCGCCGGGCGCAGCCACCGGGGCGGTGACGGTGGGCAGTGGGCCGGCAGCGGGCGGCGCCGGCACGACGGGGTCCGTGTCAGTGGGCAGCGGCGCGTCTGTCAGTGGCGCGACTGGGCGCCTGACGCTGTCCACCGGCGACGCGGTGGACGCGGCGTCGGGCGGCGTGAGCGTGGTGTCGGGCGCGTCCACCAGCGGCGCGTCGGGCAGCATGGTGGTGGCCAGCGGCGCCACGGCGTCCGGCACCTCTGGCGCCGTCACGCTGGTGTCGGGCGCCGCCAGTAGCGCCTCGTCTGGCCGCGTGCGACTGGGGTCGGGCGCCGTGGCGTCCGGCACGGTGGGCGACGTGGTGCTGTCCAGCGGCACGGTGAACAGCGGCGTGGGCGGCAACGTGGTGGTGGCGGTGGGCACGGCGTACGACTCCGCCGTCGGTGCGCTGTCGCTGCTGGGCGGCGCCGCAGCGACGAGCAGCGGCGGCAACGTGGTGCTGGCAGCGGGCGCCACGACGTCCACCTCCGCGAGCGACGCGGGTGGCTACGTGGCCATCAGCTCCGGCGCGTCGGTGTCGTCAGCGTCCGGCGCAGCGAGCCTGGTGACGGCACCCGTGTCCGCCACGGGTGCCTCTGGCGCGCTCATGTTGGCCACCGGCACGACGACGGTGGGCGCAAGTGGCAGCATCACGCTGGCGTCGGGCGCGGCAGCCAGCGGCGGCAGCGGCACTGTGTCCATCGCCACTGGCGCCGCCGCCAGCGGCGACACCGGCAACCTGGTGCTGGCCACCGGCACCGCGGCGTCTGGCGCGTCGGGCACCGTGTCCATTGCGGCAGGCGCCGCGACGGGCGGTGCCGCAGGCAGCCTGCTGCTGTCTACTGCCCTCACGCCCGCCGCCGGCGGCAACGTGGCGGTGCGGGTGGGCACGGCGGGCGGGACGGCAGGCGCAGTGACGGTGACGGCGGGCGACAGTGTGACGGCGGCGGGCGGCGCGCTGGTGCTGGCGGCGGGCGCCAGCACGGCGGTGGGTGGCGCGGTGGGCGGCGCGGCAGCGTTCCTGTCCGGCACCTCCACCATGGCGTCGTCCGGCGCGCTGAGTCTCATGTCGGGAGCCGTGGGGTCGGCGGGCACCAGCGGCACGGTGGTGCTGCTGTCGGGCACCGCGCTGAGCGGCGGGTCCGGTGGCGTGAGCGTTGCCTCTGGCGCCGTGACGTCTGGTACCAGCGGCGCGGCGCTGCTTGCTTCCGGCGCCGTGGCAGCCGGCGGCAGCGGTGTTGTGAGCGTTGTCACGGGCGCCACCACCACTGCCGCCAGCGGGTCGCTACGGTTGGGCACCGGCGCCGCGGCGTCCGGCGCGAGCGGCGACGCGACGCTGTTCAGTGGCGCCACTGCGGCGGGTGGCAGCGGCGGTGTAAGCGTGGGGTCGGGTGCCGCGGCGGGCGGCGCGTCGGGGTCGCTGGCACTGGCGTCGGGCGCTGCGACGGGCGGTGGCGCGTCAGGTGACGTGACGTTGGGCAGTGGCACGCCGTCAGCCGGCGCTGCCAGTGGCCGCGTGGTGCTTGCCACCGCCGACACGTCGGGCGGGGCGGGCGGCGCGTCTGGCAGCGTGAGCGTGGCGACGGGTGGCAGCGTGGGCGGCGCGTCAGGGTCGCTGGTGCTGGCCACCGGCGAGTCGTCGTCGGGGCCGTCAGGCGCCATCACGCTGGCGGCGGGCGCGGCGGCGTCGGGCAGCGCGGGCGGCCTGTTGTTGGCGGCGGGCGACAGCAGCAGTGGGAGCGGCGGCGGCGTGGTGGTGGCGGCAGGCTCCAGCGTGGGCACTACCGCCGCCACGCCCGGTGGCGCCATTGCGCTGAGCACGGGCGCCGGCGGGGGCGGGGCGGCCGCGGCGGGCGTGCTGTCGCTGGGGGCCGCGGCGGGGCCCCGCCGGCCCCCCCGCGCGGCCGGGGGGAGGGACGGGGCCCCCCGCGCCGGGGGCAGCGCGGGGCACCCCCCGGGCACCGCGGTGGTGGGCGGCAGCGGCGCCATGTCGGTGGGCAGCGGCAACTCCGACTCGGGCGCCACCGGCCACCTGTGGCTGGGCTCCGGCACCACGGCGTCAGGCGGCACGGGCGCCGTGTCCGTCGCCAGCGGGCGCACGGTGGTGGGCGCCAGCGGGGCGGTGCTGGTGCGCTCCGGCACGACAACGTCCGGCACGAGCGGCGCGGCGTCGGTGGTGACGGGCGCCGCGGGCGGCGGCACCAGTGGGCGGCTGGTGCTGGGCAGCGGCGCCAGCGACACGGCAAGCGGCGAGGTGACGGCCACGTCGGGCGCGTCGGATGCCGACTCCGGCGCCGTCACACTGGGTTCGGGTGCCGCAGACAGCGGCACCAGCGGCAGTCTGCTGCTGGCCACCGGCGCCGCGGCGTCTGGGCCGTCAGGCGGCGTGTCGCTGCTGGCAGGGCACGCGAGCGTGGCGGGCGGCGGCAGCGTGCTGGTGGCGGGCGGCTCCACGTCCAGTAGCAGCGGCGCGCTGGGCGGCGGGGTGGTGGTGGCGACGGGCAGCGGCGCCACCACTGGCAGCGGGGCGATGAGCCTTGTGACCGGTGACGCGAGTGGCGGCGGTGCTACGGGCGGGCTGACGGTGGCGACGGGCGGGTCGGCAGCGGCGGGCTCGGGCACACTTTCGCTGGTGTCGGGCGCCGCGGGCGGCGCGTCTGGCAGCGTCGTGATTGGCAGCGGTGGCGCGGTGGGCGCGTCTGGCGCATTGCAGCTGGGGACGGGCAGCTCCAGTGGCGGCGCAGCGGGCCCCGTGTCACTGGCGCCTGGCAGCGCGGGTGCCGGGTCGGGCATGCTGGTGGACGTGGCAGGCGGGGCGGGTGCCGCCAACGCCGCCGGCGGTGACGCGGCGCTGCGCGGCGGGGTGGGCGGCGCGGCGGCAGGCGGCGGCGGCGGCGCCACGGTGATGGGCGGCCGCGCCGGGTCGCTGACTAACGCTGGCGCAGTGGGCGGCGCGGCGTTGGTGGCGTCTGGGCAGGGCGGCGTGTCGGGCAGCGTGTCGGTGGCGTCGGCGGGCGCGCGCGTCACGGGTGACGTGACGGTGTCGTCAGGCGCCGCCACCAGTGGCGCGTCCGGCACCCTGTGGCTGCGCTCTGGCTCCGCCGCCTACACCAGCGGCGCGGGCGCAGTGGTGGTGGCGGCAGGCGACTCGACGGCGGCGGCGACGGGCGGCGCGGTGTCGGTGGTGGCGGGCGCCGCCACCGCTGCGTCGGCGGCCACGGGCGGGTCGCTGGTGCTGGCGTCGGGCAGCGGCGGCAGCGCGGGCGGCAGCAGCGGGACGGCAAGCATGCGCAGCGGCAGCGGCGCGCGGAGTGGGCCCCTGGTGCTGGCGTCGGGCGACGCGACCGACACGGGCGCCGGCGTGTACAGCGGCGCCGTGTCGCTGACGTCTGGTGACGCGGCGGCGGCGCGGGCGGGCAGCGTGACGGTGCGCGCCGGCAGCAGCGCGGGCGTGGGCGCAGGCGTGGCGGTAGTGGCGGGCGCCAGCACGGCCGCCGGCTCTGGCGCGTTGTCACTCCTGACGGCGTCCGCGGCGGGCGGCACGGCCACCGGCGGCATTGTGTTGGCGTCCGCCGACAACGTGGCTGCCACGGCGGGTTCCGCCAGCGGCGCGCTATCACTGACAAGCGGCGGCGCGTACGCGGCGTCAGGTGCCGTGCTGCTGGCCACCGGACCGTCTGCCACCACGAGCGCGGGCGGCGTGAGCGTGGTGGCGGGCGCCAGCGGGGCGGGGGCGAGCGGCGCGTCTGCGGTGGTGCAGGGCGGCGCGGCGTCTGGCGGCGGTGCAGGCGGCGGCGTGGTGGTGCGCGGCGGCGCCACCGCGACAACCGGCAGCGGCGGGTCGGTGAGCGTGCTGGGTGGCGCGTCGGGCGCCACTGGCACCAGCACCGGCGGCGCGGTGCTGGTGTCGTCTGGGCTGGGCGAGGGTGCGGCGGGCGCAGCGTCGGGTGCGGTGTCGGTGCTGAGCGCGGCGCTGGCCAGCGGCGCCACGCCGGGCGGCGCGTCGGGCCGGCTGGTGCTGGCCACCGGCGGCGCCAACTCGGGGGCGTCAGGGTCGGTATCCCTCGCCTCCGGCACTGCCGGCTCCGGTGCGTCGGGCGCCGTGGTGGTGCGGGCGGGCTCGTCGACGGAGGCGACGGCGGGGGCGGTGTCGGTGGTGGGCGGCGACGTGACCGCCGCCACGCCCACGCCGGGCGGCAGCGTGGTGGTGGTGGCTGGCTCTACCACCACCGGCGTCGGCGGCGGCGTGGCGGTGGTGACGGGCAGCGGCAGCACTGGGTCGGGGGCGCTGACGCTGATGAGCGGCGCGCCAGCGGGCGGCGTGAGCGGCGGCGTGGCGGTGGGCAGCGGTGCGGGTGACACGGCGGGCAGCGTGTCGCTGACCGCTGGCGCCTCCGCCACCGGGCCGGGCGCGGGCGTGGTGGTGGGCGGCGGCAGCGCGGCTGCCGCGACGCGCAGCGGCGGCAGCGTGAGCGTGCTGGGCGGCGGCGCGGGCGCGGGTACCACCACCGGCAGCGGCGGTGCGGTGCTGGTGGGCGGCGGCGCGGCAGCTGGCGGCGGCGCGGGCGGCACGGTGTCGCTGGTGAGCGGCGGCGCGGCGGCGGGCGTGACGGGCAGCGTGCAGGTGGCGTCGGCGGGCGGCGTGACGAGCGGCGCCGTGGTGACGCGCAGCGGCGACGCCTCCGGTGGCGCCTCCGGCGCCGTGTCGCTGGTGACGGGTGCCGCCACGGGCGGCGCCGCGGGCGCGCTGGTGCTGGGCGTGGGCGCCACCAACACGGCGGCGACGGCGGGCGGGGCAGCGAGCCTGACCGGCGGCGCGTCGGCGCAGGGCGACGGCGGGTCTGCGCGCGTGATGGGCGGCGGCGCGGCGGGCGCGGGCGGCGCGGGCGGCGCAGGGCTGCTGGTGGGCGGCGCGGGCGGCACGGGCGCCGCGGCGGTGGGCGGCGCTGTGAGCGTGATGTCCGGCGGCGTGGCATCCGCCGCTGCGACGGCGGCGTCGGGCGCCGCGATGATGGGCAGCAGCAGCGCGCCATCGAGCGGCTGGGTGGCGCTGGCGTCGGGCGCGGCGGCGTCGGGGACGTCAGGCATCGTCAGCCTGTCGACCGGGTCGGGGACGGTGGCGGTGGGTGACGTGCGCCTGGCGGGCGGGTCGGGGGCTGGGGCGGGCGACGTGACGGGCGGCAACGTGGTGGTGGCCGGGGGCGTGGGCGCCAACGCGGGTACCGGCGGCGTGCTGTCGTTGCTGGGCGGCGCCACTGACGGCACGGCGGGCTCGGTGGGCGGCGGCGTGGTGGTGGGTGGCGGGGCAGCGGCAGGCGGCGTGACGGGCGCCGTGTCGCTGCTGGTACGCGCCGCCAACTCCGCGGTGCGCGTGGCCACGCCGACGGCGACGGTGGTGGAGGTGACGCAGACGCAGCTGCGTGGCGGCAACGCGCTGACGGACGTCATCCTGCACCCCGCCGCTACCATTGACCTGGCGGGCACCACGCTGACGGCGTCGGTGGGCTCGTGGCTGCTGCAGAGCACGGGGGGCGGCGCCAGCAGCCTGGTGACAGCGTCCGCGGCATCATCCAATACGGGTGGCATCCTGGTAACCACCGGCAGCGTCACGTCGCACGGTGACGCGGGCAGCATCAGCCTGGTGGCGGGCGACTCGTCGCTGGGCAAGGCAGGCAGCGTGTTCCTGCGGCCGGGCCAGGGCACCGACGCGTCGGGCCTGGGGCGCACGCAGGTGCAGGACCACTTCGGCAACAACCTGGTGGAGGTGGGCTACGATGGCGGCGTGCAGCTGGGTGGCGCTGCGGCGGCGGGGACGGGCGTGCGCAAGCTGCAGTTCAGCGTGTCCACTGTGGCGTACGACCCCAGCACGGACGGGTCCGGCAACAGCCAGTTTGCGGTGAGTGGTGGCGGGCAGGCGGCGTACACGGTGTACCGCCTGGCAGCGGCGCCTGCCGCTACCGGCGTCATCCACGTGCAGTTCTCGGGTACGGTGGTGGATGGCCAGCTGGTGGTCGTGTTCAACGACCTGCCCTCCGCCGCCACCGTCAGCCTGCTGCCTGCCTACGGCGGCGGCACCACCGCCGCCCTCCCCAACGGCGCCATGCGGCAGTTCATGACCTACAACTGCGCCTCGGCGTGCCAGCTCGTGCCCGTGGTGTGAGCGTAGTGTGTCGCGTTTCTAGCGTGTGAGTGTGTGTATAGATGCATGTTGGTACTTTAATTCTTGTACTTATCGATAACCCAAGGTAATTAGCTATTTATGACACGTGGCGCAGGACAAAGAACCACAACAGGAAGCAGGCGGCGAGGCCCATGACAACCGCCACGATGCGGTCGTTGCGCAGGCGGCGCGCGTCAATGGCGTGCATGAGGGTGCCGACGCCGGGGAGGCGGGAGGCGAGGGCGGCGAGGCTGCCCGCACCCGCCAGCAGGCCGGCGCGTTGGTGGCGCAGCGCGGCGTGCGTCTCGGCTGCTACCGCCAGCGTCTCATCGGTGGCGCGGTTGGACGCCATGATGGAGGCGCGCTCACGCAGCAGGTGGTCCATGGCGGTGTGGTCGCTGCCCGCCTTGCCGCCGCCGCCGCCGTGCAGCTCCCGAAACAGGGCATCCGTGTCGCGCCGTTGCCGGTGCAGCGCCACGGCGCGCGTCAGCGTGTTACGGAACTCGTGGCCCACCTCCCTAAACCGCTGCGCCATGGCCGCGTTGGCAGGCGACGGCCGCTCCGTCACGGCGCGTGAAAACGCCTCCACCAGGTCCAGGTACTGTGTGGGGAGTGGGGGGGGGGGGGGGGGGGGGAGGGGGCGGGCTGAGTGGAGGTGGTGGGCGTTTAAACAACAACAGCAACAACAACAACAGCGCCGTCGTGCGCACCCTTTGCAGCGCGTCAGATGCATCCTTGGCGCGCTCTGCTGCTGCCTCTTCAGCCCGCGCCGCCGCCGCTGCTGCTGCCGCCGTCGCTGTCACCCCGCCACCGCTACTGCCGCCGTCACCGCCGCCGGCTGCCAGCGCGGCGCCGGCACTGAACCCGCCGCCCGCCGCCGCCTCCAGCCGCGCCAGCGCCGACAGCCGCTGCTCCACCGCCTGCTCCGCCGACCGCAGCTCCCGCCGCAGCCGCTCCACCGCGTCGCCCATGGCGGCGCCC
>Ga0066256_1004291_pt1 | contig 12829 bp, 14 predicted proteins | sample ThiBio_1000_biof_FD_87107 | JGI IMG/M metagenome (GOLD analysis project Ga0066256, IMG submission 87107) | Wastewater bioreactor microbial communities from Cape Town, South Africa - Thiocy_expt_1000_biof (version 2) | ecosystem: Engineered > Bioreactor > Thiocyanate-remediating >...
GGTGATGTCCAGAAGGCGGCGGGCGGCGAGTGCGCCCCCTATCCGCTCGACATCAACAAGCCCAGCCCGAACAATACCGGTCCGGCCTCCACGGGCTCGGCTTATCTGCACATTCCGCTCAAGCGGTCGGTGACATCGGCCTTTGGCGAAATCCTGATCCCCTTGATCTCGCCGGAGATGAACGTGCCGCTGGTGCGGAAACTGTCCGTCGACGTGTCGGGCCGTTACGACCATTATGACGATGTCGGCGATACCTCGAACCCCAAGTTCGCGATGGACTGGGAGCTGACGGAAGGCTTCAAGATCCGCGCCAACTGGGCCAGTTCCTTTGTCGCCCCGCAGCTGTCGAGCGTGGGCGACCGCTCGCGCGGCGGCCAGACCAGCTTCACCTCCTATGCGGTCAGCGCCACCAACTTCACGGTCAACACCCTGGCCTTCCCGTCCGCCATCGGCCTGCCGGGGTGCAGCGCCGCCCAGGCGGCCGCCGCCAACAACAGTTGCGCCATCAGCAGCTCGGTCCAGGGCGTCAGCTTCAACGGCAGCCCCGCCAATCCCAAGCCGTCGCTGGGCAGAAGCTGGTCGGTCGGCTTCGACCTGTCGCCCAGCATCGTGCCGGGCCTGGGCATGAACGTCACGCTGTTCAACACCGCCTATATCAACGCGATCACCGGCACCAGCCTGTCCAACGCGCTGAACACGCCGTCTCTGGGGCTCATCAACTTCTTCCCCGGCGGCGCGACGGTGAACCAGATCAACGCCTTGTTGCCGCCCTATGCCACGGCGTCGGCGCCGCTGCCCGCGACCACCTATTACGTCCTGTCCACGCGGCAGAACAACGTTCTGAACCTGAACATCCAGGGCATCGACGCCTCGGTCAACTACAGCTATCCCACCGACCGGGCGGGCGACTTCAATGTGGGCGTGGACATGTCGGCGTTCACCATGTTCAAGCAGCACCTGAAGGGCGGCTCGCAGTTCAACGTGCTGGGATCGACCGGCTACAACAACACATTCGGCTCGGTGCCGGTGCAGGGCCGCGCCCATCTCGGCTGGGATTTCGAGAATTTCGGGGCCATGGTGTTCGCCAACTATGTCAGCAACTATCGCAACTGGTCGGGCAATACGGTCAATCCGGTCGTACTGGTGAACGGCTTGCCGTCGGGCGGCGGCGACAAGGTGCGGGCCAACGTCACCTTCGACCTGAATCTCAACTACACCCTCTCGGATGAGGGCTGGACCGGCCGTTACCTGTCGGGCAGCCAGCTCTTTGTCGATATCCAGAATGTGCTCGACAAGGCGCCGGTCTTCTACAACAGCGCCACCGGCTATGACGGCTATACCGGCAACCCCATCGGGCGGCTGATCACCTTCGGTATCCGCACCAAGTTCTGACGCCGTCCGCGGCAGCGGTCTGCGCGGACAGGAGCCGCCTCTCTCAGGCGAGAGGCGGCTCCCGGCGTTGAACCGGGACCGGGACGGGCTGGTGGGAGCCGCCCGGGGCAGGGGCTGCAACTCCTTGATTCGGCATATTTTGCGCGCCGGGGGCAAGCCGGGGCGCCGGGCGGATTGGGGTTGCAAAAGCCGTTTGCGGCGGGTATCAACCCCGGCCTCCGGCAGCGCCCTTCGTCTATCGGTTAGGACTCAGGATTTTCATTCCTGCAAGGGGGGTTCGATTCCCCCAGGGCGCGCCATCTTCCTCCCTTGCGCATGAGGCCCGGCTTGCCGCCGGGCCGGAAGCGGCTTAGGCATTCACGCAGACCTCCGTGAGGGATCAGCCATGCCGTATGCTCCCCTGTTTGCTCGTCTTGCCCTGATGCTTGGACTGACGCTCGGCCTGCTGGGGGCGGGGCTGTCCGCCGCCCAGGCCCAACTGGCGGTGCCGTCCGCCGGCGTGGTGCCCGATGTCGCCGAAGCCACCGACAGGCCCGATCCGGCGCGCACCTACCGCCTGGCCTTCGATATGGTGTCCATGGGCAATGCCAATACCGTCAGCCCCGCGCTGACCAGCATCGCCCGGCTGATCAACACCTACCGGTCGCATGGCGTGCCCGCCGGCCAGATCGAGGCGACCGCGGTCTTTCACGGCCCCACCATCGTGCTGGTCGCGCGCGACGAAACCTATCGCGGCCGTACCGGCGCCAAGGCCAATCCCAATCTGGCGCTGATCCGGGAACTGGCCGCCGCCGGGGTGAAGATGGTGGTCTGCGGCGTATCGGCGCGCGATCAGAATTACACGGCGGCCGATCTGGTGCCGCAGGCGCACATGAACATGTCCGCGACCGTGACCTTCATCGACCTGCTCGGCCGCGGCTATGTGAAGGTGGATCGCTGACCGCGGCGCTCTATCCGCAATAGATCCGGTACAGCGCCTGTAAAAGTGCGCGCGCCTCGGGATTGTCGAGGCGGTAGAAGATCATTTGCCCCCGGCGCTCCGCCGCCACCAGGCCGGCCTCGCGCAGCTTCTTGAGATGCTGCGACACCGCGCTTTGCGACAGGCCCGCGATCCGGGTCAGCTCGCCCGCCGGTTTCTCGCCTTCCACCAGGCTGCACAGCAGGCGCAGGCGGCCGGCATGGGCCAGCTGCTTGAGCATGTCTTCCGCGCGCCGGGCGTTGCGCGCCAGGGCTGCGGCATTTTGGGCCTTGGTCACCGCTTTCTTATATTAGATCATTCTAATATATTCAAGCGGCAGTCAGGAGATGCGCGATGAAAGACTATATCCAGATCACCCGCGGCATATCGGCGAACCTGAAAGTCCTGCGCCGCGACATTCCCGAGACGATGCAGGGCTTTTCGGCGCTGGCCCAGGCCGCCACCAAGTCCGGTGCGCTGGACAAGAAGACCAAGGAGCTGATCGCCCTGGCGATCGGTGTCGCCACGCGCTGCGACGGCTGCATCGGGTTTCACAGCGAAAGCCTGGTGCGGCTGGGCGCCAGCCGGACCGAGGTCGAGGAAACACTGGCCATGGCCGTCTATATGGGCGGCGGACCGTCGCTGATGTGTGCCGCCGACGCCATCGCCGCCTATGAGCAGTTCGCCGCCCAGCCGGCGGACGCCTGAGGAAAGCGGTATCCGGCTCAGGGCCGATTTTTGTCACAGCCCGCGCCACATTGCGGCCATGCCTGTTTCCGACCGTCTGTCCTGTTCATGCGAGCGGCCTGCTCATGCGGGTGGGAAGATAGGGAGATCACGGTATGAAGATGGCAACCAAGGCAGCGGCGCTGATGCTGGCTGTCGGCGTGGCGCTGGGCGGCTGCGCCACGCGCGAGTCGGTGCGCAACGCGCAAACATCGGCGGACGAGGCGGGCCACCGCGCGGCGATGGCGCAAGGCCGGGCCGACGAAGCCTGGGGCCTGGGCGACCGGGCGATGGCGCAGGGCACCGACGCCAAGAATCTCGCCATGACGGCCGAGCAGAAGGCCGACCAGGCCAATGCCGACCTGGCGGCGGCCAAGAAGCGCATCGCCTATCTGGAAAGCAAGGTCCTGCCCAAGAAAAAGAAGAAGGCCGTCAAGCGCCGCCAGAACACGGCTGCTCCGGCGCAGGTACGGCCGAATACCAACAGTTAGTTGACCCCCTCCGGTTTCAGCTTTCGCTCGGCTCCCGAAGAGGTCGCCTTCGCACGCTGAAACCACCTCCCCCTCCGATGCGCTGCGCGCATGAGGGGGAGGCGGGCCTGCGCTTGCCATCAGCCCTTCTTCAAAGATTCCATGTCTATTACAAAGCGGTATTTCACATCGCTCTTGAGCATCCGGGCATAGGCGGCTTCGATATCCTGCATCTTGATCATCTCGATATCCGAGGTGATCCCGTGCTTGGCGCAGAAATCCAGCATCTCCTGCGTCTCCGGGATGCCGCCGATCAGCGATCCGGCGATGGCGCGGCGCTTGAAGATCAGCGGGAACACGCCGGGCGAGGGATGGGGGTGCTCCGGCACGCCCACCAGCACCATGGTGCCGTCGCGCTTGAGCAGGGCGGTGAAGGCATCCAGATTGTGCGAGGCCGCCACGGTGTTGATGATCAGATCGAAGCTGCCCGCATGGCTGGCCATCTCGTCGGCGTTCTTGGACACCACCACCGCGTCGGCGCCCAGCGCCTTGGCGTCGGCGGTCTTGGCGGCGGAGGTGGTGAAGGCCACCGTGTGCGCACCCAGCGCATGAGACAGCTTGATGCCCATATGGCCCAGCCCGCCGATGCCCACGATGCCGACCTTCTTGCCGGGGCCGGCGCCCCAATGCTTGAGCGGCGACCAGGTGGTGATGCCGGCGCAGAGCAGGGGGGCCGCCGCCGCCAGATCCTTTTCGGCGTGGCCGATGGACAGGACGAAGCGTTGATCCACGGTGATGGCGGCGCTGTAGCCGCCATGCGTATTCTCGCCCCCGCCCACCGGGCCGTTATAGGTGCCGGTGAACCCCACCGGGCCGTCGCAATACTGTTCCAGCCCATCCTCGCAGGCGGCGCAGGTGCGGCAGGAATCCACCATGCAGCCCCCGCCCACGGTCTGGCCGGGCTTGAAGCGGGTGACCGCCGATCCCACCGCCGTCACCTTGCCGATGATCTCGTGGCCGGGCACACAGGGATATTGCACGCCTCCCCACTCGCCGCGCGCGGTGTGCAGGTCGCTGTGGCAGACACCGCAGAACAGGATCTCGATGGCGACATCCTGCGGCCCCGGGGCGCGGCGCTCGATGGTGTGCGGCGCGAAGGGCGTGGTGGGGGACTGGGTGGCATAGGCCTTGGTCTGCATGGGCAGGCTCCTGCGGAAAGGGAACGGAATGGTGGACGAAACCTAGGCCGAAATGCGCGATTGTGAAGGGACTTGCGGCTTTTTGCCGGGAATTATCACCGGCCGGGTTGACGCATCGCAGCAATAAAATTACCACCCCGGTTTTCCCCCTCCCGTGTTTCCCTAGGATTGCCTCCCCATGCGCGTAGACCAGATTCCCGTCGGCAAGAATGCTCCCGATGACGTCAATGTGATCATCGAGGTGCCGATCGGCGGCGAGCCCATCAAGTACGAACTGGACAAGGCGTCGGGCGCGCTGGTGGTGGACCGTTTCCTCTATACCTCCATGCGCTATCCCGGCAATTACGGCTTTGTGCCCCATACCCTGTCGGGCGACGGCGACCCGGTGGATGTGCTGATCGCCAACAGCCGCGCCATCGCGCCCGGCGCGGTGATGAGTGTGCGCCCCGTCGGCGTGCTCCTGATGGAAGACAATGCCGGCATGGACGAGAAGATCGTGGCGGTGCCGTCGGCGCATATCAGCGCGCGCTTCGACGCGATGAACAATTACAGCGACCTGCCGGAGATCACCCTCAAGCAGATCGAGCACTTCTTCGCCCATTACAAGGATCTGGAGCCGGGCAAGTGGGTCAAGATCATCCGCTGGGGCGACGCCGCCGAAGCCCGCAAGCTGATCGCCGAAGGCGTGGCCAGAGCGAAGGGATAAGAGCCAAGGGATGAGAGCCGCCGCCCGGCCCGCGAAAGGCCCGGCGCGGCGCTTTCAAAGCCTTTGCCGCTATGGCAGATTTGCGGCTGCTCAACGAGGTACCGCCATGACGCACAGACTTGTTCTTCTCGCCGCCGCCGCCCTGCTGGCCCTGCCGGGCGCCGCCTGGGCGGGACACGGCAAGGCGGGGTTGTGGTCGGTGACCTCGACCACCAAGATGGGACTGGCCCTGCCGCCCGATGTCGCCGCCCGGATGAACCAGACAGGCAAGCCGGCGCCGACCTCGCACTCCGTCACCAGCCAGATGTGCATGAGCCAGGCCGAGGTGGACTCCAGCAGCGTGCCGCATATCGACCAGGATTCCACCGGCTGCGTCACCAAGCCGACGCTGGTGACCCCGTCGCTGATCAAGGCCAGCATGACCTGCTCCGGCCGCCTCAAGGGCCAGGGCGACATGCAGATCAATTATGCCGGCACGACCCGCTATAGCGGATCCTATGATTTCAAGGGCACCGTGGAAGGCAATCCCACCCGGATGGCCACCACCTTCACGGGCCAGTGGCTGAAGGCCGATTGCGGCAGCGTAAAGCCCTACAATCTGCGGAACCACTGATCGCCGGATCGCGGGCCGGGCCAGGGTGGCGCGCCCCGGGCCGTGCCGCCTGAAAAGCGGGGCTGTTGACGCTTTGGTAGCGGGTTGCCCCTCCCTATATGGCTGTTAGACTGCGCCCAATCCCCGAATCTGCCCCCCGAATCTGGAGACTGCCGTGTTCCGCGCCGACGAAAACGACGAAAAAGAAGACAAATCCCCGCGCCAGGACCCGCAATCCACCGAGATCGCCAAGGCCCTCTACAAGTCCCGCACCGTGCTGATCTTCGGCGAGGTGGACATGAAGATGGCCGAACGGGTCACCGCCCAGTTGCTGGCCTATGCCGAGAGCGAGGGCGATATCCGCGGCATCGTCAATTCGCCGGGCGGCCATGTGGAGTCGGGCGACACCATCCATGACATGATCCGCTTCGTGGGCAACCGGGTGAAGATGATCGGCACCGGCTGGGTCGCCAGCGCGGGCGCGCACATCTTCCTGGGCGCCAAGAAGGAAAACCGCTTCTGCCTGCCCTTCACGCGTTTTCTGTTGCATCAACCCCTGGGCGGGGTGCGCGGCCAGGCCAGCGACATCACCATTGAGGCCGAGGAAATCCTCAAGATGCGCGCCCGCCTGATCAAGGAAATCTCGGTGGAGACCGGCCAGCCCTATGACAAGGTGGTGGCGGACACCGAGCGCAATTTCTGGATGGGCGCGGAAGATGCCGTGAAATACGGCCTGGTCGCCAAGGTCGTCAGCAACGCCAGCGAAATCTGATATGTCCGCGCCTGCGCCCTGGTGGCGGGGCGCATCGGTCTATCAGGTCTATGTCCGCAGCTTCGCCGACGGCAATGGCGACGGGCAGGGCGACTTCGCGGGCCTGATCCAAAAGCTGGATTACATCGCCGCCCTGGGCGTGGATGCGGTCTGGCTGTCGCCCATCCATCCGTCGCCCAACCGCGATTGGGGCTATGACGTCAGCGACTATGACGGCGTGCATCCCGATTACGGCACGCTGGACGATTTCACCGCGCTGGTAAACGCCGCCCATGCGCGCGGCCTGAAAATCATCCTGGACGAAGTGCTGGCGCATACCAGCGACGAACATGCCTGGTTCGCGGCCAGCCGCGACGGGACTGCCGAAAAAGCCGATTGGTATGTCTGGGCCGATCCGAAGGATGACGGCACGGTTCCCAACAACTGGCTGTCGGTGTTCGGCGGCCCGGCTTGGAGCTACCAGCCGGCGCGGCGGCAATATTACCATCACAAATTCCTGCGCCAGCAGCCCAAGCTGAACTGGAGGCAGCCGTCGGAGCGGGCGGCGGCGCAGGCGGAGCTGGTGTACCTGCTGGCGCTGGGAGGGCGAGGGATGTGTCCGGTAGGTGCCTACGCCTTCCTGCATGACACGGGCCTGCGCGACAATCCGGCGATCCCGGCGGGCGAACGCGGCGCGGCGGAATGGGCCGCCGCCGCCAACATGCAGCGGCATCTGTTCGATTCCAACCTGGCCGAAAGCATAGTGGTATTGGATATCATACGCTGTCGGGTGGAGGCGAAGAGGGGCGAAAAATTCGTCTTTGGCGAATTTTCAGAAGAGTTCGAACGCAGCGGCTGCTACCTGTCGCCCGAGGCGGGCCTGCATTGCGGCTACAATTTCGCGCTGCTGCTGGCCACGGACGAGGCCGCGATCCACGCCCATCTGCAAACCCTGGCGCGGTTCCCCGATCACTGGCCCGCGATTTCCTTTTCCAACCATGACGTGATCCGCACCGCGACGCGGTTCGGCGCGGCCAACGCCAAGGCGCTGCTGTCGCTGTTGTTCGCATTGCGCGGCACGGCGCTGCTTTATCAGGGCGAGGAATTGGGCCTGCCGGAGGTGGCGCTGCGCCGCGCCCAACTGCGCGATCCGGTGGGCGATCTGTATTATCCGCTGTTCCGGGGCCGTGACGGCTGCCGCACGCCCATGCCCTGGGACGGCTCGGCCCATCTGGGGTTCACCAGCGGCACCCCCTGGCTGCCCCTGGGGCCGGACCATGCCGCCCTGACCGTGGCGGCGCAGCAAGCCGATCCCGGCTCGGCGCTTTGCCATGCCCGCGCCATGCTGGCGGCCCGCAAGGCCTATCCGGCGCTGCGGACGGGCAGTCTGGATCTGCTGGACGCGCCCTTGGCCTTTGTCCGCACCCAAGGCGATCAGCGCATCGTCTGCGCTTTCAATCTGACGGACGTGGCGCGGGCGATGGCGCTGCCAGGACCACCGCCTGAGCCGCTGCGTCCGCTGCCCTTCGGCACGGGCGAGGCCGTGGTGGACGGCCAGCGGCTAGTCCTGGGACCCCATGCGGCCTTTTTCGGCTTGCTCTAGGGCGGCCCGTGCCGCTTCCAGCGGCAGCAGGACACAGACATGCCGCCCGGCATGGCCGACAGCGCCCGCCAGGGCGGCATAGGACGGCGCGGGCGGCGCTCCGCCGCCCAGCATGGCCCGGATACCCTCGGCCAACGCCGCCAGCCCCGCGCGGTCCAGGCCGGGCGCCTGGGCCGCCAGCAAGGCGGCCGAGCCCTGGCACAGCAGGCAGGCTTGAGTCTGATGGGCCAGGGCGGTGATACGGCCCCCCGACACGGCCAGTTCCACGGTGACGCGGTCGCCGCAGGCCGGGTTGTGACGGCTGGCGACGCCATCGGGGGCCGGCAGATGGCCGGCGCCCTGTGCGTCCGCCGCCAGCCGCAACAAGTCACGCCGGTAAAGCGGGTCGTCCAGGCCGCCCGATTGCAATGTTACGTGAGACATTGGCGATATCTTATTGAAAATCATGAAAAAACAGAAGGCCATTCGGAAGGGCGGTTACGCTGGACACATGACGCCTCCGGTCAGGCGTTCATCACCTTGCGCGGCAGATGCATTCGTGCCCGCAGGCCGCCGCCGGGGCGGTTCTCCAGCCGTACCGCGCCGCCATGCCCCTCGGCGATGGCCTTGGCCAGGGTCAGGCCCAGGCCGGTGCCGCCGGTGGCCTCGTTGCGGGAACTTTCCAGCCGCACGAAGGGCTCGAACACCCGCAGACGGTCATTGTCGGGAATGCCGGGGCCTTCATCCTCCACCAGCACATCATAGCCGTCGCCATTGTCGGTGATGGTCACATCCGCCCGGCTGCCATAGGCGACGGCATTCTCCACCAGGTTGCGGACGGCGCGCTTGATCTCGTTGGGGCGGCAGGAAATGGGGGCGGGGGCATGGCTGGCCCAGCTCACCGGCTCGCCGATCTCGTCCAGGTCGGTGCACAGGCTTTCCACCAGCGCCGCCAGGTCCACATTGCGGCGGGTTTCGCCGCCCGCGCCCCGCGCCGCCGACAGCACCTGCTCGGTCAGTTCCTGCAATTCATCCAGGTTGTGGAGCAACCCTTCGCGCAATTCATCGTCGGTGATGAATTCCAGATTGATCCGCATGGCGGTCAGCGGGGTCCGCAGGTCATGGCCGACCGCCGACAGCAGATGACGCTGGCTTTCCATGGTGCGGGTGACCTTGGCGGCCATGGCGTTGAAGGCGACGGCGGCGTTGCGGACGTCCTCGGGGCCCTGTTCGGAGACATGGGGCGGGCCCGATCCGGCGGCCACCACGGTGGCGGCGTTGGTCAGGTCCGACAGCGGCCGCATCACCCGGCTGGCCACCAGCGCGGTGCCGGCGCTGGCCACCAGGATCGCCACCACCGCGGCGACCAGGATTTCCAGCGGCCAGGGGGCCGGGGCGCGCACGAAGATGCCGCTCATCATGCTTTTTTCGTCCACCGGCACGATGACCTGGATGGTGCCGTTGTCGGGACCGGCATGGGGCGGCACCAGACTGGCCGGGAAAGCCGACAGCGGCTGGTTGAGCTTGACCGAGATCAGGTCGCGATGCGGCATGTTGCCGGAAATCATCTGGCTGAGATGCTGCGCCAGGCGGGTTTCATCGGGCGTCATCGGCAGGGGGCGCAGCGGCACACGGATCTCGACGAACTTCCACAACCGCCCGCTCATCGTGTCCATCACATGCGCGCGATAGTCCTTGGGGATGGCGGGCAGGGTGGCGGCGACCGAAGCGGCGCGGTCCAGCACGCGTTCATAGGCGGCGACGGCGCTCTGGCGCTCATTGCCGTATTCGAACCAGAAGGCCACGGCGACGTTGGACAGGGCCACGGCGACGGCGGTCACCACCACCAGCTGCACGGCCAGCGTGCGCGGCCAGAACTTGAATTCCACGATCGGGCCCCTTTCGCCGTGTTTTCGTCCCGGTCCCGGCCTCAGGCCATTTCCGGGTCCATCGCGAAGATATAACCGCCGCCCCAGACGGTCTTGATATAGCGCGGATTCTTGGGGTCCGGCTCGATCTTCTTGCGCAGCCGGCTGACATGGTTGTCGATCGAGCGGTCGAACAGGTCGGCGTCGCGCCCCTTGGTCAGGTCCAGCAGCTGGTTGCGCGTCAGGGCGATCTTGGGCCGTTCCAGCAGCGCGGTCAGCAGGCGGAATTCGCCGCTGGACAGCGGCATGGCCACGCCATCGGGCCCGATCAGTTCGCGCTGGCCGGTATCCAGCATCCATTCCCCGAACTTCACCCGCTCGGCCCCCGGCGGCTTCTGGCGCGGCGGCAGCGCCTGGGTCCGGCGCAGCACGGCGGCGACGCGGGCGATCAGCTCGCGGGGGGAAAAGGGCTTGGCGATATAATCGTCGGCGCCCATCTCCAGCCCGATGATGCGGTCCACTTCCTCGCCCCGCGCGGTCAGCAGGATCACCGGAATCTGGCTGGTTTCACGGATCGAGCGGCAGAGCGACAGGCCGTCCTCGCCCGGCATCATGATGTCCAGCACCACCAGGTCGATGGCGGCGCCCTTCATCACCTTGCGGGCGCTGGCGGCGTCCTGGGCAGTGGTGGCGCGATAGCTATGCTCGCGCAGATAGCGGGCCAGCGGTTCGCGGATGTCGCGCGCATCCTCCACCAGCAGAATGTGCGGTTTTGCCTCGTCCCGGATCATAAGGGCCAATTTTGGTGCCACGCTGCCGCTCCACGCAAACAGGGATTTGTCGCAAACCCTGTCGTTTGCGGGAGTTTTGTCCATTTGCGCCAAAATAGAAGTGGCGTTTTGGCAGCCTAAAAGCGCGCCCCAGGGCGGCGGCGGCAGAAGGAGGCCGACGCCCGCCACGCCCCACAGCCAGAGGCGGGGCGTGGGCGGCGTGGTTTGGACGCGGCTTGCGGAATTGGGCTTGGGTGACGGACGCATCCTGACTTCCTAAGGCCCTGGCCGGACTTTGGAAATGGCAAATTATCAGTTGCGCCACCCTCTTTCCGGAACAGTTCCATTGGGTCAGAATTGTGGCCAACTCTACGGAAAAAGTAGAGATCGGAGGAGAGATGGATAACGCCGCGGAGACGGCCTGCACCATCACGGGTCGGGTCAAATGGTTCGATCTGCACAAGGGGTATGGCTTTATCACTCCGGCGGACGGTGAGGCGGATGTCCTGCTGCACCAGACCTGCGTGCGCCAGTCCGGTTTCAAGCAGGCGTGCGAAGGGGCGCGGATCGTCTGCGAGGTGGTGCGGGGGCCGCGCGGTCTTCAGGCCAGCCGCATTCTCAGCCTGGACAATTCCACCGCCCAGGTGATGACCGTGGACATGGACGACCGCCTGCCGCGCTATGCGGTGGAGCCGCGCGGTCCGGCCTTCGAGGGCACGGTGAAATGGTTCAACCGCTCCAAGGGCTATGGCTTTGTCAGCCGGGGCAGCGGCACCGCCGACATATTCGTCCATATGGAAACCCTGCGGCGCTGCCAGGTGCGCGAGTTGCAGGAAGGCCAGCGCGTGCGGGTGCGGGTGGGCGACGGTCCCAAGGGCGAACTGGTCGCCGAAATCACACTGCTGTAGGGCGCGATTGTTTTTCGCGGGCGGGCTGGCATAGTCCGCCGCCATGCGCGCCTGTCTGTCCTTCGCCCTTTCGCTGCTGGCCGTGGCGGCGCCGTCCGTCGCCGCCGCCCAATGCCCCGCGCCCCAGCGCCTGTCCTTCCAGGTGGAGCGCGAGGTGCGCCGTGAGGCGCCCGGCTTCACCCAGGGGCTGGAATATCATGACGGCGCGCTGTTCGAGGGCACCGGCAATGTCTATGGCGACACCCGCATCAACCGCATCGACATGGCCAGCGGTCAGGTCACGCCGCTCTACAATGCCGGCCAGCGTTATTTCGGCGAGGGGCTGACCTTTTTCGGTGGGCGCGCCTACCAGCTGTCCTGGCGCGAGGGACGAGTCTTCGTCTTCGGGGGCCCCGGGGGCCGGGGGGGGCGGGCCGGGGGGGGGGGGGCGCCCCCCGGGGCGGGGGGGGGGGCCGGCCCCGGGGCCGCGGGGGGTGGCCCGCGGGCGCCGCCCCCGCCCCCCCTTTCTTGGTCCGGCCGCGGGTTTCCCGCCCCCGCCGCACCCTGCGGGTGGTGCGGGCGGGCCGCTATGTCGAGAACCTCAACGAGCTGGAATATGTCGACGGCGCGGTCTGGGCCAACATCTTCGAAAGCTGGAATATCGTGAAGATCGACCCCGTCAGCGGCTGCGTCACGGCGGAGGCCAATCTGGAAAGCCTGCGCGCCCGGATGCGCCCGGCGGACCGGCGCTATATCGAATCCGAGGCCAATTTCGTGCTCAACGGCATCGCCCATGATCCCAAAACCGGCCTGTTCACCCTGACCGGGAAATACTGGCCCATGTTGTTCCCCGGCCGGTTCGTGGGCCGGTCCACAAGCCATTCCATGGGCCATTCTACGGGCCACTGACCGGCCCCGGACCGTCCCC
>Ga0066256_1004294_pt1 | contig 12827 bp, 3 predicted proteins | sample ThiBio_1000_biof_FD_87107 | JGI IMG/M metagenome (GOLD analysis project Ga0066256, IMG submission 87107) | Wastewater bioreactor microbial communities from Cape Town, South Africa - Thiocy_expt_1000_biof (version 2) | ecosystem: Engineered > Bioreactor > Thiocyanate-remediating >...
TGACGTCCATCACGCGCGGCAACCCCGCCACGGTGTACACGGTGGACACCAAGCGGCACGGCCTGCACGAGGGTGACTACGTGGTGTTCCGCGAGGTGGAGGGCATGACGGAGCTGAACGACGGCGTGCCGCGCAAGGTGCTGGCCACCAAGCCCTTCTCCTTCACGCTGGAGGCGGACACGTCGGCGTGGGGCGAGCACACGACGGGCGGCCTGGTGGAGCAGGCGAAGGTGCCGAAGCCGGTGGCGTACGCCTCCCTTGCCGACCGCCTCGTCGCGCCCGTGCCTGCGGACGACCCCGCTGGCATGATCACGCCCGACCTGGGCAAGTTTGGCCGGCCGGAGCAGCTGCACCTGGCGTTTGAGGGCCTGGAGGCGTACCGCCGCGAGCACGGCGCCCTGCCGCCGCTGCGCGACGCCGCCGCTGCGGACGCCGTGGTGGCTGCCACCAAGGCGTTCCTGGCGTCCACGGCTGGCAAGCCCGGCGCGCTGGCAGTGGAGGTGGAGGAGGGCGTGGCACGCACGCTGGCGCTCACCGCCGCCGTGGAGCTGCCCGCGCTGTCCGCCTTCTTTGGCGGCGTGGTGGCGCAGGAGGTGGTGAAGTTCACCGGCAAGTTCAGCCCGCTGCGCCAGTGGCTGTACCTGGACGCCTTCGAGGTGCTGCCGACCGCTGCCGACCTGCCGGCGTCCGAGTTTGCGCCCGCCGGCGGCCGGTACGACCACGTCATTGGCCTGGTGGGCCGCACCGCGCAGGCGCGCATTGCGGCGCAGCGTGCGTTTGTGGTGGGCGCAGGCGCGCTGGGCTGCGAGTTCCTGAAGAACCTGGCCAGGGCGGGCGGGGGCAGGGCGGGCGGGGGGCGCGTGACGGTGACGGACATGGACCGCATCGAGGTGTCCACCCTGAACCGCCAGTTCCTGTTCCGGTCCAAGAACGTGGGCCACCCCAAGTCGGTGACGGCGGCGGCGGCGGCGCAGGCCATGAACGGCGACCTGCGCGTGGAGGCGCTGGAGGTGCCGGTGGGGGAGGACACGGAGGGCACGTTCAACGACGAGTTCTGGGGCGGCCTGGACGTCGTCATCAACGCGCTGGACAACCTGAAGGCGCGCACGTACGTGGACGGCCGCTGCATCTTCTACGCCAAGCCGCTGCTGGAGTCCGGCACGCTGGGCACGAAGGCCAACACGCAGGTGGTGCTGCCGCGCCTCACCGAGTGCTACTCTGACTCGGTGGACCCGCCGGAGGAGGCCATCCCCATGTGCACCCTGCGCAACTTCCCGCACGCCATCGAGCACTGCATCGAGTGGGCGCGCGACCTGTTTGCCGGCTCCTTCACCAACGCGGTGCAGGAGGCGTCCGCGTTTGCCGCGGGGCCCGCCGCCTGGCTGGCCAAGGTGGAGGAGGAGGCCAACCTGTCCACGCGCCGCTCCAAGATGGCCGCCGTGCGCGACGTGCTGGCGGCGGCGCGCACCGCCGACTGGGCGTCCTGCGTCGCCACCGCGCGCGGCCTCTTCAACACCCACTTCTACCTGCAGATCCGCCAGCTGCTGCACAACTTCCCCGCCGACTACGTGGACCCCGCCACCAGCATGAAGTTCTGGACGGCGCCCAAGCGCACGCCCACCGCCGCCGTGTTTGACCTCGCGGACCCCACGCACGTCGCCTTTGTGGCCCACGCCGCCGCGCTCATTGCCGCCAACTACGGCGTGCCCGTGCCCGACAACTTTGCGGACCCCGCCGCCCTGGGCGCCACCCTGGCCGCCGTCGCCGTGCCCGAGTTTGTGCCCAAGTCGGTGCGCATCAAGTCGGGCGAGGCGGACGCGACGGTGGAGGGCGCGGACGACGACGCAGAGGCCATTGCGGGCCTGCGCCGCGAACTGGCGGGCGTGGCAGCGGGCGGCGGCGTGGCGGCGCTCAAGCTGGCGGCGGCCGACTTTGAGAAGGACGACGACACCAACCACCACATTGACTTCATCACCGCCGCCGCCAACCTGCGTGCGCGCAACTACGCCATCCGCGAGGCGACGCGCTTTGACGTCAAGCTCACGGCCGGCCGCATCATCCCCGCCATCGCCACCACCACGTGCGCCGTCACTGGCCTCGTCATCCTGGAGCTGTACAAGGTGATTGCAGGCGGCACGGTGGAGCGCGCGCGCAACAGCTTCATCAACCTGGCCATCAACATGTACTCCATGGCGGAGCCCGTTGGCCCCAAGCGCACCAAGACGGTGGATTACGACCCCATCACGCTGGGCCCCGTCAAGGCCATCCCGGAGGGCTTCACGCGGTGGGACCGCTTTGTGCTGGAGGCGCCCAACCCCACGCCCCTCGCCATTGGTGCCTGGCTGCGCTCCACGCACAACATTGCGCTCTCCATGATCTCCTGCGGCAAGCTCATCCTGTACAACCCCCTGCTGTACCGCTCGCACGCCGAGACGCGCGGCAACAAGGCGGTGAAGGCCATCCTGGAGGAGCTGGGCGGCGCACCCATCACGAAGCGCTACGTCATCCTGGACGTGTCGTGCGAGGACGACGAGGGCAACTCGGTCGTCATCCCGCCCGTTCAGGTGTACGTCAACTAAGCGCACCCGCCATGATTGATGCCATGGCACACGATGCGCGTGCGACGCCGCGCGCTAGGGCGTGGATTGAATTGTTGACCATGCTCTAATTCTGTTGTGACACGTGTGTAATTGCGTGCAGGCGCGCTCGCCGACCGTTAGGGGAGCACGCACGGCAGGGCGCCTGTGTGAAGGTGTACCGTGTATCATTGTAGACGATTTGCGCGGCAGGCGCCAATTAACGAAATACAATAACCAATTATTAACTAAAAAAATAAGTGTGTGCCATTTGCACGTGCAGCGTTGCGTGTTGACGGTTAATTATATTCACGAGCGTATCGTTGCGTGTGCAGGGCTGCAACAACACCAACGCACGGCAGCAGGGCGCGCCAATGAACAGGAATACGACGGCAGGCAACACGACCTGTACACCGGGCTTGTCAGTGACGGCAGCGTATGGTATTGGGTCACGGGGGCTGCCCTCCTATCAGCGCGCGGCGGCGGGCGGCGGCCATGCGGCAACGGCAACAACAGAATGGCTGGCTGGCAACGGCGGCGGCGGCGGCGGCGGTGGTATTGGCAAGCGTGACGGCGGCAGGCGCAGGTGCCACGCTGCCACCGGGGGTCGTCATTGCGTCAACCAGCGCAGCGTCTAACCCGTGCATAGGGATTGAGGGGCCGGGGCAGCGCGCAGCGGTGGTGAACACAACTGCCACCCATTACGCGGGCGACGGCAGCGACGGCACGCTGTGTGTATGCGCCGTGGCACGCGGTAGCGGAAGTGGGAGCGGCAGCGGGACGGGCAGCGGCAGCAGTGCAGGTGCGGTGGCAACGTATAGCGACACACTGACGATACGCGGCAGCGCATTCAGTGCGCTCGGCAGTGTGGTGGTGACGGTGGCCGGCGTGCCCTGCGTGTCGGTAGTGGGTGAAGCCGCCGTGGTTGCCACCGATGCCGCCATTGTATGCAACATTGGCGGCAACCTGCCGGTGGGCGTGGTGAACGCAACCCTGCAATGGAACAACGGCACCGCGACGGGCAGCGTGACCAGTGGGTCTGGGCCTTGGCCCATGGTCCTCATTGCTGCCTGCCCCGCTGACACCGTGGTGGTGGGCGGCGCGTGTGTTGCCTGCCCCACTGGTGGCGCCTGCGCTGGCGGGCTGACACCCGCGGTGGCGGCTCGGGGCTACTGGGCCACGGTGACGGCAGAGTGGGCGGCGCGTGGCATAGATGCGGTGGCGGTGCATGCGCCACCCTTCGTGGTCTGCCCCACACCCGCCGCGTGCGCCGGCAATAACAGCTGCCATGAGGGGCACACAGGGTGGGCGTGCACCGCGTGCGCGCCCGGCTGGGTTGGTAAGCCCGGCGAGCTGTGCACGCTGTGCGGTCCGCCTGCATTCAATGCGCTGGCCATGCTGGTGGCGGTGGCAGGTGTGTGCCTCTTTGCCGCCTTCCTCATTGGCCGCGCTATGAAGCGGCGCTCCCGCGTCGTCATCGTGGCGCGCATGTTTATCAACTACCTGCAGATGACCGCCGCCATGCGCGTGTTCCAGGCCGTCGCCACCCTGTCGCCCACCGCCACCTCCGCCCTTGCCCTCTCCGCCTCCGCCAACTTCCTGTCGTTCGACGTCAGCCCGCTGGTGTGCGCCCTCCACCTCACCTTTGCGCAGCGCTTCTACATGTACCTCACCCTCCCACCCGCCTCCCTGCTTCTGCCCCTTGCCGCTCTGAGCGGCGTGGCGTTGTTGGCGGCGGGCGTGCCGGAGCTGGGCCTGCGGTCAATGCCGTGGAAGAAGGTGCGCCGCACCACCGGCACCGCCGCCGGCGTTCTCCTCTTCTTCATGCACACCACCATCGTGGCCAACATCCTGAAGACGTGGAACTGCGCGCCGCCGGCGGCGGGCGGCTCCCTGCTGGCGCAGCCAGAGGTGGCGTGCACCGCACCGTCGCACGCCCTCCTGCGCAACGTGCTGGCGCCCGCCTTCCTCGCCGTGTACGGCTGCGGCATCCCGGCGTTGGGCATCGTGGCGCTGTGGCGGCAGCGCGCCCTCCTCGGCTCCCGCCGTACCCTCAAGTACTACGGCTTCTCGTACGACGGCTACAAGCACGTCGTGTTCTGGTGGGAGGGCTTCATCATGCTACGCAAGGTGGCGTTTGTGGCGGCGGGCATCCTGATTGAGGACGCGCAGTTGCAGCTCGCCGCCGCCGCCACACTTATTGTCGTTACCCTCTGCCTGCACCTCTTCATGCTACCGTACCAGGAGGGCTATCTGAACGCGCTTGAGGCAGCGTCGCTGGGCGGCAACTTTGTCCTCTTCTTTGGCGTCCTCGTCGCCACCATCGCTGCCGCGCGCGGCAACGCCAGCTTCCAGACCGCAGCGGGGTGGGTAGTGCTAGCTGTCAACGCTATTGTCCTCGCGCTGTTTCTGTTTACGTTTGGCCTGGCAGCGCGTCACCAGGCGCTGCAAGCTGCCCGCGCCGCACTGAAGGCGCGTGCTCAGGCCGCCATCGCCGCCGGCCGCATGCGCACTCTGCAAGTCCTGCCACCGCCGCCCGCGCCGCACTTCCGGGGCGGCAAGCCCCTCACCCGCGCCCAGCGCGCCGCCCGCCACGGCCTCCTGGTTGCCGCACATGCACAACTGGCGGCGGAGCAGCGGCGCATTCTCACGCTGGCGCTGCCGCGCACCACAGAAGATAACCTGCGCCTGCGCCAGCTGCGTGAGTTCATGGACGAGCAGGCAGAAAGCTTGCGCCAGCGCGGCCGTCGGTTCAATAACTCGGATGCCACGGCCGCAGCAGCAGCGGCAGCGACGGCAGCAGCAGCCGCCGCCGCAGCGGCAGCATCCACATCTGGCGCCGGCGATAGCCGTGCACCGCTGGTGCTGGAGGAAGACGACACAGGTGGCGCCGGTGGGGATGACGCGTCAGAAGACGGTGGCGCCGACCGCGGCAGCGTCCGTCGCGGCGGCAGCGATGGTGGTGGCGGCGAGAGCGAGCCTCTGATGGTGGTGGATGGTGGCGGTGGCAGTGGTAGCGGCAGTGACGCAACAGAGAACCGGCCTGTCAGTAGAAGCGGTGCAGCCGCTGCCATGCGGCGCAACGTCAGCTTACGTGCCATTCATGCCTACCTGGAGTCAAATGGCCCCGGCGGTGTTGGCAGCGGCGGCGGCGGTGGCAGTGGCGGCGGTGGCGGCGGCGGCGGTCGGCGCAGCGTGACGTTTGCGCGGCAGGGTGGTGCGGCGCTGCCGCGAGTGAACAGTGCGTACTCGGGGGCCCGACCCGCATCGGTGTTGTCTGTCGGAAGCGGCGGCGGCGGCGGCGGCGGTGGCGGCGGCGGTGGCGGTGGGTTGCGCACGTACTACAGCACGCGGCGGATGGCATCGGGCGCGGTGTTAGGTGGCGGCTCAGACACCTCTGATACCGACACCACGCCATTTGTGCTGGATGCCAGCGCCGCCGCACGCAGTACCGACCTGCTTGATGCGCTGCCAGGGTGGCTGCGGGGTGGCGGCGGCGGTGAGGCGCCGGCCTCTGACGCCGACGATGGTGGGTACGGCACCCTGGGGTCGCTGGCGCGACGCATGTCGCTGCTGCCGCGCGCACGTGGTCGGACCGACGCCTCAGCGGGCAGCGGCGCCAGCTGGGGTACAACGCCGCGGATGCGCACCATCGGCGTGCAATGCGACCTGGCAAATGACCCCGACCCGGAGGGCACACTGCTTGCTGCGGGGTACGATGGCAAGCTGGCGGTGGCGCTGCCAGGGCCTGCGTACGGCAGCGCATATGGTGACAGCGACAGCGACAGCGCGGTGGAGTTTGCAGACGAGTTTGACGCCGACACTGACATGGCGCCCATGCTGCCTGCCACCCACCACCACCGCAAGAGCATGTCCCTGGTGCGCGCGACGGGCAGCGTGGTCAGCCACCTGCCGCCTACTATTGCCAGCAACGTGGCCGTTGTTGGTGGTGGCGGCGGTGTGGGTGGTGGCGGTGGGGGTGGCAGCCCTACACTGACGTCACGCCACACCTCCCGCCGCCCGTCGATTGCCTCCACTACAGGCCGCTCCATGCAATCGTTGCTGGAGATGGTGAGCCGTGGCGGGTCATCACGGCGCGCTTCCACATTTACCGTGGCTGGCCCGCCAGCGGCGGCGCCAGCGCCACCTCCTACACTGCCGCCTGGCGTGAGTGTCAACTCGTGGCGCCGGTTCTCGGAGCGGGACCCCTTCCACCTGGACACCGTACAGGATGCCATGCTGACTGCCGCCGGCATGTCTGGCGCGCGCAGTGGTGACGACGACGATGATGACGACAACGACGACGCGATTGGCATTGCTGGCAGCAGCTGGGCGGTGGGTCGCGTCGTTCGTAACCCACTCAGCCGCGCTGCCGCCCGTCGTGTATCCATGCGCACACCGCTGCCTGCAACCCCTGCACGCGACCGCGGGGCGGCGGCACGTAGTGCAGGTGGCGGTGACAGTGGCGACCGGGGCCGTGGCGGCAGCGGTGGCAGCGGTTTGAGTGGGGGCGGCAGCAGCGGTGCAGCCACGCGGCCGGCCCTGGCAGAAGCCGCAGCGGCAGCCGCCGCCACCGTGGCATTCATTCGGGACACGGAGGAGTATGATGGCAACGGTGGACTGGTAGCGGTGGAAGTACTGCCACCGCCTCAAACGCTGCTGGCAGCCGTGGGTGGCGGCGGCGGCGGTGGCAGTGGCGGCGGCAGCGGCGGCAGCGGCAGTCGTGGGCAGACGCCAGGTCGCGCCGGCCCGCGGCGCCCGTCAGTCAGCACGCGTCTCACCTCCATGATGTCATTTCTTGCGGGTGGCGGGCGGCCCACGTCGGCAGCGTCCACCGTCATCACGTCGCCGCCGCCGGTGCTGCTGCGCCCACGTGGCGAGGTCGGGCGTGGCTTGGCAGCATTTGGCGGTGGCATGGGTGGCGGCGGCGGTGGTGTTGACGTGACACGGCTGGTCCTGAACCCCGTCTTCGCTGCGCGCCCCTCCATTGCGCCGCCCCCGGTCGCGTCTCCCGCCGCGCTGCCGCCTGCCAACACGCTACTTGGAGCTGTGCGCAGCGGCGCCATCGACCGCCCGGCACCACCCGGCGGCAGTACGTTCCCACTGCCGTCGCCCACCGCGGCAGCGAACCACCGGCGCTCCACCTCCATTCATCTGACTGGCACCGCCGCAGCGTCGGTGCGCCGCCTGGCTGCCGCACGCAGCCCGCCAGCCCTCCTCCTCCAGCGTAGCGCCCTAGGTCCCAGCGACTCTAGCCTGACGGACCCGGTGCCGCCGCCGCGCCGCTCCAGCCAGTCGACGCCGCTGTCGCGCTCCAAGGAATGATGAACCCGTTGTTGGTTATGCCTAGAACCCGCCGACTGCCGCGCCTCCCATGTGCGCGCCACCATGCCGCCGCTGCCACCGTGGCGGCGTGTACGGATGGCGGCGCGCGCCGGTAGGCCGGCGGTCGTGCTGTGTACAGTTAAGGGATGATACAGTGTAAATTCAACGTCGCACGCGCGTGGGTGGGTGGGTGGGTGGGGGGGGTAGGGCACATGCCTGACTGATCAGGAGCGCAGGCAGCACACAGGGTACACATAGGCGTCACAATTTGTGGGCACAGGGGGCGCGCGGCCTAAATGACAGGGTTGCGGTGCTGGTACGGCAGCTGCGACACGAGAGCGCGCTTCTCCTCCAGCACGCCGCGCGTTTCGGAGCCGGACACAATGCGCGGCATCGGTGCTGCGGCGGCCGCCAGCTTGGCCACCAGCGCGGTGCTGCTCAGCGGCGCCCCACCGCCGCCGCCGCTGCCGCTACCACCGCCGACGCCGCCAGGCCGGCCAGACAACTGCGGCGCCGCGGGCGCCATGGCGTCGTCCGTGGCGCCCGACGCCACCGCCGCCGCAATGCGGTCCTTCTCACGCGCCATGTGGCGCTCAATGACAACCGCCAGGGAGCGCTTGGAGTGCGTGGACCGGATGCTGGAGGCGGAGGAGATGACAGAGGTGGCGATGGTGGCGGCGTCGTCGCCGCGCCGAACGCGCACCGGCCGCTTGCCGACATACACGCTCATGGCGCCCACCGTGTCCCGCTCTTCCGTCTCGCCGCCGCTGCTCACGTCGTCGCCGCTGCCGTCCTCCTCCTCGTCGCTGCTCTCGGCGTCGCTGCCGCCGCGGCTGCCGCTGCCATCATCGTCAACCTTCCCGCCACCGGCCCGCGGTGATGATGCCGGCGGCGCAAAGGCGCGGGGTGAAGACGCGGGTGATGCCGCTGGCGGCGCTGCCTGCGGCGGCGCAGGGGCTGTCGGTGCAGCAGCTGGCGCTACCCCCGCCCCCGCTCCCGCTCCCGCTCCTGCCGCAGCCGCCACGCTCCCCGCGCCTAGTGCCGCCAGAATGGAAGCCATCGCCGACTCCATGCTGCCCTTCTTCCCCTTCTTCCCCTTTCCCTTCCGCTTCCGCCGCCGTGGCGCCACCTCACCGCCGTCGCCGCCGCCCGCGACTTCCAGCGCCGCCAGCTGCGCTGCCGTCGCCTCCGCCTCCGCATCCAGCTCTGCCAGGTGCCGCTCCACCGCCACGCGCTCCGCGTGCTCATCCAGCTCCTCCACATACCTCCCGTAGTCCAGCCCGCCGGCAAACTCCAGCAGGTCATCTGCCTCCGCTGCCTCCTTCGCCTCGTGCTCTGCGGCACTCGTTGCCCACGCCGGCTTCCGTGCGCCGCCGCCGCCACCACCACCCCCGCCACCGCCACCGCCAGCCTTTGGGCGTGGGCTGCTGGGGCCAGCCTTGGGTGCCTCGGCACCATCGTCGGCGCCCGGCGCAGGCTGGCTGCGCACGGCCTCGCGGAATGCCCGCTGCTGTGCCGTCAGCCGTGCCTTCTTCTCCTCCCGCCGCCGCTCCTGCATCGCTGCCGCCGCCACCAGCGCCTGCCGCTGCTCTGCGATCTTTGCCAGCCAGTCGCGGTGCTTGGACGCCATTGCCGCTTCTGCAGCCGCGGCAGCGTCCTCCTCCTGCGATGGGGTGGAGGGGCGAGAGGTGTGCGTGAGTGTAATAGCAGCGGTGCACCAAGCAACAAGATGCAATTTCCCCCACCCCCCACCCTCACATACGTACCAGCTTGGTGGAGGTGGCACGCAGGCGTGGGTCCTTGCCGGCAGGGTGCACGGATTCGGAGGGGATGCCGGTACGCCACGCGCCGCTTCCCAGGGACGCGGACACCGCGCTCCTCATCTCCACCACCGGCCGGTTACACAGCATCACGCCCTTCATGAGCCCGAGGGAGGGCGCCGACGCCGCGGGTGCGTCCGCCATGGCGCCCGTCGTCGTGGGCAGAACGGCAAGGACGGCACAGAACGGTGGCGGACCGGCCGGCTGAGCAAGGGAGCTGCTACTGTCGGTGGGGGCTGACGCCACACAGTAAGAGACGCACGTAGCGGCGGCTGCAATAACCGTACACAGCGTACGTCGTACACTACCGCGTGCAGATGCCTTGCCGCGGTACCACGGGTGCGCGGTACTGGTACCACTGTGGGTGGGGGTGGGTGGTAGCGGACACTGAAAATAAAAACTACCCGTTGGATCAACGTATTAAGACCAGGAACCGGCCATATACATGGCCGCGTGCGCAGTCCGGCAAGTTGTGGCACACGCCGCCGCGGCGGTGCATATGTTTTGCTTGTGTGCGCGCACGTACCGCCTGCGATGACAGCCTGAGTAACGGAACTCTTGCCGCTTCTCCCGCCGACAGCCTGAGCAGCCGCCACTGATGATTGACCCGGTGTGGCAGTGCCGCAGTGTGGCAGTGGTGCACATCAAAAGCGCCGCGCTGGCGCGATTGCAGTTTGTGGGGTGGCATGCAAACGAGTGGGTGTAGTGCATGGTTGTGCGGTGACGCGTCAGGCTGCCGTGCACATTTGTGGTTGATGGGCGTGGGCGAGTGACCTCAGTGACGTGGCAGCAGCAGCATTGGATACTGCCATCAATCAAGCTGCAGCTATCAAGCAGCAGGCAAGTGGATCCAGGTGATACATGCTGCTGACATCAGTGCTGCAGCACTGCTGCCCTCGTGATGGCGCCAGCGCGCCGCCATATCGTGGCGGCGGCCGCGCCGTTGGCGGCAGCCGCCGGGGGGGGGGCGGCCGGAGGCGAACCGGGGGAGCCGGGGCTGGCGCGGCGGGTCCGGGGGGGCGGGCGGTGGGGGGGGGGGGGCCGGGGCAGGCCGCGGCCGCCGCACAGGGGGGGGAGGGCGGCGCGGGCGCCCCCCCACCCGCCGCCGCCGCCCCCCCCCCCGCCGCCGCCCCCGCCGCATGACGGCGGGCCTGGCGGGCGGGATGCAGAGATGGCGCAGCGGCGGGCACAGCATCAGGCGCAGCGTACAAAGCCAGGGCGGAACCCGCGGCCGCCGCTGCCGACGCTGGCGCCCGGTGCGCGGCCGGTGCGCGTTGGGCGCACGGTGCTGGACTTCCTGGAGGCGCTGACGGGTCGCAAGCGCAGCCGCGACACGGTGGCGGAGGTGCGCGGGTGCGTGCAGGCGCACGTGACGGCTGACTCGCCGCTGGCGCTGGACCAGCGTGGCGCCGACGCGGGCCAGGCGCCAGAGGATTACGTGCTGGGTGTGGTGCTGACGCGCTACCCTGAGCTGCTGCCCCTGCTGCAGTGCCTGCTGGAGGAGGACGCCGTGTCGCCCGCGCTGCTGGCGCGCACGGGCGGTCAGCTCATGTTCATGGCCATCGGCTACTTTGGCCACTCCGCCACCGACGAGCACGGCCTGGTGGACGCCGTGCTGGGCGCCACGCCGCCCTTCAACTTCACGCTGAACCCCGCCACCGACAACTACAATGTGGTGCACAAGATGCTGGACCGCGACAAGATCCTGCTGCGCGACACCGTCGGTCGCCTGCTGCACCCCGACACGTCGTACGCGCACCGCGAGTTTGCGCAGGGCCTGGCGCTGGGCCTGGTGCGCGGCCTGCCCACCTCCTTCTCCGACGCGCTGCGCGGCGCGGCGGCGCGGTTTGCGCAGCCGGTGGTGTACCGCAAGGTGGCGGGCGGGCAGCGCGTCAGCCTGGGGCACTCGGTGCGGGCGGCAGACGTGGCGACGGTGGCGGACGCCATGGCCTCCGTGGTGGTGCAGCACCTGTTCCCCGCCATTGCTGCTCTGTCGCGGCCGCTCAGCACCGCGACCGGTACCCCCATGTCGCCTGAAGACGTCCGCCGCGCGCTGGAGGAAGATCTGCGCCAGCCCGCGCTCATGAGCCTGCTGACGCAGCGCGACCGGTTTGGGCGCACGCCGCTGCACCTCGCCGCCGTCTCGGCGCCCAGCGCCGTGTCCCTCGTCATGCACCAGCTGCACTTCAAGCTGTCGCCGCGGGAGGACGACGCGGAGCGCGGTAACGCCACGCGCGCCCTCTTCCTGCAGGACCTGTACGGCTACACGCCGCGCCAGCTGGCGGTGGCGTACGGCAACGCGGCGGCGGCGGAGGCGCTGCGGGTGGCGGAGGAGCGCGCGCTGGAGCTCATCTACCGCCGCTTCCAGACGTTCTACGAGACGGAGGACGTGGTGGTGGACGCCATGCTGACGCGCATGGGCGGCGGGCGTGCCGGCGGCAAGGCACCCACCGGCGCCACTCCCGGTGGCGCGGCGCCGGGGGCAGTGCTTTCCCAGGAGGAGCGGGAGGCAACAAAGGCCGCCGCAGACGCCAACGCGCGCGCCCGTGCTGACGCCATGCAGGCGGCGGCGGACAGCGACGAGTCGGCGTTCTATAGCCGGGGGTCCGAGCCGGACGCCATCACGCTGGAGGAGGTGATGGCGTCAGGCGGCGCCACGGGCGTGCTGCCGGACGCCATCAAGACCACCAAGCCGTGGAACCACGTGGTGGGCCGCCGCGCGCGGCCGCTGCATCGGGGGTGGGGCCGGCAGAATGCCGCCGGCATTGCCACCTCGCCGTCCCCGCCGCCGGTTGCCAACAAGGTGGGTGGCTGGATGCGCCCCATCGTAGACTCCCCCACGCAGGCTGCCATTTTGCGGGCGGCATATGAGCAGGGCGCCGCGGGTGGCTCCTGCAACATTGACGTGCTGGATGCGCAGGGCCTCACGCTCGACGAGCTGACGGACCGCTTCCTATACGACTACTTTGTCCCCAAGCGCCCCGTCGCCCTCCGCGGGCTGGGCTTGGACTACCCCGTGCGCTGGCTGTGGGCGGTGGACACGCTGCTGGAGCGGCACGGCGACACCGAGTTTGAGGTGGGCGTCATTCCTTACGTAAGTTGGGGG
>Ga0066256_1004296_pt1 | contig 12819 bp, 13 predicted proteins | sample ThiBio_1000_biof_FD_87107 | JGI IMG/M metagenome (GOLD analysis project Ga0066256, IMG submission 87107) | Wastewater bioreactor microbial communities from Cape Town, South Africa - Thiocy_expt_1000_biof (version 2) | ecosystem: Engineered > Bioreactor > Thiocyanate-remediating >...
CCTGCGCCGGCGGGGCGGGGCGATGCGGCCGCGCCGCCGGTCCCGGGCGACCGCGCAGGGCCGGCCGCGTGCCGTCTTCGCCCGTTTTCCCCCGGCTGCGGGGAAGGGCGAGCCGGTGAAGATCTCCTATCTCGGCCATTCCACCTTTTTCCTCGAAACGCCCGGCGGCGTCACCATCGCCACCGATTACAACGGCTGGTACCAGCCGCCAGTGACGCCCGTCGTGGTGACCATGAACAAGGCGCATTCGACCCATTACACGCTGACGCCGGACCCGGCGATCCGATACGTGCTGAAGGGCTGGAGCGACGTGCCCGGCGAAAAAGCCAATCATGACGTGGTTGTCGGCGATACCTATATCCGCAACGTCACCACCGATATCCGCGCCTTCGGCAGCGGCGCGATGGAGCATGACGGCAATTCGATCTTCATTTTCGAGACCGCCGGTCTGTGCATCGGCCATCTCGGCCATCTGCATCACGAGCTGACCGATGCCCATTATGCCGAAATCGGCCGGCTCGACATCCTGATGGTGCCGGTCGACGGCGGGCTGACCATGGGGCTCGACAGCATGAGCCGAGTGGTGAAGCGCCTGAACGCGTCCATCATCCTGCCCATGCACCGTCCCGGCCTGCTCGACCGCTTCCTCGACATGTTCGACGGCCGCTTCGACGTGGCGCGCAGCGAGACGGATGTCATCACCGTCTCGCTGAACAGCCTGCCGAAACGGCCGCTGATCCTCATCCCGCGTGGGTTCTAGGCGCCTGTCAGGCGAAGCGCAGGCGGTTGTGGACACCGACATCCGGCGTCTTGTGATCTTCCAGGTTGGCCTTGGCGATTTCCCAGCCGAATTTCAGGGTGCTGTCGGTCGAGGCCCAGATCTCGGCGTCGTCGACATGCATGGCGAGCATGGTGAGGCGCGGATCGTTCTTGCCGTCCTCGTACCAGGCGGCGACGACGGAATTCCAGAATTCATCGATGCGGGCCGGATCCCTGCGCTGCTCGATCTGGCCGGCGAGGCAGGCATGGTAATCGTGATCCTTGCCGACGACGCAGAAGGTGGCGCGCGCGCCCGGCTTGATTGCCTTGACGATCTCGGCGTCCGTCTTGGTATAGAACCAGATGGTGTTGGTCTTGCGGTCGGTCTGCGGCGCCATGGGCTGCATCAGAAGGCCGGAATTCTCGATGCCGAGCATGCCGGCATGGATCTTGTCGATTTCATCCCAGAGCTGTGTGGCGGGCGCTTCCCGTGCGTCGGTAAAACTGGCCATGTGCGTGGTCCTTTCCCATTGGCGTCGCGCTCTCAAACGTGGCGAAAACGGAAAATGTTCCGGCCGTCGCCGACGCCGCAACCCGCCGCTTTTGAGCGAATTTTGCGGCAATGGCGCGGTTTTCACCGGTTGTTTGTCGCAATTGCCGGCAAAACGGCTTCACAGCTTCGCCGGAATTGCTCTATAAGGCGCCATTCCCAAACCAAGAAGACCTGGATCAAAGGTGCCATGGCTGGCCATTCACAGTTTAAAAACATCATGCACCGCAAGGGCCGTCAGGATGCCGTGCGGTCGAAAATGTTCTCCAAGCTGGCGCGCGAAATCACCGTCGCCGCCAAGACGGGCCTGCCCGACCCGACGATGAACGCGCGTCTGCGCCTGGCGATCCAGAACGCCAAGGCCCAGTCGATGCCGAAGGACAATATCGAGCGCGCCATCAAGAAGGCCGCCGGCGCCGACAGCGAGAACTACGACGAAGTCCGCTACGAAGGCTACGGCCCGGGCGGCGTCGCCGTCATCGTCGAGGCCCTGACCGACAACCGCAACCGCACCGCCTCCAACGTCCGCTCGACCTTCACCAAGGCCGGCGGCGCGCTCGGCGAAACCGGCTCGGTATCCTTCTCCTTCGATCATGTCGGCGAAATCGTCTACAAGCTCGCTGCCGGCAGCGCCGATGCGGTGATGGAAGCGGCCATCGAAGCCGGCGCCGACGATGTGACCACCGACGAGGACGGCCACACGATCATCTGCGGTTTCGAAGCCATCGGCGAAGTCTCCAAGGCGCTGGAAGCCACCCTCGGCGAAGCCGAAACCGTCAAGGCCATCTGGAAGGCGCAGAACACCGTGCCGGTCGACGAGGAAAAGGCCCAGTCGCTGATGAAGCTGATCGACAGCCTCGAGGACGACGACGACGTCCAGAACGTCTATTCCAACTTCGAAGTCTCCGACGAAGTCATGGCGAAGCTTTCAGCCTGAGCTGACGTCGCCATTTTTCCAAAAGGCCCGGCTGACTCACGACCGCCGGGCTTTTCTCGTTTCAAGCCGCAGCCTTAGAGGCGTCGCGCACATCTGCAAACAGCTCCAGCGAGCGCAGCCGCGCCTCGACGTCGTGGATCGGCATCGAGACGATGATCTCGTCTGCGCCCGTGGCGGCGGTAAAGCGGTCGAGATGGTCCGATATCGTCGCCTTCGAGCCCACCGCCGCATAACGCAACGTATGCTCGACATTGATCCGCTCCTGCTCGCTCCAGATCGCATTCATGTCACGCACGGGTCTGGGGAATTGTGTGCGGATGTTGCGGCGCAGGTTGACGAATTGCTGCTGCGAGGAGGTGAAGAGGTAGCGCGCCTCCTCGTCGGTTTCCGCCGCCACGCCCATGATGCCGGCCATCACATAGGGTCGGTCGAGTTCGTCTGACGGCGTGAAGCGTTCGCGATAGACGGAGATCGCATCGAGCAGCAGGTCGGGCGCGAAATGCGAGGCGAAGGCGTAAGGCAGGCCGAGCATGGCGGCGAGATGGGCGCTGTACATGCTCGATCCGAGCAGCCAGATCGGCACATTGGAATTCGCGCCGGGCACGGCGAGGATCGCCTGGTTTTCGACCGGCGCGCCGAGCAACTGCTTCAACTCGAGAATATCCTGCGGGAAACTCTGGGCGCCGGCTTCGAGATTGCGGCGCAGCGCCTGGGCGGTGCGCATGTCGGTGCCGGGCGCGCGGCCGATGCCGAGATCGATGCGTCCCGGAAACAGCGCTTCCAGCGTGCCGAACTGCTCGGCGATGACCAGCGGCGAATGGTTCGGCAGCATGATGCCGCCCGAGCCGATGCGGATTTTCGACGTCGCCTGGCCGACATGGGCGATGACGACGGCGGTCGCGGCGCTGGCGATGCCCGGCATGCCGTGATGCTCGGCCAGCCAGAAGCGGGCATAACCCAGCTCTTCCGCCTTGCGGGCCATGCGGCGCGTGTCGTCCAGCGCCTTCGTCAGCGTGCTGCCTTCGGCAACCGGCGAGAGATCGAGAATGGAAAGGCTGACCATGAGGATGTTCCTGAAAAAAATAAGCGTTGCTTCCTATCTAGGAAGCGTCAGCCCGCAAAACAAAATTGCCGCGCAAAGTTTTTCACTCCGCACGGCGATTTGGATAGAAAAGGGGAGGGCGGAGGCTTATCCCGCCATACGCCAGCGCTCTTCGGCGAGCACGAACTGGCCGAGCTGGCGGTCCATCTCGCCGGCTTCGCTGGCGAGGCGATGGATGGCGCTGGTGGTGTCCTGCACCATGGCGGCGTTCTGGCGGGTCATGCCATCAAGCTCGGAGACGACGCCGTTGACGGCGCGCAGCGTCTCGGCCTCGTCGCGGGTCGAGGCCATGATCTCGCGGATGCGGGCGTCGATCGCCTCCACCTGGTCGCCGATGTTCTTCAGCGCGCTGCCGGCCTTTTCGACCAGCGACACGCCGGTCTCGACCTCGGCGGTGGATTTCTTCAACAGCTCGGAAATCTGCTGCGCGGCGGCGGAGGAGCGTTGCGCCAGTTCGCGCACTTCCTGCGCCACGACGGCGAAACCCTTGCCGCTTTCGCCGGCGCGCGCCGCCTCGACCCCGGCATTCAGCGCCAGAAGATTCGTCTGAAAGGCGATGTCGTCGATGACGTCGATGATCTGGTTGATCTGTCGCGACGAGGACTGGATGGCTTCCATGGCCGAGATGGTGTCGGTCATGATCTTGCCGCTGTGTAGCGTATCGGCCCTGGCGGCAGCGGCGATCTTTTCCGCCTGGCTGCCGCGCTCGATCTGCGAGCGCACGGCCTGCGAAATCGTGCCGATGGCGGTCACCGTCTCGGTGATCGAGGCGGCCTGGCGTTCGGTGCGCTGGGCGAGTTGGTCGGCGCCGCCGCGCATCTCCTCGGAATCGCGATGCACGGCCAGAGAATTTCCGCCGATGGCCGACAACGTCTGGCGCAGCGTCTCGATGGCATGGTTGAAATTGACCCGCAGCGGTTCGAGTGCGGCCGGGAACTGGCCGTCGATGCGATAGACGAGATTGCCGCCGGCGAGGTTGCCAAGGCCCTTGTCGAGTTCGGCGACGACGTCTTGCAATTGGCGCGCCTCGGCCTCGCGCTCGGCGAGGCGTTGCAGGCGCTCGGCCTCGGCGCGTTCGCGGTTTTCGATGCCGGCGGCTTCGAGATGGCGCTGCTCGGTCAGCGAGCGGCGGAAACTTTCCAATGCCCGCGCCAGCGTGCCGATCTCGTCCTTGCGGCTCTGGTTGCCGATCTCGACGTCGAGCTTGCCGGCGGCGACGGTTTCCGTCAGCCCGGCAAGACGCGCCAGCGGCGCGAACATGCGGTTCGAAAAGACGCTGACCACCAGCGACAGCAGCGCCAGCCCGATCAGGCCGCTGACAACCAGCAGGCCGGCGAGTTGCAGCGAGCCGGCTTCCAGCTCCGAAAGCAGGATGCTTTCGACCACCAGCATGGTTTCGCCGCCATAATCGACCGAGCGGGCATAGCTGCGCGCCGCGCCATCGGCGCGGGTGAAATCGGTGACTGTCATCGCTTCGCCGGCCGTATCGACGGCGGGCGCCTCGATGCCGGTCAGGCGGCCCTGGCCGTTGAGGCCGATGGCGCTGCCGCCGGCGCTGACGATGGCGGAGCGTTCCGAGCTTTGCGGATCGATGCCCTTGGCGAGGATGGCGGCGATCAGGTCGTTGCGCACCTGGAACAGGATGACGCCCTTGGGTGCTCCCATCTTGAGGACCGGGACGCCGAAGAAGATGCCGGGCTCGCTGCCGGTGGCCTCGGCCGTCAGGCCGGAAAAGCCGGCCGGGGCCTGGTCTTCGCCGGCCTTGGCGGCATTGTCGGCGGCGCGGCGGAAGGCGTTGCCGAGCGCGGTGGAGGCCAGTTCGCCGGAGGCGACATTGCGGGCGAAAACGTCGCTCTTGCGGTAGGAATAGATGATGTTGCCGTCCATGTCGGCGATCATCAGGTCGCTGAAGGCGGAGCCCTTGAGGTAGCCAGCCACTTCCGGTTGCGCCTTTTCATGCGTCGAATAATAGAAGCCGCTCGGCCCCTCCGGTTTCACCAGCGCGGCGCGGTCGGCATTGGTGTTTTTGGTGATGAAGACGTCGATCAGTTCCTTGCCGGCATTGCCGGAATTCTTCTCGATGGTTTTCCAGCCGCTGCGGAAGGAGGTGATCGCCATCTGCAGCGATTCGATGCGGGCAATGGAGACCGCCTGGCCTTCCATCTGTGCCAGCTGGTCGCGCAGCATGTCGCCGCGGAAGGTCAGCACGCCCTTCATCGATTGCAGCTTCTCGCTCTGAAAGATGCCGCTACTGCCGATATAGGCGGTGACGTTCAACACGCCGACCGAAACCACGGTCAGGAGCAGGAAGATCGCCGTGACCTTGAAGGCCAGAGAATGTCGTGTCTTGTGCATGGTTCCCAACTGTTCCGCATCGGAGCCGGACTTTGGCTGTCATGTTGGGTGCGCATCCTTAATTCCCCGTAAATGGTGGGGGTGGAGAAGGGTGTTTCTGGTTTGTTCACATTTGTCTGGCACTGCTCGATAAGGACGGATAGGATTGGCCATGCAGAACACGATTCGAATCATCGGGATCGATCCCGGCTTGCGGCGCACCGGCTGGGGGGTGATCGAGGCGCTCGGCAATTCTCTGCGTTTCGTCGCCTCGGGCACGGTCTGCCGCCAGCCGGGAATCAGCGGCGTCTTGCGGCTCTGCCAGCTGCATGACGGCCTTGCCGATATCATCCACGCGCACAAGCCCGACGAGGCGGCGGTCGAGCAGACCTTCGTCAACAAGGATGCGGTGGCGACGTTGAAGCTCGGCCAGGCGCGCGGCGTCGCCATGCTGGTCCCGGCCCGCGCCGGCCTGCCAGTGGCCGAATATGCGCCGAATGCGGTCAAGAAGGCGGTGATCGGTGTCGGCCATGGCGAAAAGCAGCAGATCCACATGATGCTGAAAATCCTGATGCCGAAGGCGGTCTTCAAGGGCAACGACGCCGCCGATGCACTGGCGATCGCCATCTGCCACGCCCATAATCGCGGCGCCGCGCGCCTGCGCATGGCGGCGCTGGCGGCGCTGGCGGCGAGCGCATGATGAGACCTATTCCTTGATTTCTGTTGGGGGCATTTCGCGATGATCGGCAAGCTCAAGGGCACGATCGAGGAGATCGGCGACGATTACGTGCTGGTGGACGTTCATGGCGTCTGTTACGTCGCCCATTGTTCGAACCGGAGCCTGTCGCGGCTGGGCTCGGTGGGCGAGGCGGTGGTGCTGTTCATCGAGACCTATGTGCGCGAGGACCAGTTGAAGCTGTTCGGCTTCCTCTCGGGGCTGGAGCGGGAATGGTTCAACCTGTTGCAGAGCGTGCAGGGCGTCGGCTCCAAGGTGGCGCTGGCGATCCTGTCGACGCTGACGCCTTCCGAGCTTGCGAATGCCATCGCGCTGCAGGACAAGGCGTCGGTGGCGCGCGCCCCCGGCGTCGGCCCCAAGGTCGCGACCCGCATCGTCACCGAACTGAAGAACAAGGCCCCGGCCTTTGGTGGCGAGGCGGCGCAGAATATCGGGCTGAAGCAGGAGCTCGGCGAGGGCGTCGCCCCCGCGCCGGTCGCCGATGCCGTCTCGGCGCTCACCAATCTCGGCTATTCGCGCGACCAGGCCGCCAATGCGGTCGCCGCCGCGCTGAAGACGGCGGGCGAGGGGGCGGATAGCGCCAAGCTCATCCGCCTTGGCCTGAAGGAATTGTCGCGGTAGACAGCTTGATGATTTCCAAGTCGAAAACTTCTCCTTCGTCATGCTCGGGCTTGTGCCCCAAGCATCTGCAAACGGCCGATTTGACGATAGGTCTGCAGATCCTCGGCACAAGGCCGAGGATGACGTCGTGCGGAGGGCAGGTTGTCGTCGATCTCGTAAGGCGTTTTGCTTTTGCTCTGCCAGTTGTTATGAGCAACGAATGCCGTGATCGCTAGGGAAAGTGAATGCCATGAGTGATGCAGACCGGCTCATTTCGCCGGAAAAGCGCGGCGAGGATCTGGATACGGCGCTGAGGCCGCAGACGCTGGACGATTTCACCGGCCAGGCGGAGGCGCGCGCCAACCTGAAGATCTTCATCGAGGCGGCGAAGAACCGTGGCGAGGCGCTCGACCATGTGCTGTTCGTCGGCCCGCCCGGCCTCGGCAAGACGACGCTGGCGCAGATCATGGCCAAGGAACTCGGCGTCAATTTTCGCTCGACCTCCGGCCCGGTCATCGCCAAGGCCGGCGATCTCGCAGCGCTGCTCACCAATCTCGAAGAACGCGACGTGCTGTTCATCGACGAAATCCATCGCCTCAATCCGGCGGTCGAGGAAATCCTCTATCCGGCGATGGAGGACTTTCAACTCGACCTGATCATCGGCGAGGGGCCGGCGGCGCGTTCGGTGAAGATCGACCTGTCGAAATTCACGCTGGTCGCCGCCACCACCCGTCTCGGCCTGCTGACGACGCCGCTGCGCGACCGTTTCGGCATCCCGGTGCGGCTCAGCTTCTACACCGTCGACGAGCTGGAGCTGATCGTGCGGCGCGGGGCGCGGCTGATGAACCTGCCGATCACCGATGGCGGCGCCCGCGAGATTGCGCGCCGGGCCCGCGGCACGCCGCGCATCGCCGGCCGCCTGCTGCGCCGGGTGCGCGATTTCGCCGAGGTGGCGCGCGCCGAGGCGGTGACCCGCGAGATCGCCGACGAGGCGCTGACGCGGCTGCTGGTCGACAATATCGGCCACGACCAGCTCGACACCCGCTACCTCAAGATGATCGCCGTCAATTTCGGCGGCGGCCCGGTCGGCATCGAGACCATCGCCGCCGGTCTTTCGGAGCCGCGCGCCGCCATCGAGGACATCATCGAGCCCTACATGTTCCAGCAGGGCCTGATCCAGCGCCCCCCGCGCGGGCGCGTGCTGACCGCCAATGCCTGGAAGCATCTCGGCCTGCAGCCGCCCAAGGATCTGGAGGCGGCGCAGTTCCGCCTGTTCCAGCAGGACGATGAGTGACCCCATGGCGAAGAGAACGCTGATCCGCCTGACCAGCGGCAGGCGCCGCTTCAACTATCGCATCGCCGGCCTCGGTTTTCGCGATCGCCATGTGCTCGTCCACCGCGCCACCCACGAGACCTTCTGGACCTTTCCCGGCGGCCGGGCCGAGATCGGCGAGACCTCCGCCGAGACGCTGCAGCGCGAGATGGTCGAGGAACTCGGCGTCGACGTCGAAGTCGGGCGGCTGCTTTGGGTGGTCGAGAATTTCTTCCATTTCGAAAAGCGCCGCTGGCACGAACTCGGCTTCTATTACCTGATGACCGTGCCGGAGAGTTTTCCTTTCGCGCCCGAGGGCATCGTGCATCGGGAGCAGGACGGCGACAACGATCTCGAATTCAAATGGGTGCCGGCGACGCGCGCCGCCCTCGAAGCCTTGGATATTCCGCCCTATTTCATTGCCGCCGAGATCGAGAACCTGCCGCAGGAGACGCGCCATCTCGTCTGGGACGACGGCAAGCTGCCATAAAGTCGGCCAATCCCCGTGGAATCTGGCGGCTTGGAAAGTCAGGGGCGACGCGTGCCAAGGAGTACGCATGACGGAAATTCCGACCCATCTCAGCGGCGAGATGTCCGAGGCCGGCCACCGGCTGGTGCAGCGGGTGTATTATGAAGACACGGATTTCTCCGGCCTCGTTTACCATGCCCGCTACCTGCATTTCCTCGAACGCGGCCGCACCGATTACCTGCGCTGTCTAGGTGTGGAACAGAGCCGGCTCGTCAGCATCGACGAGGAGGGGCTGGTCTTCGTCGTCCACCGCATGGAGATCGACTTCAAGAGCCCGGCGCGCATGGACGACATCGTCACCGTGCGCACCTGGACGGAGAAGGCCGGCGGGGCGAAGCTGGTGCTCGGCCAGCAGATTTTACGCGGCGAGACGCTGCTCATTGCCGCCCGCGTCACCATCGCCGTCATCAATGCCAGCGGCCGCCCGCGCCGCCTGCCGGAAGGCCTTTCCGCGCAGTTTCTGGCCCGCGCCACGGTCTGAGCCGTATATTTTTTGCATTGCAGCGAAAGCCTGCGGCGTTGCGGCTCTTGCAAATAAAACTAAACCGTGAAAGTAAAGTTTTGTGGCGCAAGCCGCATCCGCAGCGATGTGGACATTTCTGGATCCGCCGGCCGCGCCCGGAAAAGGCGTCGGCCGGCCCTGCTGTCGCGGACACTAACACTCTTTTAACGATAATAGTGTCTTACTGGCCCTGTAAGGATATTGTGCGCCGCACGCCTTCCTTTAACCAAATTTGACAGCAAGAAGGCGAGGCTGAAGCTTTCGCTTGGAAACCAAGGTGACCACAAGTCGCGGCCGGGTGCTTTCTTGCAGGTTTACTTTGGAGCCGCCCGGTCAAGCGCCGGGCGTTTGGATTCGGGGATTTTACATCTATGGAACAGGTTGCATTGGAAGCAGCGACGCACGACGTGAGCCTCTTGGGCCTCTTCATGCAGGCCGGCTTTGTCGTGAAGCTGGTGATGATCGGGCTGCTCGGTGCGTCGGTCTGGACGTGGGCGATCGCCATCGACAAGTATGTGAATTTCGGCCGTGCGCGGCGGCAATTCGACCAGTTCGAGCAGGTCTTCTGGTCGGGCCAGTCGCTGGAAGAGCTGTATCGCACGCTGTCCGAGCGCCAGAACCACGGGCTTGCCGCGATCTTCGTTTCGGCGATGCGCGAATGGAAGAAGAGCTTCGAGCGCGGCGCGCGTTCGCCCATCGGCCTGCAGATGCGTATCGACCGGGCGATGGACGTGACGCTGGCGCGTGAATCCGAGCACCTGATCGCGCGGCTGTCGTCCTTGGCAACCATCGGCTCGGCCGGTCCCTTCGTCGGCCTGTTCGGCACCGTCATCGGTATCATGACCTCGTTCCAGGCGATCGCCGGCTCGAAGTCGACCAACCTCGCGGTCGTCGCCCCCGGTATCGCCGAGGCGCTGCTCGCCACCGCCATCGGCCTCGTCGCCGCTATTCCCGCGGTTATCGCCTACAACAAGTTCTCGGGCGATGCCGGCAAGCTGACGGCACGCATGGAAGGCTTCGCCGACGAATTCTCCGCGATCCTGTCGCGCCAGATCGACGAGAAGCTGCAGCCGCGCGCGGCTGCCCAGTAAGAACTGGTTACGGGGAGTAACGCGCATGGGTATGAATCTTGGCGGACAGGGCGGCACGGGCGGCGGAAGACGCCGTCGCGGCTCGCGGCATGGCGGGGCCATCAGCGAAATCAACGTGACGCCGCTCGTCGACGTCATGCTGGTGCTGCTCATCATCTTCATGGTGGCGGCGCCGATGATGACGGTCGGCGTGCCGATCGACCTGCCGGAAACGCAGGCCAAGCCGATGAATTCGGATACGCAGCCGATCACCGTCTCGGTCAATCCGGCCGGCGAAATCTACCTGCAGGAAAGCAAGATCGCCATCGAGGAGGTCGTGCCGAAGCTCGAAGCCATCGCCACCACCGGCTACAACGAGCGCATCTATGTGCGCGGCGACACCAATGCCGGCTACGGCACGGTGATGCAGGTGATGGCGCGCATCTCGGCCGCCGGTTTCAAGAATATCGGCCTGGTGACGCTGCAGGAACAGAGCAAGTAACAAAACAAGGACGAAGGTCGGGATAAGGGTCGGGGCAAGTCAGGGCATCATGAGAAGTAGTGTCATCACATCCACCATATTGCACTGCGTGGTGCTGGCATGGGCGATACTTTCGATCAGTGCTCCGGCATCGTTCGAAGTCGCCGATGTCGAGGCGCTGCCGGTCGATATCGTGCCGGTGGAAGAGCTGACCCAGACGCAGCAGGGCGCGGAAAAGGCCGAGAAGAAGGACGTTTCCGCCCCGATCCCGACGACCCGCCCGCAGACCGTCGACAATGCCCAGAACATCGGCGACAACGACGTCGACCTGAAGAGCGCGCCGACGCCGATCACCAAGCCGACCAATGTCGAGCAGGCTGCCGCCCCCGAAAAGGTCGAGAAGGTCCAGCCCAAGCAGGACAACGAGACCAACGACGTCAAGGACGTCCAGCAGGAGCAGGAAGTAGCCGCTTCCGAACCGCCGCCGCCGCAGGAAGTGGCGAAAGCCGAGCCGGTGGTGAAGCCCGAGCCCAAGCCGGAAGTGACGCCGGAGGCCAAGCCCGAGCCCGAGCCCGCGCCGGAAAAGCCGGCGGAGGAAGCGCTGCCGACCAACGTGCCGGTGCCGGAATTCAAGCCGAAGCAGGCGGAAGCCAAGCCCGAGACGAAGCCGGTCGAGAAACCGCCGGAAAAGAAGGCCGAGGAAAAGCCGGTCGACAAGAAGGTCGAGCCGACCAAGACCGCTTCGATCAAGAGCGACAGCAAGAGCAAGGACGACAAGAAGAAGCAGGAAACGGCGAAATCCAAATCCTCCAAGGAGAGCGATTTCAACGCCGACGATATTTCCGCGCTTCTCAACAAGACCGACGCGAAGTCGAGCGGCGCCAAGCGGTCGACGCAGACGGCGTCGCTCGGCACAAAGAAGAGCAATGGCGGCTCCAAGCTCAGCCAGAGCGAAATGGACGCGCTGCGCGGCCAGATCGAAAACAACTGGTCGATCGTTTCCGGCATCGACGGCGCTCAGGGCGTGACCATCAAGGTCACCATGCGCCTCGACGAGAACGGCGACATCATCGGCGATCCGGAAGTGATCGCCAGCGGCGGCTCGGATGCGGCCCGTCGCACACTGGAAGGCAGCGCTCTGCGCGCGATCATGAAATCGCGTCCCTTCAAGGGGCTGCCACGAGACAAATATGATGCCTGGAGCGAAGTCGTCGTCAACTTCGACCCCAGCCAACTGCTTTGAGTGAAGGCCAAGGATGATGTTCAAAACAAAACTGATCCGTCTTGTCGCCGTCGTGGCGGGCTTGATGGCGGCATATGTCGCGCCCGCTTATGCGGTCGTCGAGCTCAACATCAACAAGGGCAATGTCGAGCCACTGCCGATCGCGATCACGGATTTCCTGTCGAACGGCGATCTCGGCGCCCAGGTGTCGGCCGTTGTTGCCGCCGACCTGAAGCGCTCCGGCCTGTTCGCGCCGATCAACAAGCAGGCCTTCATCGAAAAGATCGCCGATCCAGGGCAGGTGCCGCGCTTCGAGGACTGGAAGGTCATCAATGCGCAGGCGCTGGTCACCGGACGCGTCACGCGTGAAGGTGATGGTCGCCTGCGTGCCGAATTCCGCCTGTGGGATACGTTTGCCGGCAAGCAGATGGCCGGCCAGCAGTTCTATACCCAGCCGGAAAACTGGCGCCGCGTCGCCCATATCATCGCGGACGCGATCTACAAGCAGATCACCGGCGAGGACGGTTATTTCGATACCCGCGTCGTCTTCGTTTCCGAAAGCGGCCCGAAGACCGACCGCAAGCGCCAGCTGGCGATCATGAACCAGGACGGCTTCAACGTTCGCACGCTGGCCAATTCCAACCCCATCGTGCTGACGCCCCGCTTCTCACGGAACCGCGCGTAA
>Ga0066256_1004297_pt1 | contig 12819 bp, 11 predicted proteins | sample ThiBio_1000_biof_FD_87107 | JGI IMG/M metagenome (GOLD analysis project Ga0066256, IMG submission 87107) | Wastewater bioreactor microbial communities from Cape Town, South Africa - Thiocy_expt_1000_biof (version 2) | ecosystem: Engineered > Bioreactor > Thiocyanate-remediating >...
CCTGCTTCGCGCCCCGCGGGCAAGGTTAGTCTACGCTACCTTGCCCTGCGATTAAGGATGGAACCTTAACCACGCTGCCGCACAAAAGAAAATGCCCGGGGTGGAATATTCCACCCCGGGCACGACAGCCCGATTCGGGAATGCGATCAGTCGCGATTACCCATGAAGCTGAGCAGGAACTGGAACATGTTGATGAAGTCGAGATAGAGCGTCAGCGCGCCCATCACCACCGCCTTGCGCGCGAACTCGGTGCCCGCGACATAGGCGTACTGTTCCTTGAGCCGCTGCGTATCGTAGGCGGTAAGGCCCGCGAAGATCAGCACGCCCAGGAAGCTGATGGCCCAGTGGAGGCCGGGCGACTGCAGCCAGATGTTCAGCACCATGGCGATCAGCAGGCCGATCACACCCATCACCAGGAAGGTGCCGAAGCCGGAAAGATCCCGCTGCGTGGTGTAGCCGTAAAGGCTCAGGCCCGCGAAGGCGCCTGCCGTGGCGAAGAAGGTCGCTGCGATCGAAGCCCCGGTATAAACGAGGAAAATCGTCGAAAGCGAAACGCCCATCAAGGCGGCGAAACCCCAGAACATCGCCTGGAGCGTGGGGGTGCTGAAGCGCCCCTGCCCGAAGTTCATCGCAAGGACGATGGCGAGCGGGGAGAGGATGAACAGCCACATCAGCGGGCTGCCCATCAGCGTCACGACCATGCCGGAGCGCGCCATGAGCAACGCAACGATGCCCGAAAGCAGCACACCGCTGGCCATGTAGTTATAGATCGAAAGCATGTGGCGGCGCAGACCCAAGTCATAGGTCGCCGCACGGCCGGCAAGTTCGCCGTTCAGCCTGGGAGATGCACCGAATCCCTGCTGAGTGCCGCGGGGTTCGTTCCAATCTGCCATTTTCGTTTCCTAACTCCTTTGCCGGCCGCCATGCGGGCCGGTTCAGGCTGGAATATCGCTACAGACCGCCCGAATTTCAAGGAAAACCGGATGTGTTCGACGAACGGCATCCGCCGCTCCACGAGCGTCGAGCAAGCCGTGGAAAGATCAGCCTTTCCCGCGCGCCTCGGCCGCCATCTCCACGCTGCGGTCGCGCGCGCTGCGCAGCGTCGCCTCGATCAGCCGGGCCAGCGCACCATCGCGGTCGAGCGTGTCCAGCCCGGCCTGCGTGGTCCCGCCGGGGCTGGCGACGCGGCGGGCAAGCTCACCGGGGGAATGCGGCGACGCGGCAGCCAGCAGCGCAGCCCCTTCGACCATCGAAAGCGCCAGCCGCCCCGCCTGTTCAGGCGGCAGGCCCAGCGCCGCGGCTCCCTGCGACAAGGCGTCGATGAAACGATAGACGAAAGCAGGCCCCGACCCGGCAAGCGCGGTGACGAGATCCATCAGGCCTTCATGCTCCAGCCATTCCGCCGTGCCCAACGGCGCCATCAGCGCATCGATCGCTTCGCGCGCCGCGCCGCTCGCCCTGTCGGCGGCGAGCGCGATGGGAGACTTGCCTATCGCCGCCGCCAGGTTCGGCATGATGCGCACCCGGCAGGCGGCGCGCGGGAACTGCTGCGCCAGCGTGGCCAGCTCCACGCCCGCGAGGATCGACAGGAGCACGGTTCCGGGCCCGGCAAGCGCTTCGAGGGAAGGCGCGAGATCGCCCAGCATTTGCGGCTTGACCCCCAGCAGGATCGCATCGAACGCGCCTTCCCCCGGCAGCTCGCGCAACAGCGCGACACCCGCGGGAGCAGCCTCCAGACGGGGATCGACGATCGTGAAACTTTCGGGCTTCAGGCCGGAAGCCAGCCAGCCGGCCAGCATCGCGCCGCCCATGTTGCCGCAGCCGACGATCAGGATCGAGCGAAAGGTGGTCATGGCGCAACCGCCTGACGCAGCGCGCCGTTCAGGTCAAGCCTGCCCATTCATGCGGCTCACGCCTCGCCCGCGGCATCGACCAGCGCACTCGCCAGCGCATCCGCCGGGTTCTTGTCCCCCCAGAGCACGAACTGGAAGGCGGGATAGAACCGGTCGCATTCGGCGATCGCGGATTCGACGGCGAACTGCGCCTGTCCGACACTGAGCAAGCCATCGTCCCCCAGCATCAGGCCATGGCGATAGAGCAGCACGCCGCCGGTGGACCAGATGTCGAAATGGCCCAGCCAGAGCTGTTCGTTGACCAGCGCGAGCAATTCGAAGGTCGCGCGCAGCTTGGCATCGGGCACACGGATATCGGGAAGGCACAGCAGCTGCAGGACGCGGTCTTCCTCACGCCAGATTCCGCGCAGCTGATACTTTGCCCAGCTTCCCTGGATCTCACCCGAGATCTCGTCGTCGCTCACGAATTCGCATGGCCAGCCACGGGCATCGAACAGCTGCGCCAGCATATCGACAGGCGCGGCATCGTCGCGCTCGATATCCCCTTCGCTTGCCCTCATCATCTGCGTCCCGCCATTCTGCAATTTCGCATGGTGAATGCGTTGGCAAGCGTGCGGCCTGCAATCCGCGCGCGGCGCAGCGCTGGGCAAAACTCGACAAGACTGTTCACAAGCTGTGCAAAAGAGGTGGAGCGCATCATCCGCCGCCGCCGATCACAGCGCCTCAACGGCCACCGAGCGCATCGACCTGTTCGCCTTCCTCGCTGGTGAAGGTGAAGGAATCGACACCCGCCTTCTTCAGGCCCGCCATGAAGGCGCTCGCCTCTTTCTGGCTTGCGAAGGGGCCGGTGAGCAGCCGGTTGGTCTGCCCCCATTTGGCGACATAGGCGCTCTTGCCGCTGAACAGCTTCTCGTCCTTGCGGGTCATCCTGCGCCAATCGAACCCGAGCGCGGCGCGGTCCTTGCCGGTGGCCACCTGCACCCAGATGCGGCTGGGATGCACCGGCTTTGCCGGCTTGACGACCTTCACCGGCTTGGGCGGCTCGGGCTTCGCCTCAACCTCGCGCACCGGCTTGATCCCCGTGGTGTCCACCGCGCCGGGGGCCGGCTGGGTTTGCGGGGCGGCCTGGGGGAGGCCGAAATCCGCCAAGGCCCGCGCAAGATCCATCGGCCCGGGCCGCGGTGCGGGCTGGGTAGCGGGGTGCGCCACGGCAGGAGCGGCCGGGGCCGCGGCCGGGGGCGGGGGCGGCGGCGGGGGGGGGGGCGGCCCGGCGGACGCGGCGGGGACAGGGGCAGGGCTGGCCCGGGCGATCGCGACCTGCGGGGCAGGGGTTGCCTGCGCGCGCGCGGGAGCGGCCTTTTCGGGTGTAGGGGGCGTTGCCGGCTTCCTGGCGTTGCCGAGCGGTTCGCCCGTGGGGACCAGCCGGGCATCGACCGAAGGCGCGGCCGCGACCTTCGGGGCGGCCGCGCTGGCATATTCCGCAATCCGCGCATCGTCCTGCCCGATGGCCGAAGCTTCCGGGAAATGGCCGAAATTGGCCGCCGCGGCCTGCTGGGCCCGCGTCAGGCGGGGCATGTAGCGCAAATATGGCGCGATGCGCCCTGCGAGGGGGGCGGGCATCATCGCATCGGCGATCGCCACCGCTTCCTCTGTCCTGCCCAGCACCGCCAGGGCGAAGGCGCGGGTGCGATAGGCCGCAAGGTCGCGGTGCTGCAGCAACGGCAGCAGCACTTCCTCGGAAGACATGCGGTCTCCCCCGATCGCGAGGCTCAGGGCGAGCCGGCGCGTGATCTCGTCGTTATTCCCGACGGCAAGCACCTTGCGATAGAGCTGCTGCGCGCGGGCATTGTCGCCCACGAGGTCGTAGGCCAGCCCCTGATCACCCGCATAAGGAGCAAGCGAAGCGCCTTCCCGCTCCGCCTGCGCGAACAGTTCCAGCGCTTCCACGGGTCGCTTCTTCTGGATCTGCGCCACCGCCAGGCCGGCCTTGCCCTCCCCACGCGTGATGCCCAGTTGATCCGCCCGCGTGAAAAAGCCGATCGCCGAATCGGTGTTGCCGAGCTTGAGCGAAGCGCGCCCGGCGCTGAGCAAGGCATCGGCGTCGCGCGGATTGGTGGACAGCCGCCTCAAGGCGGCATTGAGGTCCGCCGCTCCCTCGCTCGGCAGCGGCTGCACCACCGGGCGGGAAACCGCTTCCTGCGCGAACGCGGCAGGCGCCACAGCACTGGCGGCCAGCGCTCCACCGAGCGCCAGCCGCCTTGCGAGGGTATTCCTGCCGAATGCGATCATCTGCTTGCTTCCAGCCCGCCCCCAAAAGCCGCGTCGATCCGCATGTGCGGGAACGGGCCTGAATGTCAGGCGAACGGCGCGCCCATCCTTTCCGCCTCCAGGCCCGGCCGAACGGGCTTACTGGTTGTTCTGGCGGCCGAGGAAACGCGGGATGCTGAGCGACGGGCCGGAGGCATCGTCGTCTTCATCTTCATCGGCCTTCGCCGCGCCGCGCGAAAGGTTGGCCATCCGCTCGAACAGGGTGCTGCCGCCTCCGCCGGGCTTCGACGTCGGGTCCGCCGCGGCTTCGTCTCCGCTCGATACGAGCCCGCGGCGGCGTCCGCCGATATTCGCCTGAACGGGGCCGTCTTCTTCCACCAGACGGCTCGCGTCGAGCAGCAGTTCGTCCTGCGGGCCACCGGCGTCTTCGTCGTCCTGGCTCTCGGGAGACCGCAGGGCATCGGCTTCGAGCGTCAGTTCGAGCTCGTCGGGCTCCTCTGCGGCAGACGGCGCCGGATCGGCTGCTTCGGCCTGCTCGCCCGGATATTCGAACGGGGCGGGCTCGCCGGTCAGCGAGGCATAGGCGCTGCTGTCTTCCTCCGCATATTCGCTGTCTTCGCCCTCATCGAAATCCTGCAGCGGCACGAAAGCCTCGGGCGCGGGGGCCGGCTGCGGCTCCGGCTCCGGGGCAGGCGCGCTTTCGAACGCATCCGCAGGAGCAGCCGCCACTTCATCCTCGACAGGCAGGGGCAGAACCGGCCGCTTGGGCCCGCGCTGGGTGCCGAAATTCAGCGGCTGACTGGCCTGATAGGCCTGCTCGGCCGATTGCTCGATGCCCGTCGCCACCACCGAAACGCGAATCTTGCCTTCGAGCTCGGGGTTGAAGGCCGAGCCCCAGATGATGTTGGCGTCGGGGTCCACCAGCTCGCGGATGTGGTTGGCGGCCTCATCGACCTCGAGCAGCTTCATGTCCTCGCCGCCGATGATCGAGATGATCACCCCCTTGGCGCCCTGCATCGAAACGCCGTCGAGCAGCGGGTTGGCGATGGCGCGTTCGGCGGCTTCGAGCGCGCGGTTCTCGCCCTCGCCCTCGCCCGTGCCCATCATCGCCTTGCCCATTTCGCCCATCACCGAGCGCACGTCGGCGAAGTCGAGGTTGATCAGGCCCGGCATGACCATCAGGTCGGTGATCGAGCGCACGCCCTGCTGGAGCACTTCGTCGGCCAGCGCGAAGGCTTCCTTGAAGGTGGTTTCCGCCTTGGCGACCAGGAACAGGTTCTGGTTGGGAATGACGATCAGCGTGTCGACGTGCTTCTGCAGCTCCTCGATCCCGGCATCAGCGGAGCGCATGCGGCGCGTGCCTTCGAACAGGAACGGCTTGGTCACCACGCCCACGGTCAGCACGCCCTTGCGCCGCGCCGCTTCCGCGATCACCGGCGCCGCGCCCGTGCCCGTGCCGCCGCCCATGCCGGCAGCGATGAAGCACATGTTCGCCCCTTCGAGCGCGCGTTCGATGTCCTCCACGGTTTCTTCCGCCGCGGCCCGCCCGACTTCCGGCCGCGAGCCCGCGCCGAGGCCCTGCGTGATGTCGGGGCCGAGCTGGATGCGGTTTTCCGCGACCGAATTGTTCAGCGCCTGGGCATCGGTGTTGGCGACGATGAAATCGACACCTTCGATTTCCGCCTGGATCATGTTGGCGATGGCGTTCCCGCCAGCGCCGCCGACACCGATCACGGTAATGCGGGGGCGAAGTTCCTCAACGGAGGGCGGGCCGATATTGATGCTCATCCAAGCTTACTCCAAGACGCGTGCGCACGCCGGCAAGATAACGTCGCACTTGTGCCATAAAGGTGCAGACAGGTGCACTTGACGGTAACCATTATCCACAGTCTCTCTTGAACACAGGATTGCCGCAACATCTCTGTGCCAAGTCCCTAGAAATACTCTTTCACCGCCTGAAACACACGCTGCGCAAGCGCAACGCCCGTGAGACGGATCGCAGGCTGGTAGCCGGGCACGATCGAGCGGATGTCCACCGGATCGTCCGCGGCGTAGAGCACCAGCCCGGCCAGCGTCGAAAAGCCCGGAACGCCGTGCGCCTCCGGCAGCCCGCGCAGGGCCGGCGGCCTGCCGGTGCGCACCGGGCGGCCGAGCGCGCCCTGCGCATAGTCGGCAATGCCGGTAAGCTCCGCCCCCCCGCCCGTCAGCACCACCTGCTGCCCGCGCTGGCTGGTGAAGCCCATGTCCTTCAGCGCCCTGCCGATCTCCCCCACCAGGCGGTCCAGCTCCGCGGTGATGACCGAAACCAGCTCGGCGCGGGGGATGCGGTTCTTGTCGTCGGCATGGCGAGCCAATGGCCCCGCATGCTCCTCGCCCGGTCCGTTCACCGGGATCATCTCGCGGTGATCGGTGGGGCTGGCGATGGCCGAGCCGGAAACGCATTTGAGCCGTTCCGCCTGGAACCGGCGGATGCCGAAATTCGAAGCGATCGCGTCGGTGATGTCGGCCGAGCCCATCGGAATGGCCGTCATCCCCAGCAGCATCCCGGCGGCATAGACCGAAACGTTGGTGACCTCGCCGCCCAGCTCGACCAGCGCGACGCCCAGTTCGCGCTCTTCCGCGCTGAGGCAGGCATATCCCGCCGCGACCGGCGACGCCACGACCGCCTCCACGTCCAGATGCGCGTTCTGCACCGCCTCCGTAATGTTCCTTATAGGCGCACCGTCGGCGCACATCACATGAATGTCCACGCCCAGCCGCTCGGCATGCAGCCCCTTGGGATTGGCGACCCCATGTGCCCCGTCGAGCGTGTAATGCGCGGGCTGCGCATGCAGGACCATGCGGCCGTCGGGCTGCAGCCCCTCGCGCGCGGCGACGAGCAGGTGCTCGACATCGTCTTCCTCGATCCGGCGGCCGCCGATGTCGACTTCCACCTGCGCGATCTTGCTCGAAAGCCCGGCCCCCGAGCAGCCGATCCACACGCTGGAGACGCTGGTCCCGGCGAGCTTCTCCGCCCGTTCGATCGCGTCGCGCACGGCGTAGGTCGCCGCCTGCATGTCGGTGACATAGCCGCGCTTGATCCCCTGCGCGGCGCGGTGGCCCGAACCGAGCACGATCATCTCGCCATTCTCGCCAAGGCCCGCGATCATCGCGGAAATGCGGAACGAGCCGATATTGATCGCCCCGAAGACCTTGGTGATGCGTGGATATGCCGCCATTATTGCGCCCCCCCGGCGTCAAGCGTCTGTGCCTCGGACCGGCCGGGAATGCGCATGTAGATGCGTTCCGGCGCGCGCATGTCGAATGTCGCGACCTTGCCGCCCAGCAGCCGGTTCACCCCGTCCAGCCGGGCGAAGGACACCAGCGCGTTCGCCGATTCCCGCGTTCCCTGCGGCAGGGCCAGCACCTGCCCGGTCTTGAAGGTCAGGTTCCAGCGGCGATTGCCGATCCATTCCGCCTCCGCCACCTGCGGGCGCAGGGCCGGCGCGGAATCGAGCAGCCGGCCGAGCGTTTCGACCTGCCTGCCTGCCCCCGGCCCTTCGATGATCAGATATTTCTTCGCATTGGCCGCGGAGATCGGTTCGAGCTGATGGCCCATCGCATCGATCAGCACCAGCCGGTCGGGCTTCCTCAGCACGGCATGCGGCGTGCGCTCGACGATGTCCACCACCAGCGAATCCGGCAGCTGGCGCGAAACCCGGGCATCCTTGACCCAGCTCAGCTTGAGCAGGTCCTGCCGCACGGCGGCGATATCGACCAGCGGCATCGCCCGCTCGCGCTCGCCCAGCACCCGCTCATAGACCTTGAGCTCGTTCATCCGCTGCACGCCGCGCACTTCCACGCGCCGCACCTCGAACCCCGCATCCGAAGCGAGCGAGGCAAGCTGCTGGCCTGCCATGGCGGGCACCCCGGCCAGGTTCGCCACGAACCAGGCCAGCGCGACCGCGCCGCCGAGGATGACGGCGAGGAAGACGCGATGGAGCTGTTCCTCGGTGAAAGGCAGCCAGCGCATCAGTTCGTCGACCAGCGTGCCGGTCTGCGCCTTCGCCTTCCTGACCTTCTGCGCGGTGCCGCGCGCGGCCGCCGCACGCCGCACCCCCCGGACATTGCGCTTGATCGTCTGGCTCATGCCGCCTTCTCCTTCCCCGCGAAGTAGGCCAGCGCGTCGGCGATGATCGCCTCCACAAGGTCCCCATAATCCATGCCGCAATATTTCGCCTGCTCGGGAACCAGGCTGAGCGGGGTCATGCCCGGCTGCGTGTTGACCTCCAGCAGGAACAGGCCGGCCTCGCCCTGTTCGTCGTCCCAGCGGAAATCCGCGCGGCTGGTGCCGCGGCAGCCGAGGAGATTATGCGCACGCAGCGCATATTCCTTGCACAATTCGGCGATCCCGGGCGGGATCTTCGCGGGGCAGACATGCTCCGTCATGCCGTCGGTATATTTGGCCTCGAAGTCGTAGAAGCCCGACTTGGGCACCAGCTCGGTGACGGTGAGCGCCTTTCCGCCCACCACCGCCGTCGTCAGTTCGCGGCCCTTGATGTAAGGCTCGGCAAGCAGTTCGGGGAATTGCTGCCAGGGGCCGGTCACGTCCTTGCGGATCGGATTACCGTAATTGCTCGCATCGGTGACGATGGCGACGCCGACCGACGAGCCTTCATTTACCGGCTTGAGCACATAGGGCCGCTGCAGCGGATCGCCTTCGAAGATTTCCGCGCTTTTCACGATCCGCCCGCCGGGCATCGGAATGCCGTGCGGCACCAGTGCCTGCTTGGTCAGTTCCTTGTCGATCGCGATCACCGAGGTAGCGAGGCCCGAATGGGTATAGGGGATGCCCATCAGGTCCAGCATGCCCTGCACCGTGCCGTCCTCGCCCGGGACGCCGTGGAGCGCGTTGAACACCACGTCCGGCGCGGCTTCCGCGATCCGCGCGGCAACCTGCCGGTCCATGTCGATCCGCGTCACGCGGTGCCCGCGCTCCTCCAGCGCGTTGGCGACGCCTTCCCCGCTCATCAGCGAGACCGGCCGCTCATTGGCCCAACCGCCCATCAGGACGGCGATATGGAGCCTGGGGATGCTCATGCCCGGCCCACCCGCTGGATTTCCCATTCCAGGTCCACGCCCTGGCTTTCGGAGACGCGGCGGCGCACTTCCTCGCCCAGCCCTTCGATGTCGGCGCTGGTGGCGTTGCCGGTGTTGATCAGGAAATTGGTGTGCTTCTCGCTCACTTGCGCGCCGCCCATGGTCAGCCCCCGACAACCGGCCGCATCGACCAGTTGCCAGGCCTTCTTCCCTTCCGGGTTCTTGAAAGTCGATCCGCCCGTCTTGGACCGGAGCGGCTGCGATTCCTCGCGCGCGGCGGCGATGCGGTCCATTTCCGCGCCGATTTCCGCCGGATCGCCGGGAATGCCCCGGAAGCGCGCCGAAACGACGATCGCCCCTTCCGGCAAGACCGAATGGCGATAGGAATAATGCAGGTCCTCCGCGGGAAGCGACACGAAGCCGCCCTCGGGCAAGACCACGTCGCAATCGACCAGGACATCGGCGACCTCGCGGCCATAGGCGCCGCCGTTCATCCGCACGAAGCCGCCGACGGTGCCGGGGATGCCGCGCAGGAACTCCAGCCCCGCGATCCCCGCGTCCCGCGCGGTGGAGGCCACCAGGATGCCGCTGGCTCCGCCGCCGCAGCGCAAGGTCACCGCATCGTCCCGCTCGACCTTTGCGAACGCCTTGCCAAGCCGCACCACCACGCCGGGCACGCCGCCGTCGCGCACGATGAGGTTGGAGCCGAGCCCCAGCGCCATCACCGGCACCCGCCCACGCAGCTTTTCGAGGAAGGAGGAAAGATCGGCAAGATCGGCCGGCTCGAACAGCCAGTCCGCCGTTCCGCCCGACTTGAACCACACCAGCGGCGCGAGCGGCGCGTTGGGCGTCAGCTTGCCGCGCACCTCCACGGCGGGAGGCGGGCCGGTCATGGCCTCGTCGATATCGGAAGGGGGCGCGCGCATCATGCAGCTTTTCCCCGCCGCTGCGCGATCGCGGCAGACAGCCCCGCCGCCCAGCGCGTGATGTCGCCGGCCCCCAGGCACACCACCATGTCGCCCGGCTCGATCGTGTTCGAGAGCACCTCGGCCAGTTCCTCCGCGCCGGAAACCTCCGCCGCGGAGCGGTGCCCGCGCGCCTTGATTCCCGAAACCAGGGCCTGGTTGTCCACTCCTTCAATCGGGGCTTCGCCCGCGGGATAGACGGGCGCTGCGAAGACCATGTCGGCATCGTTGAAGCAGGTCTGGAACTCTTCCATCAGGTCGCGCAGGCGGGTGTAGCGGTGCGGATGGACCACGGCGATCACACGGTTGGATGCCGCTTCACGCGCGGCGGCGAGCACGGCCCTGATTTCCACCGGGTGATGCGCGTAATCGTCGATGATCGCCGCGCCGTTCACCTCGCCGACCCGGGTGAAGCGGCGGCGCACCCCGCCGAACTTGGCGAAGCCGGTGCGGATCACTTCGTCGGGGCAGCCCATTTCCACCGAAACGGCGATCGCCGCCAGCGCGTTCTGCACGTTGTGGCGGCCGGGCATGGGCAGCTTCACCCCTTCGATCCGGCGATCTTCCTGCCCCCGCTGGCGGATCACCGCGTCGAACACATTGCCACCGCCCGAAGGCCGGACATTCACGCCGCACACGTCGGCCTGCAGCGAAAAGCCGTATGTCACCACCCGCCGGTCACGCACCTGGCCGACGACCGACTGGACTTCCGGGTGATCGATGCACAACACCGCCGCGCCGTAGAACGGCACGTTCTCGATGAACTCCACGAAGGCCTTCTTCACCGCGTCGAACGATCCGTAATGATCCAGATGCTCCGGATCGATATTGGTGACGACCGCGATCGTCCCGTCGAGCCGCAGGAAGGAGCCGTCGCTCTCGTCCGCCTCCACCACCATCCAGTCGGACGCGCCCAGGCGTGCGTTGGAGCCATAGCTTTCGATGATCCCGCCATTGATCACGGTGGGATCGATCCCCCCTTCATCAAGCAGGGCGGCGATCATGCTGGTGGTGGTGGTCTTGCCGTGGGTGCCCGCCACCGCGACGGTGCTCTTCAGCCGCATCAGCTCGGCCAGCATCTCGGCCCGGCGGACCACCGGAATGCGATTTTCCAGCGCGGCGGCGACTTCCGGATTGTCCCGCCTCACGGCGGTCGACGTCACCACCACCGCGGCGTCACCCAGGTTTTCTGCCGCATGGCCGATCTTCACTTCGATCCCGCGCGCGCGCAACCGCTCCACCGAAGGGCCTTCGGAAATGTCCGATCCCTGCACGCTGTAGCCCAGATTGTGCATCACCTCGGCGATGCCGGACATGCCGATGCCGCCGATGCCGACGAAGTGGATCGTCCCGATCTCGGTGCCGACCCCTTTCATGCCGCGTTGTCCCTTGCCAGAGCCTCACGGCCCGAAGCCTTCGCCTCTCCGCCATTGACGCGGATCACGTCCATCAGCGGCGCGCCGCCGAAGCTTTCGACCAGGTCGGCAAGGTCCTTCGCCGCATTGGGCCGGCCGCAGTTCCACGCCGCATGCGCCGCATTGGCCAGCGTCTCGGGATGCTGGGCCATTGCCTGGATCTGCTTGGCCAGCTCCTTGGCGGTGAAGCGCGGCTGGCGGATCGAGCGGGCGCCGCCGGCCTGCACCATCTCGCGCACATTGGCGGCCTGATGGTCGTCAGTGGCGATCGGCAGGGGGACCAGGATCGCCGGGCGGCCCACCGCCGTCAGTTCGGCAATCGTCGAGGCGCCGGCCCGGCCGATGAACAGATGCGCATCGGCCAGCCGCGTCGCCATATCCTCGAAATAGGTGCCGAGCTCGGCGGGAATGCCGTGATTGGCGTAGCGCTGGCGCACCGCGTCGAGGTCTTCCGGGCGGCACTGCTGGGTGATCTGCAGCCGCGCGCGCAAGGCAGGCGGCAGCATGGCCAGCCCATCGGGCACCACTTCGGACAGTACGCGCGCGCCCTGGCTTCCGCCCGTCACCAGAACGCGCAGCAGCCCATCCTCGGTGAAGGCGGGATAGGGCTCGTCACGCAGGGCCAGCACTTCCGGCCGAACCGGATTGCCCACCAGCACGGCCTTTTCCATGTGCCGGGCCGCCAGCCGGTCCACCTGCGGATAAGCCATGGCGATCGCATCCACCTTGCGGGCAAGCAGGCGGTTGACCCGCCCCAGCACGGCGTTCTGCTCGTGAATGACGCTCGGAATCTTGGCCGAGACCGCGGCGAGAACGGCAGGGAGCGCGGGATAGCCGCCGAAGCCCACCACCGCGCTCGGCTCGAAGCTTTCGAACAGGCGCAAGGCCATCCGCCGCCCCTGCAGCACCGCCTGCACGCCGGCCGGCCATTTGAGCGGGTTCTTGCCGAAGCGCCCCGCGGGCAGGATATGGGCCGGCAGGAAATCGGGCTTGCCCGGAATGGCCGCGCCGCGCTCGTCCGTGATCAGCGCCACGTGATGGCCGCGCCGCTCCAGTTCCTGCGCAAGCGCGAAGGCCGGGATCAGATGCCCGCCCGTGCCGCCTGCAGCCAGGACATAATGCTTCGATGCGCCGCTCACGCCTTGCCTCCTTTCGTCCGGCCCTTCGCGCTTGCCCCCCCTCTGGAGAGCGCGTCGAGCCAATCGAAACCGTCCCGCGTGAGATACGGGTTGCGCCGCG
>Ga0066256_1003760_pt2 | contig 12815 bp, 8 predicted proteins | sample ThiBio_1000_biof_FD_87107 | JGI IMG/M metagenome (GOLD analysis project Ga0066256, IMG submission 87107) | Wastewater bioreactor microbial communities from Cape Town, South Africa - Thiocy_expt_1000_biof (version 2) | ecosystem: Engineered > Bioreactor > Thiocyanate-remediating >...
ATGGGCAGCCCCACGTCGGGGGCCACCGCCAAGCCACCCCGCACCGCAGTAAGCCTGCCAGCGGCACAGCTTGGGTTTGATATGGCACCCACGCGCGCCTCGCCGGCCGCCTCGTCCGCGCACCCCGCGCGCTCACCCGCCCCCGCCGCCCGGCCTCGCACCCTTTCTGGCGCCTCCACTGACAGCAACCCCACGCCGGCATCCGTGGCAGGCCTGCGCGTGGGTGGCGCGGCGGCATTTGGTCACACGGCCACCAGTAGTAGCAGCGCGCCGGCACCGGCGCCAGCTACTGCTGTCGCACCCGCCGCAGCAGCTGCCACATCCGCTGCGGCTCCCGCCGTGACGGTGAAGCTGGTGGCTGGCGACGCGGTGTACCGGGTGGCGACGACCGGCGGCGGTCTGGCGCTGGCAGAGGTTCGCGCGCTGGCGTTGGCGCGCCTGGTTGCGGGCGGTGCGGCGACCGACGACACGTGTGCGGAGCAGGTGGCGGTGAAGTACAAGGACGCGGACGGCGACCTGGTGGCATGCGTGACGGACGACGACTTGGCCATGGCGCCACGGACGGCGCAGCCGGACGGCGGGGTAGAGTACAAGCTGTGGGTGGCAGTACAGCCACGCCCGCCAACGCCATCCCGCACCTCCTCCTCTGCCTCCGCTGGCGCCGCAGTTGGCCTCTCCTCCCGCGCCACGCCCCCTGCCTCGGCGGCGCCTACGCGCCCCGCCTCTGCGCTGCCCTACACTGGTGGTGGTGACAGCAACAGCAGCAACGATGGCGCTGGCGATGCACACTCGCCACCGCACGCCCGCCCTCTCACGGCTGGCGCGGCACCGCCCACCGCAGGCACCACGTCCGTCGGCGCCGCTGGCAGCCTGGTATTTGCAGGCCGGAGCGCGTCGGTGGGGTCGCTGGGGCGCGCCGAGTCTGCGCTGTCCACCGCCAGCTACGCCACCCGCGGCACGGGGGTGGGTGCTTGGGTGCGCCCCGTCCGTGAGGCGGTGCGCGGCCGGTTCCTGGGTGCGGGGTCGTTTGGCCGCGTGTACGCCGGCATTGACGTCGACTCTGGCGCGCCGATTGCCATCAAGGAGGTTGCCATCAACGTACCGGCGGCGGTGATGGCAGCTGCACACGCGGCAGCAGGCGGCGGCAGTGGCGGCGGCGCGAGTCTGTCGGCACCCGGCGACGGCCCAGTGGAGGGCAGCGGCGACGGTAGTGGCAGTGGTGGGGCGCCAGGCACGCCAGCTGCAGCACCGCCGCCCGCCACCGCGCTGCTGGACCTGGAGCGCTACTGCAAGGTGGACGCGCGGGTGCGGTCGCTGCAGCGTGAGATCCAGCTGCTGTCGGCGCTGGACCACGAGAACATCATCCGGTACCTGGGTATGGCGGTGTCGGAGGCGACGTCAGCGTCGCGGCCGCAGGTGCTGGCCACCGGCGCCGCCGTGCGCCGCTCTGTCGCCGTCACCGCCACCATCGTCATCTACCTGGAGCAGGCCACCTCCGGCAGCGTGAAGGACCTGATCAAGGAGTACGGTCCGCTGCCTGAGTCGCTGGTGGCGCGGTACGCGCGCGACATGATGCGCGGCCTGGCGTACCTGCACTCTAAGGGCATCCTGCACCGCGACATCAAGCCCGGCAACGTGCTGCTGTCCAACGGCGTGGCCAAGGTGGCAGACTTTGGGTGCAGCAAGCTGTTGCCGGTGGCAGCCGGCGGCGGCGGCAGTGGTGACGCGGAGGGGGGCACGGATGGCGGCGGCAGCAGTGGTAGCGCCGGCGACGTGGTGCGGCAGCTGCACATGGACAACACCATTGCGGGCACCATGACGTACATGGCGCCGGAGGTGCTGCAGGCAGCCATTGAGTCGGCGGCGGAGGGTGGTGACGGTGATGAGGGTGGCGGCGGCGGGGGTGGCGGCGCAGGTGACTACCGTGCGCGGCGGCGGCGTGCTGCACCGGGCGGCGCTGCGCGGCGGGCGGCGGGTGGCGGCCCAGGCGGTATAGGTGACCGGCCGCGGCGGTCTGCCAGCCGTGCCACCTCCAAGGAGGACGACGGCGACACGCCAGCGGCATCACCACCGGCTGTCGCAGCAGCGGCGGCGGCAGCGACCGCGCGGCCGCCAGCTGCTGCCGCTGAGGCGGGCGGCAGTGGAGGCAAACGGGGCGGCGCGGCATCGTCTGGCGGCAGCGGGCTGGGCGGCAGCCACATCTATGGCTGGGCGAGCGACATATGGGCGGTGGGCGTGACGGTGTTGGAGATGGCCACTGGCCGGCAGCTGTTCACGGCTGGCTGGCCCGCCGTGCTGCGGTTGTGCATGGAGCACCGGTCGCCTGAGCTGCCTGACACGCTGAGCGAGCCCGCGCGTGATTTCATTGCGCGCTGCCTTGCCATCGCGCCGTCCGACCGGCCGTCGGCAGAGGAGCTGCTGTCGCACCGCTTCCTGGTGGCGGTGGATGCGCTGGACATGAGCCGCGCGGTGGGCTCTGACGACTCCATGTCGTTTGGCGACACGTCGCTCACGGGCGTGGGCAGCCTGCTGAGCAGCCCGCTCATGAGCCCCTCCGGCAGCACGACGGCCGGCGCCATGCTCAGTGGCAGCCCACCGGGGCGGGCGCGGTCCCCTGCGACGCGGCTGCCACCTGGCGGCGGCAGCATGCATGGCGGCGGCGCGTCAGCGGTTGCGGCTGCCATTGGCGCTGCTGCTGGTAGCAGTGGCGCAGGGACGCCGCCACGGGGCGCGCCGCTGCCAGGTGTTGACCGGCCGGTGTCTGGCGGCAGTGACGCGCTGGCGTCGTGGTCGGTGTCCACCATGGGCGCGCCAGGCGGCGGCAGCACGCTGCGGCCAGGCTCGAGTGCCAGTGGGTCCGCCGTGCCGTCGCTGCGCGGCGCCAGCAGTGGCGGGGCACTGCCGCCCGTGCACAGCGCCAGCAGCGAGCTGCTGGATTCAGCGCGTAGCGGCGGCGGCTACGTGTCTGACGAAGGCCCCGACCTCACGTTCCAGACCGCCACCTGGCAGCGCGAGCACCTGGACAAGCTGCGCAAGGACGCCGCCAAGGCAGCGGCGGTGCACGCGCGCGACCATTCCCTGTAATATCTTTGGGACAACGCCTGTTGCATGTGCATGTGATGTACTTTGTGTGTGCGTGTGTGACTCTTGTGCCAGCGCGCGTGCGTGCGTATTTCAGCGACATGCCGCCCTCATTCCCCCTTGCCGCGTCATGGCATGCGCACTTGAAATGTGCCCTAAACTCATGTCGGCGCGTCGGCGCTGGCGGCCGCAGCAGCTGCAGCCGCGACGGGCGCCGGCGATGCAGCTGGTGCAGCAGGTGCAGGCGCTGGCGGCACAAACTCAAATACGATGGGCACATGGTCATTGAACGGCCACGTATGGCGCACCTCCATGTCCGCCTGCAGGGTGGGTGTGGGAGAGTGGCAAAGTAAACTACATACGACAGGTGTGGTAAGATTGCAGTGACGACGCGGCGACTGCCGTACCGTTGCAAGGTCAATGGCGCCGGAGGTGAGCACATAGTCCAGCCGCCAGCCCTTGTTCTCTGCCCGCAAGCCAAACGGCCGCACGCCCCAGTACCTGCGCGTGTGTTTGGGTGGCAGCAGTTGTGTGGTGTGGGGAGCAAGCGTGGGAGCAGCGCAACCGTATAAAGAGCGGAGACACGCACGTGTACTGCGCGGTGGTGGGGTACTTGGCCGCCCACACGTCAGTGAACCCTGCTGCCAGCAGGTCTGCCATGCCGTCGCGCTCGGCGTCACAGAAGCCGGCCGACTTGTTGCGGTTGGCCTTGGGGTTGTGGATGTCCATGTCACGCAGCGCGACGTTGAGGTCGCCCATGACAACCACCGGTGCCGCCGCCCCCGCCGCCCCCGCCGCAAGGTCAACCACCGTGCGTCGGAAGGCGGGGTCCCACGCCGTCGTGCGTGACGCCAGGCGCACCAGCCCCTGGCCTGAGTTGGGCGTGTACACATTTACCAGCTTGATGCCGCCCACCTCCACCGCCAGCACGCGGCCTTCCTCATCCAGCCCCTGCCGCTCCCCCGCCGCCAGCCCGTCCTCCGCGTGCACCGACTTGGAGATCACGCGCAGCGGCGTCTTGGAGTACACCGCAGTGCCGGCGTACCCTGCAGTTGTGTGTGTGTGTGTGCGTGGGTTGGGGTGAGTATGGGGCGACCATGTACGCAAGGGGCGTAAGCGGCGGACGCACCCTTCTTGCGCGTGCAACAGGAGAAGCGGGAGTGCGGCAGGGTGGGTAGCAACATGCGCATGCCGTCCACCAGGCTGTCATCGATCTTGGTCTCTTGCAGGCACAACACATCTGTGGGTGGCGGCGGGGAGTGGTGGGGGTTGATGGTGATCGGAGGCGCAGGTGTGTGTTCCCTAACGGGTGGCGGCAGTGGACGAACCGGGGTCCTCCGCTGCAAGCCACCGGCGGATGGCAGGCAGCTTGTCGGGCGCCAGCCAGGCGCGCAGGCCATTCACGTTGGCGGAGATGATCTTGAAGCGGCCGGGCCGGCGCGGCGGCACGCCGGCAGTGCAGGCATCCAGGGAGGCGGCAGGGGTGCTGGCGCCCAGCTCAAACTCGGCAGGGCCGGCATGCGGCGACGGCGCAAGGGAAGCACGCTTGCTGCCGCCAGGGGTGGCGCCCGGTGAGCTGGCAGCCCGCTTGGTTCCAGCGCCGCCAGCTGCCGCACCGTCGTCTGCATCCGCAACGACGGTAGCGCTACGTGCCACCGCGCCGCCACCGGCGCCCTTCAGCCGCTTTGCCGCAGCGGTGGGCGTCGCGTCAATGCCATCGTCGCCACCATCGCCGCGGGCGGCCACGAAGTCGTCATCCGACAGGCTGCTGCTCGGCGTGGCGGACGACGCCGGCGCACTGGCTGCACGTGCCGGCTGGCTGCGCCGGGGGCTGCTGCGGCTACCAGCTGCTGGCGAGGAGGAGGAGGAGGTGGCCATGACAGCGACTTGCTTCCAGGGTACCGTGGCTGCTACTGCTGCTGCTGCAACACCACCAACACGACCCTGCCCCTGCAGCAGCTGCTGGCGCTGTGGGACGTGTGCAATGTGCGCAAGGTGACGGCAGCCACACAACACGGCACGCCGCGCTGACTGCATGAGTGTCGACACCAATGCAATACGGTCGTACTGCCTTATTATTACGTGATGGCGCGGCATGGTTGGCGTGATTATCGATGTGTGTTAACAGCAAGTTGTCTGCATCTGCGCGGGCAACGTGGCGGTATCCACGCGGCGCCGTATCCTGGCCACGCGATGCGCGACGCATCGTGGTCACTGAGTGGTGGTGCGCCTGCGGCCTGTCGCGCTTATGGGCCTTGCCAGTGGTTTGTCACAGTGTCAGTATTACTATTGGAGGGATGCCACGGTAATGCCACGTTAAAACGCTGTAAACAACGCAGCCCCGCGCCAAGCCAAGCCAAGCCACAAGGGCGCAGCGGGGCGGGCGGCGCGGAGGCTGCGCGGGCACAAGTTGGTCCACAACATGAACTACATGCACTTAGCGGCCGCCGCAGCAAACAGCCGCCCCTTGCAACGGCCCGCCGCAAGGCGAGGGAGACTATTGCGGCGGGCACAACAAAGGGCACGACGGCGGCACGGAGGCGAGGCGCGGTGACACCGCACGCCGCTCAACTACGTGGCGGCGGCGGCAGCGGCGGCGGCAGTGTACATGGATAGTACACGCTAGGCTCGGAGGTGGTGGCGGCGGCATATGTGCGGCAGTAGTATGATAGTGCAGCAAATGTAGTAGGCAACGACCGCGCGCAGAGAAAGGCCAGCGATAGGGCGGCATCGCAAGCGAGTGAGCAGGCACAAGGACGCCAGCAGCTGTAGCTGAACAAACCCCCAAAGGTCGGCACAGCAGGAGGCAGGCACGCTGGTACAAGGGACACAGGGTGAGGCGGGCGGGGAGGGAATACAGGCGCCACACGCGCAGGGCAGCAGCAAGAATAAGAAACAAGGACGTGGTGGCAGCGGATGGTGGGAGGGAATGTAACGCGAGGGATGGGTAAACGACGGTGGCGGCTGCTACAGCGAAGGCGAAGGCGTGGTCAACTTGGCTACACATCAGCAGAGTGCACCACGCTGTGCATGCTCTCACCACTGCCACCGCTGCCGCTACCATGGCGGCCGTTGGACAGCAGCGCCGCGGCGGCAACGTCGGCCTCCGTCGGCTCATCGTCGTCATCGACGTCGACCAGCTCATCGGCGTCGTCGTCAAATGTCGGCGTCGTCGCCGTTGTCGCGGGCGTCAGAGTGCAGGCGCTTGGCGTCGTGGTGGTGCGCCGCAGGTGCCGGCTCCAACCGCCCGGCGCGACCCGCCTTGTGCCCCGAGTATGCGTCTGCCGTCGCCGCAGTCGCCGCCGCCGCAGTCGCCGCCGCCGCTGCCGCCGCCGCCGCTGCGGTAGCGGCGCCGTGGCTGGTGGCGGCGATGACGGCATCACTGGAGGCGTGCAGCTGCAGGTGCGCGTGCAAGTCGGACTGGCGCGTGAAGGTGCGCGGGCAGCGCGTGCACCGGAACGGCCGGTCGCCCGTGTGCGTGCGCACGTGGATCGCCATGTCGTCACTGCGTGCAAACGCCTTGCCTGCAGTGTGTGTGTGGTGCGTGTAGTGTGGTGTAGTGTGGTGTTGCGGCGGTGATGCGTCGTCGTGCACGCACCAACACACACACAACAGGCGTGTTCCTTGCCGCCGCCGTCGCAACGTACCACAGATCTTGCAGGAGAAGGGCTTGTCGCCGCTGTGCGCCAGCATGTGCCGGCGCAGGTTGGTGCGCTGCGTGAACGTCTTGGTGCAGCCAGGCAGCGGGCAGGGGAAGCGGCCCTCCGCGTTTGCCTCCACCGCCACCGCCGCCATGCGCGGCGTCACCATGGGGCGCATCAGGCCGCCGCTGACACCAGCGGCGGCGGCGGCAACCGAGCCAGCGTACATGGTGCGCAGTTCCAGGCGCGGCAGCGGCGTCGGGGGTGGGGCGTAGCCGGCGGGGTGGCTGGATTGCGACAGCGACAGCGACAGCGACGGTGGTGGTGGCGGCGGCATAGGGGGCGGAGGGGCGGACGGCGGCGGCACGGGGGCGCCCGCCATCGCAGCAGCGTACTGCTGCATCCACAGCTGCTGCATCTGCAGCGCCACCAGGTGTTGCCGCGTTTGCTGCTGCAGCGCCAGCGTCATCGCGTCGGGCTCGGACACGGGCACGGACACGGCGGGGTGGTGGTGTGGCATGCCGCCCATGCCCGCGCTGACGCCGCCCGCGCTGCCGTACCCCATCGGCATGAACATGCCCCCACCGCCACCGCCGCCACCACCAACGCCGCCGCCACCACCGGTGGGTGACAGGTACAGCATGGGGCCGGAGGTGGTAGCGTAGCCACCAGACCCAGCCGCCGCTGCCGCAGCAGCAGCCGCTGCTGCCGCTGCTGCAGCAGCCGCGTATGGGTCCTCCACCGCCATCTGCAGCGGCTGTGTCGGCACGCCCATCATGGGCGCGTGGTACCGGGCACTGCCGCTGTCATGCGGTGACGACCCCAGCAACATGATGGACTCTGGCGGCGGCATGGAGGCCGGCGGCGGCTGCAGCGCGTAGTGGTGCGGCAGCATCATCATGCCGCCGCCGCCACCGACGCTCCCGCTGGCAGCAGCGGGTGTGCCGCATGCGGGCGCGACGCTATCGCATGCCGCCACCCCGTTTGGCATGCCGCCGCCATAGTACATGGCCAGCATCCCCGCCGCGCGCAGCGCCTCCTCCGTCATGCCCATCGCCATGTGCATGGCGGCGGGCGGCTTGCGGCAGTTGGCGGCAGGTGGCGTGGCAGGCGCGCCGGAGTGGGTCCGCGGCGGCAAGTTGCGCTGCTTGTTGTATGTGGCGGTGCGGCGTTGCGGACGAACGACGGATGAGGGGCGGGCGCTTTACACAACGAATTGCGCACTGCACAGCGGGCGGGGAGTATAATGTCGTGTGCGTGCGGGTGTGAGCGGGGTGGGGTGCATGCGCACTGGGCGCCGGACGGGCGCGCGCGGCGCGTGGCGGCCGAGGGACGAGTGAGGGTCTGACGCGCCTGTGTGCCTCCTTGCGCGCGCGCGCGCGCGCACGAGCGCGTGCCGTGCCCGGCGGGGCTTTGCGGGAGGGCAAGGCAAAGGCAAGGCGGAGACGGGGCGACTCCAAGCCGATCGCTCTGAAAATGGCACACACCGCGCGTGTGTGTGTGGACACGACGGGGTGAGAGTCGCAGCACGGCGGTTGCGGCGGCGGTGTGTGCGTGTGTGTGCGTGCGTTTTGAGGGCGAACAGTCAGCCAGGCCCAGGCAGCAGAAAAAGGGGAGTCAGTAGGATCCCACCGCCACCGCGGCACCGCCCGGATGTCAACGTCACGGGCGTGGTACTCCGGCAGCGCGCATGCAGTCGGTGCTACCCACACCACGCCACCCCACACACGGCGTACGCACCGCCACCAGCAGCGGCAGCAGTGCTCATGCACAGGCAGGCAACGAGCAGCGGAAGAGTCGGAGGTTGCCGTAGATGATTCCCCGCGCAGCCCCACACACCAACCACACCGCTGTGGCTGCCCCTCACAACCCATGCCGCCACCACACACGCACACACCGCACACACGCACACACGCACGCACAGCCCTCGTGCCCGCGTGATGGGTGATGCCGTGGGCAGCGGGAGGGTGGCAGTGAGGGGCGGTTTTAAACTGACGCCAAGCTGCTGCTGTGAGTGGGGATGTAACGAATTGCGGATGCCGCCCCGATGTGTGTCGCTGGCGTCGACTCTACAATCCGGGCACGCTGGCGGCCTGCCCCGCGCCTGCACGCACGCTGCGGCCCGCAGCACCGCGCAGCGCAAGGGGTGGCAGCAGCGGCGGCGAGTGTGGCGGGAGTGGGAGTGATAGTGGCAGCCGAGGTAGGGAGTGGGCGGCGACAGGCAACGGAGAGAGGGGCGGACACGCGTGTGGCGGTCGCACGCGCACGCATACGGGGGGCGGCGGGGTAATACACACTACGCACACGGGGCGGGAGTGCACGCACGCACGTACGAGTCGCGGGGGAGCGCGGCGAGGTGAATTGCGGCGGCCGGCGGCGCCCGGGTGCGTTTGATGCTCCGCTACTCTGCTAGCACTGCTGCACGAAGAGGGGGGAAGGGAGCGGGAAGGAAGGGTGTGTGCCGTTGTGGGCAACGACGCCGCAGCTGCGCGGTGTCATGGTGGGCGGGTGTGAGCAGAAACCCCACTGCTGGTGCGAACATCCGGCCCGCGCGCACCACTATGCACGTTTACACACAGCGTGTCACACAGTGTCACACACTGTAAACAGCTGTACTGTGTGTGTGCGGCGCGCGAGCGCACGGGGGCCGCGGTGCAAAGCCCCCCACCCGCGCACGTGGCCAACTACGACAACGACCGTGTTGGTGCAGCCACGACGGCGACAGTGGTGGTGGTGTGACGCGGGAGATAGGCGCGCGCGCACGCACAACCTGCCGGCGACGAAGGCGCTGCCGCGCACACCCAACCGCCATGGCGAATGAATGCATGGTGGCTGCTGCATGCGCCACGTGCGCAGTGCGGGTGTGCGCGCCCAACTTCCCTTTTGGTGGGAGTACCTCCGGGTACTGGCCGCCGCCGTGGTTGGGCAGGTGCAGCGGGAAGGGTACGAAAACAACGGACGGGAAGCGGCGCGTCGCGCGTGTGCGAGCACTCACATCAAACGAAGTCACACACACACACACACACGCCACGGCTGGGTTGCGGCACACGCGGCGTCGCTGCCGTCACGCGCGCTGCTGATGCAGCAGCGCCCAGCTTCACTGCTGCCAGCTTCGCCCGTCGTGGCTGTGGGGTGGCCAGATCGGGTCCGAGGCAAGAGGCGGCAGGAGGCGCCGCGCCGCGCCCCCATCAGCAGAGCGGGGATCACGGGGCACGCGCCACGCGCACACACACGCACGCACCAAGAAAGAGAAGGGATGCACTCCTTCTCTCACACGTCACGCTGTAATAAATGGGGGCGGCACGGGCGGCCGTGTTGGCGGCCGCGATGTGACCGCCTCCGCACGATTTCCCCCCCTTAACGAATCAGACAACTGCACCGATTCGCCGCCGCCAGTGACACACACACGCGGCAGGCACGCACGCTGCGAGCTTGCTCGTCTGACGACGTCACGGGGTTACTGCGGGCCGCTGGCGCGTGCTCACTGCCGCCGTCACCACAATTGCCACTGATGCCCCCGCCATCAACCTGCCACGCTGCTGATTGATGTCGCCCGCGGCGTCGCTGCAGTTGTGCGTGTGCGTGGTGTCCGCCGCCGGATGTGGTTCCGCGATTTGGCTGATGTAGGCGCGTGCCTTCCGCCTTACAGCGGCGGCTTACACGCAGGAGGCAGGCAACCTGCTGGTTGTGGCGCCACTGTGTCGCCACGCCACGCGGCGCCACGCGCGTCCACGTGGTCACCCACGCGCGCGCACCACGCGCCCCGCCACCCCGCCTCACCTCGCGTACCTGATTGTCCTGACACAACTGCGTGCGCGGCGTTGGCACGATTGGCCGGCCACTTCTTTCTGCCGTGCCACGCCCCGCACGCGCCGTGCCTGAACCGCTGGCGGGTGAACCCCACCCTAGGCTGCACCATGCCAACTGCACCAACTTATCGGATCATCCTTTTCACTATTCAACACACACTCACACACATCTTGCGCGCTGCCGCGTTGGGCGCCCACTGCGCCACTGCACCAGCCGAGCGCGGTCGTGGCTGCCTGGTGGCGTACGTCGTTTGTCGTGGTCGGCGCGCGGGTGGCACCGGCAGCAGATTTCCGCCGCCGCCCTGCGCGCGCCATTGCAAACATGTGTTGGCTTGGCACTACGCTGGCAACCGGTGACACATATTGCCCTACACGACAGGCAATTCACCATGCGCCGTGTGTTGGTTGTGGCCGGTTGTCGTGGCGTGGCGGCGGGTTGTTTTGTGCAATTGCATCGATTCGATTGAAATCCAAATTGATAAGATACTTGTGTGAAATCGCTGACAACCTTGCTGCCGCTTGGCAACCACACAACTGCTCAGTACAGCTAAATGTATTATGATTTATTTGTTAATTGCCGCGTCTGCCGCCTCATATCCTTTCCGTGGTTGTGCGTGCATGCGTGCATTTGTTTCCGCCGCGCTGCTGCCAGCAGAACAGAACCGTTGCTCTCTGTGGTGTCAACACGGTCAAGCAACAAGGAGTGGGAGAGAGGCGCCGCATCCATGCACCGATCAATGCGTGCGCGCAATGCACCACGCCCACTGAACGCGCCAATTCACGCAGGCATGCATGCAGTTGTGTACTAGCCACTCCCGCATGCGACGCGCTGCCTGCCGCCAGTTTTTAAGTCTCACCACTACCGCCTCTCTCACCGCCGTATCTCGGCGAAATCCAAACACCCGATTGTGGTGGTAGTAGTAGTAGTGGTTGTGGTGGTACCGCTGCTGCTGTCTACTGCTGTCACCCCGGGTAGTTGCTCGCCAAGCATTGCTACCCGCTGCTGCTAGTCCGGCTGCTTACTTGCTACCCACTCCCTATCTGCTGCACAACACAACACATCACACAATGGGGTCGTCAGCAAGCAGCGGGATGGGCGGCGGGACGGAGGATGCGGTGTACGCGCGGGAGGTGGCGCCGGCGCCACGGGGCGGCGCAGAGAGCGGCGTGTACCGGCATGTGGATGCGGTGGAGGGGCTGGCGGTGGCCATCGACGGCGTGCACACGCTGTACGAGAACCTGCTGCTGGGCGTGAAGGTGAACCCGGACGGGCGGTGCCTGGGCGACCGCGCCCATGACGCGTCCGGCGCGCCGAGCGGCGGGTACCGGTGGATGCCGTACCGCGAGGTGCTGGAGCGCGCGGTGGCGGTGGGTGGCGCGCTGGCGGGGCGCGGGCACGGGCCGCAGGCCATGGTGGGCATCTACGCCGCCAACAGCCCGGCGTGGGTGCTGGTGGAGCAGGCGTGCAACGCCTTCTCCCTCATCACCGTGCCGCTGTACGACACGCTGGGGCCGGACGCGGTGGAGTACATCCTGCGCGTCACCGAGATGGCGACGGTGGCGTGCACGCGCGACAAGACGGCCAGCCTGCTGGCGCTGGCAGCGCGCGTGCCCACGCTCAAGCTCATCATTGAGGTGGACGGCCTGGCGCCGACCGGCAGTGGCGCACCGCCGCCACCGCCGCCGTCGTCGCCCGGCGTGCCTGGTGGCGTGGAGGTGGTGCAGCTGGCGGAGCTGGAGGCGGCGGGGCGCGCTGCCGGCCGCCGGCCCGTGCCACCCAAGCCGTCTGACATTGCCACCATCGCCTTCACGTCCGGCACCACCGGCAACCCGAAGGGCGTGCTGCTGACGCACGGCAACTTCGCAGCTGCCGGCGCGGGTGCCGCCGGCAGCGGCGTGGACCTGTCCACCACCGACGTCCACATCTCCTACCTGCCGCTGGCGCACGTGTTTGAGCGCATCGTGCAGGTGTGCGTGCTGCACCGCGGCGCCGGCATCGGCTTCTTCAGCGGCGACGTGCAAAAGCTGCTGGACGACATGCTCGTCCTGCAGCCCACCCTCTTTGTCTCCGTGCCGCGCCTCTTCAACCGGTGCGTACGGGCGACTCATATCGACACTGCGTGTTGCCCCTACCCCACCACACCCCATTTCCCCCCCCCCCCACCCCCCCCCCCCCCCCCCCCCCCCCCCCCCCCCCCACGCGGCGCGGGGGGGGGGGGGCGGGCGCCCGGCCGGCCCCCCCCCCCCCCCCCCCCCCCCCCCCCCCCCCCGCCCGCCGCCGCCC
>Ga0066256_1004303_pt1 | contig 12799 bp, 12 predicted proteins | sample ThiBio_1000_biof_FD_87107 | JGI IMG/M metagenome (GOLD analysis project Ga0066256, IMG submission 87107) | Wastewater bioreactor microbial communities from Cape Town, South Africa - Thiocy_expt_1000_biof (version 2) | ecosystem: Engineered > Bioreactor > Thiocyanate-remediating >...
GGGCGGGTGAACAGCAGGCGGGAAGACGCAAAGGGGTCAGAGTCGGTGACGTAGACGGCGGGGGCCAGCGTGGCGTACGGCTGGTACCGGTTGTTGAGCGGGTCCCAGTCGCACACGGGCGACACGATGGTGAATGGCAGGATGCGGTGCACGATGAAGTTGTAGCGCGTGCGCAGCACCCACCACACCTCATAGCGGCCGCCCGTGACGGGGTCGTAGCACAGCACGCGGCCGCCGTCGCGGCGGTACGTAAGCGCGATAAGGGCGCCCACATAGCCGGACGTGAACTGCGCCTTCAGCCGCGTCTCTGCCAGGATGTCGGCGTGCCCGTGGCGGTGGATCTCCAGGAAGGGGCCGCAGGGCGGGCCGGACTCGAACGCGCCGCCGCACTCAAAGATGTACCCATTTTCCGTCCCCGCCAGCCCCAGGCACAGCGGCACCCGCGTGCCGCCTGACGGCGCGCGGCACGGCACACCTGACATGACGGTCGCGTTCTGGTTCCAGCACCGCGGCCACCGCTGCTGCGCAACCTGCTGCAGCCGCACCGCCACGCAGCTGGCGTCCGGCACGCCCACGTCGGTGCAGTCATCGTTGATGACCAACCCAAACGTGGCGCGCCGCGACAGGTCTGGCGCTATTATCCGTCCGTCGCTGTCCAGGATCACGCTCTGTGCGTCGTTGATGTCTGCGGATAGTGGTTGGTGGTGGTGGTGGGGTGTATTGATGTGGTGTGTTGCCAATGCGCTGCCAACAACCAGTGCCAACGCACCCGTGGCGGGGATGACGGCATCGTACTCCGCGCTGCCATACGTGTTGTTGCAGCAGTTGAACTCGTAGCCGCGGCAGGGGTCAAAGATCACATTCTGTGTGAAGTTGAGCTTGCGGTCGGGCGGCTGGTAGCTGCAGGCGAATGTGGGTGTGCGTGTGGGTGGGTGAGGAGGGCAGTGGGAGGAGAGACGGAGTAAGCCACTGGCAGCGACGCCCGCACGCACACGTAGTATGACGTGGGCAGGAGGTACTTGTCGGGGTAGTAGATGTCTTCCAGCAGCGGCGCATTCTCCAGCTCTTCTATCAGCGCGCCTTGGGACTGCAAGAGGGAGGTGGAGGCGAGGAGGGAGGGTGAGTCCTGGCGGTCAGAGTCAGAACTCGCTCACCCCATCCGCCCACCCGCGCCAACGCACGTCTGTCAACACGTTTGTAAACAGCTCGCCGCCTGCTGGGTACTGTGCGCGCACCTGTCGCGCTATCCCGCTCACAGTTGCCACGGCAACAACCGCCACCGCCCTACCGGTACTGCCGCGCCGCCATCGCCACGCCGCACCCTGCCGCTGCGCTTCCGCTGGCGCGTCTCGGCGCCCGCATGCTGCATCACCCGCGCGCGCCATCTGCAGACCCGGGCGACGCCCCAGTGCTCAGAAGTTGCGGCTGCAGCGATCACTTCATGACACTGTACTGCGCTGCCGCGCCCTCGCCTGCGCGTGCGTTGGCGGCGTCGCCTGAGTGGGTGGTTGTCAGCGCGGCAGTTGGATTGTAGTGTTATTGAGACGAATAGCAACCGGGTGGAATCAAATGTACAGCTGCATTGCGTATCGTACGACTCATAAAAATTTGGCGGTGTGCGCTCGGTGTGTTTGCAGTAACAAGTTGTCACTTACGGCGGCTCTTGTGACTGTGAGTGGTTTCAAGCCATTCTGTTCTGCGGCCGGCAGACCCCGGGCCGCGGCGGCGTGCGGCGGCGCTGCGGCGCGGCCGCAGAATGTTGCCATTGTTGCCCGCGGCCGGCGGCCCGCCATTCCGGCGCACAAGAACGGCGAGGCGGACGCCGGGCGCGTCACTTCTACCTGGTCTACCTGTACCGGGTCCGGTACCCTGGTACCGGTCTGATAACCACCCGCTGGTCAGCGGCTGCCAGCTGGTGACACTGGTACGGGACGGCCGGGCCCTAAGAAGGGGCGCCCGCGCCGCCCCGCGCGGCAGCGTGCCGGTGCGCCGCGGCCGCCTCTGCCACCAACGCCGCGTCGCGCTCCGACATCACGAAGCCGCCCTCCACCGCGCGCAGCAGGTTGCGCAGGAACTTGTCGGTGTCGGCCGCGAACTGCGTCACGGCGCGCCGCCACTCCTCCACCGCCGCCACGCCCGCCGCGTGATCGCGCGTCAGCTCCTCCGTCAGCCGGCGCAGCGCGGACGGCACGCACCGCTCATGCAGCTTCTCCAGGTGTTGCTCCAGCATGGCCTGGCTGTCCTGAAACCGGGCGCGGTATGCCACGCTGGCGGCCGGGATGTGGAACGCATGCACGTACGCCCAGCTCGCCGCGCGGCGGCCGCGCTTCACCAATCCCATCGCGTCCGTCAGCGTGGAGGTCAGCGCGTCGTGCGTCGTACCGTCTCCGCGCCGCGCCGCCAGCAGATTTCCCCACTCCACCGTCACCTCTGCTTCCAAGCCGTGGATGGTAAGCATTGCGTCGTGCTGGTCCAGGAAGCGCTTGTGGTAGAACAGATACAGGTCGTCGTCCGCCGTCGCCGCCGCCGCCGGTGGTTTGTTGCAGATGTAATAGCTGCCGCCGTGGCCCTCCCACGGCTTACCACAGATGTAGCAGAACTGGCAGCGACAAAGGCAAGTCATATGGTTGCAGCCCTCGGTCCGCAGGACGCGGACGTGGCACATGGGGCACTTCATCGTGCCGATCAGCCAGGCGAAGTCTTTATCGCGGAACATCCCTTGCTTTCGCCACCACTCCACCTCAGCGCATGACGCCGGTTTGTGCGCCTCGTCGCCGCACTTGAAACACATGGCGTAGCCGCACTTACACACCACGTCCTCGGTACCGCCACCTGTGTACAGGACCACCGTCCTGCGGGAAGATGGGTGGGGGTGGGGTGGACATGCGGTGGCGGTGGCGGTGGCGGTTGCGCATGCGACGGCGGCGACCATGGGCGGACACGTACTTGCACCCCGGCGCCGGGCACCATTTCAGCGTCGTGTTGGCGTCCACCATGCCGCGCGTCACAATGTCCATGAACCGGGCATACGCCTCGGGCGACAGGTACTCCTTGAACATCCGGGGGCGCACCACCTCCTTGCAGTCCGGCGCCATGATGCACTGCAGCGGGGAGAGAGGGTTGTGCAGCAGTGCTCACCGAGCAGTTAATGTCATGATACCCAACGCGAGTTGCGCGTGCGCCAGCAGTTGGGACGTACGCGCGTGCCAAACGCGGTCGGGGGGAAAGCCATGCCGACTTGTAACACGCGCCGCCACTCTTCCTTAGGCGCCCAGTGCCCGCAGGCGCACGCGTCCCCATCAGCGTACGCGTACTCCTCCAGGCTGACCTCATCAAAAAACATGTCGGTGGGCCCCGCTCCGTCGGGCAGCGGTGGCGGGTCGCCGCCCGCCGCCATGCCCACCCTCGCGCGCACGCTGTCGGCGTCCTCGGTCCATGCGTAGTCTATGTTCTCCATGCGCCACTTCATGTGGTGCAGCAGCACCAGCGCCTCGTCGGGCGTCATACCAAAGCGGTTGGTGAGGTGTGCTATACGCGCCTCCACCTCGCCGCGCAAGTCCGCCGCCGGGATGACGACCGCCTTCCCGCCCGCCGCCGCGCGCGAGTACTCCGTGGAGCTGGCGGCGCGCAGAAATGGCGACGCTGGGGGCGCCGCCATACCATCGGAGCCACCCACAAAGGTATCAGGGTAAGGGAAGTCATCCTCAGAGTCGAGGTAGTAGGGTTCCTCCTCCTCCAACAACAACTCCTTGTCCTCCTCCTCCTCCTTGTCGTCGGCCATGGTGAGCCTGGTGTGGGTCGAGGGGCATCAACAGGCTGCGGCCCAAACTTCCGGTATGCGACGCCTCGCGAGATGTCACAAAGCACGGGCAGTGCACCGCCGACCCACGTCGCGTGTATTGCGCATAATTGCAGCCAATGGCCGCTTCCCGTACCATTTTCTGTGTTGCCCGCGTTTAGAAACTTGGAAGAGTCACGTGTGGATAGCCATGCAATTCTGCACCCCCCAGGAATGATGGAATCCAGGCAGCTAAGGCAGCGGCGCTTGCCACCAATGGCTCGACCATGGCAGCGGGGTGTTAGCAGCAGTTGCCATCGCTTACCGGTACTACCGGTACCAACGCTGCTGCGCCACGCGTGACTTTTACCAACTTACCGCCCGGTGCCTGCGCGCGCTGCTGAAAGCGTGAGACTTTAAGCGTCCCTGTTGCACAAACGACAAGGCGGCCCCGTAACCACTGCGTTGGCAGTCTACGATGTGGTTATCGGACTTATTTTTTGTATCGAGCAGGGACAGCACTCCTACCATATCATATATATGATAACCGGTACTCTGATATCAGCTGCACCAACCTGCCACGAGCAATGGCGCAGCCTGCACCCAACAAAGGCACCAACAACGGTGGCAGACTGGTGGGGCTTATCGGTTCAGCAACGCCGATGCCAGTGTCACGCAAATCCAGCGTGCGCAGCGCGCGCAGGTGGGCAAAAGACATCTCGGGTGTGAGCGTGGAACAGCACCAAAGATTCAGCTCCTGCAGACTGCCCGGAAGGGCCGCCACCGTGTCATTGGTCACTGAGGTGACAGCGGCGTAGAATACACGCAACCGTGGCAAATGAGCTAACGACACGGTCGTGACCGTCGGGGTGACAGAGATGTCTAGCACCTCCAACGTCGGCGGCAGGGTGCCGATACTGGTGGCGCAGGCGTCTCCCAACCTCCATTGCAGTGCGCGCAACGCGGGCAGGTGGTGATGGAAGCTTGCTGCAGGGAATGACGGCTCGGGAAACGTACACATATCCATACACAGCACCTGCAGCGATGGCGGTAGAGCCCCCAGTCCCCCGCCCAGTACTGCCGTCAAACCGCAGTCCAGCGACGTCAGCGAGCGCAGGTGGGTGAAGCTGGCGGCGGGCGTCAAATTGTGGCACAGGCGTACCACCAAGTGGTGTAGCGTGGACGGCAGGTGTTGAACTACCGCGTCAGTAATGTTGTAGCATTCTTGGACATTCAATGATGTCAACCCCTGCAACAGGGCAGGGGGGCACAGCTTCGTCATCCTGGCGCCCTCCGCTGCGGGCAACGCGTCGTGCCACCGATGCACGTCGTGGACGACTGTGGCTGTGTCGCACCACGGCACATCCGCCACTGTGTTCAGCAGCACCGGGTGCGTGAGTCGCAGGATGGTGGCATCGTGAGTGTTCAAACACAGCAGGATGGCGGCCGATGTAACTGGGTTGCCGCTCACCACCTGTACCAGCAGAGGCACGGTGTCGTGCGACATGGTGGGCAGCAGGTGGGTCTGTTGCTGCAGGGCGCCACAACTACATGATCAGTGGGATGAGCACCAATGCAAACTAACTCAACTAATGCACGTTGCAGGCGCGTTGGTCTTGCTGCATGCTTGCCGTATTGCTCGCACCAGCGGTGGGTTGGGAACTTGGAAATAATTTGTTGGTGCACAGGCGTTGGAGGCGACTCGGGACTCGGGCCCGCCAACCAGCTCCAACCAGACCAGGTACCGGTAGGTGCCACCCGCACACGTAAGGCTACTCGCGCGCAGACAATTGTTGTCAATCGATACCGCAGTTTATTTGGTCATCTTGTTGCTTACCCGCTACCGGTATTGTCGGTATTCCCACGCGAACACAGCTGCTGCCGGCGCCCGCCGCCGCTGCTGGCAACCATGACACCTCCAGAAATGACCGCTGCCGGCGTGGCGGTTGCAATAGCAGCAGCGGTTGTTTGCGTGGCGGTTGCAATTGCAACTGTCTACGCTATTATTCGAGCACTCGCCCCCGCACCGGTGCCACCGCTGGTGCAGGTGCTGGCGGGCAACCCGCTGGCGGGCGCCGCCGTGCTTACCTGCCTCACCACCACCGATGCAAAAAGCCTCCGGCTGCTACATCCGGCGCTACCAGCCACCGTGGCGCGCGTGCCGTGGGCAGACACTGATGTCGCCGTTATGGATGTGGTGCGGTGGCGCAAAGCACTGCCGGCAGCAGTAGGCGCGTGCTTCACACGGAGCGCCGTGGGTGATCTGGAGCGTGCTGCGGCAGCGCTGGCGGGCGTGACGCATGTGGACCTGCATTGGGACGAACAAGTTTGCGCAAAGCTGCTCTGTCGGCTACCGGCATCGGTGCGCGTACTAGATATCAGTAATTGCTGGAACTTAGCCGACAACACCAACCTCACACACCTGACGGCGCTTGTGTCACTCCACTGCCGTGGGACGGCGGTGCTTGCAAACGGGGCGGCTGGCTTGCCGCCAACGCTACAGGAGCTTGACATCAGTGGCATCACGGGTCGTTTACCGGCCAGTATTTCCCTCGCACACTTGCGTGCGTTGCGGGTGTTGCGAGCCAGTCGGAGTGCCCTGAATGTTGCGGCTCTCGCATTGCTGCCGCCGAGCCTTGTGGAGCTGCATGCCGCGAATTGCAGGCACTTGACTGATGCAGCGTCATTTGGCCACCTCCCTGCCCTGCGTGTGCTGGACGTGTCTGAGTGTCCCATTGGCGACGCGTCGCTGGCAAGCCTGCCGCCGTCGCTGGCGACTTTGGTAATCTCACGTTTCTCGCTTGCTGCTGTGTTGCCGCCGCACCTGCCCGCGCTGCGGGTGCTGGGCATGAGTCACGCACACATTGGGGACGCGCTGGTGGCAAGCCTGCCGCCGGGCTTGGTGGAGCTACGCCTGTCATTGTGCACAGATGCGACGCGAGCTGCCACGTGGGACCACCTGCCGGCGCTACGTGTGGTGCACAGCCCTGACACGCGGCTTCTTCAAGCTACGCTGGCCGCTTGCCGCGCACGTGGCTGTGTCGTCACGTCCTCGGGTGACGCCGTTCTAAAGTACCAATCGGGCTGCGCTCCTTTAGCTGTGCTAGTGGGCGGGCGGGTGGTGAGCGCTACCGGTACGTGGGACAATGAGGTTCAGGTATGGGATGCGCCAGGCGGGGCGCCGGTGGCGTGTACCAGGAGACCAAAATATGTACTGAATCGTTTTGATAGGATGTATTCACTGGCGCCGCTGCCCGACGGCCGCCGCGTCGCCATTGGCACCGGTACCGATGCTGCATACTGGGGCCACGCTACTGGTGGCATTGAGGTGTGGGATGTGCATGCCAGGCGGCCTGTGCGCTGCTCCACCATTGACTGCGGCAGTCGTGGCATTGTGCATGCACTCGTGCCATTGGCTGATGGCCGCATCGCAGCCGGGTTCAAAGGGGATTGGAGTACCAACGTGTGGGTGGTAGATGTGGATGTCGGTGCCGGGGCGGCGGTGGTGTTGAAGGGGCACAAAGCCGCAGTTGTCGCGCTGGTAGGACTGCCAGATGGCCGGTTGGTCAGCTCGTCTGTTGATGGCAGCATGCGGGTGTAGAACGTGGCGTCGCGGTCGTGTGTGGCGACGCTGTTGCGCACTGGCGTGGTCTGTTGCTTCGCAGTGATGGCTGACAGGCGGTTGGCGTGTGGGGCAGATGACGGCACGGTGAGGCTGTGGGATGTGAGCACGCGTTCCTGTGTGAGCGTGCTGGGCGGGCACGCTGGCGCCGTGCGGGCACTGGCCGCGCTGCCAGATGGCCGGCTTGCCACCGCCTGTGACGGCGGCAGCATCCGGCTGTGGGACGCGCGCCCCACAGCAGCTGCTGATGGCAACCAGCTGGTGCTGCAGCTGGGACACCTTCCTTGCAGCATTTTGGTTAACATGCTGGTACCGCTGCCTGCCGCTTATGCGCCAAGTGGGTGTTGCGTGCTTTATTGTGGTTACTACGCGATAACTGTGCGCCTGCTGGACGCCCCGCCTGGTCTCCCGCTACCACAATATTGAATTTGGGAAGCAGTTTTCGTGGTGCTTACTGCACCGTTGTGCCTAATTATGATAACATAATTAATTCGTGATACCCGCGCTACACGTTCAACGCAGCAGGGTCAACGCGTCGTCGCAACGCAGTTGCAAGCCACGATCGTCAGAATGGGTATCCATGGCGCGCCGCAGCAGCGCAGCAACCTCGTCGCCTGCCAGTTGATCGCGATCCAGCATGGAATGTGTACAGCTATACTCCGCCAAGGTGCACAGCACGCTGGTGATTGTGTGCACCGTGTCGGCGTCGCTGGCAACGTGGCGCCGCAGGGCCGCCAGCACAGCTGCGCCGACGCCTTCGCATCGCGGTAGCGCCATTCGAACCGTGCGCAATTGTGCCAGGGCCCACAGTGCGCTGCACGCCGCCCGCACACCGGCGGCGTCATCCACATGTGCCTGCAAAAGGTCAACAATAACCTCCACACTGCCGGTACAGGTAACGTTTGGCGCAAACAGCGCATGGTTTGCCTCCAAGCATGCAATGTTATGCAGCGCCCAGCACCCGGCGACGGCCACTTTAGTGTCGCTGCCGTGCAGCCAGAGTGCAGCCACCAGCGCGTCAACAACAGCTTGCTCAACCGCAACTGTTATATCCCATGTTAGGTTGCGCAGCGCGCCACATGCTGCCCTCGCCACGCGGGCATTATCGGCATGATGCTGCAGCGCAGCCACAATGGCTGGCATCACGCTAGGTTCATGCAGCACTCTCACGCACATTGTTTCGTTCACACTCATGTTCCATAGCGCGTGTAAAGCCGCGTCCGCCACAGAAGCGTTGTAGGCGTGCTGCCTCAGCACCGACACCACTGCAACACAGGCACTGCCGTCCTGCGCCAAGAGAGTCCGGCCTGCTTCCTCAATTGTGAGGATGTAGATGGTCCAGCACCCTTGAACCGCAGCCTCCACGTCGCTGGCGTGCCGCAGCAGTGTCGCCACTACCGCGTCGACAATGCTGGCATCCCGTACCAGCAACTCACATGCAATGGTTGCAGTTGCCATGTTGCGGAGCGTGCCGCACGCCGTTCGCACCACGTTTAAATCGTCAGCATGCTGCCGCAGCGCTGCCACGATGGCGGCAGCCGCACCATGGTCACGTACCAGTGGCATGCAGGTTGCAGCATTCATTGTACTGGGAATGTATTGCAGCGCGCTCAATGCCGCGTGCAAGACCGCCGCGTCACCAACGTGCTGTTTGAGTACGCCCACCACCGCAGCACCGACACTGCCGTCCCGAGCAAGCAGCGTCCGGCCTGCGTCCACATATGCAAGATAATGTAGCCCCCAACATCCCGCGGTCACGACATCTATGTCATCGGCATGCCGCTGCAGTGTAGCCACCAACGTGGCGCCGATGCCATCAACGCGTACCAGCCACTCGCATGTGCAGCCAGATGTCCCAAGGTTCCTTAGCGCGCCACACGCCGCTTGCGCCACCTCTCCATTGTCGCCATGTCGCTGCAGTGCTTCTACTATGACGGCGCCCGCGTCATGGTCGCGCACCAGCGGCATGCGCATGGTCTCCTCAATGCTGATGCTTTGCAGCGCACTTAACGCCGCATGCGCCACAGACGCGTTATCAACGTGCTGCTTCAACGCCGCCACCACCGCTGCGCCTGCGGTGGTGTCCCGCGTCAGCAGTGCCCGGCCTGCACTTTCGGCGGCGAGGGAACACAGCGCCCAGCACCCCTCTACCACAACCGTTGCGTCGCTGGTATGCTGCTGCAGCGCTGCCATCACCGCGTTGCCAATGCCGTCCACACGTATCAGCAACTCACTTGAGCCGCCTTCAGTTGACACGTTGCTTATTATGTTGCACGCCGCTCTGGCAACATTGACGTTAGTTACATGCCGCCGCAGCGCTCCCACAATGGCCACTATCACGGTGTGATCGCGCACCAGCAACGTACAGGCCGTCTCAAGGGTACTGATGCTTGACAGCGCGTATAGGGCCCACTGCGTAACCTGCAGGTCACCAGAGTGGAGCTGCAGGGCCCGCACGAGCGTGACAGCCACGTGTGAGCAGTCGCGACGCACCAGGACCTCGCAGCTTGCTGGCAAGAAGCAAAGGTTGTACAATATCATGCATCCGTGTTGTGTCAAGTTTGCGTTGCCAGGATGCCGCTGCAATGCCGCCGCCGCCGCTGTGTCCGCGCCGTCGCGCGCGAGGTCACAACGATTCGCTTCCGCCATTGTGAGGTTCAGTAGCGCGCCGCAAGCGGCAGCCGCGACCTCCTCGTTGTCCATATGCCGCTGCAGCGTCGCAATGACGGCTGCCCCACAGCCGTCACGGTGCAGCACCCGTTCGTTGCCATTGGCAAACATCAAGTTCTGCAGCGTAGTACACACTGTGCGTGCCACCGCCACGTCGGCAGCTTTGCTGCGCAGCGCCGCAACCAGCGCGCCACCTACACCATCGCATTGCACCAGCAGGTGACACACAGGCTGGTGTGCAGCTAGGTTGCTCAGCGCGCCACAGGCAGCACGGAGCACCTCCGCGTCATTGGAATGTACCAGTAGCGCAACTGACAGCGCCGCACCCACGCCGTCAGTCTGCAGCTGCACCGCTGCCGCTTCGCGACCCGGGCATGCCTTGGACAGGTTGTGCAGCGCCACGCACGCGGCGCGCACCACTGCCACGCCTGCGTCAAACGCGCATAGCGTAGCAGCAGCGGCACCACCGGCACCGCTGGCAATCAACGCCCGCGTCGCTTCTGAAGAAGTCGTCTTGAGTGCCAGCTGCAGCATGGCGTCTCTCGCCGCTGCGGCCGACGCCGACAGCGGCTCGGTACGCGCGCGGCGGCTGGTGGCGGTGACACAAAACGCCGCGCCACTCCCGGTACCGGTACGGCTTATTGCCAGTGCGGCCGCAAGTGTGCGAGCAACGGCGTCCATGGTCGGGCGCGCCGCCGGGTCAGTCGACAAGCACTTGCTAATTACGTCCTCCACTGCCGCCGGCACACACAGCGGCCCTGCACCCGTCAACATCCGCCACGCCAGCGTGCCCCAGCCGTGCACGTCGCCAGCTGTACTCCCACCAGTACCAGCTGCAGAGTTGTAGCCCACCACGCGCACTGCAGCCTCACCTTCATCGGTTGACGACAGCAGCACGTTGGCGGCCGTGACGGCACCATGCACAATCCGCCGTGCATGCAGCGCTGACAAGGCGGCAGCCGCTTGCCATAGCAACCGCAGGCGCACCATGACGCTTGCGTCCGCCAGCGCGCCGGCTGACGCCAGCACCACACTTGCTAGGCTACCAGCCGCGCGTTGCGCCACCGTGTAGTACCGGTACGTCGGTGTCTCCGTGGTGCCATCGACGTCAATCAGCGCACCGTATACCCGCAGCACGCCGTCGGCATGCACCCCGTACTGCAGCCGCACGCGCTCCAGCCACACATTAATGTCGTCGACCGTGGCGGGGTGCACCTGCTCAATGGCCACCGGCTCGTCGTAAAGCGTGCCGGCATACGTCACGGTGTTGTCGGTGCTCTTGCAGGCCAGCACAAAGCGTGCGCCTGTGACGCCCACGTCAAACACCACGTCGGTGGGAGCCAGCACCCAGGGGCCATCGAGTAACCTGGCGTGCACGCCGGCTGGTGCCACAGGTGCGTCAACATCTGCGGCGGATGCGCGCCGGGCGCGTCGCTTGGCAGCGCTGCTGCTCATGATGGAGGTGGTACCGGTAATGAGCGCTAGTCACTGACAACAAACAAGTTGGCGCGGATAACAATAATGAAATGTCAACCCCGATTCACCGAGCAAATATGCGACGGCGCGGCGCCGTCAATTGAATACCTGTAGGGGGTGGGGGTGGTGAGTGGTGGCACTGTGGTGCGTGACGTGCGGCTTCTCCGAGTCCTTGAAAGCGCGTTGAAGCTGCCATTGCGCGGGCTCCGGGCTGCCCCGCGGGGCGGCGCGGGCAGCCACGGTAAGGTTAGCGGCGAGCGCATTTGATGGATCCTATTGCATCACGGATGGCATGCGCGGCAGGCGCGCCGCTCTTCAAGCCTTCAACGGTACCATCGCCGCATCACCACACGCATCACCGTACGGCGGGCGTGAACTTTGAACTCCGCGCTCGGTTCAAGCCGTTCACTTCTGCACCCGCGACGGAGCCTGGCCGTGACCGCGCGGCGTGGCCGCAACGTGCCGTCGTGCCCAAATGGCAACTTGGCAATTTGGCGAGCAAAAGTCACCTGGAAAACATCGCACAATAGCGGCAGAGTGCAAATTTGCTCCAATTTTGACATCTTGTGCAACGGCACTGCTACAATGGTGTGTAACCCGCGTGGGCATCAATTTTCTACGCGGCAGCATGTGGCACTTGGCACTTGGCAACCTGGGTGGCCGCATAGAGGTGGACCGTGCTGCAAACACATGGTGTTTGCAAGCGGAGGGGCCTGGGAGGGCCCGCCAGCGTGGCGAGCGGTCTGCAACAGGGGCCGTCTTCATGCGGCAATTAATTTTCGAGGATGAGATTCCACCGCGGTACTGCCATGTATCTGCTGCCATGTTGCTGGCGGACGTGGCGCAGGACAGCCCGACCAACACACAACACACACAAGTCCACACGCACAATTCGCTGAACCAACACCCCGCCGCCCGTGCCATTTGCAGGCGTACGAGGACATTGACGCGGTGGTAATTGACACTGGCTCCGGTGTGTGCAAGGCGGGGCTCGCAAGCGACTACGACACGCCGCGCGCCGTGATTCCGACTATCGTGGGGCGCCCGAAGTCCACATACGTGAGAGTCATGGGATCGGGTGATGGCAAGGACGCGTTCGTGGGTGACGAGGCACAGTCCAGGCGCGCCATGCTAACGCTGAAGTACCCCGTTGAGCACGGCATTGTGACAAACTGGGACGACATGGAGAAGATCTGGCACCACGCGTTCTACAACGAGCTGCGCGTGGCGCCGGAGGAGCACCCTGTGCTGCT
>Ga0066256_1004304_pt1 | contig 12797 bp, 13 predicted proteins | sample ThiBio_1000_biof_FD_87107 | JGI IMG/M metagenome (GOLD analysis project Ga0066256, IMG submission 87107) | Wastewater bioreactor microbial communities from Cape Town, South Africa - Thiocy_expt_1000_biof (version 2) | ecosystem: Engineered > Bioreactor > Thiocyanate-remediating >...
CGCCACGGAGCAGGCCGAGCGCAGCGCGGTGCTCGTCCGCGGGCGGCAGGCCGCGGTGGACGCGGTGCGCCCCGGCGTGACCGCGCACGAGGTGGACGGGGCGGCGCGACAGGTGCTGACGGATGCCGGGCTCGGCGAGGCGTTCCTGCATCGCACCGGCCACGGCATCGGCGTATCCGTGCACGAGGAGCCCTACATCGCGCCGGGCAACGACCTTCCCCTGCGCGAGGGCATGGCCTTCAGCATCGAGCCCGGCATCTACTTCCCCGGCAGCTGGGGCGCCCGCATCGAGGACATCGTGGTGGTGACGGCGGACGGGTGCGTGCGGCTCAACAACGCGCCGCACGCCCTGGCATCCGTCGGCTGAGCGCCGCCGTCAGCGCACCACGGCCGTGACGGACGCGAGCCGCTGCAGCACCTCATGGCTGATCGACCCGAGCAGAAAGCGGCGTACGACGCCGTGGCCCCGGCTGCCGACGACTGTGAGCCGGGCCTCCTCGGCGAGGTCGTTGATGACCGCGGAGGGGAATCCCTCGGCGACGGCCTCCACGATCTCGAGCCCCGGGTACTGGCTGCGCAGACCCGCCAGCGACAGCGAGGGAGCCTCGCGGGATGCCTGCTCCATCCCCTGGCGATACCCGGCGGCTGGGGTCATCAGGGCGTTGCGGGGAGCGGAGATCGGGGTCCAGACGATCACGGCGGTCAGCGGCTCCCCGAGGCGGTCCCCCTCGGCCGCGGCGAAGGCGATCGCATCTTCCGAGACCCGCGAACCGTCCACGCCGACGACCACGCCGCGGCGTCCGTCGTCCAGGTCGAAGTCGGGCACCACCACGACAGGGCAGTGCGAGCCGGCGGCGATGCGGATGCCGTGCGATCCGCGTGCGGGTCCCTGGCCCGGACCCCGGTAGTCGCTGCCGATCACGAGCAGTGCCGCGTGCTCGGATGCCTCGATGAGCGTCGAGACGGGGTCGCCGAGCGCCGTCCGCGTCATGACGGTGAGCCCGTCGGCCCGGATCCGGTCCGCGACCTCGGCGAGCAGCTGATCGGAGGCTTCGGTCGCCGCCTGGATCACGATGCCCTCGCCGACCATGCCGATGGCACCGCCCACCACACCCACCAGTTCGCTGGACTCCCCGCGTGCGGTGGCGCGCGACACCGCCCAGTCGACGGCTCGGCGGCTCGCCTGCGCGTCGGTCACACCGACGACGATCTTCTCTGACATCTTCGGCTCCCATCAGTGACGGAGCCTCCACTCTATTGACCCCCGGGCGATTTCGCGCGGGCCGGGGCCGTGGAAAACGCGTCAGATCCGCATCGCGTCGAGTGCCGCCTTCAGACGTGCGACGGTGCCGTCGACGTCGCCGAGCTTGTCGAGCCCGAACAGGCCCATGCGGAAGGTGGAGAACGACTCCGGCTCGTCGCAGTGCAGCGGCACGCCGGCGGCGATCTGCAGCCCCTGGTCCTTGAACCTGGCGCCGGTGCGCAGGCCCTCGTCGGTCGTGTGCACGACCACCACGCTGGGTGCGGCGAAGGCGGATGCCGCGACGGACGGGAGCCCGCGCTCGGCCAGCAGGGCGCGCACGCGCGTGCCGAGCTCGATCTGCGCCGCGCGGAGGTTCTCCGGGCCGCGGTCGCGGGTCTCGATCATCTGCGCGAGGTTGCGGGCGATGGTGTCGGTGGGCATGGTCGCGTGGTAGCCGGCCCTGCCGTCGCGGTAGCCGTCCGAGATCGCCAGCCACCGGTTCAGGTCGAGGGCGAAGCTGGTCGGAGTGCCGGATGCCACAGCATCCCGGCCGTTCTCGCTGAGCATGACGAAGCCGACGCCGGGCGAGCCGCTCCAGCCCTTCTGCGGGGCGCTCAGCAGCACGTCGACGCCGAGCGCGCGCATGTCCACCCACATCGCACCGGAGGCGATGCAGTCCAGCACCAGCACGCCGCCCACCTCGTGCGCGGCCTCGGCGAGCGCGCTCACGTAGTCGTCGGGAAGCAGGATGCCCGCGGCCGTCTCGACGTGCGGGGCGAAGACGACGTCGGGGCGCCCGGCGCGGATCGCCGCGACGACCTCGTCGATCGGGGCGGGGCTCCAGGCCGCCTGCGGGTCGTCGCTGTCAGGTCGCGCCTGGCAGACGGTGACGGCGGATGCGATGGATCCGGCGTCGAGGATCTGCGACCAGCGGTAGGAGAACAGGCCGTTGCGCACGACGAGCGCCTTCCTCCCGGTGGCGAGGTGACGGGCGACGGACTCCATGGCGTAGCTGCCTCCGCCGTTGATGACCACCGCGCTGTCGGCGCCGTACGTCTCGCGCAGGATGGCGAGCGTCTGCTGCATGACGTCGACGAAGCGGGCCGACATGTGGTTGAGGGAGCGATCGGTGAAGACCACCGAGTACTCCAGCAGGCCGTCGGGATCGATGTCGTCGTGGGGGAGGCTCATGCGTCCAGGTTCGCACCGCTCGCAGGTCCCGGAAAGGCCCTTCCACCTGACGGAAGTCTCGGCCGGAGGAAGCCGGGACTCGTGCCGCGTTGCCGAGGTGGCTAGCATGCGGGTGGAGCTGACATGGAGCAGGGATCGGATGCCGCGGGGCGGAGCGCGCCCGTGCGCTGGCCCGTGGTGTGCTGGCTCGCGATCCTGGCGCTGATCGGAGTCGCCCAGCTGGTGCGCGGGGAGTGGTTCGACGCCGCGGTGTTCCTGGTCGCGATCGCGCTCGTCTGCTGCAGCATCCTGCTCCCGCCGCACGGCGCGCATCGGCCGCGACCGGACCTCGTCGTGTTCGCGGCGACGGCGCTCGCCGCCGCGGTCGCGCTGCTGCCGCGGCACAGCACCGGAATGATCGTCGCCGTGCTGGTCACCGGGGTCGTCGCGCTCGTGGCGGGCTGGCCGGGCGCGGCATCCGCTCGTCGGACCTGGACTCCCGGGCTGCGGCGTCTCGCCGTGGCATGGGCGGTGATCCTGGTGGCCGGATGCCTGTGGGAACTGGCGCAGTTCATCGCCGGGCGGGTGGCGCCGACGCAGCCGAGCTTCGCGCTGAGCGACCTCGTCGATCCGCTGCTGGACACGGAGCTCGGCAAGGCGGTCTTCGCCGGCGCCTGGCTCAGCTGCGGCGCCTTCCTGGCGCTTCGAGGACGGCGCAGCGGATGATCTTCAGCACCGCGTTCTTCCTGCTCTGCGCGGCAGGGCTGATCCTGGCATCCTGGCGCATCCGGCTGCGGGATGCCGAGGCGACGATCACGGAGCTGTTCGACCGCCTGCTCGAGGATCGGTCGGTGCGGATCGCCGTGATCGTGGTGTGGTGGTGGCTGGGCTGGCACTTCCTCGCGGGCGAGACCCTGTGACCGGCCCGGTCGTGACCCATCATTCCGATGCCGGCGCGTTCAACCTCAGGAAGCGATCGACGAGTCGGTGCGCCAGTCCGCGTTCCAGCGGGGCGGAGGACAGCAGCCTGGTCGCATAGATGGGCAGCAGGACGATCTCCACGAGATCGAGTGCCGACAGCACTACGCGCTCGCCCCGTCCAGCGGCGCGCAGCAGCATCTCGTCGAGAGCGGCAAGACGCCCCTGTAGAAGGTCGCCCGGTGCGCGACCGTCCTGGACGGCACGCAGCAGTGCTGCCACGAATGGCGAGTGGCCGGGCCGGTGCGCGTTGAGCACGTCGATGACCTGCTCTGCCCAGCAGCAGAGCTCCGTGCGCAGGTCATCGGCCTCAGCGGGGATCGGGCTGGCGGCGTTGAGCTCGTCGATGGCGAGGTCGGCCAGCAGCCCGGGCATCCCGCCCCAGCGACGATGCAGGGTCGAGCGGTTCACCCCGGAGCGGCGTGCGACCTCCGATGTGGTGATCGACTCGGCCGACCGCTCTTCGAGCAGCTCGGAGAGTGCGCCGAGCACTGCCGCCCGCACACGGGCACTTCGGCCACCTGTGCGCTCCGTCACGGCATCTGGGTACATACCGGACACACTAACACGTCAACTGTTGCATCAAGGCGGCAAGGAGCTCTAGTCTTAACGCGTCTTATGATGCGTTAGGAGTGCATAGTGGTGCAGGACAAGGACGAAATCGAGAACTCGTCGCGGCGCTGGTGGGTGCTGGGGGTGCTGGTGCTGAGTCTGCTCGTGGTGCAGTTGGACACCACGGTCCTCGGCGTGGCCGTGCAGCGGTTGTCGCAGCCGCGGCCCGACGGCCTCGGGCTCACGCAGGGTGAGCTGCTGTGGGCGATCAACGCCTACACGCTGGTGATGGCCGGGATGCTGCTCACCACAGGAGCACTGGCGGATCGACTCGGTCGCAAGCGGGTGCTGCTGGGCGGGCTGGTCCTGTTCGCCGTCGCCTCGCTATGGTGTGCCTTCTCGGTCACCGGACCGATGCTGATCGCCGGACGCGCGGTGCTGGGCCTTGCGGCGGCATTGGTCACCCCGACGACCCTCGCGATCATCACCCAGGTCTTCAGCAAGCAGGAGCGTCCACGTGCCATCGGCATCTGGTCCGGCGGTGTCGGCATCGCCGTCGCGGTCGGGCCGCTCGTCGGCGGGCTGCTGCTGGACCATCTGTGGTGGGACTCGATCTTCCTCGTCAACGTGCCCGTGGTCGCCGTCGCCATCATCGCGATGGCGGTGATCGTGCCCGAGTCCCGCAACCCCCGACCCGGCCGCTTCGACGTTCCCGGTGTGCTGCTGTCGCTGCTCGGGATGGCGCTTCTCGTGAAAGGGATCATCGCAGGCGGTGACACCGGGGAATGGACCAGCCCGCAGGTGTGGGCGGTCGGATCGGCAGGGGTGCTCGTCCTCGCTGTGTTCGTGGTGTGGGAGCGCCGCGCAACCGCACCGCTGCTGCCACTGGACTGGTTCCGGTCCCGTACGTTCTCCGGTTCGATCACGGTCATGACGCTGGCGTTCTTCGCGATGCTCGGCGTCACCTTCACCACCGCGTTCTATCTGCTCAGCCTCCGCCGCCTCAGCGTCCTGAGCACCGGGCTGCTCCTGCTCCCGCTGGCTCTGGCGCAGCTCACGCTCTCCGCGTGGACGCCGGCTCTGGCGAGACGGTTCGGCGCACGTGTCACCGGCACGTTCGGGATGCTCCTCCTGACGAGCGCCCTGCTGCTGTTCGCCTCGCTCGACACCGGAACTCCGCTGTGGGTCCCTGGATTCGCCCTGTTCCTCATCGGGACAGGAATCGCGTTCATCATGCCCTCCGCCTCCGCGGCGATCATGGCATCGGTGCCGAAGGAACGCGCCGGATCGGCATCCGCGACCAGCAATGCATTCCGGCAGGTCGGCGGAGCTCTCGGCACCGCCGTACTCGGCGCCGTGCTCACCGGCGTCTACCGGGCGCAGATCACCGATCACCTCGACGCATTGCCCGCTGCGGTGCGTGATCTCGCAGCCTCGTCCATCCAGGCCACCCAAGCCGTTCTCGAGAGCCTCGGCCTGCAGCTGCCCGATGCATCGGCGATCTCAACGGCCTCCGACCAAGCATTCACCGTCGGATTCCACACCTCGTCGCTCATCGGCGCCGCGATCGCGCTCCTTGGCGCTGTCCTGGCCGCGCTCGTCCTCACACCACGAGGAGGTCCAACCCACGACGACGCTCCGCAGCCCATGGCCGACCCAGCTGAGGCAGACGCCCCATGAGCCACCCGGCTCTCATCGTCGGCGCAGGTGTCCGAATGTGAGGTCGAGCTCGAGAGCGGCGGTGCGCCAGCGATGCAGCAGCGGCCGAGCTCACATCACCGGAAATCCGTCCGGGTCTCCGATACATCCGCCGAGCCAGGACGACGGCGTGGGCGAGCTACATCCTGCTGAACCGCACGCTCGGACGCCGCCTCCCCGGCATCCAGGGGACGGCGATCGCGAGCCTGCTGACCTGCGCGGTCTGGACTCCCGTCGCGCTGGTGTGGCTGCTGCTGCACACCCCGACGATCACCAGCCTCATCCTCGCCGCAGCGTGCGGACTGGGGTCCTCGCTCATCCCCTATGCCTCCGACATGATCGCGCTGCGGTGGATCCCCGCCGAGATGTTCGGCACGTTCACCAGCCTGAACCTGGTGTGGGCCGCGCTGGCGGGCTGGCTGCTGCTGAGCCAGGAGCTGCAGCCCAACGAATGGATCGGAATCGCCCTGATCATCCTGAGCAGCGCGGTGGTGTCGGCCCGCGCGGCATCCCGTTCTTCGACGACGCCCATCGCTGCGCCGACGGAGTGAGAGCCTCGGAACCAGAAATACCCCGGCAGCAGCCAGGGTCTTGATCTGTGGAGCCTAGGAGATTCGAACTCCTGACATCCTGCTTGCAAAGCAGGCGCTCTACCAACTGAGCTAAGGCCCCGAAGGGGATTCCTCGAGGGAATGTGTGGGGCTACCAGGACTTGAACCTGGGACCTCTTCATTATCAGTGAAGCGCTCTAACCGCCTGAGCTATAGCCCCGTCAACCTCCAAGACTTTACCCGATGCCGAGGGTGAAAAGCGAATCGAGCCCGGCCTGCATGCAGGCCGGGCGTTTCCGATTCACTCCGCGGCGCCTCCGGGGCTCAGGGTGACCGTTCCGGCCGACACGTCGGCCTGGATCCGGTGCGAGCTGGAGGGGTCCTGGACCAGGTCGCTCTCCAGAGTTCCGGCCGTGGCCTGGTGACGCAGGGCGTACGAGCCGTCCGGCACGGTGAGGTCGAGGCGGCCCGCGGTGAGGTCGATCGAGACCTCGTCCGGAACGGACTGCAGCTGGGCGGTCACGCGCCCCGCGTTCACCGTGTACTCCGCCGTGCGCACGTCGCGCAGGTCGATGTCCGCGCGTCCGGCGTTCACCTCGGCATCCAGTTCCCTCGCCGCGCCCTGCACGGTCAGGGCCCCGGCGTTGATGTCCAGATCCAGCTCGCCGAACTCGCCGTCCACGCTCAGCGAACCGGCCTGAAGGGTGAGGTCCGCATCGATGCCGAGCAGCGACTCGGGCAGCACGAGCGTGGCCTGCTGCTCGCCGCGCAGCCAGTCCGGCCGGAACCAGTCGAAGCCGCTCCCCGGCCCGCGCACCTTGAGCTCGTCGTCATCGCGCTGCAGCGACCAGTCCTGCTCCGAGCCCTGCTCGATCTCCAGCCGTGCCTCGGTGACCCCCTCCCGGAACTCGACGGTCATGTCGGCGGCGCCGACCTCGAGATCGAGCGAGGTCACGCCCTGCACGTCGAGCCGCGTCGTGCCGCCCTCCTGCGACGACACCTGCTGCACGCCGGCGAACGCCGCCCCGGCCCCGGTGCCCAGCAGCACCACGCCGCCGCACACCGCCAGCACCACGGTGAGTGCTCCTGCGGTCTTCTTCGTCGCGCCGTTCATCGGACGCCTCCCTGGTAGTCGTTCCCGGCGTCCGCGACGCCGGTGTTCTCGATGTGCGCGAGTGCTGCCAGCACCCGCCGGTTGCCGTCCTCCGGTTCGAGCCCGAGCTTCTGGAAGATGGCGGTGATGTGCTTCTCGATGCTGGCCTCGCTCAGGAACAGCAGGCCGGCGATGGCACCGTTGGACTTGCCCTCGGCGATCAGCGCGAGCACCGTGCGCTCGCGATCGGTCAGGCGCAGCATCCGCTCGTCGCGATTGCGGCGGGTCAGCAGCGGCGCGCCCCCCCCGGGGTCGAGCCCGGTGGCACCGGATGCGATGCGCTGCACCGACTCGATGAACTCGGCCACGTCGGCGACCCGGTCCTTGAGCAGATATCCCAGCGCCCCGCCCTGAGTCGATCCGCTCTGCGCGGCGATGAGGTCGCTCGCGTAGCGCTCCTCCACGTACTGGGACAGCACGAGGAGGGGGAGGGACGGATGCCCGGCGCGGATCGCCAGGGCCGCCCGGATGCCCTCGTCCGTGAACGTCGGCGGGAGCCTGACGTCGAGGATGCAGAGTTCGGGGTCCGTGTCGACCACCGCGTCCATGAGGCCGTCGGTGTCGGGGAGGGCGGCGACCACCTCGTGGCCGGCGTCCTCGAGCAGGCGGACGAGCCCTTCGCGGAGGAGGACCGAGTCCTCGCAGATGAGGATCCGCATCACGCCACCTCCTCGTTCTCGGGCCACCGGTGCTGGTTCAGAAGCGGGCAGATCAGGATGCGCATGGCACCGTCACCTCCAGGCTGGTGGGGCCGCCCGCGGGGCTGTCCAGGCGGAAGGTCCCGCCGGCGGCGAGGATGCGGTTGGTGATGCCGTCGAGTCCGCCTCCGGGCTGCACCTGCGCGCCGCCCATGCCGTTGTCCTCGACGCGCGCCCACAGGCCGCCGTCTCGGCTGCGCACGACCACGCGGCACTCGCTGGCCCTGGAGTGCTTGGCGGCGTTGGTCAGCGACTCGGCGATGGCGAAGTAGATCGCGGCCTCGGCGTCCCGGCATCCGGCACCGGAACCGGTCGTCCCGGCGTCGATCCGCACGTCGAGCTGCACGGGGATGTGCGAGCGGCTCGCCAGGGCGGAGAGCGCTGCGTCCAGGCCGCGGTCGTCCAGCACGGACGTGTGGATGCCGCGCGCGAGCTGGCGCAATTCGGTGATGGCGGCCTTGGTGGAGGTGTGCGCCTCGTCGATCAGGGCCTTCGCGGCGGCGGGGTCGGTGTCGATCTTCTGCTGTGCCAGGCCCAGGGTCATGCCCACGGAGACCAGTCGCGGCTGGACGCCGTCGTGCAGGTCCCGCTCGATGCGGGTGCGCTCGAGCTCGGCAGCCCGGACGGCGCCCTCGCGCTGCGCCGACGTGGTGCGCACCTGCGCGGTCAGCTCGGCCTCCCGGTTCGGCATGACCAGGGCGCGGCTGAGCAGGCGGTGCAGCAGGGCCAGACCGAGGATGCCGGCAGCGGCGGCGAGCACGCCGAGGATGCCCACCAGCGGCGCCCAGGCCGCGGCGACCATCGAGCCGAACGGCCCCTCGACCGTGGTGCGTCCTGACAGCGGAGCGAACGCGGTGAAGGCCGACCAGATCACGCCCCAGAACAGGCGCAGCACGAGCGTGCCGGCGATGCATCCGAGCACGAAGTTGAGCAGTGCGCGCCACATGCGGCCGTCGACGGACTGCCGCAGGACGTTGCGGATCCATCCGCCGAAGCCCGGGTGGGTGCGCGGCCGCCACTGCAGGTCGGGGAGGTTCCCGCCGTACAGGCCGTCCACGCGGCGCACCTCGAACCAGGCGAGGCCGTAGAGACCGTAGACCAGTGCGAGCAGCACGAAGATGCCGAGACCGAACACGAACAGCATCCCGAGGCCGATGCCGAGGGTCGCGGTGAGCACCGCGAAGACGGCCGTGCCCACGGCGCCGAGGGCGGCGAGTTCGAGCACGGTGAGGAGGATGCGCAGCGGCGGGCGGTCGGCATCCTTCGCAGGAGCGGCCGCAGGCGCGACCGGCGCGACGGGAGCCGTCGGCGGTACGGGCGCGGTCGGCGGGACCTGCGCCGCGGGCGGCACCGGCGCTGCCGGGGCGGTGGGCGCAGTGCCCTGGCCCGGTGCCGGGGAAGTCGGATTCGTGGTCATGGCATCCACGCTACGGTCATGAGGAATTCATTGACACGGGGCTGACCGGAGACCCCGATTCGGGTTTTCCCTATACTGGCACCATGACGGATGCCCACCCCGACGAACCGCACGGATCCGGCCTCAGCCAGCGCCTGAACTGGCTGCGCGCGGGCGTGCTCGGCGCCAATGACGGGATCGTGTCGGTGGCTTCGCTGGTCGTGGGCGTGGCCGGCGCGACGACCGACAACGCAGCGCTGCTGATCGCGGGTCTCGCCGGCCTGGTCGGCGGCGCGATCTCGATGGCGCTCGGCGAGTACGTGTCGGTGAGCAGCCAGCGCGACAGCGAGCAGGCACTGATCCACAAGGAGCGCGAGGAGCTGCGCACCATGCCGGAGGAGGAGCTCGACGAGCTCACCCGGCTCTACCGCGACCGCGGGCTGAACGAGGAGACCGCACGGCAGGTGGCGGTCGAGCTCACCGAGCACGACGCCCTCGCGGCGCACCTCGAGGTGGAGCTCGGCATCGATCAGGACGACCTGGTCAACCCGTGGCATGCCGCGATCTCGTCGGCCATCTCCTTCACGATCGGCGCGCTGCTGCCGCTGCTGGCCATCCTGCTCCCGCCCCCGGCCGTGCGGGTGCCGATCACCTTCCTGGCCGTGCTGGTCGCCCTGGCCCTCACGGGCTACGTCTCGGCGAAGGTCGGCGGTGCGAGCCCGGTCCGGGCCTCGCTGCGCCTCGTCATCGGCGGCGCGCTCGCGCTGCTCGCCACCTGGCTGATCGGCACGCTGCTGGGCACGACCGGGGTCGTCTGACCCTCCGCATCCGCTCCGTCCTCCGATGACTCCCCGGAGCGGATGCCGTTCAGCGGACGTCCGTGAACAGGGGGATCAGCACCTCGTCGACGATCCGCACGGCGGTACCGGCGTCGATCGCACTGTCACGGAACAGGAACCGGTCGCGCAGCAGCGCCTGTCCGACGTCGAGGCGCAGGTCGGTGACGGCGTCCGCCCGCACCTCTCCCCGGGCGACGGCGCGCTGCACGATCTCGCGCATGGGGCCGTGGAGGTTCCCGGAGCGAGCATCGGGGAGGGGCCCGCGAAGCGGGAGGGGTCCCCCGTTCTGCGAGCGCAGGGAACCTCCACGGCCCCGCACCCACCGACGAAGAACGCCCCTTCCCGAAAGGAAAGGGGCGTTCTCGAAACGGAAACTCAGTTCGACATGAACCCGACGAGCAGGCCGCCCGTCACCTTCACCGCCAGGTTGTAGATGCCCGCGATCACCGCGCCGAGCACCGTGAACACGATCAGGTTCAGGATCGCGACGACCGCGCCGAACGCCATCACCTGCGGCAGTCCGACCAGGCTCGTCAGGTCGATGGAGCCGTCGGTGATCTTGTCGAGGAAGTCGCTGGTCTGGGTGAGCACGCCGGTCGCCTGCAGCACCATGAACACCAGGAAGAACGACACCATCGTGACGATCGCCAGTGCCACGGCACCCAGGAACGACAGCTTCACCGCGGACCAGAAGTCGACGTAGACCAGGCGCAGACGCACCTGCTTGCCACCGGTGCGTCGGGTGGACTTCTTCGCCAGCTTGTCTGCGACTGTGCTCATCGGTCAGCTCTCTTCGGATCAGGCTTCGGGGGACTCGTCCTCAGTGGACTGGGGTTCGAGGTTCTGGGCTTCGGGGGTCTGGGGCTCGGAGGTCTCTGCATCCGCCTCGTCCTCGTCGTCCATGCCACGCTCACTGTTGCGTGCCACGGCGAGGATACGGTCATCGCCCGTCATTCGGGCGAACACGACTCCCATGGTGTCGCGGCCCTTGGCGGGCACCTCGGCCACGGCAGAGCGTACCACCTTGCCGCTGGACAGAACCACCAAGACCTCGTCGTCCTCGGACACGATCAGACCGCCCGCCAGAACGCCGCGCTCGTCGCTCAGCTTGGCCACCTTGATGCCCGTTCCACCGCGCTTCTGCACCTTGTACTCGTCCACCGTGGTGCGCTTGGCGTAGCCGCCGTCTGTCACGGTGAACACGTACGAGTCCTCGGCGACGATAGATGCCGACAGCAGGCTGTCCTCGTCGTCCTTGAACTTCATGCCGCGCACGCCCTCGGTCGCCCGGCCCATCGGACGCAGCGCGTCGTCAGTGGCGTGGAAGCGCACCGACATGCCCTTGGCGCTGATGAGCAGGATGTCCTCGTCGGCGTTCACGAGCTCAGCGCTGACCAGCTCGTCGCCCTCACGCATCCGGATGGCGATGACACCGCCCTGGCGGTTGGTGTCGTAGTCGCCGAGGCGGGTCTTCTTCACGAGGCCGCCGCGCGTCGCGAGCACGAGGTAGTCCTTCGCCTGGTAGTCGCTGATGGCGAGCACCTGGGCGATCTTCTCCTCGGGCTGCAGCGCCAGCAGGTTCGCGACGTGCTGGCCCTTGGCGTCCCGGCCGGCCTCCGGCACCTCGTACGTCTTGGTGCGGTACACGCGCCCCTTGTCCGTGAAGAACAGCAGCCAGTGGTGCGTCGTGGTCACGAAGAAGTGCTCGACCAGGTCGTCGGCGCGCAGCTGCGCGCCCTTCACGCCCTTGCCGCCGCGGTGCTGGGCGCGGTAGTTGTCACTGCGCGTGCGCTTGATGTAGCCCTCACGGGTGATGGTGACGACCATCTCCTCGACCGGGATCAGGTCCTCCATGGACATGTCGCCGTCGAAGCCGTGCAGGATGTGCGTGCGGCGCTCGTCGCCGAAGCGGTCGACGATCTCGGTGAGCTCGGTGCGGACGATGTCGCGCTGACGGGCCTCGGTGGCGATGATGTCCTTGTAGTCGGCGATCTTCGCCTCGAGCTCGGTGGCCTCGTCGATGATCTTCTGGCGCTCCAGGGCGGCCAGTCGACGCAGCTGCATGTCGAGGATGGCCTGCGCCTGATCGTCGTCGATGTCGAGCAGCGCCTTCAGTCCCTCGCGCGCCTCGTCGACGGTGGGGGAGCGGCGGATCAGCGCGATGACCTCGTCCAGGGCATCCAGTGCCTTCAGGTATCCCTGCAGGATGTGCATGCGCGCCTGCGCCTTGCGCAGACGGAAGCCCGTGCGGCGCACGATCACGTCGAGCTGGTGGTCGAGCCAGTTCGTGATGAAGCCGTCTAGTGCGAGCGTGCGCGGCACGCCGTCGACGATCGCGAGCATGTTCGCGCCGAAGTTGTCCTGCAGCTGGGTGTGCTTGTACAGGTTGTTCAGCACGACCTTCGCGACCGCGTCGCGCTTGAGCACGACGACCAGGCGCTGACCGGTGCGGTCGGAGGACTCGTCGCGGATGTCGGCGATGCCCGTGATCTTGCCGTCACGCGCCAGCTCGCCGATCT
>Ga0066256_1004305_pt1 | contig 12794 bp, 8 predicted proteins | sample ThiBio_1000_biof_FD_87107 | JGI IMG/M metagenome (GOLD analysis project Ga0066256, IMG submission 87107) | Wastewater bioreactor microbial communities from Cape Town, South Africa - Thiocy_expt_1000_biof (version 2) | ecosystem: Engineered > Bioreactor > Thiocyanate-remediating >...
TACAGCCGTCCTCACCCTCTCCCCCACGCACACCGAACCGCCGCGCAACTTGCAAGCCCAGCATCTCAGTACCCAGATCCCCCTTCGCACCGTCCGCGACGCACTCGCAAAAGCGGCATGCCAGATCCTGGAGATCGAACCCGGAGAGTTGATGGCGGAATACCGGCCCGCTCTGACACCTAGTGGCACGAGCGGGCTCGAAGCCGAGATCTTCGTCTATGACACGCTTCCCGGCGGCGCCGGATTCTCAAGCCAATTGCCGGCGCGCGGACTTGAGCTTTATCAACGTGCGCTTCAGCTTATGAAGACCTGCCCTGAAGGCTGTGATGCCTCATGCTATCGATGCCTTCGCAGCTTCAAGAACAAGTTTGAGCACACGCTGCTGGATCGGCACGTCGGCGCCGAACTTCTGGAGTATCTGCTCAATGGGGTCCAACCCGAGTTCAATTCGCGGCGGCTAACTTCGTCGACCGACCTTCTTTGCAATGATCTCAAGCGGCAAGCGGGTTCAGAGTTTGCATTCGAACCCAACGCAACTGTTCAGTTGGACGGAAAAACGATCACGGTGCCCATTCTCGCCAGCAGAGGCGGCACACAGTATGTGGTTGCGCTGTCCGGGCCTCTCACCAACGATCATCCCGCCGATCCAATCATCCGAGAACTGCGGGAGAGTGGCAGCGCGATGACCGTCATAGTCGAAAACGAATTGCTTGTGCGAGCCAACCTTCCGGCAGCAACGCGCAACGTCCTTAGCAAGCTTGGGACGTAGATGATCAATCGAGAACCAGCATGATCGAGATACTCGGCGTACTTGATGGAAAGGAGTTTGAAGCGGCGCGCCACATCCGCTCCAAGATGCTCGCGGTGTGGCCGGATCTCAGTCAATCGCGCACCGACCACGTCAAGATATTCGTCGGTCTCAAGCTTTATGGCTACCGCGTCGAAGACATCGACATCGTCGTCATAGGTCACTTCGCTCGCCCCCGAAGCTTCGCGGTCGAGTATCGCTTCTACCCGAAGGACGGTGATCCGTTCATCCCGAAGACTGCGGCTATCAAGAACTTCATCCTAGTCATCGAGACAAAATCGCATGACGCGACCGGAGTGCGGTTCACCGACAAGACGGCGTCGGTTCGCTACATTCGATCAGGCCGCAAGCCCTGGGCAGCCGTCACTGAGACAAATCGTCTGCAGAGGTTCGAGTTCAAATCGTATCCCGAACGTCATGGCATAACACGCGTGTACACGCAGGATTTGATCTTCTTCTCAGGCCTGCGCGAGAGCGACCTTCCTAAGCGTCCCCATAACAGCTTCGGCATTGATGCAAGCTTCGAACGCATCCTCAACATGCTCGGTCAAATTGCGAACCCTCACTACGATGGCCGCGATGTGTTGCTGTCATTTGGTGCCGACAAGACGTTTGATGAGCTCTTGAGCCCCGACTTTCCACTGCTGCAGACGATCGAGCCGACACCGATTGATCGCGGTCGTATGGATCGCATCGTGCGTGGCGCAGTCCCGGACACATGGCTTGATGACCTCGGTAACAAGCAGGTCATGATCCGCGGTCGTGGCGGCGTCGGCAAAACCGTGATCCTGCTGCAGATGGCCTACCGCAACTTCGATCGGGCTGGTGCGCGATCACTCGTACTCACCTACAATAAGGCCCTGGTCGCAGACATGCGTCGCACCATGGCATTGCTCGGCGTCCCACGCAGCGTTGAACGGGGCGGCATCTCCATCGATACTGTTCACGCCTTCATCGGCCGATTGATGCTTGGTCTGGGCATCATCACCACTTATGCCGGCTATCTGGAGCAATACGATACTGCAAAGCAGACGCTGCTCGACTACCTGAAAAGTGGAGCTGTCTCTACGGCTGATCTCGACGCGCTCATGGCACGCGAGGGCGACGCCTTCCTGTGGGATACAGTCTTCGTCGATGAAGGTCAGGATTGGCCGACAAGCGAAATTTCCATCCTGCAAGCGGTCTATGGTCCGGAGAGGCTCATCATCGCAGATGGGGTGGATCAGTTCGTTCGAAATTCGGTAGCCAACTGGTCCAGCGGCCTTGCGCGGGATCGCATCCGCCCGCATCGCCTCCGCCGTTGCCTTCGCATGAAAAGCAATTTGACAAGGTTCGTATCGGATCTTGCCGCCGAGTTTGGGCTTGCTGACTGGGACCTCGATCCCAACAACGATGCTCCTGGAGGTCGCGTATTAATCGTTGAAGGCGATCTCGCGGGTGACGCAACGCTCTATGCAAAGCTCGCAGGTGAGGCGTTGTCGCTTGGCAACCATCCAATCGATCTTCTCGCCTGTGTGCCACCAGCATTGGTCAGCGAGGTCAATGGCGAAGCGGTATCGGCACCGGGCGTAGCTCTTCGTGCTGCGGGGCACAGCGTGTGGGATGGCACGTCGATCGATGTCCGTGAACATTTTCCAACCGACAAGTCTGCACTCAGGATCGTGCAGTATGATTCCTGCCGGGGTCTCGAAGGATGGACCGTCATCAACTATGCGTTCGATGGGCTCTGGGACTACAAGTATTCGCAGTGGAAGTCTCTGCCCCGCGACTACGGTGAACTGTTCGACACGCCGGAAGAACGTGCAGCTCAATACGCGGCACGTTGGGCGATGATCCCTTTGACGCGCGCGATGGATACCCTCGTCATCAATGTGAGTTCCAAGCCGAGCGCGCTCAAATCTTCCCTAAAGGAAGTCCACGAACGTCGCTCTGACTTCGTGCAGTGGATCGTTTTGTAGCCGTGCGTGACAGACAAGCGTGGTCAGGGAAACTGGTCGACCTCCCTCATGCCACCCGCCGTCAAGTCGACAACGGCACGTTTGGTCGTGATCATCGACCACAACTCCAGCGGGATAGGCCCAAGATGCGCGCGATATCCAAAGCTATTGTAGAGCCGCAACCGGAACTGCAAAATTCCATCCGGCGTCACATCAAGCTGCAGTCGGTGTTCGTCCGCGCTGGATGATCTCGGGAAATCCTCCGCAGCATCCACATCCATTCGGCACATGCGGAGAGCAAAGCTCTGCCCCTGCTCATCCTTTTTGTCATTCAGCAAGGTATCGCGAAGTAGCTGAAAGCTCGCAAGCTGCGCCGGCACGGATCCATACAAGTAGCAGAACAGATTAAACCCCGTCTTCAGAACGGCCTTGTAGATGTGGTTCAGGTTTAGCTCGAAACTGAAGGCGACTGTCTGATCTCCCGGCCTAACTTCCCTCGGCGCCGCGGGGGCTGCCGGCTGCGAAAGCAGATCAAGGAAGCGCACGGCGCTCTCGATGTTGGCCGATCGAAGGTAGAGCCGTCCTCGATGGTCGAGCGCGAGCCTCGATGTCATGGGCGTATCGAGCCGATCCCGATCCTTGAGGAAATTGTCGGGCGGATAACCTCGCAGCCAGAGACCTGATGGCTTCTTCTGCCGTCGCCAGCCGACGATGCGATAAGTACGGCCACCATCCCGCCGCTCGACCAAGGCTATCAGCCAATCGGGCCGGACCTCTCGCCAAAGGGGGATGCTGATCTCAACACTGCTCGATTGCAGAAGGACGTCGAGGCTCTTCTTGAATGGTTCGATGTCGTCCTGTCGCCCGACCATGGCCTGTGCGCCATGCCCGGTGTCGATCATCTGTGGCCGAAAATGTGGCTCGTTTGGAAAGGAGAAGCCCGCTTCATAGACGAGCGGATCACCCTTCATCAGTATGTAGAGATTGTCGATCTCGACTGGCTGTAGCCGATCAAACCTCTCCTTGTCGTTGCGACTTATCGGACCCTGGAAGTTGCGCGCCAGTGCCTCAAACGCCTGCCGGAACCAATGCGCCTCGAATTTTGAGAACGCGCCATTGCAGTCAAGGCAAACTTCTGCAGGCAAGGTCCAGTTCGCGCCCGTTCCACACAGCGCGCGCGAAAGGACATGTTCGGGCTCGAATTCATCCCCGGATTTGGTCTCAAGACAGTAGATGCAGATCGGCATGAGGTATCTTCCATCAAGGAACTACGCCTCGTTCTCTGACTTTTTGCAGTGGTTGTCTGCACCGTAGTTTTTGTTCTTTCTCCGGAGCCCTCTGCCTTGCCGGACCGTGCACATCTTGTGGATTCACAAAATCGCATCGCAGCCCTTCCGCCGCACAAGCGACAGCAGTTTCAACGGCTGCGATGCATCAGACGGTGCAGGGGATGCACCGTGCGAGCGCCGGGCCGATTATAACGTCCTGCTGAGGTTCGGGGCTGCTATCCCGCGAAGTTATAAGATCAGTTGCAGACCAGAGCGATTTGCCGACAGCAAGCGCCGCCAGTGGGTTGACATCCCAAACTCCTACCGACGCGGTTCGTCCGTTTCCGGACATGGTCTGCGGCGGCAAACCCCGCCAATCCGCCTGCTTTGGGGATTTATCCCCATGCCTATTGACGGCACCTGACCGATGATTTGGACTACGATCATTGCCAATAGCCGGTGCCGGGGGCTCAATGTCGTTGCTGCAAAAACTTTGCACTTTGCCACCACGGGAAATCGATGGCTCCCGGAACTTCGACCGCCTCGATTTTCAGACTTGCTGGGGCCTGCATCTCGCATTACGCCTGCACAATGCAGACGAAGATTTCGCGATCGGCTTCGAAATACATGACGATATCATCGCCCTAAACAGCTCCATCTCACCGACGCGAGTCCGCTTCTATCAAGTGAAGACAAGATCGAAGAGCAAGGGAAAGTGGTCCCTCAAAGATCTGACGCGCCGCCCCGCGCACTCGACAGGTCCGGGAAGCTCGATCGCGGGCAACCTCATGAGCAACCTTCTCAACTTCATAGGCGAAACCGACATGCTCGGCTTCGTATCAAACGCAAGCTTTGCTCCTCTCCCGGAGTCCGACACCGAACAGCCGTTCACCGGATTGAAGGACAAGGAGATCGCCGACTTCAACGCTGCCCTCTCGGCAGAGGATACTGCATACCAACCAGCCCACCTCTCGCTATTTCACTTCGTGCCGGCCGGCATCCCCTTCGAAGACTATGAAACGCACATCACCGGCTCCATCGTCGAGTGCGTCCAGCGGCATCTGGGAGACATCGACTACAATCCGCACGCCTTCGTCAGGGCATTGATCGACGAGTGCCGGCGCAAGTCCAAGCCGTATGCGAAATCGGTCGCGTTCATGGACAGGTTCCAACACAAGTTCCTCACGAGGGACAACGTCCGGGAACACCTCACTACGTTGCACAAGAGAAGCACGCATCGCGTGAGGTGGGAGGACGTGACGAAAGACCTTGGAGACATCCCCTTCTCAGACAGGCAGTCGATCCGTGACGGATGGCGATCCTATGAGACCCACCTTCTCGAAATAACGAATGCCAGCGTCAATGCATTTCGAGATAGGCTGCGCCAGTTGATCGGAGCAGCCTCAGAGAAAGATTTTCACACACTCATGCAGTACGTCGACGCGGTCGGAAGCGGTCTCCTTCCTGAAGATATCCCTGCAATCGCTGCGCCCAAGGACTACGTCACCGGCGCGATCATCTTCGAGATCTACAATCAATGACTCCGCAGGAACGCTTCAAGCTACTCATTCGCAACTTGCGGAAGAAGCAACATGCCAAGCTTGAAATTCAAGAAATTAGAACTGATATCGACGATAGCGAAGGCAGCTCGGTCAGAAGAATTCCACGACCGACAAACAATGATCCTGGGCGACAATAGCACCGGGAAATCGTGCTTCGTGAAATCACTATATTGGACGCTTGGTGCCGAACCCGCGCTGTTTCATGGTGACTGGAAGGCCTTGGAGGTCAGCGGCCTCCTGACCTTCACACTCGATGGTGCCCCGTTCAAGATACTTCGTTCTTCCGACCGCTTCGGTCTCTTTGATGATCGCGGAAGGCTCATGTCCATAATGGACAGCGTGACGGATCGGCTCGCGCCGCGCCTCGGAAGAATGCTGGATTTCGAACTGCGCCTCACAAACCACCAGGGACGATCACTCCTCGCTACGCCTGCATTCAACTTCATGCCGTTCTATATCGACCAAGACGAAGGCTGGCAGCAGCCGTGGAGCAGCTTCGACAAAGTCGGACAATTCAAGGCATGGAAGAAAGACACCGTCGACTATCATTCCGGAGTGAAACCGCGCAGCTACTATCTCCTCGCCGGTAAGAAACTGCTCATTGAGAACGAGATAAGAAAGTTCAAGGATGAGCGCGATGCGCTAGAGCGCGCCTTCAAGCGCGTTAAGCAAAGCCAAGAGCACATACCCCCTCCCATCAACCGCTTCGCCTTTCAGCAGGAGATCTCAAGACTGGTCGACGAGGTGTCTGCCCTTCAAGCGCAGCGGACGGAAATTACGAGCAAACTCTCCGTCACCGAAAGCAAGAAGTCTATTCTGCAGCGACAGCTCAAGGTCGCACAGGCAGCCCTGAAAGAACTCGACAAGGACTACGCGTATGCCACGGACATCGATGACGATCCCGTACAGTGCCCCACGTGCGGTACTGACCACCACAACTCCTTCGTCAATCGCTTCGCGCTCGTCGACGATCAGCAACAATGCCGCCATTTCGTGCAAATGCTTCAGTCCGAGCTGAGCACTGAAGACGGGAAATCGCAAAGCTACCTACGCGAATTGGAGGCACACAACTTCCGTGTCGCGAGAATCGAGGGGATACTCCAATCCCGCAAAGGCAGATGGCGCTTCCAGGATATGATTGAAGCGGAGGGTCAACGCCGCGCTTTCGAACTAATCTCGACTGAACTCACGGCAGCCAACGAAAAGCTCGGAGTGCTTCAAGGCCAACTCGATGCGGTGAAGGCAGAACTGAAGAACCTTCTCGATCCTGGTCGCTCAAAGGACATCAACGCGTTCTTCGCCGGCAGGATGGCGCAATTTCTCGCCGACTTGAACGTTCTCACTCTTCCAGCCGCAGAGTCGAAGGAGATCAAGCTTACTCTACACAATACCGGCAGCGAGCAGCCTAGAACTGTCCTTGCCTACTACTTGGCCTTCGGCGACACGATGCGAGAATACGGTAGCACTGCGGAGTGCCCAATAGTCTACGACACGCCTCATCAACAGGATCAAGATGCTGAAAACGCGCGACGTATCGTAGACTGCATCCTAAAATCCCAACCGGACGGATCACAACTGATACTTGCGGCCGTATCGCTGCAAGGCGCAAAGCATAGTGGCAAGGAAATCAAGTTCACCGTCAAACGGCAAGTCCTGCAGTCGGACAAGTATGAAGAAGTGGGCAAGACTTTCGCTCCACTTCTCGACCAGATGGCTCGGCCTTCAGGCTAGTAGATTTTCCAACGTCGCGGCAAGTCAATGCCGGTACCCGACAGTTCAAGGATTGCGCGCCAAGTGATCATTGCCACGTAAAACGCGAACCCCGTGATCGAGAAGGATGCGATCATCGCCGACGTCGGACGATACCCAGTTGACATTGCAATTGCTTAACGCGCGCATCAAACAGTCACCGATATGATTGACACTGCGGGGCAGCAATCGAATGATTGATTTTGCCGCTGAGCGCATCATCTGAAACGACGAACGGATGATGGTCTCACCTCCCTCAAGGGATCTGCGAGCTTACCGTTGGCATCGACCGTCGAAAGCCCGCCACGATATCAGGCGTAACGCTTCGCACCGGCCACGCAGGCGACGACGATGAGGGTGGACGTGATCATGGTCCAGGCGATCGGCTCGCCGAGAAACAGTGCTGCCAGCATGAAGCCGAAGAAGGGCTGAAGAAGCTGCAACTGCCCGACGCCGGCAATCCCGCCAAGGGCAAGCCCGCGATACCAGAAGATGAACCCCACCATCATGCTGAAGATCGACACGTAGGCGAGGCCGGTCCAGCCAGGGATGCTCACGTTGTCGAACGTCTCGGGCCACGTGGCCAGCGTGATCAGTCCCATGACCGGCAAGGAAAGCAGGAGCGACCAGGAAATCACCTGCCAGCCGCCGAGGCGCCGCGAGAGAATAGCCCCTTCGGCATAGCCGAGACCGCAAACGACGACGGCGGCGACCATCAGCAAATCACCGGCAACGGTGCCGCCGTCGCTGCCGTGGAGCGCGAAACCGGCCACTGCGGCCGCACCCATGATCGAAAATATCCAGAACGCCGGCTTCGGACGCTCGCCGCCGCGAAGGACGCCGAAGATCGCGGTCGCGAGCGGCAGCATGCCGATGAAGACGATCGAATGCGCCGCCGTGATGTGCTGAAGTGCGAGCGCGGTCAGCAACGGAAAACCGACGACACCACCGACGGCGACGAGCGCCAGAGGGAGGATATCCCCCCCCCCGGGCCATGGTGGACGGAGCACAACGAGAAAACCCGCCCCCAGCAACGCGGCAATCGCCGCCCGAGCCGACGTCAGGAACATCGGAGAGAAGTCTGCAACCGCCACCCGCGTGGCCGGCAGAGACCCGCTGAATATCAAGACCCCGAGGAGGCCGCTGCCCCATCCTGCTGTCGATTGCTTCATGTGTCCTCGCTTTCGAGGATCACGCGTAAAGCCTGCCGACTGGCGCGAACAGAAACGATGCAGTACAATTTTTACAAAGCGTATTAGCGGGATCGTCCATACAGTTTCGGCGCGGATCATGGCCTCCAGTGAAATGACGCGGACGGAAGCGCTGATGAGCGCCGTTCGCGCCAAGATCGCGAACAGGGCGCTTGCGCCGGGCGATCGCTTGCCTTCGGTTCGGCGCTTCGCCGAGACCATGGGGGTGTCGCCGTCGACAGTGGTCGATGCCTATGGCCGCCTGGAAGCCGAAGGCGTCATCCGTGCGCGCCGCGGCTCCGGCTTCTATGTGACCGGCGCTGACCTCCCTCCCATGGCGCTTGCCGGGATGGGGCCGCAGCGCGAGCGCGATGTCGATCCCTTCTGGGTTTCGAGGCAGTCGCTCGACGCTCATCCATCCGTCCTCAAGCCCGGCTGCGGATGGCTGCCGGCGGACTGGATGCCGAATGCCGCGCTCAGGAAGGGAATGAGGGCACTCGGCCGGGCTGGCGACACGGGGTTGTCCGACTATGGGAGCACGCGCGGCTCGATAGAGTTGCGCCGCCTGCTCATCGGCCGCTTTGCCGATCAGGGCATCACGACCACGGCGGATCAGATCCTGCTGACGGCTGCGGGAACGCAGGCCATCGACCTGATCTGCCGGTTGCTGCTGAGGCCAGGCGATACGGTTCTGATCGACGATCCTTGCTACTTCAATTTCCACGCCCTGCTGCGCGCGCACCAGGTCAGGATTGTCGGCATTCCCTTCACGCCGACAGGGCCGGACACATCCGCATTCGAGCAGGCCCTGATCGACGAAGCCCCGCGCCTCTACATCACCAACTCGGCTCTTCACAATCCGACCGGCGCCAGCATCTCTCCGCAAACCGCGCATCGTTTGTTGAGTGCGGCCACGGCTCATGGCCTGACGATCGTCGAAGATGACATCTTCGCGGATTTCGAGCCGACCTTGTCGCCGCGCCTTGCCATTCTCGATGGCCTCAATCGCGTCATCAGGATCGGCAGCTTCTCGAAGACGCTCTCGGCCTCTGTGCGCTGCGGCTACATCGCCGCAAGACCGGATTGGATCGAGGGGCTGGTCGATCTGCAAGTCGCAACAAATTTCGGAGGCCCCAGTCCGCTTGCGACCGAACTGATCAGGGGCGTGCTCGCCGGCGGCAGCTATCGCAAGCACATGGACGAGGTGCGCCGTAGACTGATGCACGCGCGGCTGCGCGCGATCGACCGGCTGGCGCGGCTCGGTATCGTTCCCTGGATCATCCCGCGCGGTGGGTTCTACCTCTGGTGCCGGTTGCCGGACGGACAGGACTCGTCCGCTATCGCGCGGCGCTGCATGGCGCGGAATGTTGTCCTCGCGCCTGGAAACGCCTTCAGCACTTCGCAGTCGGCCGCATCCTATCTACGCTTCAATGTCGCACAAATGAGTGACAGGCAGGTCTTTTCGGTCATCGACCGAGTCATGAAAGAAAGCGCATCAACGAGCCTCTGAGGGCTGGTCGCCAGGCTCGAGCTTGCGCGCGCGTGGTCATGCCAGGAGTTGACCAACATTTTCTGTTTGTTGGTCAACCGTGCAACGACCTTCATTGCTCCCCGTCGGCAGCCGGTGCATTTGCGAGTGTTTCGATCTGCCGGCAGCGTTCGATGAGGGCCTCAAATGGCTCGGCATCGTCGAGCAGCAGACCGTCCTCCACCATGCGGCGGTAGTCCTCGGCCAGCAGAGCCAAGGCCTCGCCATTCGGTCACCAGACGCAGGCCGCCGCCGACCGCGGTCGCATAGTCGATGACGGACCCATTCGTGTCCTTCTCGGCAAAGAACATCGCCTTGTGCCGCGCAACCGCTTCGGCAATCTCACGGTCGGCAATGGCGCCAGCAGCATGCCCAGCTTCACCAAGACGAGCGACGTCATGCCAGTGGCGCGCGAAGCGCTCAGCGCCACGAAAGCGTCCCTGTAGACAGAACACGTGAATGGCGGTTGCCTTCTCCCAGAACGTGCGCTCGATCCGCATGACACGCGGCCTGGCCGTTGGAAACACCAGTTGCGGAAGGTGCGCGGCAGCATCGCAGACGACGGCACGATCCTCCCACGGCTCACCCGTTGAACGTGCGCCGAATTCCAGTCGAACCGACGGCTGAACGTAGCCGGTGCCGATCCCCAGAGGGGCGTACTCGATAAAGATCGTATCGCCTTCGGCGCGGGCCGTGCCCGGAAGGTTCTCTTCTGCAAGAGCCGACGCAATGGTGGCGAGGCCCTCACCTTGCGTCCAGCGTGCCAGTCGCGCCCGGATTTCCTTGGTCCACCTCCGCTCCTGGCTCGGAGTTGGGGGCAGAGCCTCGGCCGCCTCTCCCACAAGATCGGGGGCGATCGCGCGAATGTCGTAGGTGAGATCGACGTCCTCGGAGAACCGTCGTATGACGCCGTACGCTTTCGACAACGACGTGCCACCCTTGAAGACGAGGTGGGGTGCGTGCACAGACGCGCACAGCGTCTCGAGCGCCCATACGACCCAGATGTCCTTTTCGAGCAGATGCACGGGACGCCCCGCGGCGCCCGCGGCGACCTCGAGCGCATCCCGGCGATCCGTTTCGGACAAGTGCAGAAACGCCTCAGCCATTGACCACCACCCTGCTGACCTGTTCGGCCAGCCACGTCGGCAACTGCGGGCGTGCTGCGGCGATCTCCCGAAGCGCGCCTGACGGCAGCCGGCGTTGCAAGGCGCGCAAGGCCGCTTCGGTCTGGCCCTCGCCAAGCCAGGCCAGGGCTCGGATCGCTTCCCCGGCCGGCCGGCCCGCGAGCGCCAGTTGCCAGCGCGGGGCATGGCGCAGCTCAACCGTCTGCTTGCCGACCTTGATCTTCCGCGTCCGCCCCGACGTCAGATACACCGCCCGCATCGGCACCTGCGTCGTCAGGCCAAGAGCATTGGCCGCTGTCGCACCATGTGAGACGATGACCTCGCCCTTCGAGCCAGCAATGGCTTGAACCATATGCTCGACCGACGGCGGTCGCTGCCCGAAGCGGGTCTCGACAGGCCGCACGTAGAGGCCCCGTCCAACCCGCATCAACTGCCCGCGCTTCGCCAGCCGCGACAGAGCCTGATCCACCGCCACTCGGGTGCCCAGATGCAGCAGCTCCTTGGCGGACACCGAAGCGCCCTCCGGCAGGCCACTCGCCTGCTCCAGGATCTTTTCCGCCAGTCTCTGCATGGTCGTGCCTCCAATGTCAGAAATATATGCGAGTTTCTGACACTCTACAAGTCGCGCTCGTGCCTGCGTGAGGGCGGCGCAGGGGGCCTTGCTTGATCCCCAACTGAGCTCAGGCGTCGCAACGGAAGAATCAGGAAGCATCCCTCTGGTCGATTAGTTAATTTGTTGGTTAGCTCTAACAAATGGCCCGGAGCTATAGACGTCGCCGCCTCATGCGGTTGCCGAGGCGGTGTCCTTGCGCATGTTTGCGCCGGTGATTGTTGATCTGAGTAAGTCTGGTTTGGGCGCCTTCGCGGCCGCCACTGGCAGCCGCTATCGGGCCCTACCTCGCGGCCTGCGGCCGCTCGCCCGAGCCCCGCGTCTTGCCGGAGGCAAGCTCCGGCAAGAGTCACGGGTCTCGGCCCATTCGGGTAACGGTCGGCCGGGCGCGGATCCTGATGTCGCGACGTCGCGATACGCTACAGGCGATGTCGTTGAGCAACACGGGAGACCGCGAACGCCGAGCGCCCGTCGGACGGCCAGCGGCCGGCTGCCGTGGAGAGAGGCAGAGGGAGGCGGCGGTTGTCGTGACGGGCTGAAGGGGTGAGAGAAAGGCTCTCGCCGGCCCGTCGCGGAGACCCGCGATGTCCAGATCGACCACGCGCGCAGCTTCCGGTGCCGACCGGACCAACTTCTACGACGACATCACCAACAAGATCATCGCCGAGCTCGAAGCCGGCCGTTTCCCATGGGCGCAGCCGTGGGGCACGCCATCGACGAAGGCGCAGCTCGCGATGCCAAAGAACGCATCGACCGATCGCAACTACTCGGGCATTAACGTCCTCATCCTCTGGGGAGAAACAATCGAGAAGGCGTACACCGGCCAAAGCTGGCTGACGTTTCGCCAGGCGCTGGCGCTCGGCGGTCATGTGCGCAAAGGCGAACGCGGCACCACCGTCGTTTATGCCGACCGCTTCATTCCGGATGATGCGAAGCGGCGCGCCGCACAGAGCGGTAGCGAAGCGCGCGCCATTCCGTTCCTGAAGCGCTTCACGGTTTTCAATACAGATCAGATCGA
>Ga0066256_1004309_pt1 | contig 12787 bp, 12 predicted proteins | sample ThiBio_1000_biof_FD_87107 | JGI IMG/M metagenome (GOLD analysis project Ga0066256, IMG submission 87107) | Wastewater bioreactor microbial communities from Cape Town, South Africa - Thiocy_expt_1000_biof (version 2) | ecosystem: Engineered > Bioreactor > Thiocyanate-remediating >...
CTTCTTCGGGAGCGCCAGGCCGATGCCTGTCCCTGTGTAGACGTCGCGGCCGTGCAACCGCTGGAAGATCACGAACACCTTGTCCGCGTACTCGGGCTCGATCCCGATGCCGTTGTCCGACACCGAGATCTCCCAGCCCTCCCCCTGCTCCCCGACGGGAGTCGCTGCGATGCGCACCACCGGCGGCACGTCGGGCCGGCGGAACTTGATCGCGTTGCCGATGAGGTTGGTGAACAGCTGCAGGAGCAGTTGCCGGTCGCCCTCGACCGAGGGCAGCTCGCCGACGACGATCTCGCCGTCGACCTCCGCGCGTTGCGCCTCCTGCGTGTCCGACGCGGAGGAGACGACGTCGCGCAGCGCGAGCACCGCGAACCCGGCCGTCGTACGGCCGACGCGGGAGAAGGCCAGCAGATCGTTGATCAGCCGCTGCATGCGCTGGGCGCCGTCGACGGCGAACTCGATGTACTGGTCGCCGCGCTCGTCGAGCTTGTCGCCGTAGCGGCGCTGCAGCAGCTGACAGAAGCTCGCCACCTTGCGCAGCGGCTCCTGCAGGTCGTGGCTCGCGACATAGGCGAACTGCTCGAGGTCGCGATTGGAACGTTCGAGGTCGCGGGTCTGCTCATCGATCCGCTCGGCGGTCTCGCGGGCCCGCTCGAGCTCGCGGACGATGTGCGCGCGCATGGCCTCGACGTCGTCGCCGAGCATGACGATCTCTCGTGGTCCGCTCGTCTCCACCCGGTCGGTGACCCGGCCGGAGACGACACCGCGGACCTTCGCCGCCAGCTGCGATATCGGGTGCAGCACCGCACGGCGCAGGACGATCCCGGTGGCCACCAGGAACAGCACCGACAGCACGGCCACCGCGATGCCGACGGCGCCCACGAACGTCGCGGCCGTGTCGAGCCGTTCGCGGGCGGCGAGCCGCTGAACCTCGAGGTCGGCCTGCATGTCGTCGACCGCGCGGCGGACGGGGTCGAACAGGCTGCGCCCGTCGTCGGGGGTGACGGCGTCGGCCGGGCGGCCGGCGCGGACCCCCGCGATGGCCGGGTCGGAGTAGCCGGTGTGCCAGGCCGCGACGAGCGTCTCGACGCGGTCGAGCCGCTCGCCGAGGCCGGGGACGCGCAGCGTCAGGGCCCGCAGCGACGTGGTCGCGTCGCGTTCGGCGGCCAGCCCGCCGACATAGGGGCCGAGCGACTCCTCGCGTCCGCTGAGCTGGTAGCCGCGGACACCGGTCTCCTGGTCGACCAGTGCGGTCTCCAGCGACTGGCCCGTGCGCACCGCCGGGCCGATCTCGTCGAGGAGGTCGGAACGGGCGGAGTTCAGCCTGGCCAGCGAGAGCGCCCCGACGACCGCGGCGATGACCGCGAGCAGCAGCGCCGTCGCCGCGACCGCACCGAAGATGCGCCCCAGTGGCCAGCGCCTGCCCTCGTCGGCGCGGGCGCGGCCGTCGACGGGCAGCCCACCGCCCTTCCCCACGCGCAGCCGCGGCCTCCGCGACCGTGTGCGGGCGGGATCGGTGCCGGAGCCGGTCACGCCATGCCCTCGCCGGAGAGCAGGAGGATCGCGACGTCGTCGGCGAGCGGGCCGCCGTTGATCTCCTCGGCCAGCTCGACGAGCTTGCCCGGCAGCACGTCGAGCGGCGTCGCGGCGTTCTCGGCGAGGAGGGCGAGCAGGCCCTCCTCCCACAACGGTTCGTCGCCGCCGCGGCCGCGGCCCTCGATGAGGCCGTCGGTGTAGAGCAGCAGCGACCAACCCGGGTCGAGCACGATCTCCCGCGGCGTCCACTCGGCGTCGGCGTGGATGCCCAGCGGCAGGCCGACCCGGGGCGGCTCGGTGCGCGGGTGCGGCCCGAGCAGGATCGACGGCGGGTGCCCGGCGAGGCGGGCCAGGCCACGGCCGGCACCGGCCGCGCCCAGCGGGGGGATCGCCATCGTGCACACCGTGGTGGACAGGCGCGGATCGTGCCCCCCGCCGACCCGCACCTCCCGCAGCCTCGGCAGCCCCGGCGGCTGGGCGACCCCGGCCAGCCCCACCGCCCGCCACGACACCCGCAGCAGCGCCCCCAGTGCCGCCTCGTCGGGGCCGTGACCGCACACGTCGCCGACGATCGCGTGCACCGTGCCCGACGGGTCGAGGACCGCGTCGAAGAAGTCGCCGCCGATCACCGACCGGGTTCGGCCCGAGCGGTAGAACGTCCGCGCCGCCACGCCCGAGCCCGCCAGCAGCGGCGTCGGCATCAGGCCGCGTTCCAGACGCACCGACTCGGCCGCCGCGAGCTGCTCCTCGCGCAGCCGGACCAGGCCGGCCTCGGCGCGGCGACGCTCGATCGCGTACCGGATCGCGCGGATCAGGACCGGCCCGTCGGCCTTGCCCTTCACCAGGTAGTCCTGCGCCCCGATACCGACGGCCGCGATGCCCAGGTGCTCGTCGTCGAGGCCGGTGAGCACGCACACCGCCGCACTGGGGTCGGCGTTGAGCAGCCGGCGAAGGCCGTCGAGGCCGCCCGTCGTCCCGGGCGTGTTGAGGTCGAGCAGTATGCAGTCGGCCGACGCGTACAGCCGGTGTTCGAGCACGTCGACCAGCGAACCCGACACGCTCAGCTCGACCTCGGGATCGACCTCCGACAGCAGCTCCTCCACGAGGAACGCGTCGCCCGGGTCGTCCTCCACGAGCAGGACCCGGCGCCCCGGCTCGACGGGAAGGGCGCGCGTCACGTGATCGTGCTCCTCCCCTGCCGGTGCCGCGTCCGCGGCGGTCGCGACAGACTAGAGCCGACCACCCACCCCACCGCGACCCGGGACCGCGGCTCAGGCCGCGGCGACCGCCCCGATGACCGACGTGAACAGACCCAGGCCATCGGTCGACGGGCCGGTCAACGGGTCGATCGCGTGCTCGGGGTGCGGCATCAGACCGACCACCCGGCCGTCGGCCGACGCGACCCCCGCGATGTCGGCCGTGGCGCCGTTGGGCGCCCCACCGACGCAGCGGCACACCACCCGGCCCTCGCCCTCCAGCTCGGCCAGCGTCGCGGCGTCTGCCACGTAGCGGCCCTCACCCGACTTCAGCGGGACGACGATCTCCTCCCCCGGGGTGAACCCGGACGTCCACGCCGTCGCCGCCGACTCCACCCGCAGACCCTGGTCGCGGCAGATGAAGTGCAGCCCGGCGTTGCGCACCAGTGCACCGGGCAGCAGCCCGGCCTCGCACAGGATCTGGAAGCCGTTGCAGATGCCCAGCACCGGCAGCCCGCCACGCGCGGCCTCGACGACCTCACGCATGATCGGCGCCTGGCTGGCGATCGCGCCCGCCCGCAGGTAGTCGCCGTAGGAGAAACCACCCGGCACCACCACGGCGTCGACACCGCGCAGGTCGTGGTCGCCGTGCCACAGCTCGACGGCCTCCGCACCCGCGCGACGCGCCGCCCGGGCAGCGTCGACGTCGTCGAGTGTGCCGGGGAACGTGATCACACCGATCCGCATGCTCATACCCGCGTCACCGTCCAGTCCTCGATCACCGGGTTGGCCAGCAGGTCGCCCGCGATGCGGTGCAGGGTCTCGTCGTCGAGCGAGTCGTCGACCTCCAGCTCGAAGTGCTTGCCCTGCCGTACATCGGCCACCCCGGCGATCCCGATCCGCGTCAGGGCACGCGTCACGGCCTGCCCCTGCGGGTCCAGGATCTCGGGCTTCGGCATCACGTCAACGACCACTCGCGCCACGCCACGAGAATACGGGGACGAATCTCGCCGATCACGCCCACCTGCGGTGATGAACGGGCGAGCGGTTGTGACGCTGCCGACGCCCAGCCCCCGGATCAGGGCCGTTCGCTGGCGTGAGACGCGTCCCCAGGAGAAGAGTGACCGCCGTGCAGATCACCCACTTCGGCCACGCGTGTGTGCTCGTCGACACCGGAGCCGCCCGGCTGCTCTTCGATCCGGGGACCTTCTCGTCGGGCTTCGAGAAGCTCGGCGGGCTCGACGCCATTCTCGTGACCCACTAGCACTTCGACCACCTCGACGAGGACCGGCTGGCGCCGCTGCTGGCGGCCAACCCGGAGGCGCGCCTGATCGTCGACGTCGGCACCTCGACGATGCTGCACGACTACACGCACGAGGTCGTCGCGCCCGGGAGTCGTTCTCCGTCGCGGGCGCCGCGATCGACGTCCTGGGCGGAGACCACGAGGTCATCCACCCCGACATCCCGATCGTGCCCAACAACGGCTACCTGATCGACGGCACGACATTGCACCCCGGCGACTCGTTCACCCCGCCGCCCGGCGAGCTCGACGTCCTGCTGCTGCCGACGGGCGCGCCCTGGCTCAAGCTGTCCGACGCCGTCGACTACCTGCGCGCGGTCGAGCCCCGCACCGCGGTGCCGATCCACGAGGCCGTGCTCTCCCGGCCGGCGATGCACTACGGCATGTTCGAGAACCTCGGCCCGGCCGGCACGACGGTCCAGGTCCTGGAGCGGGAAGCCGCCACAAAGGTCTGACCCCCTCCGCGCGCAACCTCACGGTCGTCCCGGCCGCGGATCGCGACGCTGAGGTTGCGCCCGGTGCGTCGTGGTCAGGCCGCGCCGGCGTGGAGGCCGTCCGCGTAGGTGTGGGGGCGCGCGCCCGCCGCGAGGACCGCGTCGACGGCCGAGAGTGCGGCCTCGACGCGCAGCGGGCGGCGCAGGTCCTTGGCGCGCAACCCGAGCCGGACGAGCCCGTCGCGGCGCGCGACCCGGCCCGCCTCGGCGACGAGCATCCGGCAGCGCCAGTTCTCGGGGGCGTGCCGGTCCTCCGGACGACGCTCGCCCGAGACCCGGAAGCCCAGCACCCGCGACGCGATCGACGTCCCCTGCTGCAGCGCGTGCACGGCACTCTCGTCGGCGCACAGGGCGAACTCGTTGTCTCGCAACGCCGCGAGCGTGCCCGGCGAGGCGAGCCAGCGGGGCGGCGCGAAGAGGTCGGTGTCGAGCCCGGCAACGCGCGCGGCGCGCCGCGCCGCCGTGAGCCGCAGCCCGGCCTCGTGCTTCGGCAGCACCGCGAACTCCGCGCGGCGCCCGATCGGCACCGGGGAGGCCTGCCAGGCGCCGATCGGGTCGGGCGTGTGATCGAACCCGTGGAGCAGGACCGCGTCCCCCGCGGTCCGTCGGGCCCGCAGCCAGTCGACGACGCCCGGGTCGGCGGCCTCACGTCGGACCCGGGGCCGGAACAGGTGCGACACCCCGACCCCACGGGCTCCCAGCTCGCCGACGAGCGCGGCGGCCGGGTCGAGCGCAGCCGGGTCGGCGGTCAGTCCGGACAGGGAGACCAGGAGTCGCGGGGCCATGCCCCCATGGGGCCACACCGCCGGTGAACCACGCACCCCGGGCCGGGCCAACTTCTCACGAACCCCAGGTGGTGCCCGTCAGCCGCTCGTAGACCTCGACGTAGCGCGCGCGGGTGGCGGCGACGACGTCGGCAGGGACCTCGGGGCCGGGCGGCGTGCGGTCCCAGTCGAGCGTCGACGACCAGTCGCGCACGTACTGCTTGTCGAACGAGAACTGCGGACGGCCTGGCTCCCACTGGTCGGCAGGCCAGTACCGGGACGAGTCGCTGGTGAGGACCTCGTCGCCGAGGACGATCCCGCCGGCGCCGTCGAGCCCGAACTCCAGCTTCGTGTCGGCGACGATGATCCCCGCCGGCGCGGCGAGCTCGGTGCCGCGGGCGTAGACGGCCAGCGTCAGGTCGCGCAGCCGCTCGGCGGTCGCGGCGCCCACGGAGTCGACGACCTCGTCGAACGTCATGAACTCGTCGTGCTCGCCGACGGGCGCCTTCGTCGTCGGTGTGAAGATCGGCTCCGGCAGCTTCGAGCCCTCGACGAGCCCGGGCGGCAGCGCGATTCCCGAGACGGTGCCCTGCTTCTCGTACTCCTTGAGGCCCAGCCCGGTGAGGTAGCCGCGGGCGATGCACTCGACGGGGAGCATGTCGAGCTTGCGGCAGCGGATCGCGCGTCCCGCGAACTCCTCCGGGACGTCGGTCGCGGAGACGACGTGGTTGGGGACCAGGTCGGTGGTCCGCTCGAACCACCACAGCGACAGCGCCGTGAGCAGCGCACCCTTGTCGGGGACGGTCGTCGGCAGCACGACGTCGTAGATCGAGAGCCGGTCCGACGTGACGAGCAGCAGGTCGCCGTCGAGGTCGTAGACGTCGCGGACCTTGCCCGAGTGCAGCAGCTTCACAGGATCGCTCCAGGGGTGTAGGCGGCCGCGTCGGGGTGGGCGGCGGTGATCTCCTCGACGCGGGCGACGACGGCCGCGACCTGGGCGCCGGCGGCGCCGGTGAACGACAGCGGGTCCGCGAGCAGCCCGTCGAGCAGGCCCGCGGGCAGCGCGAGCCGCTCGTCGCCCTGCAGCCGGGCGATCAGGTCGTTGTCGACCTGGCCCTTCTCGCGCATGGCCAGTGCGACGCCGACGGCGTGCTCCTTGATGACCTCGTGCGCGGTCTCGCGGCCCACCCCGGCACGGACGGCGGCCATGAGCACCTTCGTCGTCGCCAGGAAGGGGAGGTAGCGGTCGAGCTCGCGGGCGATGACGGCCGGGTAGGCGCCGAACTCGTCGAGGACGGTGAGCGCGGTCTCGAAGAGGCCGTCGAGGGCGAAGAAGGCGTCGGGCAGCGCGACGCGACGGACGACGGAGCAGAACACGTCGCCCTCGTTCCACTGCGCGCCGGCGAGCTCGGCGGCCATGGCGGCGTTGCCGCGCAGCACGACCATGAGTCCGTTGATGCGCTCGGCGGAGCGGGTGTTCATCTTGTGCGGCATGGCGCTCGACCCGACCTGGCCCGGCTTGAAGCCCTCGGTGGCGAGCTCGGCGCCGGCCATGAGGCGGATCGTCGTCGCGAGGCTCGAGGGGCCGGCCGCGAGCTGGACGAGCGCGGAGACGACCTCGTGGTCGAGCGAGCGCGGGTAGACCTGGCCGACGCTCGTCAGCGTCCGCGCGAAGCCCAGATGGCCGGCGACGCGACTCTCCAGATCGGCCAGCTTCGCCGCGTCGCCACCGAGGAGGTCGAGCATGTCCTGCGCGGTGCCGACCGGGCCCTTGATGCCGCGCAGCGGGTAGCGGCTCCGCAGGTCGGTGAGGCGGTCGTAGGCGGCGAGCAGCTCGTCGGCGGCCGAGGCGAAGCGCTTGCCCATCGTCGTGGCCTGGGCGGCGACGTTGTGGCTGCGCCCGGCCATCACCAGCTCGGCGTGCTCCGCCGCGCGGCGGGCCAGCCGGGCCAGGATCGCGACGGTCCGGTCGGCCACCAGCTCCAGCGACAGCCGGATCTGCAACTGCTCGACGTTCTCCGTCAGGTCACGGCTCGTGAGGCCCTTGTGGACGTGCTCGTGGCCGGCGAGGGCGTTGAACTCCTCGATGCGGGCCTTCACGTCGTGCCGGGTGACCCGCTCGCGGGCGGCGATCGAGGGCAGGTCGACCTGCTCGACGACGGCCTCGTAGTCGGTGATCGCCTGCTCGGGGACGTCGACACCGAGGTCCCGCTGAGCGCGCAGCACCGCGATCCAGAGCCGGCGCTCCAGCACGATCTTGTACTCGGGCGACCAGAGCCGGACCAGCTCGGGGCTCGCGTAGCGGGAGGCCAGCACGTTGGGGATCACGTGCAGGAATCCTATGCGCTGCCCCGTGAGTGGCGTTATTGGCCATGGCCAATAACGCCACTCACGACCGGAGGTACGACCGGAGGTTCACAGGCGAGGGGCCAGCGCGGACGCCACCGTCGCGAGCTGCGACTCGAACGGGATGGCGCCGGAGTCGCTGTCGGACACCGACGTCACCGCGACGTAGCCGCCCGACGCCGTCGGCGAACCGGCCCGCGCCCAGCCCACCGGCTGCCCGTCCTCGACCGGTTCCCCCGCCGGCGTGAAGACGACGCTCAGCACGCCGTGCGCGGGCCCGTCGTCGACCTCGAGGGCCACCTCCCGGCCACCGCCCTGCTTGCACACCATCGGCACCGCGGCCTCGCGGGCGTTCGCGACCGGCGGCAGCGCCTCGTTCAGCAGCGCTCGCAGCCCGGGGTCCTGCATCGGCACACAGCCGGTGTCGGACGGCCCCGGCACGGTCGGCGCTGCCGCGTTCGGGGGCACGGCGGCGTCGCCGCGCTCCAGGTTCGGCGCACCACCCGCGGCCGACGACGCCGTCTCCGCTCCGCCCCCGGTCGCGGCGATCCCGACGGTCACCCCGCCCAGCACGAGCACCACCGCGGCCACGCCACCGGCGACGGCCGACCGGCGCCGCGCGGTCGCCTTCTGCGAAGCGCGGACGACGTCCTCGATGCCGAAGCCGGCGGGCGGCGCGGGGGGCGGGGCCGCGGTGCGCAGCATGTCGGTCAGGGCCTGGTCGTTCGTCTCACCCATGTCGGCCCCTCCTCAACCGGCCGGACGCAGGTCGTCGATGCCGTCGCCGAGCGCGGCGCGCAACGCCGCCAGCCCGTGCGACGTCTGGCTCTTCACGGTGCCCTCCGAGCAGCCGAGCGCTTCGGCGGTGGCCGCGACGTCGAGATCGTCGAAGTAGCGCAGCACCAGCACGGCGCGCTGGCGCGACGGCACCGAGCGCAGGGCCGTGACGAGCGTCTCCCTGGTGGCGACGCCGTCGCCTGCGTCACGCGCCGGGGCCGCGTCGGGCACCTCCGAGGTGAAGCGTTCACGCCGCCACGGACGTCGGGACTCGTCGACGACCGAACGCATCAGCGTGCGACGCACCCAGGCGTCGAGCACCCGGACGTCGTCCCGGCCACGGATGCGGCGCCAGTGCCGGTGCAGCGCGACGAACGCGGCCTGGGCGTGGTCGTCGGCACGGTGCCAGTCGCCACACATCAGGAACGCGGTGCGCCGCACGGTGTCCCGGCGGGCGTCGAAGTACTCCGCGAACTCCTGCTCGGCGGACGTGTCCACACCGTTCCCTCTCCTGCAGTACCCGCTCCGTCACGCCCTGACGGATTCGGGACGTTCGACGTCGCGTACACGGTTGCAGCACCACCCGGTCTTCACTCGAACAGACCAACTCCGTGACCATCTCGTGACGCAGGCGCGACCTGACCGTCGTCGAGATGCTTGAATCCGACGGGTGCGACCCACCTCACGTGCCCGCCGCGCGAAGCCCGAGTCCGCTCCTGTCGACCTCCGGTCCGACACCGTCACCCAGCCCACCAAGCAGATGCGCGCCGCGATGGCGGCCGCGGAGGTGGGCGACGACGTCCTCGACCGCGACCCGACGATGCGCGCGCTGGAGGAGCGGGTCGCCGGCCTGCTCGGCGCCGCCGACGCGCTGTGGACGCCGTCGGGATCCATGGGCAACCTCATCGCTCTGATGGCGCACCTGACCCGGGGCGACGCGTTCCTCGCGCCCGCGGGCTCCCACGTCCTCGAGGCCGAGCTGGGCACCGCCGCGTGGCTCGCCGGCGGGATGCCGCGGCCGCTGGAGCACGACGGCGGCCCGGGCAAGATCACCCCCGACGCCGTGCGCCGCGCCGCAGGCGGGCCCGGGGCGTACTACACGATGCGCCCCAGCCTGCTGTGCCGGGAGAACCCCCACAACGCCGCGGGCGGGACGGTCACCGCGCCGGAGGAGCACGCCGCCGTTGCCGCGGCCGCCCGCGCCGCAGGGCTGTCGGTGCACCTCGACGGCGCGCGGCTGTGGCACGCCGCCGTCGCGCTGGGTGTGCCCCCGGGTGCGCTGACCGTCGGCGCCGACACCGTGCAGGTCTGTCTCAGCAAGGGCCTGGGCGCGCCCGTCGGGTCGCTGGTCGCCGGATCGGCGGAGTTCACCGAGGAGGCGCGGCGGCTGCGCAAGATGCTCGGCGGCGGAGTCCGCCAGGGCGGTGTGCTCGCCGCGGCCGGTCTCGTCGCGCTCGACCGCGTCGACCGGCTCGCCGAGGACCACGAGCGCGCTCGTGTGCTGGCCGAGGGCCTGCGCGAACGCGGCTGGCAGGTCGCCGACCCGGAGACGAACATCGTCCTGATCGGCGTCGCCGACCTCGCCGGCACGCTGGCCCGCTTCGAGGAGTCCGGGGTCCGGGTCGCGCCGATGGGCGGGAAGGTCCGGCTCATGACGCACGCCGACCTCACCGACGACGACATCGACACCGCCCTCGATCGCATCGGGCCCGTCGAACGCGAACGCGAGGCCGTGCCGCCCCACCCCGCGCCCACGGCCCCGCCGACCGGCCCCCGGTCGCTCAGGCGGACGGCGGGCGCGGCCGGTCGCGCTCCAGCGAGGCGAGCCGGGCGTTGACCGCGCGCAGCTCGACGAGCACCTCGTCGAGCCGCCTCGTCGTGTCCTCCAGCTCGTCCTCGGTGCGCCGCGCCGCCTCGGCCGCGGTGGTGCGGATGTTCGTGAGGAACCAGCACGCGATCGACGCCGGCACCACACCGAGCAGGGCGATCCCCGCCACCATCAGTGTCGCCGCGACCAGCCGGCCCTCGAACGTCACCGGGTAGCGGTCGCCGTAGCCGACCGTCGAGATGGTGGTGATCGTCCACCACAGCGCCTCACCGAACGTCGTGATCGACGCGCCCGGGGCGTCGCGTTCGGCGTCGAGCACCGCCAGCGCGGCGACGAACCCGACCAGCGTCACCGTGCCCGCGACGTAGACGGCGACCCGGCCGCGGAAGTCGTCACGCAGCTGGCGGTTCAGCACCCCGATGATCGTGACGACGCGCAGCGCCCGCAGTGGCCGCAGCACCGGCAGGACCAGGATCAGCAGGTCGAGCACATGCGTCCCGACGAACCGCAACCGTCTGTGCGCCAACGCGATCCGTACCAGGTAGTCGACGCCCATCAGCAGCCAGATCACCGTCAGCACGGTGTCGAGCGCCTCGTGCACGGCCGGCGTCAGCGACCGCTGCAGCACCTGCCACGTGTAGACGGCCAGGAACACCACGGCCAGCCCGGTCAGCGGCCAGTCGACCCGACGGTCCCAGGCGGCGATGCGCGGCTCGTCCATGGGCCCCGGACGATAACCCCCGCTCCGGGGGTCTCCCGCGAGGACCTGCCCCGCGGGGAGGTCGTCGTGGGCGTCACACTGCCCGGGGCGTCGAGTCGTCGGGCTCGTCGGTTGCGGCTGCGTCGGCGGCCACAGGGTGCCGCGAGTTCGAGCACTGGCTCACAGCCACGCCCGCAGTCTGCGCAGCGCCTCCGAGATGTCGTCGGTGCCGCCGGCGAAGGAGAACCGGATGAACCGGTTGCCGTCGACGGGGTCGAAGTCCACCCCCGGCGCGACGGCGACGCCGGTCTCGGCGAGCAGCCGGTACGTCAGCGCCATCGAGTCGTCGGCCAGGTGGGACACGTCGGCGTAGACGTAGAACGCGCCGTCGGCCGGGGCCAGCCTGTCGATGCCCATGTCGCGCAGCCCGTCGAGCAGCAGGCCGCGGTTGTGGGCGTACCGTTCGACGTGCCCGTCGACCTCCACGTAGGACTCCGGGTCGAACGCCGCCAGCGCCGCGTGCTGCGGCAGCGCGGGCGGGCACACCGTGAAGTTGCCGGTCAGCCTGTCGACGGCCCGGCGCAGCCGCGGCGGCACCACCAGCCAGCCCAGCCGCCAGCCCGTCATCGAGAAGTACTTCGAGAACGAATTGACGACGATCGCCTCCCGCGAGGTCGACCACGCGCACGACGTCGCGGGCGACCCGGCGTAGCCGATGCCGTGGTAGATCTCGTCGCTCACGAACTGGACGCCGTTGCCGTCGCACCACGTCGCGAGCGCGGCGAGCTCGGCCGGGTCGAGCACCGTGCCCGTCGGGTTGGCCGGGCTGGCGACGATCAGGCCCGCGACGGGCTCGTCGAGCGCCTCCAGCATCTCGACCGTCGGCTGGAACCGCGTCTCCGGCCCGCACGGCAGCTCGATGACCTCGCACCCGAGCGCGGTGAGGATGTTGCGGTAGCAGGGGTAGCCGGGCCGGGCGAGCGCCACGCGGTCGCCGGCGTCGAAGGCGGCCAGGAAGGCCAGCAGGAACCCGCCCGACGAGCCGGTCGTGATCACGATGTCGTCGGCGTCGATCGCGACGTCGTAGGCCTTCGCGTAGTGCCCGGCGACCGCCTGGCGCAGCGGCTCGATCCCCAGCGCGACCGTGTAGCCGAGGACCTCGGTCTCCAGCGCCGCCGCGGCCGCCGCCCGGACCGCCTTCGGCGCCGGTGTCGACGGCTGGCCCGCCGACAGGTTGACGAGGTCGCCGTGGCTGCGGGCCCGCTCGGCCGCGGCCTGCCACACGTCCATGACGTGGAAGGGCGGGATCTGCGAGCGAAGGGCTTCGGGGCGCGGACCGGTCACGTCCAGAGACTAGGAGACGCCCGGCCCGCGGCGCGCCCGGCAACCTGCTGGACGACGCTCCGGTGCGCCCGAGCAGCCGCGCCCGACCTCATTGCCCGTGTTCGGCCCCTCTGGCTCAAGGGGTCGGGACGACCACGAGGTTGCGCGCGGCGGTCGGCTCAGGTCATGACGACGCCGCCGTCGACCGAGACGGTCTGGCCGGTGATGTTGGCGGCACGGTCCGAGAGCAGGAACGCGACGGTCTCGGCGATGTCCTCGGGCGTCTGCGGGCGGCCCATCGGCACCATGGCCCCGACGAACCCGGCGAAGAGCTGCTCGGGCGACGCGTCGGCGTGGGCGGGGACGTTGGCGATGAGCCACTCGCTCGCCTTGCGCCACATGTCCGTCCAGCTCAGGCCGGGCACGACGGTGTTTGCGCGCAGCCCGGCCGGCGCCCCGACCCGCGCGTCGACGTGCGTCCGCACGATCACCGCCGCCGTGGACGTGCCGCAGTCGGCCAGCA
>Ga0066256_1004310_pt1 | contig 12785 bp, 7 predicted proteins | sample ThiBio_1000_biof_FD_87107 | JGI IMG/M metagenome (GOLD analysis project Ga0066256, IMG submission 87107) | Wastewater bioreactor microbial communities from Cape Town, South Africa - Thiocy_expt_1000_biof (version 2) | ecosystem: Engineered > Bioreactor > Thiocyanate-remediating >...
CGCCTTCGATCCTGGGCCCCATGTTGACGAGGCAGGCGGCGAGGTCGGCGACCTCCGGCTAGCGCGCCGCGTCCTCGATCCCCGCCGTGCCCTGGGCGAGGCTGGATTGATGCAGGATGCGGAACCCGATGCACGCTGCGGAGCGCTGGCCGGGATTAAGGTTATCGACCTTAGCCGCGTGCTGGGTGGCCCCTATTGCACGCAAATACTCGGCGATCACGGTGCCGACGTCATCAAAGTAGAACCGCCTCAGGGCGATGAGACGCGTGGCTGGGGGCCGCCGTTCGCAGGCGATACTTCAGCCTACTTCCAGGCGATCAATCGCAACAAGCGCGGGATCGTGCTTGATCTCGCGGGATCGGACCGCGAGATTCTGCTTGCTCTCCTGGCTGGCGCCGACGTGTTGGTGGAGAATTTCAAGCCGGGCGCGATGGATCGTTGGGGGCTTCCGCGTGAAGAGCTTGCTCGCCGGTTCCCTCGACTCGTACACTGCCGGGTTTCCGGCTTCGGGGAGGATGGCCCGCTCGGAGCATTGCCAGGCTATGACGCTGCAATCCAGGCCGCAAGTGGCCTGATGAGCATCAACGGCGAGACCGGGGGTGACGCGTTACGGCTTGGAGTACCGGTCGTGGATATGGTCAGCGGCTTGAATGCTGCGATCGGCGTGCTCCTTGCGCTAATCGAGCGTGAGCACAGCGGCAAGGGACAGTTTGTAGACATCGCACTCTACGATTGCGGGCTGTCGATCCTGCATCCTCATTCCGCCAATTTCTTAGCTTCCGGGCGTATTCCGGGACGCAGCGGAAACGCGCATCCCAACATCGCGCCGTACGATAAATTTGCCACCGCGACGGGAGAGATATTTTTGGCAATCGGCAACGATGGTCAGTTTGCCAAGTTCTGTGCTCTGCTGGACGCGGAGGCGCTGGCGAACGATCCGCGTTATGTTGGCAATGCACGGCGCTGTGAGAACCGTACTGCCCTCCATGCGGATATCGAGGCGCTGCTGGCTGGACGCGAGGCAGGTCCACTCGCCGAGCTGCTCATCCATAACGGCGTGCCGTGCGGTCCCGTGCTCAACGTCGCCCAGGCGTTCGACCATCCCCACACCGCGCATCGTGGCATGATGGTTCGGCGCGCGGGCTATAGCGCGGTTGCCTCGCCGGTGAAGCTTGGTCGCACGCCAGCCACGCTACGCCGGATGCCGCCGCGTTTTGGCGAGCATGACGACGAAGTCGTTGCCGCTTTGCAGCCGATGTACGAACCGACGGGAGATCAGTCGTGACCGCACGGACAGGCAATTTCATTGACGGATCATGGCAAGCCTCGTCGTCCGGCTCGCCCAATCTCAATCCATCTAACCTGGCCGATGTGATCGGAGAGTTTGCCGACGGCTGTGCCGCTGATGTCGATGCTGCCGCTGGCGCGGCCTTGCAAGCTTTTCCGGCTTGGTCGCGTACCGTGCCGCATCAACGGGGTTTGATCCTAAAGGCGGCGGCACGCGAACTGGAGATGCGCGCCGCGGAGCTTGGACGGGAAATCTCGCGCGAAGAGGGTAAGACGCTCGCCGAGGGCCAGGGTGAGATCGTGCGCGCCGCGCAGATCTTCGATTTCTTCGCGGGCGAAACGATGCGGATTACTGGGGAAACGCTGGCAGCCCTGCGTTCGGACGTGAAGGCGGAGATCACGTTCGAGCCTGTCGGCGTCGTCGGGATCATAACCCCTTGGAACTTTCCGATGGCGATCCCGGCCTGGAAGATTGCGGCGGCGCTCGCCTATGGGAACTGCGTGGTATTCAAGCCCTCGGAAGTGACCCCAGCGGCCGCTTGCGAGCTTGTCCGTATCCTCGAACGCGCGCGCTTGCCTGCCGGTGTCCTTAATCTCGTCATGGGTGCTGGCGCCACTGTGGGGCAGCGCATCGTCGAGCATCCGGACATCTTGGCTATCAGCTTCACAGGTTCGGTTCCGACCGGACGGCGGATCGCAGCGGGAGCTATCGGCGGGGAGAGGATGAAGCGCATCCAGCTTGAACTCGGCGGCAAGAACCCATTGGTAATCCTTGATGATGCCGATCTGGAAAATGCGATCGAAACGGCGATTGATGGAGCGTTTTACGCTACGGGCCAAAAATGCACCGCCTCCAGCCGCTTGATCGTAACCGAGGGTATTCACGACCGGTTCGTCGCCGCTCTTCAAGAACGTATGGCTCGCTTGGTGGTGGATGACGCGCTGGCTCCTGGGACCATGATCGGCCCGGTTGTCGACGACCGGCAGTTCGCCATCGATTGCCGCTATATCGCCCTGGGGCTGGAGGAGGGGGCCCGTCTGGCTGCGGGAGGTGAAAAGTTGTGCCGACGTCATGACGGCTACTATCTCTCGCCAGCTCTGTTCGTCGAGGCGCGACCTGAGATGCGCATCTGCCGTGAGGAAATCTTCGGGCCTGTCGCCGCAGTAATTCGCGTGGCCGACTATGAGGAAGCATTGGCGGTTGCCAATGATACGCCCTTTGGTCTGTCATCTGGTATATGCACGACAAGTTTGAAACATGCTGAGCATTTCAAGCTGAATAGCGATGCTGGCATGGTCAAAGTGAATCTGGCGACTACGGGCGCTGATTTCCACCTGCCGAGTGGTGGACGCAAGGCATCGTCCTATGGCCCTCATGAACAGGGACCACATGCACTAGAGTTTTTTACCCAGATGAAGACTGCCTATCAGCTTGCGTTGTGAGGATTGTGATGACCAATCGCGATGATCTCGGCGTTGAGATCGATGGATTTGTCGCCGTTGTCGAGTTGCGGCGGCCCCCGCACAACTATTTCGACGAACCTTTCCTTAAAGGATTGGCAGACATTTTTGAGCGTCTCGATGCGGACCCTGCCGTCCGGTGCCTGGTCTTAGCGGCACAAGGCAAAGCGTTCTGTGCGGGAGCTGATTTCGGTGATCAGGACACCAGCGAGGCAGGTCTTCGCGCGGTCTATCGTCAGGCGGCCCGCCTGTTCGCTACCGAGAAGCCTGTCATAGCTGCGATCCAGGGGGCGGCCGTGGGTGGTGGACTGGGCCTTGCACTTGTTCCCGATTTTAGGATTGTTAGCGAAGAAGCGCGATTTTCAGCAAACTTCGTAAAAATCGGCATTCATCCCGGATTTGCGCTCAGTCTGACCCTGCCGCGACTGATCGGTGAACGCCAGGCGGCCGCGATGTTCTATACTGGAAGGCGTGTCAGCGGACGTGAGGCCTTGGATTTTGGGCTGGCGGACAAGCTCGTGGCGCTCCCGGATTTGCGAGCGGCTGCCATGGCGTTCGCTCAAGAAATTGCGGAAGCTGCGCCGCTTGCGATCGCGTCGGTTCGTAAGACGTTGCGTGTCGGTTTGTTGGAGGCAGTAAGCGCGCAAATAGAATATGAGATTTCGGAGCAGCTTGCGCTTTTTGCGACTGCGGATTTTCGCGAGGGTGTTGCAGCGGTGGCTGAGCGTCGCACGGCTCATTTTTCCGGCGTTTAAAGCTGCCTGATGTTGTGGATTTCGTATTTACCGAAGGCTGTAAGAATATTCGTAAAGTCATATCCCGATGTCTGTTGGTTTTGACTAAATAGAATTTTTATATATATTTTGGAATCTATTCATTTTTAATGCCGGAAACTAACCCGAAACTGGCAGTCATCTGGAAAATGATACTGCATGCAAAGACTGCGGAGAAAAGGGTCAGAAATTTAGGAATTGCCGGCTCGTATCTCTCTGGCGGGTAAGCTCCACGAGGCTCTGCCACTCGGCCCATGCGGCCGAGTGGCGTTCCAGTTGGAATGATTGTGCAGCGCAGCTTGCGTTGCGACCTTCAGTGGCTTTCGCTTCCCGGGGCTTGGTGGGGTGAGGTCTGCCCTGCCAGCCACGGATCGTGCGTGACGGTGCGGAACTCGGCGAGCTGGCGCCGCAGGTCGGCCAGGACCGCCTGGTGCTGCGGCTCGGCGGCGAGGTTGGTCAGCTCGTCGGGGTCACTCCGCAGGTCGTAGAGCTCCTCCTCGGGGCGCTGGAGGTAGGCGGCCTGGCTGCGGCGGCCCAGGCGGATCGCCGGATCGGCCGCGATTGCGCGCCAGCTCGGCGATTCGGCGACGTCCCCGGCGATCGGATAGGGGAGCTGCCAGGCGAGGTTGCGGATATAGGCGTGGGTGGGCGTGCGCACCGCGCGCATGGGGTAGTACTGGTCGATCTCGTGGAACTCGTGGCTGGCGAACACGCGGTCCCAGCCCGGCGCGCCGGTGCGGCCGAGCCGCGGCAGCAGCGAGCGCCCCGGTCGCGGGTAGGACGGCCCCCTCGCGCCCGCCCAGTCGAGCAGGGGCGGCGTGGCGTCCGCCCAGCTCCCCCCCGCGCTGTTGGCCGTGCCGCCCTTCGCGCCCGGGGCATGGACGATCAGCGGCAGGTGCAGGCCCGGCCCGTAGAGGTTGGTCTTGGCCCCGGGGAAGGGGCGGCCGTTGTCCGAGAGGAAGACGATCAGCGTGTCGTCGGCATGGCCGGTGCGCGCCAGCGCGGCGAGGAGCATCCCGATCCCGCTGTCGAGCCGGCTGACCGACTCGTAGTACTGGGCGAGGTCCTCCCGCACCGCCGGCAGGTCGGGCAGGTGCGACGGCACCGTGACCTTGGCCGGGTCGTAGCGCACCTCCTCGACCCGCGGCCAGGGGCGGTCGTTGCCGAAGTTCACCGGCGCGCGATGGGGATCGCTGTAAGCGACGGTGACGAAGAACGGCGTGTCGCCCGTGCCGCGGATGAAGCGCTCGGTCTCGTCCGAGAGGAGCGCCACGTCGCGGATGCCCGAGCGCTCGGGCGCCAGCTCGGCGTCATAGGGAAAGGCGCTGTCGGGCCTGACGTGCTTCTTGCCGACCAGCGCGGTCGCATAGCCGGCGGCCTTGAGCAGCACCGGCAGGGTCGTCACCCCGTCGATCAGCGACTGGTTGTGGACCGAGTGGGCGAGCCCGTACATGCCGTTCTGGTGCCCGTAGAGGCCGGTGTAGAGCACCGCCCGGCTGGAGCTGCACGACGAGACCGCCGCGTACCCTTCGGAGAAGAAGGTGCCCCGTCGCGCCAGGGCGTCGAGGTTGGGCGTGCGTACCGCGACGCCCAGGCTGCTCATGTCGAGCCCCTGGTCGTCGGAGATCACCAGCAGGATGTTCCGGCGCTTCGGGGCGGAGACCGCCGCCGATGCCCTTCCGGTCGCGACCAGCGTCGCGGTGGTGGTCATTCCCTTGAGCAGCGTGCGGCGGTCCATGGTCGGTCGTCCTTTCCTCAGAACTTGTAGAGCGCGGAGAGTTGGAAGGCGCGCCCGAAGATCGAGCGGGCGATGACCGAGCCGCTCGTCGTGCCGATGATGCGCGCGTTGCCTTCGGTCAGCCCAAGCGAGTCGGTGACGTTGGTGACGAGCGCCTGGAGCTCCAGCGGCCCGGCCTTGAAGGTCGCGCCGAGGTCGATCGTGTCGTAGCCCGGCAGGATTTGCAGGTTCTGGATGTCGGAGAAGCGCTTGCCGACGTGGGCGTAGGAGCCGAACAGGGTCAGCGAGGCCTCGCCGATCGGGATCGTGTAGCTGGGGTCGAGCCGGGCCTGGAAGCGCGGCTGGCGCTGGATCTGGTTGCCGTTCTGGACGCCGCTGGCGAGGCCGCCGGTGATGTCCTTGAACTTGCCGTCCATCCAGGTGCCGTTGAAATGCACCTCGAAGTTGCGGAACGGACGCACCACGCCGTCCAGCTCGACGCCATAGACGCGCGAACCGGCGACCGCGGTCAGCGTCGTGATGTTGTTGTTCGAATCGACGATCTGCTGGGTGTAGGTCTGGCCCTTGAAGTTGTTGTAGAACAGCGTGAGGCCCGCCGCGAACCAGCGGCTGGAGGTCTTGAAGCCCAGTTCGTACTGGTCGATCTTCTGGACCACCGTCGCGCCCGAACTCAACTCGTCAAATTGCGGGAACTTGTAGCCCGAGTTGACCCGCGCGAAGGCGCTGAAGGCCGGGGCGAAGTGCCAGTTGGCGCCGACGGTGTAGGAAACCTTGGTCTGGCTGTAGGCGACGTCGCGGGTGTTGCCGTTGAGCACCGTCGAGCCGTTGTTGTAGAGCGTCGCCGGATTGCCGTCGAGGTCGACGTTGCCCGTGGTCAGCCCGACCGTGCCGTTAGCTTTGAACTGCTCGACCCGCACGCCGGCGTCGACGCGCAGGGTATCGGTTATCTCGAACTCGTCGGCGAGGAACGCGGCGAGGTTCTGGCCGTGCCAGTCGTTGCGCGTCTGGCTGGTGGTCGCGCTGACCAGGCCGTTGCGGGTAAGCTGCGCGCCGTTGTTGAGCGCGACGTTGATCAGGCGGGCATTGGGCTCGAAGGCGAACAGGGCATTGTTGCCCTGATACCAGAGGTCATGCACGTAATAGTCGGCGAAGAACCCGCCGACCGTCAGCGTGTTGGCGCCGAAGGTCTTGCTGATCCGCAGCTCGTTGGTGAAGCTGCGGATCTGCTTGTCGACCGACCAGAGCCCGGCGACGATCACTGGCTGGCTCCCGCTGACGGCGCCGCCGCCCACGAAGGTTCCCGTGCCCGAGGTCGCGTTGCCCAGGCCCACCGCGCTCGCGGCGGAGAGACGGCTGGCGATGTAGCCGTCCAGCGTCGTCGGCACCGCGCTGGTGAAGATCGCGCGGACATTGGCATAGCCGTCGAGGAAGCTGAAGTTGTCGCTGATCGTCCAGCCGTCGCCCGGGGTGAGGCGCAGGCTGCCGCCGAACTGCGTCAGGTCGATGGTGCGCCCGTCGCCGAAATCGCGGCTGACCGTGCCGGGGGTCGCGCCGGGACTGATCTCCAACACTTGGTAGCGGTTGGCATTGCCCGCCAGCGTGTCGTGGCGCTGGTCGAAATAGGGATAGACCGAAAGGTCGGCGCCGTTGTTGGTCGACAGCAGCGGCGCGCCAGAGAAGAACGCGTTCTGGTCGTGCACCTTGCGGACATAGACGCTGAACTCGCCCAGGCTGTCCCAGCGCTTGGTCAGGTTGACGGTGAACTGCCCGCCCTTGTCGCCGACATATTGGGTGTGACGGACGCCGTCGTCGAAGCGGTAGAAGCCGCCGCCGCTGACGTACCAGCCGTTGCCCAGCGGGCCGCTGCCATAGACGTCGATGCGGCCCATGCCCTGGCCGCCCGCGGTCAGGCGCACGCTGCCTTCGGGATCGTCATGCCCCTTCTTCTGGATGAAGTTCATGGTGATGCCGGGCTGGCCGTTCGAGAACACCGGGTTCGGGCCGCCGCGCAGGACCTCGGTGCGCTCGATCGTGTCGTCGACGCGCAGCAGGCTGAAGGTCTCGAGGAAGGAAAGGGTGTTGGGCGCGAAGATCGGCGAGCCGTCGAGCTCCACCGTGGCGAAGGCCGCGCCGCCGTTCTGCGGGAAGCCGCGGACGCCGACGTGGACGCCGGCGGTGCCGCCGCTGGTCTCGAGTGCTGCGCGGCCCAAGCCGTTCGATCTGCTGATCGGAGATCGTGCTGATCGAGAAGCCGGCGTCGAGCCGGTTGAGGCCGTCGCGCCGGACCGTGCCTGTGACAACGATGTCATTTGCGGACGCAGAATCGGCGTCGGCGTCGGGCGCCGGATTTTCCTGGGCGTGCGCGGCCATGGCGAAGGACAGCGCGAAGGCGGAAACGGCAAGGCGGGCAATGTGATCGAACAGTCTCATGAAGGCTTCCCCCTGATGGATGATGTAAATCTCTACTTTATCGATTGACAATAGGCGATGCGGGCAAATCTTTCGAGGCTGACAGCACAGCTTTGCGCAGCAGCCGATCGAGCAGCGCGACCAGCAGCCCCAGCAGCAGCGCCGGCACGACGATCAGCCGGAAGGCCGCGATGCCCCCGAACGCCGCGAAGACGCGGCCCGTGATGAACGATCCGGTCGTCCCGCCAAGCGCGGAGAAGCCGATGATGAGGCCGGTCATCGCGGCGTGCTGCGCGCGGGGCAGGGCGGACAGGATCGCCGAGACGATCGTCGGATAGATCGGCGCCAGGAACAGCCCGATCAGCGGCATGGCATAGCCGTACCAGGGCAGCGCTGCCCAGCTTTCCGTGCGCGCCGCGCCGTGGTCGCGGGCGAGCGGCACCACGACCAGCACGACGAGGACGATTCCCGCGATGCATAGGCCGAGCAGGCGCGGCCACCCGAAGCGGGTGATCAGCGCCGCCGCCGCCAGGCGGCCGAAGGCGAGGGCGGCGGCGTAGATGCTCGCGCCCTGGACGCTCATCGGCGCGGAGAGGCCGAGCACCTCGGCGTTGAAGGTCGGCAGCCAGCTTCCCACGCCCTGCTCGACGAGGACATAGAGGAAGGCGGCGCCCGCGAAGAACAGGACCGGGGGCAGGGCGATCAGCCGGCCCATGGCGCGCCAGCTTGCCGTCTCGGGCCCCTGCGCGCCGCGCTCGTCGAGCCGCGCCGCGAGCAGCAGCGCGACGATCCCCGCCGACAGCGCGGCCAGCAGCCAATAGACGCGCAGCCAGACGGGATCGCCGGGGTGCGCCGGGTCGATGAACAGGCCGAACAGCCAATAGCCCGACAGGACGCCGAGCATGAAGCCGCCCTCGATCCGGTTGGTCAGGGCGGCATGGGCGGCGGGGCTGTCGGTCAGCAGGCCGATGACCGTGTAGGTCGCTGTCTTGACCAGGGCGAAGGCCACGCCCGTCGCCAGGAACAGCAGCCGGGCCATGGCGAAGCCCGGCAGCAGCGCCATGGCGACGCAGGCCAGGGCGACGATCGCCTGGCCGGCGATCAGGGCGCGGCGCAGGCCGAAGCGGGGAAGGTAGGCGGCGACCGCCAGGGACACGATCGCGATCGGCAGGTCCTTGAACGCCTCCAGCGTCGCCGCCTGCGCCTTGTCCACGCCGAAGCCGTTCACCGCTTGCAGGATCACCGTGCCGACGCTGTTCAGCAGCACGGCGAACTGGGCGTAGGAAAGCGCCAGCGCCGCCACCAGCAGCAGGCGGGAAGCACCCTGGCCTTCCAGCGATGATCCGGGCCCTGGCATGGCCGCTCCCTGCAATTCTATCTTGTTCGATACCACTTTAGCGCCACGCATCGACGCGGTACACTAAAAAATGATATCGATGCCATTCGTCTTGCGGCTAGGTATCGCGCAGCACCAGTCGAGTCGGGAGCGAGGAGGGTTCGGGGTGTTGACCGGCGATCAGTTCCAGCAATGCACGGGCCAGCAGCTTGCCGCCCCCGGCCCAGTCCTGGCTTATGCTGGTGAGGCCGAATGCCGCCGCCGCGGGGCTGTCGTCGTAGCCGACGATGGCGATGTCGCGCTCCGCGCGCGCCGCCGCGCGCTTGGCGCCCGCGGCCATCAGGTCGCTCCCGGCGAAGATCGCGTCGACCTTGGGGTCGCGGCCGAGCAGCGCCTCGACCGCCACTTCGGCCGCCGCCGCGGTCAGCTCGCAATGCAGCTCGATGGCCGGCGCCAGGCCGTGGTCGGCAAGGACCGCCTGGCATCCGTCGCAGCGCGCGCGCATCTCCGCGTGGCGCGTGTCGCCGAGGAAGGCGACGCGCTTGCGCCCGCGTTCGATCAGGTGCCGCGCGGCCTGGGCGCCGCCCTGGCGGTTGTCGCTGCCGATCACGACGACGCCGGAGGCGCGGTCGATCCCGTCGCCGTCGTCGCCCCAGACGACCAGCGGCAGGCCGAGCAGCGCATATTCGCGGACCGTGTGGTGGTCGGGTCCCTGGCCGAGCAGGATGATCCCGCTGGTGTCCGAGGCCTCGTCGCGCAGCGCCGGATCGCTGGTGGTGACGACCGCGGCGTAGCCGGCCGTCGCCAGCGCCTCGACCGCGCCGCCGAGCAGGACCAGCGGATAGGGATCGGACATCGGCCGCGCCTCGTCCGGGGCGAGGTCCACGACGATCGCCACGCGGCGGCGGTTGCGCAGCCGCAGGTCGCGCGCGGCCAGGTTGATGCGATAGCCGGCCTCGCGCGCGGCGGCCTCGATCCGCTCGCGCACGTCGGGACGGACCTTGGGGCTCTTGCGCAGGGCGCGCGAGACGGTGATCTTCGAAACCCCGCAGATGCGGGCGATGTCTTCGAGAGTCACCCGGCGGGCAGCAGGCGCGGCTTCAAGATTCTGACGCGGTTCGGCCATGGGGGCGAGGCATAGTGAAGTTGGCGTCAACAACAAGCACGAACGGCGGACGGCCCGTTCCGCCGGCGCAGCTCTACGGCGCCCTGTTCGCCGCGGTGCAGGAGGCGGGCCTGTTCGCCGACAGCAAGACCTTCGCGGACGCCGTGCCCCTGCGCGATCCCGCCGCGATCGTTGCGGCCTATGCGCGGGAGGCGCCCGGCGATGCGGAGGCGCTGCGGCACTTCGTGGCCGCCAACTTCGCCCTGCCGGAGGAGCCCGCAACAGCCGCCCGGCCCGGCGCGCCCGCGACGACGCTGGCCGAGGAAATCGCCGCGCGCTGGTCGCGGCTGGAGCGTGGCCCGGTCGCGGCGAGCGGCTCCGCGCTCGCCGTGTCGCAGCGCCATGTCGTGCCCGGCGGGCGGTTCCGCGAGCTCTATTACTGGGACAGCTACTTCACCATGCTCGGCCTTGCGCGGGATAGCCGGCAGGACCTGGTCGAGGAGATGGTCGATCTCTTCGCCGGGCTGATCGAGCAGTTCGGCCACGTTCCCAACGGCACCCGCACCTATTACCTGTCGCGGTCGCAGCCGCCGGTGTTCTACCTGATGGTCGGGCTGTCGCAGCGGCAGGGTGATCCGCGGCTGATCGCGGCGATGCGCCGCGAACATGCCTATTGGATGACGGGCGGACGCGTCGTGCGGATGCCCGACGATTCCCTGCTCAACCGTTTCTGGGACGATCGTGACGGCCCGCGCGACGAAAGCTGGGCGGAGGACGTCGCCACCGCCCGCCTGGCCCCCCGTCCCGCGAACGCGGTCTGGCGCGATATCCGCGCGGGCGCGGAGAGCGGCTGGGACTTCAGCTCGCGCTGGCTGGCCGACGCCGGGGACATCGCGACGATCCGGACGACGCGCGTGGTCCCCTGCTGCCTCAACGCGCTGCTGCCCGGCCTCGAAAGCGCGCTGGCCGAGGCCGGGCAGGCCAACATGGCGCTCGCCGCCGAACGCCGCCGCGCCGCCATGGCGCGCTATTGCTGGAACGGAGCGGAGGGCTTCTACGCCGACTGGTTGATCGACGCGGGCATGGTTTCCGCCAGCCCGACCGCCGCGATGCTCTATCCGCTGTTCACGGGCTGCGCCGGGGAACTGCGTGCCCGCCGCACGATCGCGGCCGCTCGCCGCGACCTGCTGGCGCCCGGCGGGCTGCGGACGACACGGGTGGCGAGCGGGCAGCAATGGGACGCCCCCAACGGCTGGGCGCCCTTGCAATGGATCGCCTGCGAGGCCCTGGAGCGGCATGGCGAGCCGGCGCTGGCGGCCGAGATCGCGCGGCGCTGGACGGCGACCGTCACCCGCGAGTTTGCCGCGAGCGGGCGCCTGCTGGAGAAGTACGACGTGGAAAGCGGCGGCGGCGGCGGCGGCGGCGAATACGGCGTGCAGGAAGGCTTCGGCTGGACCAACGGGGTAACGCGCGCGCTTATGGCGCGGTATGGACAGGAGTTGGAAGCGTAGCCGTGCGCGACTAGCCGCGCAGGCTTGGCGAGCCCGGCGAGGAGTTCGGGGCTCGTGGCCTGATTCCCCCGCCAACCTGAGGGGGCGAGGCTAGAGCCCTTCCCCGCCGACCCAGTGCGCGTCGGCAAGGAAGCGGGCGAGGTTCCACACCTGGCGGCGGATGTCGGGGACGGCGACGATCTCCCAGGCTTCGCCTTTGGTGATCGGGCCGACGGCGAACAGGTGGTCGTGGGCCTCGCCGGTCGCGCCGCGAACCCGGCCGAGATGATCGACGTCGATGCCCAGGCGGTGGGCGTCGGACCGGATCAGGCCGGTGTCGAGCAAGTCCGCGACGAGGGCGTCGGGCACGCGCCGCAGGTCGCCGTCGGGGCCGGTGCAGTTGATCGCGCGGTCGACTTGCATGTGTTCGAGCCCGTCGCCGCCCCGCGGGCGGAAGGCGATGCGCGCGCCGCCGTCATGCGGGGCGGCCGCGACCAGCTCCCCGGCGGCGAAGCGGAGCCGGCCGGCGGCTTCGAGCTCGGCGATCCGGCGGTCGACCGCAGGGGCGAAGCGGTGGCGGTGGACGTCCCAATAGGGTCGGGCATGGCGCAGGAAGCGGTCCTGCTCGGCCGGCGAATGGGTTCGCCAGAGGTCCTGCACGTGCGGGCGCAGCTCGTCGACCGCGGCGCGCCAGCCGATCTCGGTGGCGCGGCGGCGGATCGCGCGGAGCAGGTGCGAGCCTTTCGCCTGGGGACGGCTCACCGCGCCGACTGCGGGGCCGGTCTCGGTATGGGCGCGGGGCCGCAGGCCGCGGCGCGAGAGCGCGGTGATGCTGCCCGCGAAGCCGGCCTGGTCGAGTGAGAGCGCCATGTCCACCGCGGTCAGGCCGGTGCCGACGAGCAGCACCCGTTTGGCGGCGGCGAGGCTTGCGATTGCGCCCGGGCTCCATGGGTCGGGAACCGCGAGGCCGGCGGGGAGGCCGGCGGGGGGCGGCCCCCGGGCGGGGGGGGAATTGCCGAGGGCGAGCACCCCCCCGCGGCAGGCGGTGGGAGCGCCGCCCGCCAGGGGCCGGGGGGCGGGGCCCGCCGCTGCCGCGAAGCTCGCCGAGACAACCCCGGCGGGACGGGGCTCCCCCCGGCCCCCGGCCGCGGCCAGCGGCGCCGACACCCCCCCCGGCCGGCACTGG
>Ga0066256_1004311_pt1 | contig 12784 bp, 12 predicted proteins | sample ThiBio_1000_biof_FD_87107 | JGI IMG/M metagenome (GOLD analysis project Ga0066256, IMG submission 87107) | Wastewater bioreactor microbial communities from Cape Town, South Africa - Thiocy_expt_1000_biof (version 2) | ecosystem: Engineered > Bioreactor > Thiocyanate-remediating >...
CACACACACACACACACACACACACACCACTCACCACCACCACTCCACATACACATCACAGAAGGTGAAGGTGTGTTAGATGCTGCTGCTCGTCGTTGGAAGGCAAAAGCAGAATCCTTGGCAGCTGAACTAGCAGCAAAAAAAGTGGCCGAAGCAGCAAAAGACGTGGACATACAGTTCATGCGGTTCTCTGCCGCAAAGTCCGGCGCTACGCAGCGTTCCGTGTCAAAGAAGGAATTTGCCAACGCTGTCGGACCCGATGGCGATGTCCCAGTTTCTTTGTCGTCATTTTCCACCGGTATCCATCTGTGCCCAATTGATGACATGATGAGAATTGCAAGGACGGCGCTGGAGGCGGCACCTGTTGTTGTAGCAGACGCAGAAGAGCCGGCACGGGTGGTTCGTTCTGAAGTTGATCAAACTGCAACACGACGTAAGATTGCGGGTCTCATTCTCCGTCATCAACCTGATGCCCGTCGCTGTTTGATTTCGGACACCGATGAAGGATCGATAAAAATACCAATGTCTGTGCACTGGTTCGTTGAGAAATCGTTGACGTGGGCGCTAGAGCTTTGTGGGGGCAATTGGCGGCTGTGGCACGAGGCTGAGCTGCCCACCACGGTTCTCCTCACAGGTAAGCAGTTGGTACATGCAGACGCGCCACGCGCAGATTTTGCTTTTACACCGAAAGGTGAAGCTTGCGTTTGCGCAATAAACGCCGTTAGCCCGACAGAAGTAAAGAAGGTGGGGCTGTTCGAGACAGCACTTCCGCAAGTATTGGGTCAAATGTTTGCGCGCATCCGTGTTACGCGGGAGAAGGTGCCGCGCGGGGGTTGCATGATCATGTTTGGTTTCTTTACAGATGGGAAGCAAGTTGCCGTTTGTCTTGCATTTTTTGCCGTAGATATGAATGGGATAGAGTCTTTGCGGCTGTTTCGTAGTGACGAGAACTACCCTTTGTGGGAATTTGACGAGACTACAGATGGTGGCGGTACCGGGGTGGGGGTGGGGGCATTGGAGGCGGCGCAGACGGAGCAGGTCGCTCTTCCAAGCGGTATTGACATTATTGCGAACGTGCTTGCGCTAGATCTGGATGCGCTTGCACTGCGTTCAGCGGCCATGCCAGCACCATTTGTGATCAACATGGAAAGGGAACCTGGAGTGGTTGAAGAGTTCGACATAACTCCAATACAACCCCTTGGTTCCGGGGGGTTTAGTCGGGCCTGGCGTGCGCAATGCAGACGCAAAGTTGGCGCTGGTGCCGCTAGCGGCGGCGCAGGCGGCGGTCCCGGTGGCGGTGGCGGACGACGGCAAATTGGCAGTATCAGTGGTGGTGGTGGTGGCGGCAGTGGTGGAGGTGGCGGTAGCAGTGGGGGCGGTGGTGGCGGCGGCAGCGGCGGAGACGAGGTTGTAGTGAAGCAGCCACACGTGCGCGCGCTCTCCGAGCTTGGAGCGGAGGCAAACGTGATATGGAATCTTAATAAATGCAGCAATTGCGACCGCATTCCGCGATTCGTGGGTATGGTCGAGAAAAAGGGTGAACCTACTGATTTTCTTGTGCTGACTCCGGTGGGAACGCCAGCGTTATTGGCGGTGCTCAACGATCATCGGCGTGCGTTTGCCTTGCATGTTGCACTTTGCGTGCTTGATGCATTGGAAGTTGCTCATGGCCAGCGCATCCCCTATGCGCATTGTGACATTCGCCCTGCTAACGTTGTCCTGGTGCCTCCGAACCCTGGTGGTTGGGGTATTAGCCCATTGGGCAATGAATGGGTGAGCAACGACGGTGCGACACTTCCTTTTCACGCAGTGCTTGTGGACTGGGGCCTGGCTGGCAGGATTGGTACAAAGCGTCATCATCTGAACGGTGTTCGCGCCTTCGTTCACAACGACATAATTGCAAGCGCTGAGGCCAGTAAATGCGAAGATTACGTCATTGCTGTCAAACACGATTTAGTGGCGGGAATGTTTTTTCTTGTGGGTCTTCCACACCCCCGCAACCACACTTTGTGGGGGACGGTTTGTGCCCCAGCGCCTCGGGGGGGGGGCGAGGGCAGGGGGGGTGGGGCGGGGGGTTGTCCTGTTGGGGACCAGGCCATTACGGCGGCGCGCGGTGAGGACGAAGATCTGTTCAAGATTCTGCACGGAGGGTTAGCTCCACCGCCCGCACCTGCAGCAGCTGCAGCAGCTGCGGCAGCTGCCGCCCCGTAGTGCCGGGGCGGGGGGCGTCCTGTTGCCGCTGTTGGCCGCCGCCCTGTGGGGTGCACGCGCCTCCACCCACGGGCCACTGACTGGGCGCACCATGGTGTACATTAATTAATTTAATTATCTGAGCAACGTTCTAACGCAACGCAGCCTACAACTTGGAGCAGCCGTCGTCATGCAGCCGCAGGAAACGCCACATACCGCCCGACGTCTGCTGCTGTAGTTGCTTAATAACGTTGAAGAATGCATCCAGCATAACAGTGCGTGCACCAGACCTCGGTGGTTCACACGGCGCCTGTGTCCGCGCACCCGCTGTCGCGGCCCACAGACACGGGTTGCTGCACCAGCGGGCGCAGGTGCGGCAACGCGCTAAACCACGGCGACGCCCGTCAACAGCCGGCGCTGGTATAGGCGACGCCAATGTTGTTGCAGGTGTCGGCGTGCAGCAAACACGCCGGCTGCTGTTGCAGCGCTGGCGGCAGGGCTGCCCACTAGGATTCGTCGGCAACTACACGTCGGCAGGTGTGGACGGCTAGTGTTCATCCCGTTGTAGTTGAGGCCACACTCTTGCGCGCCTACACTGTCGTTCGTGGCGGCTGCCGTGTCCGGCGGTGCCACCCATTGTACCTCGTGCTTTGAGACGTTGCCCAGGTTGGTGATGTTGCGCGCCGCTGTGCTGATTTAGTGGTTGGCGAGTTGGCGCAGGTAGCGGTCATCCACTAATAGCGCGTCCCATACCGGTAGGTGTCCCATGGCGCGCAGCAGCGCCAGTGTGATGGTGGCCGGCTCCCGTACAACCATGGGCGACAGAAGATCAAGCAGATAGAAGTACACGTCTGTGCGCGGAAGTGCGCGAGCGCGCTGCCTCGCGCAAGTCCCAAGATGTGCGCAGTGTCGGCAGCACGCTGGCAGTGGCGCCTGGGCAGCCACGAGGTGCTAAATGGAAGGGGTGCGCACGTCGGTGGCGTCAGCGACGGTGGCGGGCGGCAGCGCGAGTACTGAGTTAAGTGGCGGCGGCGGCAGCGGCAGCGGCAGTCTGGCTGGACGCGGTGTATCTACACACCCGCATGGCGGCGGTGGCAGCGGGGGTGTCGTCATTGACGTGCATGGCGGGTCGACGCCGATGGAGGGCACGCCCAGATTGGTGGATGACCCGCATGCCATCGACATCCTACGGACTGGCACCGGCGGCGGCGGCGGCACACCATGCGAGGCGCCCAGGTGGGAAGCCAGTGGCACCGGTGTGGTGTCCACGGCACAGCAGGTGGGCGGCGACCCGCGCCTCTTCCCACTGCTGCACGTCATGCAACCGGGCAGCGTGGACGGCATGTCCATGCGCGGCACGGCAACGGGCAAGAGCGTGGGCGAGCTGTTGGGTGGCGGCAGCAGCGGCAGCGGGCAGTCGTGGCCGCTGGAGGGATGTGGCGGCAGCGTGACACGCCCGCCGTCTGGCCCACCGACGCTTGCGGGGTCTGCGGTTAGCTCCAGCGGCGTGGTGCGGTCCATGACGGCAGGCTCGGGGCGCACCTCCCCTGCCGCGTCCGCATGTGGCGCGCTGAGCGTTGCTGGCGGCTGCGGCGGCGGCGGCGGAGGTGGCGGCAGGAACAGCGGCCAGTGCCGGTGGCGGCGGTGGTGGTGGCGGCGGCGGCGGCTGCATTTTTAGTGCAGCGCTCGGTGCTGGTACCGGTACGCGCTCCTCGCCCGGCGCCGGCAGCGTCAAGTCAGCTGGCAGCGGCGTACCCGGCGGATGTCCAGGGGCGCGAGGCGGCCGGCCGGGCGGCACGTGTCCGGTTACTGGCATGGGCGGCGCCGCTGCTGGCAGTAGCGCCACGGAGGAGCCGCTGCTGACTATCACGGCTGGCGGCCTGCGCCGCATGGTGAACACGGCGGTGATGGCGTGCATGGCGTGCGGCACCAACGGACGCATTATTGCCGCAAACGCGGATGCGTGCGCACTGCTGCGCTACCCCATTCTGGTAGGCCGTAGTGTGGAGGAGCTGGTGCCAGCGGAGCTGCGCGGCAACCACGCGGCGTTGCGCGCCAGCATGCTGCAGGACCCACTGCCGCCGCGGCCCATAATGGTGTGACAGGCGACAAAGACGGCGACTAGCCAACACGCATGGTGCGCGCGGTGCGCGGCGACGGCACGGAGGTGCCGGTGGACATTGGTCTTACGCCGGTGGTAGTGGAGGGCACCATGGTGGTTATGCTGCCACTGGTGGGCGGCACGGAGCACCAGCGCATGATGCCGAAGACGACGGCGCAGCGGGACGCGGCGCTGGCGGCGGCGAAGTACCGCAAGGCCATGCTGTCCACGCTCAGCCACGAGCTGCGCACGCCGCTGGTGGGCGTGATGGGCAACTTGGAGGTGCTGGTCAGCATGCGCGGCGTTCACGTGCGCCAAGGCGGTGCTGGACACTGCCAACGCCATCCTGGACCACGCCAAGCTGGAGGCGGGCGCGGTGGCGCTGGAGCACCCGGCGTTCTCGCTTCGGGAGGTGTTGCGCATGGTGGGCAGCATCATGGGCATGCGCATGTCATCCAAGGGCCTGACGTGGCGCGTGGACGTGGCGCCCGACGTGCCGGTGGTGGTGGTGGGTGACCCCTCCCGGCTGCGATACTTAACCTGGTGGGCAATGCGGTCAAGTTCACAGCTACCGGCGGCGTGACGGTGTCGGTGGTGCGGGAGGGCACCGGCATTGAGCTGCCGGGTCGCCCCGGTGAGGGGTACCCGGTGTACTCGGCGGCGGTGGTGCGGCGGCGGCGCTGGCGGCAGCCACAGCGGCCGACGGTGAGACGACCCCCGTGGCGGTGTCACTGCAGCTGGTGCGCCTGGCGTTCACGGTGGCGGACACGGGGGTGGGCATCCCCGCGGACGTGCTGCCAGAGCTGGGCGAGCCGTTTGTGCAGGCAGACGCGTCGGTGGCGCGCAAGTTTGGCGGCACTGGACTGGGACTGTCCATCACCAAGATGCTGGCGGAACTGATGGGCGGTGCGCTGACGCTGACCAGCACGGTGGGCGTGGGCACGCAAGTTCATTTTGGCATGCTGGTGGACGTGGCACCGGGGACGAGCGCGGCAGACGGCGGCGCCGCCACGCCAACATACTTGCCTCTACCGGCGCTGATATCCACGGCTGCGGTGCCGCCCCTGGCGCCCATGCCTGCGCCGGCGCTGCCACTGCCGGTACCGATAGCGCCTCCACACAAGGTGGCGGCGGCGGGGGCAACCGATCACACGGCTGGGAGCGGGGAGGTGAACAGTGACACTGGCCGCAGCGGTGCGGCTCTTGCAGCGTCTGGCACGGCGGATGGCGGCGGCGACGCGGGAGTGCCAACGCACATGGCCATTCGCGCCACCCGCCTGCGGGTGCCCGTCGCAGTGTCTACCGGTACTGGGCCAGCCGTGACGCCGGGCAGCTCACACACGCCACAGACGCCGGCAATGGGGAGCGGCCGCGGCGCGGCGGCACCCAGTCCTGCAAGTGGGAGCTCTGGTACAGGTGGCGGGGGCGGGCAGTTGCACGGCCGGCTGCCGCCCATCTCTGCGGCCAGCAGCACCGCGCACGACGCCGCCGGGGCTGCGACGCCACCGGCGGCGGCGCCACGTGTGCTTGTGGCGGACGACGACATGGTGTGCCAGCGCGTGGCGCGCATGCTGCTGCACCGGCTGGGCGTGGATGCGGGCGTGGTGGGTGACGGCGTGGCTGATGTGCTGGAAAGCTGCAGAGCGACACGGCAGGCATGGTGACGCGGTACGACGCCGTGTTCATGGACTCCAACATGCCGCGCGGAGGCGGCGGCGGCCATCCGGGCGGCGGGCTACCTGGCACGCAACGGCGGTCCGCTGTCGATCATCTCTGCCACTGCGGATGCCATGACGCGCGTTGGCGGCGGTGGCGGTGGTGGCGCGTTGTTTGACGACACCATCATCAAGCCGTTTTCTACCGACACGTTGCTGGGCGCGCTGCGGCGGCACGGCGTGATGGTGGGCGATGCCACGGCGGGGCCTGGACCGCGGGCTACAACGAGTTCGGGGACTGTGACTGGTATGACGCCGACGGCAGGCGGCACGGCCACGCAGCCGTTGGCAAGTAGAGGTGCTGATGGTGCGCTGGCGGCGGCGGCGGCAGCGGCGGGTAGCGGCATGCCGGCACTTGGGGCAGGTGCGCCGGTGGCGGTGGCGGAGAAGTATGGTGGATAGTGGAGCACATGCGATGTGGTGTGTGTGTGGCCCGAGCCGGCTTGGTACACGACACAACACGATGTTGGTAACTTATTGACACTAATTAATAACGATTAGCGATTCAGTGACACCAGTGTTGTTTCTGGTTGAACTTGTGTAATGAACTGCAACCTGGTGCGGTGCACGGGTGGTGTTGTCAGCGGCTGCCGGGCGAATTATGGGTGTGTAGGTTTCAGCACCGCGGGGCATGCCACCGCTGCGCCAGCAGCAGGTGTGCAGTTAGCTAACCGCCTAGCGCCCGGCGTCGGCCGACCTGGTGGGCGCGGCATAGTCGATGTCACGCCGTTGTAGCAGCGCCCTGTACCACTCAAGCGGAAGACAAGAACCAATTGAATGTGTTAACGCGGAGGGACGGAACTACACGGGTGGCAGAGGCCAAAGGCGCACCGTGTTGTCACGCGACCCGCTGGCAAGGCGGCCGTTAAGCAATGATGCCAGCGAAATTACAGAGTCTGTGTGCCCTTCCAGCACCACCACAGGCGTGAGACGCACAGTGCTATCGCCAGCCGCAGCTGCGGCAACTGCAGCGCCCGCACAGGAGACATGGCGCGTGTCCCACACCCCAATGGTCCTGTCCCATGACCCACTGGCCAGCCGGCCGTCTGGCAGCGCAGCTATGACGCACACACTCCGCGCGTGTCCCTTCAGCACACCCACGCAGGCGGTGGTGGCCACATCCCACAACCGCGCAGTCCTATCCCTCGACCCGCTTGCCAACCGGCCATCAGCCAGCACCGCCAGCGCGTGAACCGAACCCTCGTGCCCTGTCAGCGTGGCAACACAAGCCCCCGCGTCCACATCCCACAGCCGCACCGTTGTGTCATACGACCCGCTAGCTAGGGCGCCGTCGGGAAGCACTGCCAGCGCTGCCACGTTCAGTGTGTGCGCCGTCAGCGTCCCTGCCACAGTACCCCCGTCCACGCCCACCTTCACCAACCGTACAGCGCCATCATTGCAACCCGCAGCCAAGCGGCCATCGCGAACCACTGCCAGCGAGTCCACCCCGCTGCTGCAGGCAATGGTGGCGCGCCGGGTAGGCGGGATAATGCCTGCGTCCCACGCCACAATTGCACCGGCATCACCAAACAAAAACCAACGGACTCGCCAGCAGCCAGGCGCTGGCCATCGGACAGCGCCAGCGCGAGCACGCGCCCGCCATGCCCCTCCATCACCGCAGTTGCGTCCCCGCTGCGCGCCACGTCCCACAGTCGCACTGTGTCGCCGTCATCGCCGCTGGCAAGCCGGCTGCCGGCCGCCTGGTAGCAGCGCCAAGGAGGGTACCGACATGCTGTGGCCGCGCAGCCCCATCTTGTCATCCGACTCCTAAGCCATCACTGATGCCACGATGTCAGGCGCAGTCACCGGTGCTGGAGCAGCAGCAGCAGGAGCAGCGACAGGCGCGGCGGCCAGCACCGGTGATGGCGCAATTACCGGAATCGCCTGCAACGCCGCTGGCACTGCAATTGGTGGCACAGGTGCAGGTGCCGGCGCAGCAGCTGGCCCACGCCCCACAACACCACTGCCACCAGGCTCCCCAGCCCCCACTGCAGCCGCCTCCACAGGTACCATAGCACCAGGCTCACATGGAGCGCCTGAGGGAGCTGTGGGAGCGCTGGCTGGCGTGGCAGCCAGCAACGATGCAGCGGCCGCAGAGACGGTTGCGAAATCTTTTGATGTCGCTACATGCGGTTTTAAAGGCGGCAGGCGCCACAGGCGCACTGTCATGTCGTCAGACCCGCTGGCGAGGCGGCCGCCAGGCAGCAGCTGAAGCGCTCGGAGATGGTCGGTGTGCCCTTCCATAACCACCCCACGCGTGGCACGCGTATCACCCCCTCCTGCCGCGGCGCCAGCAGCGCCAACGCCAGCGGCGGAGCACGTGTCCCACACCCGAATTGACCCCCCACCCGCCCCGCTGACCAGTCGGCCATCTGGCAGCGCAGCCAGGGCGCACACAAACTCGGTGTGCCCCTCCAGCACGCCCACGCAGGCGCGGGTGACCACATCCCACAGCCGCACGCTCTCGTCGCTCGACCCGCTGGCCAGCCGGCCATCGGCCAGCACCGCCAGCGCGTGAACCCCGCTGGTGTGACCTGCCATCGTAGCAACACATGCCTGCGCGCCCACATCCCACAGCCGCACCGTTCTGTCCTCCGACCCGCTGGCCAGGGTCCCGTCGGGTAGCACCGCCAGTGTGTCCACACTGCGTGTGTGTCCGTCCAGCGTCGCTGTCACAGCACCCGCGTCTACGCCCACCTCCACCAGCCGCACACCGCCATCGCTGCAGCCCGCAGCCAGACGGCCATCGCGCAGCACCGCTAGCGCGTACACGCCGCTGCCGCAATGAATGGTAGGGCACCGAGTGGGAGGCACGACGCCCGTGTCCCACACCACGATTCCGCGGTACCGGTAAGAAGGCACAGCCAGGCGGCGGCCATCGGGCAGTACTGCCACTCCTGCCAACGCGCGCATTTCCCCACCATGCCCCTCCAGCACCGCGATTGCCTCGCCGCCGCGCGCCGCGTCCCACAGTCGCACTGTCCCGCCACGATCGCCGCTGACAAGCCGGCCATCCGGCAGCAGCGCCAAGGACAGCACCGGATCTCCATGCCCGCGCAACACGCTGCCAGCAAAAACCACACACCCACGCTCACGACCACCAGCCAGAGCAGCAGGCGACAGCTCTGTGTCACAGCATTGCAGCGCGCGCAGCGCGTGCAGATGGTCCAGGCTGGCGCCGATCGTTATGCCGCGGCAACCCATCACCTGTAGCTTCACCAGGGAGACCGGCAGGCTGCCCACGAGGGCATCCCCAATGGCAGTGTCGCTTGCATTCAGTCGCCGCAGCGCTGGTAGATGCGGCAGCGTCACGGCGGAGGTAAGGTTCGTACACCCTCGCGCGTTGAGGGACTCCAGGCTCGGCGGCAAGGTTGCCAACAATGCATCGCCAACGGGAGCGCCGCTCACGTCCAGCAGCCGCAGCGCGCGCAAGTGATCTAGCGTGGCGTTGACTGTCACGCTGCGGCACCCCGTCAACTGCAGCTCAACCAGGGTAGCCGGCAAACCTGCCACCAGCGCGTCCCCAATGGCAGTCTCGCTCACGTCCAGCAGCTGCAGCGCCGACAGATGCGGCAGTACAGCGGCGGAGGTAAGGTTCTTACACCCACACGCGTTGAGTGACACCAGGCTCGGCGGCAGGGTTACCAGCAAGGCGTCGCCAATGGCAGTGTCACTCACGTCCAGCAGCCGCAGCGCGCGCAAGTGATCTAGCGTGGCGCTGACTGTCACACTGCGGCACCCCGTCAACCACAGGTCAACCAGGGTAGCCGGCAAGCTTGCCACTAGCGCGTCCTCAATGGCAGTGTAGCTCACGTCCAGAAGCTGTAACGAGGGCATGTGGTCCAGCGTGGCGCCGGTCGTTATGCCGCGGCAACCCGCCAACCGTAGCTCCACCAGGGAGGCCTGCAGGCTGCCCACGAGGGCATCCCCAATGGCAGTGAAACTAATGTTCAGTACCCGCAGTGCCGGCAGGTGCGGCAGTACCGCGGCGGAGGTGAGGTTTTCGCACCTGTGAACGATGAGCGATACTAGGCTCGGCGGCATCGCTGCCAGCACGGCGTCGCCAATGGCGGAGTGGGCAACGTCCAACATGCGCAGCGCAGCCAGGTGCGCAAATGGCGCCGCACGTGTCAGCTCTCTGCAGTCTGATGCGTGCAGCTCTTCGAGGCTCGGGGGTAGCGACGCCAGCGTGGCATCATCCAGCTTGCTCTTATAGGCGCGCAACACCCGCAATTGGGTCAAGTGCGCCAGTGATACACCCATCGCAATGGCAGTCGCCGAATCGATGTCCAGCTCCTGCAGCGACGGTGGCAGGCCGTCTGCCCGTTTGCTCAAAACCGCCGTCCCACTGCAGTACAGCAACGTAAGTGCCGTCAGATGCGCGAAGCTGGCGTCGCCGGTCAAGTTGCGGCAGTAGCGCACGTTCAGGGTGTGCAGCGACGTCGGCAGCCGGAGAAGTAGGTCGTCAGTTACTCCCGGTGATGCCTCAAAGACCAGGACCGCCACACCATCCAACGCCACCAATGCCGGTTTGCTTGCCAGCAGCAGGCCATTTGCAGCCCGCTCTGTTAGCCACGCACGCACTGCCGCTGGAAAACACGTGCGCCACCGCGCAGCATCCACCACGTCGGTGCCCAAGTCAGACCATGGCACACGCGCCACCACCGCCGGCATCGCCGGGTGTAGGCACCGCAGACGCGTCGCGTCGGCCGTGTGGAGACACGACAGCACGATTGTAGACGTCACGCTGTTGCCAGCCAACACGCGCACCAGCAGTGGCACGTCCCCCTCCCCCGTGGCGGCAGCCGCAGCAGCCATGCCGCCAATTGCCAAGTGCCGGTAGTTGTTCACGGGCGACCGCGCAACTGCAGCAGCCGCACTGCCAGCACGTGGTGGCGCTGCCGGTGTTAGCGTGCTCCTCTACCGGTACCGGTAACCGTGCCGGTGTTGTTGCACGGCGCACAGTTCAGCGCTGTTGCCCTGCTGCTCAAAGCTGATGGATGAGTACCGTTGGCCTGCATGTACCGGCGCCGCAGGGCCTGGAAGCGCCGCAACCTGTCACCGGCCCACCACCTAAAATACAACCGGCCTGGCGCGCTACCTTGGATATTACGCCGCTCCTTGCCACACTCCCGCGCAACACCGTGCTCGCCGCTACAGTGCCACCACCTGCAGCGCGTGGCAGCCAGGTTGCAGAATTCGGGCCGGCCAAACACGCCCAATTTATGCTTTCGCCCAAAATCACGCACAACGGACCTGATACCGGGGTGCGCACACACAGGGTAGGCGTTTGCCACTATGGTGCGTGTTTTTACGCGTTTTTGAGGCGCGCGCGCGTAAATTGCATGTGATCGTGTGTGTCACCCCGGCGCGGAGGGGCACGGCCACCGCAGCGCGCGAGAACCTTCCAAAGCACGCTTCTGCAGGATATGGGTATTTGGTTGCTTCCATGCTTCCGCATACAATGCGTCTGCAGCTATTGGGTGTATTTACTATGCATGCTTCCATGGCAGACATTGGCATGCCGCATGCTGCGGACAAGCTTCGCGGCAGCCGCTGCCGGTACCGCCGGGTACCGGTAGTATGGCGGCGGCCCGCGCCGACAAAGGTGCGCTGTCGCAGCATCGCAAGTACGACAACAGCAGCGCTGGTGGCAGTCTATTGTCCGTGTGCATTTGCTCGTTCATGTCATACCGGTGGCAATACAAAGTTGGCTGTCAAAGAGACTCCATACGCCGCAAGCCGCACTCCACAGATTGTTTGGCTCCGTTGCGGCACGACAGTTCCGGCAGGACAGCGCCGCGTTGATTGCAGCCGTGTTGCGCCATCACAACGCTGCGATGTGCGCGCCAGTGCGGGGTTGCAGTAGTGCCGGACCGCATACCGGTAACGCTGCAGTGCGTTGGTGCGGCGGTGTTGGAACGGCAGCGCGCTGCCAGCGCGTGTGACCCTGCGTGCGTGCCACAAAGAAGCAAAGAAGCGCACAGACTGCACAGTGCTGCGCACACAAGCACCAAGCTGCTGCTGCCGCAGGCCCGCGTCGGCAACCAGCACACTCAGGCCACGCGCATGTGTGCCGGGTGCGCACGCTCCCACCGGCGCTGCTCGTGTGCAGTGCGCACTGTGCACCGCCGGCGCCAAACTGTGGGCCCGGGCCGCCCAGTGTGGGGGATGATCTGATCATGATCAGCCGCAGGGTGTCGACGGCTTGTCGGCTCAGCGCCGAGTCAGCGGTTTTGCAACACAAGCTACACAAATTTGCAGCGTAAAATCAACCAATGCCACCCGTTCTTTTGTAACCCGTTGCCTTGAACCCGATACCGGACATGCACTACTACGGAGTACGCCCCGTCGTGTGCACCGATTAGCCCCCACTGTGGTGAAAACCAGGCGACAAGTTGCCTCTTCTCTCCTAATACTACCCGTACCAACGGTACCATCCGCGGTGCTACATGTCCGCGAGGCGCGCACTCGTCCCCGCGCCGCATTTGTTGCAGTGACGGATGGAGTAAATTAAACCCATTGAGTAGGTGCGTGTCCGCCGGGTACGCGCCGCGTCGCACCGTCGCTTGCGTTGCATTTTGTGGTGGTGGCCGTGGCCGCTCCTCTCCCTGCCCGCCAACCGCCGTCAGCCAACCGCCGTCAGCGAAAGAGAGGGGAGGTAGACTCAGTAGAGGGGAGAGTGGAGAGTGGTCACCGGGGAGGAGGGAAGGGGAGGGGGGGGTAGTCGAGCGGGGGAGGGACCACGCTTGGAGGCGGGGAGAAGCGGGGGGGGAGC
>Ga0066256_1004315_pt1 | contig 12775 bp, 5 predicted proteins | sample ThiBio_1000_biof_FD_87107 | JGI IMG/M metagenome (GOLD analysis project Ga0066256, IMG submission 87107) | Wastewater bioreactor microbial communities from Cape Town, South Africa - Thiocy_expt_1000_biof (version 2) | ecosystem: Engineered > Bioreactor > Thiocyanate-remediating >...
TCATTTGCGCACCTGACTGAGTTGCGCACGTTGGATTTTGCCACTCCGCCGTTGGCGATGGCTCACTGGCAAGCCTGCCGCCGCGCCTGGCGTCCCTCGATGCTTGTGGGTGTAAGAGCCTCTCACCTGCTGCCGTGCTGCCGCATCTGCCAGCGCTGCGCCTGCTGGACGTGAGTGGTACTGGCATTGGCGACGCGCTGGTGGCTAGCCTGCCAGCCTCCCTGGCCGAGTTACGGCTGGCAGGTTGCGGGTACATAACAGCTGGCGCCACATTAGACCACATGCCTGCACTGCGCGTGCTGCACTGCATAGATACAAACCTGGCGCCTGCCACGCTGGCTGCGTGCCGCGACCGTGGGTGTCTTGTGCCGGTTGCCCGCCAGTTGCGCGGACACGACTGTTTGGTAAACGCGCTGGCGCTGCTGGGCGATGGCCGTCTGGCAAGTGGTGACAGTGGCGGCGCGGGGCGGCTGTGGGACGTGGCGGCGGCTGGGGGGGGGGGGGCTCGCGATGTGGGGGGGGAAGGGGGCCAACTGCGCGCCGGCGGGGGGGCGCCGGGGCGGCCCCACCCCGGGCAGTGGGCCCCCTCCCGCGAAGGGCGAGGACGGCCGCGTTGAGTTGTGGGACGTGGGCTGTGTGCCACCAGCGCACGGTGCGACCATCAACTGTTGCGCTGGTGTGAAGGCACTTGCGGCGCTGCCTGATGACCGCCTCGCTGCTGGGTGTGCAGACGGCGTGGTGCGGGTTGTTGATGTCGGTACCAGTGCGGTAGTGACGACGCTGAGCGGCCACACGGGCGAAGTGCTGGCACTGGTGGTGCTTCCCCGCGGCCGCCTGGCCAGTGGGTCGGCTGATGCCAGCGTGCGGGTGTGGGATGTTGGCGCGCAGGCGTGTGTGGCGACGCTGACTGGGCACACTAGGGAGGTGCTGTCGATGACGGTGCTGGCCGATGGCCGGCTGGCAAGCGGGTCAAGCGACGGCACAGTACGGCTGTGGGATGTGGGCACGTACACCTGTGTCTGCGTGCTGACTGGGCACTCGAACGCTGTGATGGCACTGGCCGCGCTGCCAGACGGCCGGCTGGCCACCGGGTCTTACGACCACACGGTCCGGGTGTGGGACACACGCCCTGCCACGGCCGCTGGCGGCAGTCACGCAGCGGGCACAGTGCCCGTGGTGGCATTTGCACGTGGCCTATCCGGTCCGGCTACGTTGCTGCCGTTGCCGGGCGACCGCCTCGCATGCATCTGCAACAGCGAAAGCGTTGTGCACCTGCTGCGCGTGCCGCCGCCAGTGGTGTAGGTGTAGGGGCCGATGGTTGAATGTTGTTGTGACTGTTTGTGTAAGTTGAACACCAACAATCGGTAAGCCGTGGCGGCTGCACGCCGCTGGCGGCGCGGCACAGCGGCGTGGTGCGCGGCGGCCCTGCAGGAATGGAGTGGGGTACTGCATCGCGATCCGGCACGCTAGCTGTGTCTGGTGACCACGCGGGATGGTCGCGCCGTCATTGCCGTGTGTGATGCCGTCTCCACGGAGGGCGTGGGGCTGGGTGAGCGACACTACTTGGCCAGGTTGGCTGCCAACCCTGGCCTGGACCGCTTCCTGGAGGAGCTGTATGGTGGGAAGGAGTGTTTGCCGGTGCTGCAGGCGGCAGCACGCTACCACCGTGCACATGAGCCTGCCGCGGCGGGCGGTGCGGGCGGTGCAGGCGTGGGTGGCGCCGAGGCAGCGGCGGTGGGCGGTGCTGGTTGCGGCGAGTGGTGTTCTTGAATCACGTTCAATGCAAGAGGGCCAACACGCCATCGCAGCACAGTTGCAAGTCAGGATGGGTGGGATGGGCGGCCATGGCGCTCCGCAGCGCGGCGGCGTGCTCGCTTGTCAGCGGGCCAAGCGTGGCGTGTAAACAGTTGTTCATTGCCAGGTACCACAGTGTGCGTGCAATTGCGTACACCGTGTCGGCGCTGCTGGCGACATGGCGCCGTAGGGCCGCTATCAGAGCCTGCGCCGGTGCCTTCAACACACAGTAGCGCCATTCGAACCTCGCACGATTGCGCAAGGACCCACAGTGCGTTGGAAGCCGCCTCCACAACGGCGGCATTATCAACATGTGTTTCCAGAAGGCAAACAACAACCTCCACGCTGCGCTCCGGTGCAAATTGCGCTCGATTCACTTCCACGCTTGCAATTCGGCCCAGCGCCCAGCACCCGGCGGCTGCCAGCTTTGCGTTGCTGCCGTGCGCCTGGAGTGCAGCCATCAGCACATCGACAACAGCTTGTTCGACCACCTCTGGCCAATCGCTGCAGTCAACCAGGCTGCCGAGTACTCCACATCCCCCTTGCGCAACGCTGGCATGGTCAGCGTGGCGCTGTAACGCCGTCACCATTGCGGGCATCACGCCCAAATCACGTAGCAGTCGCATGCACGTTGTTGTTTCTTTTAACCCCATCCCCCATAGCGCGTTTAACGCTGCATCCACCACAGTTGCGTTGTCGACGTGCTGCTTCAGCACCGCCACCACTGCAACGCAGGCACTGTTGTTCCGCGCCAGCAGCGCCCGGCCTGCGCTCTCGGCAGCGAAGTTATTCAGCGCCCAGCACCCCTCCACTACCACCTCCACATTACTGGCATGCTGCTCCAGCGCAGCCACCAACGCGTCATCAATACTGTCAACACGCACCAGGAGCTCGCTTGAGTTATCTTTGGCCGCAAACATGCCAATTGTGCTGCATGCGGCCCGAACAACCTTCACATCAACCAAATGCCGCTGCAATGCCGCAACAACGATAGCCACAGTGGCTTGATCACGCACCAGCGGCTCACAGGAAGGTGCGTTGCCAATCCCGCACAGCGCATTGAGCGCCGCAAGCGACACCATCGCATCGTCAACGTGCTGCTTTAGCACGGCCACCACCGCAGCGCCTGCACTGCCGTCCGCCAACAGCGCATGGCCTGCACCCTTCACACCCAAGATCTTCAGGGCCCAGCACCCAGAAGTGGCAACATCTTTGTCGCTTGCATGTCGCTCGAGCGCGGACACCAACACGACGCCAATGTTGTCAACGCGCGCCAGGCTCTCGCGAGTACCTCCCGGTGCTCCGAGGTTACTCAGTATGTTGCATGCCGCCCGTGCCACCTCCACGTTTTCGGCGTGTCGCTGCAACGCTGCTACAACGACGGTCGCTGCACCGTGGTCGCGCACCAGCGGTGCACAGGCGGCTTCTTTGACGCTGATGTTACACAACGCACTTAATGCCGCAAGTGCCACCGACACGTTGTCGACGTGCCGCTTCAGCACTGCGACCACGGCAGCGCCACCGTCACAACCGTCCCGTGCTAGCATCGCCCTTCCCTCCTCCTCAGCAGCAATACAGCAGATTGCCCAGCACCCTGAAGTTGCCACATTCACATTGCCGCAATGCCGCTGCAGCGCAGCTACCACTGCGGTAGTGACGTTGTTGTCACGCGCAAGCACTTTACGTGCTTCAAGCGGTACCGCCAGGTTGCGCAGCGCGCCGCACGCCGCCCGCGCCACCTCCACATGATCGGCATTTCGCTGCAGCGCCGTTACAATGGCAGCCGCCGCACTAAGGTCGCACACCAATGGCACACGAATTGTCTCTTTGACGCTGATATTCCATAGCGTGTATAATGCTACACGCGCAACCAATGCATTGCCAGCATGCTGCCTCAGCACTGCCACGACCGCCGCACAGGCGCTGCCACCATCACATGCAAGGAGGGATTCGCGGTTTTCTTCGGAGTCAGCGAGATTCCGCAACACTCCGCAGCCACTCTCTGACACCCTTACGTCACAAGCATGTCGTTGCAGTGCCGCCACAACCGCTGTTCCCGCACCGTCACGCACCAGCGCGCTGCGGTTGGCATCCACATTCGCCAGATTCCAAAGTGCTGCGCACGCGGCAGCCGCCACCTCCACATCGTCGGAGTGCCGTTGTAGCACCGCAATTGCAGCTGCCCCACACCCGTCACGCTGCAACGCCAACGCATGGTCTGCGGAAGCCGCCAGGTGCTTCAGTATGTTGCATACCGTGCGTACCACTTCTCCATTGACGGCGTCGTTGCGCAGCGCTGCCACCAGCGCGGCACCAATGCCATCGCACTGCACCAGCGGACCACGCACAGGCTCATGCGCCACTAATACTAGGTTGTGCAGCGAGTCGCAGGCAGCGCGCAGCACCTCGGCATCATTGACGTGCGCGTGTACCGCTGCCGCCAGCGCCGCACCCACGCCATCCTTCTGTAGCTGCACCGCTGCCGCCGTGCTACACGTCTTGGACAGGTTGCGCAGCGCGACGCAGGCGGCGCGCACCACCGCCACGTCCGCCACAAACGCGCGCAGCGTGGCGGCAGCAGCACCACCGCCGCCTATCAGCTTCTCTGCATTGTCCTTAGTTGCAGCCTTGACTGCTAGCTGCAGCATGGCGTCCCGTGCCGCTGCGGCCGACGACGAGTGCGGCTCGCTGCTGGGTGCGAGGTGACGGGTCGCTGCCGCTGCCGCCCGGCTTGATACCAGTGCGGCTGCAAGTGTACGCGCCACGGCTGCCATGGCCGGGCGCGCCTCTGGGTCTGCTGCCAAGCACTCGCGTAATACCCCCACCACCGCCGCTGGCACGCCGCGCTCAATCAGTGCTGCCATGGGTAGCGGACCATCGGTCGGGGGCATTGCGCCCGTCAACACGCTCCACGCCAGCGCACCCCAGCTGTTCACGTCGCCAACGGCAGATCCGGTACCAGCCGCAGAGTTGTAACCTACCACGCGCACCGCCGCGTTGCCCTCGTCGGCTGACGACAGCAACACGTTGGCGGGCGTGATGGCACCATGCACAATGCGCCGTGCATGCAGTGCCGCCAGGGCGGACGCAGACTGCCAAGCCAGCCGTAGGCGCGCCAGCGTACCGATGTGCGCCAGCTCGCCGTCCGCCGCCAGCACCACACTCGCCAGGCTGCCTGCCGCGCGTTGCGCCACCGTGTAGAAGACTGGCGCTAGCACACCGCTGCTGCCATTGATGTCAATCAGCGCGCCATACACAAATAACACGCCCTCCGCCTTCACGCTGCACTGCAGCTGCACGCGCACCAGCCACGCGTTGATGTCGTCGGGCGTGACGGGGTGCACCTGCTCAATCGCCACCGGCTCATCATACAGCGTGCCCGCATACGTCACGCTGTTGGCGGTTCGGGCCAGCACGCGGCGCGCGCCGGAGGCACCCACGTCAAACGCCACGTCGGTGGCGGGCAGCATCCAGGGGCCATCCAGCAGCTTGGGGAGGACGCCGGCCGGTAGGGCGGCAAGCAGGCGGGCAGCTGCCGCTGTCACCGGGATGGTAATTGTCGCGACGGCAGGCGCCGCGCCGGCTCCATCTTCCACGGCAGCCTCCATGGCAAGGGGGCGATTGTGTTGTGCTGCGCGCTAACGTTGGCGGCCCACCACACAAAGTCACCACTGGTGAGACGCTGCGCAGTATCGAAATTAGATTGGTCTCGCTGCACACAAACTGCGCCACCACCACCGAAGTGTGCTGATACTGTTTTGCCGCGCGGAATTGCATGTATTGGCCGCCTGCATTGTCGCCATTATGTTTGCTGTTGCTGCGGTGCGTTTGCCCACCATGGAGGGCCTGCCTGGCAACTCGAAACCTACGTTCAATGCAAAAGAGTCAACAAGTCATCGCAGCACAGTTGCATGTTGCAATGGGAGGGATGGGCGCTCATGATGTACTGCAGCGCGGCGGTGTGCTCGCTTGTCAGCTGGCTCAGATGCGCGCAGCAAAACTTCGCAGTGTAGCTCAGCGTGCGTGTTATTGCGTACACCGTGTTGGCGCTGCTGCCGACATGGCGGCGTAGGGCCGCCAGCACAGCTGCATCGGCGCCTTCAGCATGCAGCAGCGCCCATGGTACTGTGCGCGTTCGCACCAGGGTCAACAACGCGCAGCACGCCGCCTTCACGACTTCGGACTCCTCCAAGTGTCTCCGTACAAGACCAACAACAACCACCGTGCAGCGCTCCGGCACAAATAGCGTTTGGTTTGCTTCCACCTTGGCAATCTTGTGCAGCGCCCAGCACCCGGTACCTGCCACTTCGGCGTCGTTGCCGTGCCGCTGCAACGCTGCCACCAGCGTGTTGACAGCAGCTTGCTCAACCACCAACAGCTTGCGTGCGTTGGTTCCCAGGTGGTGCAACATCTTACACGCTGCCAGCGCCATTTTGGCATTGTCGGCGTGTTGCTGCAGCGCCGCCACCATGGCTGGCAGGACGGCTGTTTCTTGTAGCAGCCGGACGCACATTGATTTGTCTGCACTCTTGTTCCAAAGTGCGCGCAGCGCTGCAATCCCCACCGACGCATTGATGACGTGCTGCAGTAGCACAGCCACCACGGCTGTACATGCACTGGCATTTCGCGCCAGGTGCCTCACACCAGATTTTAGCTCTGCAAGGTAGCAGAGCGCCACACATCCTAGGGTTGCTACCTGCTCATCGCTCCCATGCCGTTGCAGCACCGCCACCATCGTATCCACTATGCTGGCATTCCGCACCAGCAGCGCGCACGCGTCGGCTGGTACTGCCAGGTTGCGCAGCATGCAACACGCCGCGCGCGCCACCTCCAAGTTGTCGGCGTGTCGTTGTGCAGCCATCACAATTGCTGCGGCCGCGCCATGGTTGCGCACCAGCGGCACCCGGCATTTCTCAAACACGCTAATCTCCCACAGCACACTCAATGCTGCATGCGCCACCGACGCATCATCCGCGTGCTGCTGTAACGCCGCGGCCACTGCTGCACCTGCACTGCCGTCCTCCCGTGCAAGAAGCGCACGGCCCGCACCGTTGACAGCGAGGGATTTCAGCGCCCAGCATCCCGTGGCCGCAACATCCCTGTCGCTGACATGGCGCTGCAGTGCAGCCACCAACTCGCTGCCAATGCCGCAAACGCGCATCAGCCGCTCTCGTGCGGCGTCGTGCGCCCCGAGGTTCTTCAGCGTGCCACATACCGCGCGCGCCACCTCCACGTTGTCGGCATACCGCTGCAGCGCAAAAATGATGATGTGAGGCGCGCCATGGTCGCACAGCTGCGCTGCGTCCGCCCCATCGCGCACAGCCGCCAGGTTGCATAGTGCATTGCACGCGGCAGCCGTCACCTCCGCGCCTTTGGTGGCATACCGCGTCAGCGTCGCAACTACAGCTGCCCCGCAGCCAAGACGGCACAGCGCCTGTGCGTGGTCAGGGGCAGCCGCCAAGTTCTGCAGTGTGGTGCACACAGTGCGCACCACCTCAACCGGTACATCGGTGGCGCCACTACGCAGCGACGCGACCAGCGCACCACCGACGCCGTCACGCTGCACCAGTGGGCCACGCACAGGCTCATGTGCAGCAAGGTTGTGCAGCATGTTGCAGGCATCGCGCAGCACTTCAGTATCACTGGCGTGTACCAGTAGCGCTGCCGCCAACGCCGCACCCACACCGTCCTTCTGTAGTTGTACCGCTGCCTCGGCGTCGCACGCCTTGGACAGGTTGCGCAGTGCAACGCACGCGGCGCGCACCACCTCCATGTCCGCTACAAACGCGCGCAACGTGGCGGTGGCAGCACCGCCGGCGCCACTGGCAACCAGCGCCCGCGTCACTTCGAAAGAAGTTGTCTTAAGTGCCAGCTGCAGCATGGCGTCCCGCGCCGCTGCAGCCGACGACCGCGGTGGTGTGTCGGACGCGGTGCGGCTGGTGGCCGGGGCCACCTCGCTGCGCGCAAGTGCGGCCGCAAGTGTGCGCGTCACGGCTGCCATGGTTGGGCGCGCCTTTGGGTGGACTGACAGGCAATCACTTATTGTGTTCACCACCGCCGCCGGTACGCCACAGTCAACCAGCAATGCTGTAGGCGGGTGCCCACCTGTTGGTAGCGTTGGTGCTCCCGTCAACACGCGCCACGCCAACTCGCCCCAGTCGCGCACGTCACCAGCCGCACTCCCTGTTGTCCCGTCCGTTGATTTGTAGCCCACCAGCTGCCCCGCCGCGTCACCATCGTCGACCGACGACAGCAGCACGTTGGTTGGCGTGACGGCACCATGCACACGCCCTCCCGCCTGCAGTGTCGCCAGCGCAGCAGCAGACTGCCACGCCAGTCGTAGGCGCGCCGCCGTGCCTATGTGCGCCAGCGCACCATCAGCAGCCAACACTACACTTGCCAGGCTGCCGGCGGGCCGTCGCGCCACGGTATGGAAGGCCAGCGCGCCGCCGCTGTCTACATCGATCAGCGCGCCGTACACCGTTAACTCATCCGGCCGAACGCCGTACAGACGCCAAAGCCGGCACTGGTGCTGCACGCGTTTCTGCCACGCGTTGATGTCGTCGGGTGTGGCGGGGAATGCCTGCTCGATGGTGACACGCTCACCACACAGCTTGCCGGCATACGTCACGGTTTTCGTGATGGCGCTCACAGCCAGCACGCGGCGCGCGCCGGTGGTGGCATCCACATCAAAGACGACGTCGGTGGCGGGTAGAATCCAGGGGCCGCTTACCGGTACCGGTACCGGTAGAAACGGATCGTACACGCCAGCCGGCAGGGCAGCGCGCACGCGCGCGGGTGCGTCATCAACCGGGCACTGCAGCAGCGTGTGGCGGCTACGGCGTTGCCCATGATGCTGCGCCGGGCGGTACTGATGGAGTGAAAGGAGGTGGTGGCCCTGAACCGGTATGGCGCGCAGCCAGTCACCACCGTGGCACCACACAGTGACGGTGTACTGAGTCACTACCGACGCACTCCTCGGTGGCAGTACAACTTCTGCCCTCCAACACCCGTACAATAATGATGCTCTGGCGTGTTGCGGATGATGGGTGGTGGAACCCTTCAACCCACCCGAGTCTGCCAGCGCGTTGAGACTCGGTAGCGGGTGCGCGGGCTGTGCGCTGTGCGCCAGCGGTGCCAGCAGGGCGCGCCGTAGGGCGCGCGCTCTGTCGTCGACTGTCGAGAGCATGGGCACCGCGACCAGCATAATGTCATCAAGTGTGTAGCCGTACGAGTCGGTACGACGTACTGATGAGATGGAGTGCCAGCGCCCTGCCGCCATCGCCCTTCCACCAGCGCCCTGCCGCCAGCGCCCTGCCGCCAGCGCCGTTCCGCGGCCTCCTCTCTCACGCCCCTACTGCCTTCTCTCTCGCCTCTACTTGGGAGGAGGAGGGGGTGTGTTGTCAAAATACGAAATTGCAAACGACACGTTAACCTGTATTTTTTAAATATGCTATAGGCGCAGTAGGTTACTGGTACCTGCACCCGCGCTTTGTTTTGTTGCCGCACCGGCTAGTTTGCAATTCGCTTGTTTGACACTCTCACCCCACCCTGTGTGTGGAGGGAGCAGGTGGGGACGGAGGGAGGGGAGTGTCAACGAGGAGAGTTGGGGGAGGAGGGGCTATGAAGGAGAGGGCGAGGCGAAAGGAAGGAGTGGACGAGGTTGTATGAGAAAGGGAGGAGTAGAGGCGGTGAGGAGGTGAGAGGAGGTGGTGAAGCCAGGAGGTGAGGCAGTCGAGTGGAGGGGTCGAGGGCAGAGGTGAGCACCGGCTACCTCTCATCTGACGCTCGTTGCGTACACCACTCGCGTGCAGCCACCGCCCCGCCAACATGGCCGACGAGGATGGCGCAGCGGCGGGCGGTGCAGGCGGCGCGAGTGGCGAGGTTGTAGTCGTGGCAGACGACAGCATTGAGATCGTCGCCGATACAATGGGGGGTGAGCACGACGGCAGCGAGGCGGAAGGGAGCGAGTATGACGCTGATGATTACGACGGCAACGACGACGACGGCGACGATGGCGAGGAGGAGGGAGAGTATGTCGACGACGAGGGCGTGTCCAACGGCGATGGCGGCGGCGATGGCGAGTACACTAGCAATGATGATGTCAGTGGCAGCGACGAAGGTGAGGGTGAGGGTGACGGTGAGGAGGGCGAGTATGCAAATGATGATGCTGACAGTTCTGCAAACGAGGATGACAACGACCCCCCTGTGGACGACCCCGACCACGGCGCCAGCGCCGGTGCCGACAGCGACAGCGACAGCGGCACCGATGGCGCCGAGAGTTTTATGGGGCTGCCGGTGGAGGAGCCGCCCGTGCCAGCAGCAGCGCCACCACCGCCACCAGCACAACAATCGTCAGGGTATGCCGGCGTGAAGCGGCGGCGCGGGGCTGAGGACGGCACCGGTACAACCGCAGCAGCAAGTAGTAGCAGTAGTGGGGGAGAGGCAAGCGGGTCGGCGCCGTGGCACCTGGCGCGCGGCGGGCGGTACACCTCCCTGCCTGAGGCGTCGCCGCTGCTGCGGCTGCACCAGGAGGTGCTGGAGTTTGCCGAGTTCATGTCGCCCACCGTGGTGGAGCAGGAGATCTGCGACCACGCGCTGGCGGCGGTGATGGGCGTCATCCGGGGCGCGCTGCCGGAGGCTCGCGTTGAGATCTTTGGCAGCCGCTCCAACGGCCTCGTGCTGCCCACCAGCGACTGGGACATTGTGCTTTTTGGCGTCACGCCCAAGCCCGCCACCATGCACAGCCTGGGCGCGGCGCTGCGGCGGTCGGACGTGACGAGCCACGTGGAGGTGATTGCGTCCGCGCGCGTGCCCATCATCAAGGCCAAGGAGAAGCTGAGCGGCATCGTGGTGGACATCTCGTTTGACGCCACGTCGGGCGTTGCGTCCCGCGAGCTCATCAACGACTACACGCGCCGCTACCCCGCGCTGCGCCCGCTCGCCCTCGTGCTCAAGTACTTCCTGCTGCAGCGCGGCCTGAACGAGACGTACCGCGGCGGCGTCGGCAGCTTCATGCTTGTGCTCATGATCGTGCACGTCATCCAACAAGCGACGCTCACCTCGCCCACCCTGCGCTCCGCCGCTGCCGCCGCTGCCCCTGCCGCCAAGCGGCCACGTGGCGGCGGCGGTGGCGGCGGCGGTGGGGAGGGTAGCAGTGCTAGCGGCAGTGGTGGCGGCGTGACGCAGCTGAACGACCTGAACCTGGGCATGCTGCTGGTTGCCTTCCTGGAGCTGTACGGCTTCAACCTGAACTACGCCACCACGGGCATCAGCGTGCGCGGCGAATTTGGCGGATACCTGCGCAAGCCGGCGGTGGTGGACGGCGAGGTGAACAAGCTGTTCATTGAGAGCCCGCTTGACACCAGTGTGGACGTGGGCCGCAACAGCTTCAACATGTCGTTTGTGCGCCGCGCATTTGCCGCCGCGCACACTGGCGTCGCGTCGGCCATGCGTGAGTGGCGGGCGTACACGGCGGCGGCTGGCAGCCGCAAGCGCGGCGCGCCGCCGCCCTCCCTCCTGAGCACCATCGTGCACATTGACCCGCTGCTGGCGCTGCGCGGCCGCGAGCTGGCTGCACTGGCTGCTGAGGAGGCAGACGCGGGTGACGACAGTGGCGACGACGACAGCATCGCCGCCGCGGTGGACGCCCGGCGCGGCGCCGCACGCAGCAGTTCTGCCCCACCAGTACCGCTGGGTGCCCATGCGCCTGCCGCTAGCGCGCCGGTGTCGGCAGAGGCCGCTGTGCATAGCGCGCTAGAGTCGCTGGAGGCGGCACCCGTAGTGGTGCGACACAAGCGCTTGCTAGCTGACCTGTTTACGCGCAAGGAGCGCGGCGTGGAGGAGATGGCGCGCCAGTACGCTGCCGACGGCTGGTACTGAGTACTGAGCATCATTGTTTGAATTGCGGTGTGAGGGCGGCGCGCTTTCAAGTAAATAAATCGCGTCGTTGGTACCGCACCACCCACTCCCCCGTGTTAGTGTCAGATTGCCACTATCTACCGTAAGTAGTAGTACCCTAGTTCAGGCGCTCCACGATGATGGCGGAGGCGCCGCCGCCGCCGTTGCAGATGGACGCCATGCCCAGCTTGCCGTCCTTGGTGGCCAGCACGTTCAGCAGCGTGCCGATGATGCGCGCGCCGGAGCAGCCGATGGGGTGGCCCAGCGCCACCGCGCCGCCAAACACGTTCACGCGCTCGCCGTCCACGCCCAGCAGCTTGTTGTTGGCCAGCACGACGGTGGCGAACGCCTCGTTCACCTCGTGGTAGTCAATGTCCTTGGCGGTGAGGCGCGCGCGGGCGAGCGCCACCTTGATGGCGCGCGCGGGCGCGGTGGGGAAGTCGATGGGCGCCGCCTCGCCGTCGCCGAACGCCACGATGCGCGCCAGCGGCTTGATGCCGGCGGCGGACGCGGCGGCGGCGGACATGAGGACGAGGGCGGCGGCGCCGTCGTTCAGCTTGGAGGCGTTGGCGGCGGTGATGGTGCCGTCCTTGGCAAAGGCGGGCTTCATGGTGCGCATCTTGGCGGCGTCAAAGGCGCGCGTCAGCTCCTCGTCCGCCTCGTACAGCTTCTCGCCGCCGCCCTTCTTGTCCGGCAGCGGCACGCCCACGATCTCGCGCTTCAGGTGCCCCGCCGCCGTGGCGGCGCGCGCGCGCGCGTACGACGCCTCCGCAAAGGCGTCCTGCATCTCGCGCGTCAGGCCGTGGTCCTTCGCCGTCTTCTCGGCGCACGACCCCATGTGGATGTTGTTGTACACGTCCCACAGGCCGTCCTTGATGATGCCGTCCACCACCTGCCCGTGCCCCAGCCGCATGCCGTACCGCGCGGCGGGCAGGTAGTAGGGCACGTTGGACATGGACTCAAACCCGCCCGCCACCACGATCTGGCCCGACCCCAGCGCGATGCTCTGCGCGCCGTACATCACCGCCTTCATGCCGCTGGCGCACACCTTGTTCACCGTCGTGCACGTCGCGTTCTCCGA
>Ga0066256_1004317_pt1 | contig 12774 bp, 4 predicted proteins | sample ThiBio_1000_biof_FD_87107 | JGI IMG/M metagenome (GOLD analysis project Ga0066256, IMG submission 87107) | Wastewater bioreactor microbial communities from Cape Town, South Africa - Thiocy_expt_1000_biof (version 2) | ecosystem: Engineered > Bioreactor > Thiocyanate-remediating >...
CCCCCCTGTCCCCCTCCCGCCGGGCCGGTAGCGAGCCGCCACACGCCCGTCTTCCACACTCCCCACCACACACGGCCACAATCCCCACCCACAACAACCTACTGCCGCGAGTTTATAGACGGAGGATAACAGTAAGGGTGCCAATTTGTGCGTTAAAGGCGCGTTTTCTCTCGCCGCCTACTGCCCACCCCCGCACGGCGCCGCATGTGGCACACGACCTCCAGACCCACACCTCGCACCGACCCCAAAATGCAGGAAATCAACCAATCGGGTATGCTGACTCAGTTGCGCGCGGTATTAATGTCGGAGACACGTGGTGCGGCCGCATATCTGGCGGCGGCGGCTCGGGTGGCGGTGCGGGCCAAATTTGGAAAAAATCGACAATTTGGAGTTTACATTTTAGTGGCGTTTAGTGGTGCTTTGGTGTCGACTTGGCGCGAGACCGGGGCGGGTATGAGTAGTAGTCGGATAGTAGATTGTGGGGGGGGGGGGGGGGGGGAGGAAAAGGGGGGGAAGGGGGGGGAAGCGGGGGGGGTGTGCGTCAGGGGGCGGGGGAAGGGGGAAGGGGCGGGGGAATGGGGGGGGAAGTGGGCTTAGCAGCGATAATTATGGTGGTGAAGCACGGTAAAGCACACGTAATACTTGGCTAGTGCGTTGTGTATACATGGTTAGTGACTTTGGTGCATTGGTCATGAAGGAGGTTGGTTAACCAGTGAGTGGCATTACTGACAAGGTGGCACCATCCGTTGTAGGAGGGTAGGAGTGGAGAGAGATAAACACTGTATGACATGTGGCGGCGGTGGCACCTTTTTAGCCATAATACTAGGCCAATGTGTTAGGTGTACATGGTTAGTGCATTTGGTGCATTGGTAGCCGCGGAGGTTGGAGGTATCGTGAGAGAGCGGGTCGCAACTAGGACAGTAGCAGGGAGTAGGAGTGGAGTAGGAGCGAGAGGCGAATACAACCGGGACGGTGTGTATATGGTAGTTGTGTGGTTGCTGGTAATACTTGGGTAATGTGTTCTGTATACATGGTTAATGCATTTGGTGCATTGTCAGCCACCGGAGTTGGTAAGCTAGTGAGTGGCAATACTGACAAGGTGGCACCATTGAGCGAGTAGGAGTGCAGAGGCGAGTACCACACGACTGGTGACTTCGCCAGCAATAGGTTGTGGGGTCGTAGTTATCTGTAGCATGAGACTCGTACTCATACCGGATGTTTGGTGATCTTGCTGCCGCTGCCGTTGGAAAGCCAGCGAGTGAGTGACGGGTCGCAACTGCGGGAGTACGGTAGCGGCTAACGTGAGCGCACCACCAGCGCGTTGGCAGGTGGCAATGGTGGGAGCTGGTGGACGACGGCACCAGCGAGTGTAGCCAGGTGTGGGCAGCATGTGATGGCAGCACCAGCTGACGGCACCAGGTGGCGGTGGCAGGCGGTGGCGTCGGACTGGAGTCGTAGCGGGAGTGGCGTCCATGCCGGGCTGGAAGCAGCAGTCGTGGTGTCGGGCTGGTGGCGGCCATGGTCATCCATTCGCTTGTGACTGTGCAACCACCACTGGCGCTGAACCATTGCTGAGTGTTGCTGGACCGCCAGTGCGTGTTGCTGGGGTGGTGGGGCGGCGAGCGGCGGCACCTGCCACGGCCCACGGGACAACCACGCCTGCCGTCGGCGGCCAGCCACCACCCGCTGCGGTGCCAGTTGACGCACGACGTTGTGGCCTGCCCGTCACTGCTGTTGCTAACTACTCCCGACTGCGGCGGTTGCTGCTGCGTAGCCGGCGATTGCCAACTGGTACTGCTGCAGGCTGCTGTTGCTTCCGCCTGCTGCTGCCACTCGGTCGCGCCCTGCTTCCGTCACTGACGCCCTGCCACAACATGCCACGCTGCCGCCCGATGCCCTACCCGGCGATAGCACCCGCCTGTCGCAGCTACGGGCTCGCGCTCCTGACTCATGTGGTTGGTGCCACGCACCCGGCCGCTGCCAACTGTGTTCCGACTGCCTGCTGTTGGCTGCCGCGGCTTGCCCCGTGACCTGACGACCGCCGCTGCTGTCATTCTGCTGCTGCTAGTGCTGCCAACCCCTGCCTGCCATCGATTGCTGCCACTACCCGCAACAGTACCAACACACTCACTCCTGCCGCTTGCCACGCACCTCACCAAACCCGCCACGCTCCCCCTTCCACCCCCTGCAGCGCCGTGCCTGACCCGTTGGCCGCCACCGCCGTCGGCAGCCACCACCAACCGGCCGTGACAACCTGCACCAACCACCCTCTTCCGACACCTGCACGCCGCACAACGACCCAGTTCAACCCCCACCACCACCTTCACACCCCCCTTGCGCATTTGTGTGGCACCGCTGCTGCTGGGTACCTGTGGCGGTGTGCGCAAACCAACCTCAACGAGTCACAGCACGCGCCGGTCGCTGTGCCGTCGCGGTGTCATCGCTGTCGCTGCGCCATCTCTGCGCCGCCACTGCTGTGCGCGCCACCCGCACCAGCACGCCACAAGCGCGACGCTGCTGCTGAGGTTGCGCTGAACACTGCGCGTGCACTCGTCGTGTATTTAGCTCGTTGCCGGCGTCGTGGCCAGCGTCGTCGCGGTTGTCGTCGCCTTCGTACAGCCGCGCTCACGCCATCACGTCAACGCCGCACTGCCGCGCCGCCAACGCGCGTCACCGCCGCCAACCGCGCGCCACTAATTCCGGCACGGTCGCCCGCTGCGTATGCATGCGTGCTGCTGCCACGCCGCTGCGTCTGTTGCTTCCGCGCGCGCCACTTTTGCCGACGTGCCCGGCGCACGCAACTGGCAGCATCGGTCCGCCTGCTACGCCGCCGCCGTCACCGCTGCCACCTTTCCACGTCGCCGCTGCGCTGCCCACGCCCACCGCGTCGCAGCAGTAATTGCACACCCTGCTGCCGCTGCTGCTGCTGACGGTTCCGTCCTCCAACCAGCACGCTGTGCGTACGCAGCGGTGTTGACATCTGTCGGCCGCGTCGTGCCAGCATCGACCAACATCCGCCATGGCTGCCGCGCTCGCCGCGTTGCCGCTCGCCGGCACCAAGCGCCGCGCGCCACAAGTACGTGCTAACGCTGCTGCTGGTACTGCTGGGTGGGGTGGCGTCTGCACGGGTGGTGGGGTGCGGGTGGGCGTCAATGTGTGCGCAAGCAGGTTCACGTTTCGCAACCATCCTTGCCCACCCCGCCGCTCCCACACTTACAGGTCGTCAGCTTTGTTGACCCCGCCCTCGGCGGCGCCGGCGCCGGGCTCACCAGCAGCAGCACCAGTGGCAAGAGTAGTATTAGCAGCGGCGGGAAGCGGCCACGTGTGGAAGACCCCGAGCGCGCTGCCTACTTGGTACGTTGCGCCGTCTGCGCGTCGCGCGGCCGCCGCCGTCTGAATTTACCCACCGCCTCGCCACGCAACACACCAAACACACCACCACCAGCAGCACCACCCCACACACCCACCCACCTACCCCACACACCAACCCAATGCAATCAGAGCGGCGCCGCCACGATGGTGATGGCGGCCGGGACGGGGCGTATTGCGTCAGCGGCTGACGACGACGGGTCCGCCGCGGCGGCACGCGCGCCGCTGCCCGACGACAAGCGCATCCGCGTCAACTACACCGACATCTTCAAGTCGGTGCAGAGCGTGGGCGCGTCGGCGTTCACGGGCAAGGACAAGAAGGTGTGGGAGGCGAAGCAGCTGGCGGCGCTGGGCGTGAAGCTGGAGCACAAGGAGAAGATGCCGCTCAAGATGTGGCTGGGCGTGAGCAAGGCGCGCAAGGAGCGCGCCGCCAAGCGCGACCGCGTGGCTGCCGAGGCAGGCCTGGTGGGCGTGCGCCCACGCCACGCCAAGGCACACGTGTGGCGTGGGGGCGGGGATGACGATGGGGAGGGTGGTGGTGGACGCGGTCAGCCAGCGGACCTGCATGGTGACAACGTGCGCTGCCCCGTCATGCACATCCGCCCTGGCAGCGGCCCGGGGGGTGGGGGTGGTGGCTTTGGTGGCGGCGGCGACGACGGCGGTCGCCGCGGTGGTGGTGGCTTTAGGGGTGGCCGGGGTGGTGGCCGTGGCGGGTTTGGTGGTGGGCGTGGGCGTGGGCGTGGTGGTGGCGGCGGTCGAGGCCGTGGTGGCGGCGGTCGAGGCCGCGGCCGCGGCCGGTGAGTCACGAGTGTCGCTTCCGCGCCTTATTCACAACCACCACCACCGCACTCGCCTTAAATTGGCGCATCCCCTACACGTATATGTATGTATGTGTGTGTGTTTGGAACAGTGGGCACGCATATGCAGCGGCGTGTTAGAATAGTGCAGCCGCTTGGTGTTCAGCAGGATGCGATGCTTGCCTGCTGGCGGCCCAGCTGACTGACGCTGCCGATTTTCAGGGTGCAGCGCAGCAGCAGCCAAGAAAACAGCCGCAATCCGCTGACGCCATCACACGGCGCGGTTGCCCACGCCATGCGGCGCGTACCAGGCGCGCGGCATAACAATTGGCGCGGCTGCCCATGCGTGCGTGGTGGTGCGTCAGGCGCGTGCCAGCAGTTGGCGCCGTGCACGCGCGTGCACGGCTGTCGCAGCCGCAACAACAACTGAAAGTCGGCGCGTCACCAGCCACCGCGACTCTGCGCACGCACCGCCACGAGCCTAACAACGCACGCAGCGGTGTGGCTGACGACGATGCGCACACCCAAGCATCAAACACGCGCTGCCGCGACGGACGGTGCGCAATACCTGGCGATGCGGTCCACAGACGTCACATACTGTGGACACGCAGCGGCGGTGGAAAACGTTGTGGTTGAAGGTAAGGGTGTGTGGTGTGGTGGCGTTTTTAGACTTTGGACTGATGGCCGGCGTCGGCGTCGTCGTCGTCACGGTGTTGGTTGGAATCTTGGCCACTTACCACCGCGGCACGACAACGCCCAAAACGGCACAACACTACACGCCGGTTGGCGCGGCACCCAATTATCACGCATACGGCGCATCGCCGACGCGGGTGGTAACACGAGGTACGAACGGGTGTGTGTGCGCTGTGCGCGTCCGGCGCGCGTCGCAGATTCACACGCCGGCGCCGCGTGCTGCCATGCGGCAGAAAACAACCGTCGCCAGTGTACCGCACCTGACGCGCTAGCAGCCAGTGGGTGGAAGAAAGGAAGGGGGCCTTGCGGGTGCACGCGGCGGCAGCTGGCACTGTATGCGGGCGACCGCCACGCACTCAGCTGCGCGGCACGCAGTTATCGCCACGCCCACCACCGCGGCGCGGCTGGTGAGCGTCGGCGCATTGCCGTACGTGCGCACGGCGCCGGCGTTTTGTGCGTGCCGCTTCCGCAGTTCGCGACGACGATCGCTGCCTTTCCAGCAACACCTAGCGTCTCTATAGAGTCTATACGTCGTCGTCCTCCCTTTCCTCAGGCTGTAATTGTCTCTTTGTGTCCGCAAAATCGCCCCCGTAGCAACGCCGGTGGGGCCCGGCACGAGGTGTGTACCCGGCGCTTGTGTTGGGCGTGGCCTGTGTGGTGTGTCCGTCGCGCCGCGGGTGCCACCGAGGTTGGTACCGTCCTGTGCGTGTGTGTGGTCGGCTCAGCGGCCGCGGCCACGTTGCCAACGTTCGCTACTACTACTACTGCTGCTGCTGTCGCAACGCCGGTCTCCCCTGTGTCGCGCGGCGCGCGCCACGCACACAGCATTGACGCAGTGGGGGAGGCGTGGGTGGTGGTGCGGGGTGTTGGGTGAGGGGATGAAGGGTGCAGCAGTGACACAAACTTACTCGTCCTATGCTACCTACTACTGCTGCTGCTGCTGCTCGCCTGCCCCCTCACCACCACCCCTCACCTCCTTACAATCACTCCCGCTGTGCCTGCCACCCACACTGCTGCCTGCTGCTGGCCTCCCGCCTCTATACTCCATGCGCCGGGGTCGGTACCAGCTGCTGTGCGGCCGACGCTGCGGCGCTGGGCGCACCAACAGGACAGTGGCACACGGCGGCACGACTCGAACTGAAGCGGCAGGTGAGCGCGGTGAGAAGACGGCGAGCGGACAAACACGCGACGTGACCGTGCGACGCATTCTCCCGCGCGCGCGTCGTACCAAGGCGCGGCGGCGGCCAGACACACAGTGGGGAAGTTGTACCGCGGCGCGCGCTGCATGAATGTGGTTGGCGCGTGGCGTGTGTGTTGTTACCGTACTGCGCGGCGTGGCAAACTTTGTTTGGCACCGTGGGTGTGAGTGTCATTGTGCCACGACACCGTGCCAACGCACAACGCACACGGCGGCGGCGGGGAATCAAGCACAGCAGCAACATGCGGTGTTCATTGGTATGCGTGTGTTGTCGATGGTGATGAGTGTGTCCGGATATGCGTGGTAATCGTGTGCATGCCCAGTAGTGTGATGATATGCCACGCGGCAGCGCGTCGCTGGCAGCGCACAGTGTCACTCCCCACCACCTCTGCTGGCAGCGCCCCCACCCAGCTTACCATCTACATGGCAGTGCCAGCACTGCGCCGGTGCCAGTTCTGCTGCTGTGGTGCGGCGCAGGGCGGTGGTATGCAGATATTCACAGCTACCAACAACCTGACACCCTGAGCAAGCGCGCGGCAGCGCGACAACGCACGCACTCAGCCGCGCACACAGCTACGCCCACCATCCTGCGCGCCAAATTCCTCCCCCGCCCGGTACCGGACACCTCGTACACTGGGCATGCAGCGCGGGTGTCGTAGCAGACCCGGCACACGGCGATACAGGCAGGTTCCATCACAATGCGGCGGAGCCACTGCCGAACTTGCGTCAACACAGGGTGTGTGGCGGCGGCAGTGGATTGTCACGGCGGCCGGCCGCCAGCTTCGCCACCCGGTCCCTCCCCTCACGCCAAACTTTGCTGTTGGTGGCGGCTGTTGTGAGTGCGGTGGTTGACCGTACTTGCGCGTTGAGGTGTGCTCGGACCGTCCTTGCTTCAGAGCGCGCGCTGCGCGGGCTGCGCGGCGTCACTATCCTAACGCACGCACGCATCGCCGCAACACCACGCACCGCCACAACCAAACACACACACGCCCCACCGCGCAGACTCCAAGCATCTTACCGGAACTTTACCCGCCCCCTAAACGGGAGGTGGCGCCAAAATGGCTACCACACCAACACTGCACCCGACGGTGCCGCCGGCGCTCCCACGACCGTCGCTGACACCCATCTCCATAGCACACGCTGCCGCTGGCGGCGGTGGCGGTGGCGGTGGCGGTGGCGGTGGAGGCGGTGGCGGCGGCGGATCAGCCATGCCGCCGCTGTCGCCCATCATGCCCTCCGCCATGAAGTCGGCGGCGCGCGCGCATGGCCGGCCGGTAGCAATGCTGGCGACGCTGCCATCAGCCACGGCCGCCACTGCTGACAGCGTGCCCACCGTGCCCACTGCCCCCTCGCCGCTCAATGCGCGCGTGGGTGCGGGCGCCATAATGTGGCAGGCGTCGCCGCGCGGCGCTGCCACCTCATTAGCTGCCGCCGGCGCCGCCGTCGGTGCAAGCCCTGGCGCCGGTGGCGACCCTGGTTTAACAAGCGGCGGCCACCACCCGCGCCTCTCTGATGCCGTCGAGGACACGCTGTTTGATCTGGGCGCCGGCATGCCGGGTGCGGCGCCGGGCTCTACAGCACCGGTGCCGTCACCAAGCCGGCGAAGTGGCGGCAGCGTCATTGGCATTGCCGGGAGCGGCCCGTGGAGCACCAATACGCGATGGAGCGCGGGTGCGGGCGCCGCGGTGGCCAATGGCGCTGCCGGCGGTGGGGGTCGAGGCGGAAGCGGCAGTGGCAGTGGCATGGTGGAGGCTGGCAGCACCGGCGTTAGTGTGTCGGGCGTGCGCCCCTCCGTGCCGGCGTCCACGGATGGCAGCGGCAGCACCCGCCCCCTGCTGTCGCCCGCCTCACCTGAGTCCGGCGGTACGCGCCCCGTCCTCCCGTCGCCGGGCGCCTGTGCCAGCGTGGCGCTCACGGGTGCACCGCCGGCCACAAGCGTGTCGCCATCCGCGCCTGCACCACCATTTTCATCGTTGGCGTCGCTGCGCAGCCGCCTGGTGCGCCGTGGCGGCGCGGCCACGCCTGCAGAAGCGCGGTATACGCACACGCTGCGCGCGCAGCCGGCCGCCACCAGCGCGGGCGGTGACACCGGTACGGGCACCAGCACGCCAGCTGCCGCCACGGGCGGTGACAGCAGCGGCGGGGTGGTACACCCAGCACCACCACCGCCGGTGCCGGACGACGAGGCGTGCATCCCGGTGGAGTCCCGGCAGCCGCGGCGGCGCATGTGGGCGGCGGTGGTGGCCATGGCGGCGGTGACGCTGCTGGCGGTGATAGACCGCGCCGTGAACGGCATGGGCAACACGGACGCGATGGAGGACCCCTTCTTCTCTGGCGAGCCCACGTACATGACGGCGGAGCAGAGCCTGCGCCTCCGCATGATGGACGTGTGGCTGTCGCTTGCCATGCCCATCGCCTTCTCGTGGGCCCTGGCGCCCTCCACCTCCGCCTCCTTCGTCGCCCGCCTGCTGTGCATCACGCACGTGTGGCAGACGCTGATGCTCATCTTCCAGACCACGGGCGTGCTGCCCATGAACGGCTTCACATACGCCGGCATGCTGGTGGTGCGCCGCCTGGTGGACCACGTCATCTACGAGAACATCGGCCGCAATTTTGCCGCACGCAGCTCCATGGTCGCCATCGGCGTGACCGGGCTCGCCACCTTCATTGCGCAGCTGGTCACGCCCACCGCGTCGTTTGGCACGCAGGACGTGTGGACGCTGACGCACCTCACCGCTGCTGTTACCGCCAACTATGGTGCGGCGGGGCTACACGTGGACGTGGTGCGCGGCTTCGCCGTCGTGCTGTCCATCGTCGTCGTCGTGGGCATCATCATTGCGCAGGCCTCCCTGGCCAACGAGGTGCGTGGCGTCAGCCGCAAGGAGGCGCCCGCCGCCTTCCGCTGGCTCCTGCTGTACTTCGCCGTCACCACCGTCACCAGCGCGGTAGAGACCGCCTTCTGCCCCGTGGCCGCCATGTGGCTGACGGGCGCGTGGCTGGCTCGTGTGAAGGCGCTGGCCGCCGCGATAGAGCTTATCGGGCACGGCTTTGCGCCGCTGGCGCTGGTGCAGATCATGGTACTGTACGACGAGAGCCGGTCGCAGCTGGCGGCACGTGCCCACACGGCGCAGCACCAGGTGGAAATGCTGCAGGCGACGGCGGCAGCGCGGCGCACCCTTGTTAGCTACCTGGCGCACGAGCTGCGCGGGCCGCTGCAGACGGTGTCCATGGGCCTGGAGGAGCTGGTCGACGTGCTGCCTGACGCGTCCACCGCGTCCGCACTCAGCCTGCGCAGCGGCGCTGACAGCGGCAGCGGCGGCGGCGGCGGCGGCGGTGGCGGCGGCGTGCCAACGACCTACTACTTTGATGCCGACGGCTGCTTCTACACGGCGGCCACGCGCGCGGACTCCGCCACCCTGCTACTGGGGCCTGGCATGGGCCCCGACGGCATGGATGGCAACGCGCTGGTGCTGGCCACCATGTCCGCCGCCACGCGCAACATGGGCGCGCTGATTGACTCCATGCTGGCGGCCGACAAGATCGAGGCGGGCGCCTTTGCGCTGGAGCTGCAGCCGTTCTACTTGCGGCAGATGGTGGGCGACGCCATCACCACCGCCGCATTGCGCGCGCGCCATGACGGCGTCAAGCTCACCTGCCGCCTGATGCCCGACGCGCCCGACTTTGTGCTGGGCGACCCGCACTCGGTGGCGCAGGTCATCAGCAACCTGGTGTCCAACGCCATGAAGTTCTCGCCCAAGGACGGCAGCGGCGAGGTGTCGGTGTTGGTGGAAGTGTTGGACCGCACCGACAGCCCCTTCGCCTCCGTGATGGCGGCTGACGGCAGTGCGACGAGTGCGCACGGCGGGCACGTCGGGCACGGCGCCGGCCGGCATTTGCATGATGACGCGTCAGCCTCGCCCGCGGCCGCCGGTGCCGCCGCTGAGACGACGCCGAGCAGCGAGCCGCCCTCCGCGGCGTACCGTCAGAGCACCAGCCCGGGCGCTGCGTCCGGCGTGCTGCCGTCCACGCCGGCAGAGGCGCACAAGTCGGTGCCGGCGCCAGGTGGAGGGCCGTCGGCGACGTCTGCTGACGCTGGCAGCACTGCCAAGACGACCCGGGGTGGTGCCACCAGCAGCGGCGGCGACCCGCATGCCATATCGGTGCGCGTGCCCGTGCCGGGTGGCGGCAGCATGATCCGCACCGCACCGTCGCCGGTGGCGTTGGCCGGTAACCCAGAGGCTGCCACCGTGCTAACAGGTGACAGCGGCACGCCGGCGTCCGGCAGCGCGGTGCACCCCGTCATGCTGGCGCCATCCGGCAGCCGGCTGCGTGCCCCTGCGTCGCCGCACAACCACAATCGCTCGTTGTCACACGAGGCGGGCGACGGCTCGGTGGTCATCCCTGTGGGCTCCGGCAGTGTGTCATCGGGCGGGCGCCCCGCCCGCGTCGCGCCGGCTCTGCGCGTGTCCCTCTCGCGCTCCAGCATCGCGCAGCCCGGCAGTCGGCCGGCCCCTACGCCGGTGGCTGCGCTGCGCGGCAGCGGCGGCGGCGGCGCCGGCGGGGGTGGCGGGGGGTCGGCGGCGGAGGACCGCCCCTCCGGCTGGTTTTCGCCGTCGAACGCCGGCCGCCGCCGGTATGTGCCGGCCAGCGGCCGCGCGCTGTTTGACCGCATGACGGGCCCGTGGCTGGCGGCCAACAGCAGTGCCGCCAATGATGCCCGTGGCGGTGACGGCGGCGGCGGCGGCTGCGGCGATGGCAGCGTTGGGCGCGGGCGGGGGCGGCAGTCACCGATGCAGGACGCCGGCATTGACTGGCTGCCGTTCACTCCGCGGCCGACCACGCAGTACAAGGTACACCGCGAGCTGCACACCGCGATCCGCGGCGGTGGCGGCGGCGGCGGCGGTGGCGGTGGCGGTGGCGGTGGACGGCGTATGGGTATGCGGCGGCGGAGCACGACGTCGCCCACCATGGCAGCCCGCGCCGGCAGTGTGCTGCCGACGCTGTCGGTGGTGACGCTGCGCGTCACGGTGAAGGACAACGGGTGCGGCATCTCGGAGGCGGACCAGGCGCGCCTGTTCAAGCCGTTTGTGCAGATCAACAGCGGCATCAACCAGGGCGGCAAGGGCACGGGCCTGGGGCTGTACATCTGCGCCGAGATTGTGCGTCGGCACGGCGGCGCCATCACCATGACGTCGGCGCCCAACGCGGGCACCACCATCACGTTTGACATCAAGCTGCGCGTGCTGCAGCCCGTGTCGCCACCCGCTGCGGGTGCGCCGGCCGCGCCGGTGGGCGCGCCCAGCGACTACAGTGAGGCCATGGTGGCAACCAGCGTGGCGGGCGTGTCGCGGCTGCACCGCCCGCCCTCCATGCCATCAGGCCGCCCGCGCGCCTCGCCGCCAGTCTCCACCCTGCCTAGCCGTGGCCTCAGCAGCATTGGCAGCGGCCGCGGCGGCGGCAGTGCTGGCAGCGGCGGGTACACTGCACACGGCCCGATGGCGCCCGCCAACATGTCCACCAGCAGCGCGTCCACCACGGCTGGCACGGTGAGCGGCGTCAGCAGCAGTGGCGCCGGCGCCGCTGGCAGCAGCACAGGTGGCGCCGCCAGCAGCAGCAGTGGCGGCGCTGGGGGTGGTGGTGGTGGAGGTGGTGGCGGCGGCGGCGGTGGTGGTGGGAGCCTGGCAGCCGGCCGGTCCATGGGCACCATGTTCATGCCCGGCAGCCTGACGACGGGCACGATAGCCTCCGGGACAGCCACCACCATGGGCGACATTGGGGGCAGCGGTGGTGGGATCGGTGGCGGCGCCGTTGGCGGCGGCGTTGTCGGCGGCGGCAGCGGCGTCGGCGGTGGTGTGAGCGGCTTTGTTGGTGTCGGCGGCAGCGTCGCGAGTGTTGTTGGCGGCGCGCCGACCACGGCGCTGTCACTGTCCGCTCGCAGTGTTACCGCCGTGGCTGCAGGGCCCTCTGCAGGCCGCTTCCTGCTGGTGGTGGACGACCAGCAGCTCCAGCGTTCCATGCTGGGGCGCTCCCTGGCGCGCCGCCTTGCCCTGCCCCACGGCGCCGTGCTGGAGGCGACGAACGGCGCGGAGGCGGTGGCGCTGGTGCAGACGCACGGCGCCGACATCTTTGGCATCATCATGGACGACAACATGCCGGTGATGGGCGGCCGCGACGCCATCGCCGCCATCCGCACGCTGCGCTACGCCGGCTGCATCCTGGCGGTGACGGGGTCGTCCGACCCCGCGGACGCCGACGCCATGATGCGCGCCGGCGCCAACACGACGCTGACCAAGCCAGCAAACGGCGCCGTCCTCGCGGACCTGCTGCATCCACACGCCGCCGTCGCGTCTGCCGGCGGGGGCGCCGCCGGTGGGGGTAGTGCCGGCGCCAGCGGCTACAGCGGCGGTGGTGGTGGCGCTGGCGTCAGTGGCGGCGGCGGCTCCGAGTTGCCCGAGACGCCCACCGTGGTCACCGTCATGCTGCCGCAGCCGTCGTCCTCCTCGCCGCCCGCGCGCGACCCCGTGGAGCAGTGAGGATGTTTAGTCCTGTTGTTTGGCGGCGTGCTGCCAGCGTTGCGTGTTCTTCTGCCTGCCTGTTGTGTCGCCCCCTTGCGTACTGCGTACAGTAGTAGCCTGCATGCGTGCATTCCAGTTTGCCTTCGTGTGCGAACGTGTCCGGTGCAGTTTCGCGCGCCGCCCCAACAGCGTGTTGGGGTGC